>Ga0208919_1000714_pt1 | contig 21045 bp, 28 predicted proteins | sample 4_EtaG_FD_184076 | JGI IMG/M metagenome (GOLD analysis project Ga0208919, IMG submission 184076) | Marine viral communities from the Subarctic Pacific Ocean - 4_ETSP_OMZ_AT15127 metaG (SPAdes) (version 3) | ecosystem: Environmental > Aquatic > Marine > Oceanic | place: Pacific Ocean | collected...
CTCATTAGAGGCGGTGCTTGGGGGAAGGACGAGATAGTAGTCCGAACTGAAAATCAACTGGGGGAAAACTATCCAAAGAGAACCCCGCGATATTGTTAATAAAGGAGAAAACAATGATAGAAAATATCGAAACAATCAAAAAGGGGACTAAACTGATTACAAACCAGTTATTTGGTATCCCGACTAGAGCCACCGCGTTGGAAAGTATCAAGCAAGGACGCGGACTGAAAAAGTATTTACTTTGCGATGTCAAAGGAGCCGAGAAAGGATTCTTCGACGAGATGGGTAGCGTGCCAGTGAGCAACATCATTGAAATAGTGGAGGAAGACTGATATGGAAAGAAAATTAAACTTAAATGCGGTGAACTACGCCAAAGACGGAACGTTAGAGTCAGACTACTTTGACGCTATGGAATATAACTATACGACTTCTGTGAGGTATTTGAGCCAAGAATTCGTTAAAGAGTTAGCCGCAGCACACGATGCATGTGAAAAGTACGGAAAGTATGATGAGAACGATCACTTTATCGCGGACTATAATGAAATAATTACAGACAAGGATGAAGACTTAGCGAACTTTACACAGTCGGAAGGACAGATCCCCGTGATCTGTATCATGGAAGATATGGGCGAGCCAGACCAAGATTTCATAGTTATTTATAACTATGAAGGAGTTATGCGAATGACTGGAATACATGCAGACAGCCACTGTGCTTGTTACATTTATAAAATTAACCAAACTTAACTAGCGCGAGGAGGCGCAATATTATGGAAGCGAGAGAAATAAAAACAGAAATGAACGAAACCAAATACTATAAAGTACACCTTTGTTATCATCACGAACAATCTAGGAATCCATACCAATATAGAGAGTTTCTTGGTATTACTACGGTTGACCGAATATCAAAGATACTTGACCTTTACGGTGATTTATGGGAGACCATTTATAGTGGACCCAGTGCAACAGCTAATGAAGCATTTATGAACTTAGATGAAGATTTATCTGAGAGCACAATACTACAAGAGTGGGAAGGTTTTGATTTTGATGCTCTACTAGAAGATATTGAGACAGGCGAAAAGCTGTGGTACGTGAATCAATATGATAAAGATTACAAAGTTATAGGGTACGAACTCGAGCCTATAGAGGAGGAGAAATAATTCATTCATCTCCTGAATGATAGAAGCCCTCGACTGCCTCCACAGTCGGGGGTTTTTTCGTTATCGGATCTATTAGTATTGTTATCTGGTAAATTAAAAAAGTTTTTGAAAAAAGTTCTTCAAATGTACTAATATCTCTAATATACTAATAGATTTACTCTACAACCCTCTTGTTCATTGGGTTCTTTCAATTCTCAAATCTAATAGAATTCTATTACTCTATTAGAAACTATGGTAAGATTTACTAGAGGGCATGAGAAAAGTATATAAAATGAGTATTTTATAATAAGATTGTAATAGCATTTGGAGGTACTATGAAACAATTAACTTATACCAATTTGACACCTGCAGAGGATGGGAGTGGCTTCGTTGATAGCAACGGTAAGATTTGGAAGGCGCTCAACTCAAAACAAAAGAAATTTTGCCGTGAATATCTCAAAGGTCAGACCGCTACGCAAGCCGCGATAAAAGCGGGTTACACCAAGGATCGCAAGGGTGCCAAGACTCAAGGGAGTGTATTACTAAACCATAACCCAGTTGTACGCAATTATTTGATCGAGTTGGAAATGGCACTCGCAGAGCGCGATGCAGTTTCCTTAGAGAGCCACTTGTCCACGCTCCACGATCTACGGGAGGAGGCAAAGGACCAAGGGCAGATCTCCGCGGCTATCACAGCCGAGGTCCATCGCGGCAAGGCGGGGGGTTTGTACATCGATCGACGCGAAATACTGACCGCAAAGATCGATTTGATGTCCAAAGACGACATACTCACTCGACTCGAAGAACTGATCAAGAAGCGAGCGACCGAGTCAAATGTGATCGAGGGAGAGTTTGTAACCAAAGACTGATTGAGCCCAATTGCTCTACTCTATCGCTCTACTCTATGCAATTGCATCCAATTGCTTGAGCCCAATCCCTTTCCCTGACTCTTTCCCTCGCTCTTTCGGTCCGTGGCTCACAGACCACGATCCGCGGTTTGCTTACAGTCTTTTACTGCTTTACTTTGGCACCAATCTTTAGTAGACTATGTCTTATGGTACTAGCGGTTTAGTACCAATTAACTAGAAAGTAGAAAGGGAGAAAGAAATGAACCAAACTACGAAAAAAGCGGACACAGCTAAAGTGTCAAAAATAGATCCGAATTTCACGCCTTCAACAGGCAAAAGTTCGATAAACTATAACGCGGTGATTACACTACTTGCTACACCGACTGGGAAATTCCCAGCCCAAGCAGGTTGTATCATTAAAGCACTTGTTGATGCTAAGGATCACACTTTAACAGTGGGTGAATTGGTTGGACAAGACGGCTCGACTGAAAGCGCCTTGGAACTAGTTGGATTGGTAACAGTCCAAACACCAATGGACATTTGGTCTCATTACCGCAACCGATTGATCAAGGACGGTTATATAACCATTAGTTGATTGAGCGCAATCTTGGGAACCGATCGAAAGGTCGGTTCCCTTTTTTGTGGTCTACTCTACTCTATCGCTCTACTCTATTCTTTTCCCTCAATCCAACACTCTACTCTATCCCTGACCCTTTCCCTCTACTCTATCGCTCTATCATTCGCTCCGTCGCTCCGCGATCCTGGATCCGTGCGTCTTTCCGTCCGTCCGTCGTAAAATCTTATTTATTAGGCTACTAGGTTAGTAGCTTAGTAGGTTAAATATATAGCTTGACTTAATCAGTTAGCATGCCATACTGTCTTTACCTTAGATAACTAAGGCAATTAATACAGGAATTATCATCATGGATAAAACCAATAAACAGTCAGCAAAGACTAAAAAAGCAATTAATCCTAATATTGACTTAGGCTATACGCCTAGTAGATCAAGGGGGGGAGCTAACAGTAAAGCTGTTATTGAACTTCTTACTACTACACCCGTAGAACCTAGCGAAGTTGTTAGGCGTAAGCTAAAAGGTACGCCTAACGCTTCACAGGCACAATGTATTGTTAAGGTGCTAGTCAATCAAGCTAATGAAACAGGTAGTCCTACTTGTACTGTTGGTCAAATGATAGGTAAAGATTTAGCGGGTAAAGATAGCCTGTTAGATCAAGTGCCTGAGTTTAAGACTAAACAGACCCCGTCTAGGATATGGGTGCATTACTTACCTGTTCTTGAAGCCTACGGCATGATTAGAGTAAGCTAACCACTAAGCTAACCAACTAAAAGCCTAGCCTAATAAGCTAGGCTTTTTTCATGCTTACTCTCTATCTACTCTATCCCTTAGGCTTAACCATTTAAGCTGTAATCAATCCCTAACTCTCTATAGTACCTTACCCTAAGTAAAGGACTAAAATACCCCTATACCCCCTAAAAATCCGCCTAGCGCGGGTCCCACCCGCCCGACCTGGACTTAGACCCTTGGTTGCAAATACATTTCAAATGGGACTCCTACCGAAAAAATATTTTGCAAAAAAATTTTTTAGGACTATACTTCACAGATGAAATATGTTCCATGGAGCAGGCGATGCCGTTAAAAAAGGGTTCTTCTCAAAAATCTGTCTCCTCGAATATTTCCACATTAAGAGGCGAAGGCTATCCCCAAGATCAAGCCATAGCCATAGCACTTTCTAAAGCAGGCAAAGCTAACGGTGGTCCCATTGACCGCTTAGATGAAATCGACTCAGAATCATTTGATCCGCCAACCGAGGACCCTGGACTACAAGACGTTGACCTTATTTCTTGGCTCTTGCCTGAATTAAAATTACTTAAGGGTATCCCCGCCGTGATGGGCATGACCAAGTACACTAAGTGGGGAAACGTAAGCCGTCGAGGAACAAAAGGTTCAAGACTTGCTCCTGAACGGGTTGATCTGATTAAGGATTTTTATGCTCAAACCAGAGGAGGTCGTTATTTAGAGGAACTGTCTCCTACTACTTTAAAAGCAATTCGAAAAGAAATGCCTGCGTTCCGTGCCGCTGCAGGTAGAGATGCACAGTCTTCAAGACAAGGAGTAAGAAGAATGATTGAATTAGTGGACGGTTTAGAATGAAATTAACTTTTATTTTAGCTGTTCTTTTGATTTTAACTGTTTTAGGTTCTACAATGTATATCAAATATCTTAATAGTGAGCTAACTGTTGTTCGGGCGAATCAGGCAATTTTGGAACGAACCATCCAGGACCAAAATGAACAGATCAAGCAAGCTCTCGAGCAAGCTAAAAAGACCGCGCAACAAATACAAACGTTAAATAACCAATATTCTGCAAGCCAAGCCCAAGTGACCAAGCTCAGAAATAAGTTTGCCAATTTTAACCTAGAAGGAATGGCGATGACTGAACCTGCCGTATTGCAAGGTAAAGTGAATCGTGCAACCGCTAGAGTTATTGAGAATTTAAATACAATAACCAACCCTGATCAATTTGATGAAGAAGCTAATACTAATACTGCCACTAATTAGTGGCTGTTCCAGTTTTTCGTTGTTCGATAGCAACGAACCGCAGGTAAAACCTGTGGAAGTGGTAACGGTGGCTAAGAAAACCCCAATATATCATCCGCCGTTACCCGAACCGATTGACTCTGCGCCGATGGAATGGAAAATATTATCGCCTGACGTGATGCAGCAATATTTAGACGCGGTGGAAGCAGGCGAAGAACCACGGGTCGCGTACTATGGACTAACTTCCCAAGGGTATGAGAATTTATCGATGACAATGGGGGAAATTACTCGTTATATTGAGCAAATTCTTCATATTGTTGGCTATTATAGGGAACAGGATGAGGAAGAAGAGCCCGCGAACTAAGAAACCCACTTTGAGCTTTAACTTCTTTACTTATAAATAAAATATTTTTAAAAGGGACAGCGTTTAGCATATACTTGCAAGATGGCAGAAGAAGAAAAACGGTTTAGGGATTATCAACCCGAAGGAGTGCTTAAAGACTCTATTTTTGATTTTATTCCCGATCCCTATCAAATGCACGAGTATTTAGCCGCTAAACGTGGGATTCCTTCTCTTGATGAACTTGATGAATTTAAGAGACAACAAGAACAGCCCTCTCCTGAATTGAAAACCTTTATTGATTCTATGGAGCTACAAAGGGAAAAGATTCGAGAAGCAATAAGAGAAAAAGGATCGCCGTTAACTGATGAAGAAACGACGGTTATAAAAGAAAAGTATCCTTCTTATAGTTTTCCAACAGGATTAGCCTACGGCGGTTCACCAGAACAAGAATTTGTAAATGACCGTATTGCTGAATTAATGATGGAAGAACCCGTTAATGAAATGCGGGCAACGACTCCTGATATGTTCGAACGTCAAAAGTTAGGGATTGAGGGTTTGCTTTCAAACCTATACGAACCGCGTCGGGCGAGAGATATTGCTGAAACAATTTCTACAGGGGTTGATTTAACTCCATTAGGGGATCCCGCAGCACTTGCCGAAGGGTTTCGAATGATGGGAGACGATCAACCGTTGATGGGAGCAGCACTAATGGCGGGCAGTGTTTTTACAAATATGCCTGCTGATAAACTTAAAAAACTTATAGCTAAAGCAAAAGAGAAGTTAGCCAACGATATTCCTCCAAGAATATATGATGCTAAGAATTATATGCGACAAAGATCTAAAGGAGACCAGTTTCGAGGTCAGCGAATGATGAAAGAGGTGAATACAGACAAAGCAAACCTTAAAAAAGAAATAGCTGAAATGGAAGACGCTTTAGCCAATCCTGAACTTCCTTTTGATGAAGCTGTTCCTAAACAAATGAGAGAAGAAAACCTCAAAGGCATTGTCAACGCTACTCCTGAAGCACAGAAACTATATCAACAAATCTTAGATAGCCCTTCTGCAATTAATACCCCTAGACATAAAAAAGTTAGAGAAGAAACGATCGAACAATTACGGGAAATTAATAAAGGTGTACAAGAAGCAGACTTAGAAGCTAGAAACGAACTTATTCGCTTATTAGCGCGGTTGAAAGATAAAAAGCCTAAATGACCACAAATAGAGAGAAGCTCAGGGCTTTAAGAAACATCAACACTTCCTACTTGACTAAAGCGGAAGCCAAAGAGTTTACCGTTTTATTAGAAGAACTGGAAAAACGAGAATTCCAGGAAAAGTCCACCTCCACCTTTATGGATTTTGTTGTCACCATTTGGGAAGAATTTATTTCAGGCGATCACCATAAGAAAATGGCAAAGGCGTTTGACGATATTGCTAGCGGTAAACTAAAGCGGCTTATCATCAACATGCCTCCCCGACATACAAAATCAGAATTTGCCTCCCATTTGTTCCCTGCGTACCTATTAGGTAAAAATCCTAAGTTAAAAATTATAGAAGCAACACACACCGCGGATCTTGCAATTAATTTTGGACGTAAAGTTAGGGACTTAATTGATAGTGAGGAATATCATGAGCTTTTTCCTGAGACCGAGCTAAAGGCGGACAGTCGTTCGGCGGGTAAGTGGCTAACAAACAAAGGCGGGGAATACTATGCCGCGGGTATTGGTGGTGCGTTAGCAGGAAGGGGTGCGGATTTGTTTATTATTGACGATCCACATTCAGAGCAAGACGCGATGTCCGATAAAGCCATGGAAGAAGCCTATGAGTGGTTTATGGCAGGTCCGCGACAACGGTTACAACCAGGAGGTGCAATCGTTATTGTGATGACCCGTTGGTCTAAAAAAGACCTAACAGGACGATTAATTAAGAAAATGACACAGGATCAAGGCGCAGATCAGTGGCAAGTGATTGAATTTCCAGCTATTTTGCCGTCAGGTAATTCGCTTTGGAAGGAATTTTGGAAATTAGAAGAATTAGAAAGTATAAAAGCCTCCGTTAGTCCTTCCAAATGGGCGGCTCAGTACATGCAAAGACCGACAGGGGAAGGTATTTCCATTATTCCTAAAGAATGGTTTATGGTTTGGGAAAACGAAAAGCCTCCGAAATGCGAATATTTGATTCAAAGTTACGATACGGCATTTTTAAAAAGTGAAAGAGCCGACTATACGGCTATAACGACATGGGGTGTTTGGTATCCTGAAGGCAAAATCGGGGAAGAAATGTACACAGGCAACGACGCTCATTTGATTTTAATTGATTGTATTAAAGAACGGTTTGATTTTCCTGAACTAAAAGCAGAAGCGCTACGGTTATACGATTTTTGGCAACCCGATACGGTAATTATTGAAGCTAAAGCCAGCGGCATACCGCTGGTGCAAGAATTGCGTCGTGTAGGAATTCCCGTAAATACCTTTTCTCCAGGAAAAGGACAAGATAAAATAGCACGATTAAATTCAGTCTCTCCAATATTCCAAGACGGGCGCGTTTGGATTCCAGAAAATAGGTGGGGTGAGGAATTAATGGAAGAAGTTAGTGATTTCCCTAACGGTGAAAACGATGACTTAGTCGACGCCACGACTTTAGCCTTAGCGCGGTTTAGGGAAGGCGGTTTTTTACGATTGACGAGTGATTATTTTGAAACGGAAGAATATTATCCTGCTGAAAGGGTTTATTATTAATAAAATAAAGGTATGATTTAAAAATATGGCGATTGAACAACAGCCCCTATCCATGGTTTTGCCTGAAGAGCAAGAGATTGAGCTAGAAATTATGGAACAGCCCGTAGAAGAAACCGAGGTTTTTATACAGCCTGATGGTTCTGTTGTTTTAGGCAGCGATATGCCCGATCAAGTCACCGCTAAATTTGGTGAAAACTTAGCTGAGATGATTGACGAACGGGAATTATACACAATTGCTACCGAATTAGTTTCTAATTATGAAGACGACCTAGATTCTAGGGACGATTGGTTCCATACTTATACTGAAGGCTTAGATTTATTAGGAATAAATGCTGAATCTCGATCACAACCCTTTATTGGAGCTTCAGGAGTTCATCACCCGATTCTTGCGGAAGCCGTAACCCAGTTTCAAGCGCAAGCCTATAAGGAATTATTGCCCGCAGGCGGTCCAGTTGATACTGAAGTTTTAGGTGTGACTGACGATGCCAAGTTAGAAAAGGCGAATCGTGTTAAAAATTTCATGAATTACCAAATTACCTACAAAATGGAAGAATACGATCCTGAAATGGACCAATTATTGTTCTATTTACCGTTATCAGGTTCTGCATTTAAGAAAGTTTACTATGACCCTGCCGTTGGACGTGCAGTCGCTCGGTTTGTTAAAGCGGAAGATTTAGTTGTTCCGTATTACGCGGTTGATTTACTCACTTCGCCACGGATAACCCACGTTATTAATATGACCGAGAACGAATTACGCAAATTACAGATCTCTGGGTTCTATCGCGACGTTGAAATGAGTTCTCCTGAAAGCGGTACGGGCACTACTGAGGTAGATGCCAAAATTGACGAACTCCAAGGGCTAAGTCGCACCATAAATGATGAAGAATACACGCTTTTAGAAATGCATGTGGACTTAGACATAGAAGGATACCAAGATACGGACACAAATGGCGAAGAAACAGGGATTGGACTGCCGTATATTGTAACAATTTGCAAAGATAACAACGAAATACTCGCAATTAGACCAAATTACGACGAAAAAGACCCGATGAAGAAGAAAATTGAGTATTTTACGCATTATAAGTTCCTTCCAGGACTTGGATTCTACGGATTTGGCTTAATTCATATGATGGGAGGGCTTACAAAGTCTGTAACTGCGATTTTACGACAATTAATTGACGCAGGCACCCTTGCTAACCTGCCAGCAGGGTTTAAATCCCGTGGATTGAATATTCAACGCAATGATGACCCCTTACAGCCTGGAGAATGGCGAGATGTTGACGCTCCAGGAGGAAAACTCCAAGATTCGTTTTTACCGTTACCGTATAAGGAACCAAGTGCTACATTAACTACTTTATTAGGGGGTTTAGTTGATTCGGGCAAAAGATTCGCGGCTACAGTAGAAGATCCCACAGGAGATGGAAATTCCCAAGCTCCTGTTGGAACAACGGTGGCATTATTGGAAAAAGGGCAAAAAGTAATGTCCGCAATCCATAAAAGGCTGCATTATGCACAAAGATGCGAATTTAAGATTTTAAAACGGGTTTTTGGCGAATTTTTACCGCCAGAATACCCTTATCAAGTTCAAGGGGCTTCAGAAAACGTATTTAAGGAAGATTTCGATAATAGCGTTGATGTTCTTCCAGTTAGTGACCCAAATATCTTTAGTATGACGCAAAGAATTACTTTAGCCCAAACACAGCTACAAATGGCACAAGCTGCTCCCGAATTGCACGATTTACGGGAAGCCTATCGTAAAATGTATCTTGCCTTAAATATTAAGGATATTGATTCTATTTTACCGCCAGAAGAAGAAATTCCGCCTAGAGACCCGATTAGTGAGCAAACAGCGGCATTAACAGGTGATCCGATAAAAGCCTACGAATTTCAAAACCAAGAAGCCTATATTGCTTCTCACAGCGCATTTTTGCAAAATCCGATGGCACAACAGAATCCAGCAGTCGTTCAAGCTATTAGTGCCAATATACAAGAACGGCAAGCCATGTTATACCGTTTACAAATAGAGCAAGCTCTTGGTCAGCCGTTACCGCCACTAGATCAGCCTATGCCGCCTGAATTAATGAACGAAATTGCAATGGCAGCTGTTGCGGCTACACAACAAGTTACAGGTCAGGCACAAGCTATGATGCAGGCACAAATGCAAGCACAGCAAGATCCACAACGACAAATGTTCGAAGAACAATTACAACTAGAGCGTGAGCAACTGATGCAAAAAGAACAAGAAGATATGCGAGATAAAGAAGTTGAAATGGCGAAAGCACAACTAGACGCTGAAGTTAAGCGTGAGAAAATTGAAGCAGATGCCAGAAAAGAAGATACGAAAGCTGCAATTGATTTACAAGAATTAGAGCAAAAAACAAAATCTGATGCAGAAAAGAATTATACTGAGTTAGTTAAAACCGTTCGAGATACTCGAAAGCAAAATGGAGAAAAATAATGCGTGATTATTACGGAAACGATAAGTACCCATCTCCCTCTCCTAAGAAAACCAAGGCAGCGCCTAGTTTTCCTAGTATGAAAGATGATACTAAAACAAAGTCTGTAGAAGCAGGTGAATGCTTAGACGAGCCTGAAAAGGCAAAAGTAAAAGCCGCCTATGGACAAACTAAAGGACTTCTTTGGTATAGATCCATTAAGTAATTAATGGACTATATTACAGCAACGGAGCATTTGCTCCGTAAAATCCGAGAGAGAAAAGAAGCTCTCTCGCAAACGCTAGCTGGCGGCGGTGTTGAGAACTTTGAACAATACCAAAGAGTAGTTGGCGAAATTGCAGGTTTGAGTTTCGTTGAGCAGGAAATTCAAACCCTACATTCTAATATGGAGGATGCAAATGACTAAGACTGTTCCAGACCGAGTTGCGAATTTTGGTAGTGATAGTGAGCCGTTAGTTCAACCTACGGAAGAAATCACTCCTGAAAATCTAGACTCTCATGCAGACAAGTTACCCAGACCAACGGGTTATCGTGTCTTAATATTGCCTTTTACATTACCTGAAGTTACTAAGGGAGGTATTCATATAGCTAAAGCAACACTTGATAAAGAACGTATTGCAACTGTTGTGGGTTATGTTGTTGCCATGGGACCAGATGCCTATGGCGATTTGAATAAGTTTCCTGAAGGACCTTGGTGTAAGGAAGGTGATTGGGTAATCTTTGGTAGATATGCAGGAGCCCGTTTTCAAATAGAAGGTGGCGATATGCGCCTTTTAAATGATGATGAAATCCTAGCTACTATAGAAGACCCAGAAGCAATTTTATCATAATTAAACCACATGGAGGAAACCATGCCAGAAGAAGCAGAAAAAATAGAACTAGAACTTCCTGAAGGGGAAGTTGACATTCATGCTGCAGATGTTGATGATTCGATTAAAGACGAAGTCGTTGAAGAGTCTGTAGAGGAAGTCAAAAAAGATGAGTTAGATGAAGTTAGTGATTCAGTAAAAAAACGTATTGATAAGCTAACTTATAAAATGCGGGAAGCAGAAAGACAGCGAGATGAAGCTGTTAATTATGCACATAGCATTACTCAAAATAACACCGATTTAAAAGAAAAGTTAAAGAATTCCGATTCTTCCCTTTTCAAAGAGTACGACAATAGGGTACAATCGGACATTGAAAAAGCCAAAATACTTTTAAAAGAGGCACAAGATACAGGAGACGCAAATGCCGTTGCAGACGCAACTGAAAAACTTTCGAGATCTAGCGCAGAAGCTGAAAACCTTAGACGGTTGGCAGCCCAGCAACAAATTCGAGAGAAAAGGCAGGCACAACAAGTTCCTGAAGAAACGTATCAGCCTACTTTACAACCTCAAACTGCGGAAATTGATCCAAAGGCTGAGTCTTGGGCTAGAAAGAATAAATGGTTTGGAGATGATCAAGCAATGACTTTTGCCGCTTTCGGAATACATAAAGAATTAGTTGAAGGAGGAGTTAATCCAAGTTCCGATATTTATTATGAGGAAGTGGACCGTTTAATGCGAGAGAATTTCCCACACAAGTTTTCAGAAGAGCAAGCTGCCCCCGTGCAACAGGTTGCTGCCTCTAGCCGAGGGGCTAGTGGTAAAAGAGCCGCACGCAAAGTAAAACTGACACCTAGTCAAGTAGCAATTGCTAAACGACTAAACGTGCCACTTGAAGAATATGCCAAGCATATCGAAGGAGTATAAAATGACAGAAGAAGTTAAAAATCCCGAAGTCACATCAGATCGAAACTCACGGTCTGCCGAGACACGAGCCTCTCAAACTCGCAGAACCCCTTGGACACCCCCGTCTATGTTAGACGCACCCAAACCTCCTCCTGGATATAAATTTAGGTGGATACGTGAAGCCACTAGAGGGCAAGACGACAAATCTAATATGTCTAAACGTATTAGAGAAGGATATGAACCTGTGAGAGCAGAAGATTATCCTGAGTTCGAAGCGCCAACTATTGAAAGTGGTTCACAAAAAGGAGTCATCGGTGTCGGAGGATTAATTCTTGCTAAAGTTCCTGTTGAAACTGCCAACGAACGAAATGCTTATTTTGCTGATCAAGCAAAATCAGCTATGGACGGTGTTGATAATAACTTTATGCGAGAAAGTGACCCTAGAATGCCTATTAAGGATAGCGATATCCAACGGTCTTCTAAGGTTGAATTTGGTAGTAGGAATAATTCCGACGATAAATAATAACTTGTATTAAATATAGAGGATTAAATTATGGCTAATACAGATAAACCCGATGGGTTTACTCCCGCATATCACATGTATGGTGGTGTTATTCGTCCTGCAAAAATGAGAATCGCTAGTGCTTACGGCACTGCTATTTATAGTGGTGATGTAGTTACTCTTTCAAGCGGTTATGTAAATCAAGCAGGTGCGACAAGCACTCCTATAGGTGTGTTTTATGGGGTATATTATACGGCGTCTGATGGAACACCTACGTTTTCAAAAGTATGGACAGCGAGCACAGCTACTCAAGGTAGCGCTGATGCTGAGGCTTTGGTATATAACGATCCTGGAATCGTTTACGAAGCTCAATTTACTGCTGGTACGCCAGCCGTAAGTTTTATCGGTAATAAGTACACTCTTTCAACAACTGCAGGTAGTTCAACTACTGGTCGGTCGAAAGAAGGTGCCACAGCAACTACTTCAAGTGGTGTAGCTTTATGTGTTGGGTTCTCAACAGTACCAAGCAACTCTATAGGGGCTTATGCTAGAGGACTATTCACATTCCCTACAAGTACCTTTGCAGTTTAATTAGGAGATTAACACATGGCAATTAACAGAGCACAACTCGTAAAAGAGCTAGTTCCTGGACTTCATGCGCTCTTCGGATTAGAGTACGAAAGGTACAATAACGAACACGAAGACATTTTCGACACCGAAAGTTCTGAAAGAGCTTTTGAGGAAGAAGTAATGTTGAGTGGATTCGGGGAAGCCCCAACTAAAGGGGAAGGCGCAGCTGTGATTTACGATACTGCACAAGAATCGTGGACCGCTCGTTATTCACATGAAACAATAGCACTAGCTTTTGCATTGACAGAAGAAGCAATCGAAGATAATCTCTACGATACACTTTCTTCTCGATATACAAGAGCACTAGCGCGTTCGATGCAACAAACAAAGCAAGTTAAAGCGGCTAACGTTCTTAACAACGCTTTTAGTTCATCGTATGTCGGTGGAGATGGAAAAGAGCTTTGCGCTACAGACCATCCTACTGTTGCTAATGTTGACATGAAGAATGAGTTGTCTACGGCGGCAGACCTTAATGAAACTTCATTAGAGCAAGCACTAATTGATATTGCTGCTTTCAAAGATGAAAGAAATCTTAAGGTTAATGCACAGGCTAGGAAATTAATAATTCCACCTGCGTTGCAGTTCGTAGCAGACAGACTTATGGAAACTCCAGGTCGTGTCGGTACTTCTGATAACGATATCAACGCTATCCGCAACATGGGAATGATTGCAGAAGGATACGTTGTTAATCATTATCTGACAGATACTGATGCATGGTTCATCAAAACTGATGTTCCTAACGGACTTAAACATTTCGTTAGAACCGCCGTATCTACCAGTATGGAAGGAGACTTCGAAACTGGTAACGTGCGATACAAAGCTAGAGAACGCTATAGCTTTGGCTGGAGTGACTGGAGAGGAATCTTTGGTTCACCAGGAGCATAAATGGAAGATGTAATACACTGTTTATAACATAAACAGTCTTTCTTACTCAGTATTACGAAAAAAGGGAGCTTCGGCTCCCTTTCTTTTTTAAATTTAATGATATAGAATGAAATAATCTAGGGATAACTTGTCCTACAGACTGACCTAGCAGACTTGCCAAGACGGTAGGACTTATTTTTTCGGAGGAAAAATTATGGCGAAATCAACCTTTTCAGGTCCAGTTAGATCATTAGCTGGCTTTATTTCAGCAGGGAACGCTAACGTAGTTAGTCTAACCGCTGATACTTCAATTACGGTAGCTTCTCATTCAGGCAAAGTATTAACATGTAATGATGCAGACGGTAAATTTACTTTACCTTCTATCGTTGCAACTGCTCCTGGACGAGATGACGATCCAAATCAAACTAACAATCTGGGCGCTACTTTTATATTTATAGTAGAGACTGCTGCAACGGATATGGACATATTAACCGACGGAACCGATAAATTTGTTGGTGGTCTTTACACTGGTGTAACTGACGCTACGGGTAAAACCTTTATTTCAGGTGCGTCTAACGATGTTATTACCATGAACGGAACAACTAAAGGCGGACTTGTAGGCAGTATCGTAAAAGTAACTGCAATGGCTTCTGCTAAATACGCGGTAGAAGGGATTATTCTTGGATCAGGAACCTTAGTAACTCCATTTGCTGACGCTTAATATTAGGAGAACATTATGAGTTCATCAGATGTAAAAGCCTCTGTACCTCTAACGTCTACAGGTCAATTACAGGGAACCATTGGTAGTGGAGCAGGGTCAGCAACTAACTTGGGACCGATACGGATTCAATCTGTACAAGCTCAAGCAAGTGCTGCAGATGCAACTATAAAAGTTTATGACGGCACCAGTGCTTCTGGAACTAAACTTCTAATGGAGTTTAAATTTGGTAGTGCTGCTAATGAGTCGTTTGATCATTACTTACCTAATGATGGAGTTAAGTTTAATACAGGCGCTTACGTCGTATTAGCTAACTGCGACTTTTTCGTTGCTTATCACTGTTAGTAATGGCAACCTCTGGCACTCGCGCATTTAATTTAGATGTAGCGACAGCGATAGAAGAAGCATACGAACTTGCGGGTTTAGAAGCCCGCACTTCGTATGACGCGGTTACTGCTCGTCGTTCTATGAATATTATGTTTGCAGATTGGTCAAACAGAGGTGTTCAGATGTGGGAGGTTACTAAAGTAGAACTGAGTCTTACTGAAGGCGATAATGACTATTCCATTAATGCTTACGATATAGATATACTTGATGCTTATATCCAAAGAAGTGTTAATGATATAGTTACTGACTATACTTTAGATCGGGTAGACCGCAATGAGTATGTAGGAATCCCTAATAAAGCTACGAAAGCTCGTCCTACTGAATTTTGGCTAGAACGCTCAAAAACTCCTGTTATTCACCTTTATCCAACGCCCGAGAACTCAACTGACAAACTCATTTACTACGCTTGGCAGAGGATCCAAGATTCTTCTGCTTCAATTAATGATATAGATATACCTAGTCGATTTATGCCTCCTTTAGTTTCAGGGCTAGCTTATTATCTTTGTTTAAAAAAGAATATTCAAAAATTGGGAGTGATTAAAGAACAATACGAGCAAGACTTGATGAACGCTTTAAAATACGATGAAGATCGTTCTTCTACAAAACTTGTTCCTAGACATGAGTACGTTTAATGGCATATGCAAGCGGTAAATATGCTCAGTTTATTTGTGACACTTGCGGTTGGGCTTTCCCTTATAAAACTGCAAAAATGACGTGGCAGGGAGATAGAGTTTGTGGAGAATGCTATGAGCCAAAACATCCGCAATTAGATCCGCCTAGTATCGGAGCGGATGCAGAAGCCTTATGGAAACCAAGACCTGAAGTACCTATGCCTCAGTCTCAATTAGGGTTAGTAACTACAACAAATCCTTCTGCTGCAGGAATGTCCTTTACGGACGATCCTATTGGTAGTAAATTTGACGGAGAAGAAGGTACAGGCGCAGTGGGTGATTTAACAGTGAGTACAGGATAATGGCAGGATTTACATATAGTGGATTAAAAACAGCGATTGGTAATTATCTAAATGTTGATGAAACAACGTTTAATAATACGTTAAATACGTTTATCCAAACGACAGAAGAGCGAATTTTAAAAGCAGTACAACTTCCTGTTTTTCGTAAGAACGTAACAGGAACCCTTACAGACGGCAACACTTATTTAAGCGCTCCTGATGATTTTCTATCTCCGTATAGTTTGGCGGTTCTAGATTCGAGCAGTAATTATAGTTATTTATTATTGAAACATGTTTCCTGGATTCGAGATTACACTCCTGCAGCAACAACTGAAGGGCAACCTCTTTACTACGCACAATTTGATGAAGATAGTTTTATTGTTGCTCCAACTCCAAATGCCAATCTCACTATTGAACTGCATTATTATTATCGCCCTAATTCTTTAACGACTGTTGGAGATGATAACCAAAGTTGGCTTTCTAAAAATGCTCCGAACGCTATGTTGTATGGGTGTTTAGTGGAAGGAGCCGTTTTCTTAAAAGCAATGCCAGAAACAATTACGCTATATGAAGGTAAGTTTCAAGAAGCGTTAGGAATGCTGAAAGTTTTAGGTGAATTTAAAGACGTTCGAGACGAGGCTAGAAATGATCAAATAAAATTAATGGCGCAAACTCCTGATGTTTGAGAAGAAACTAAAAGGTAAAAAGATTGCTATTGTCTCTATGGGAAGGAGCCAATTAGATTACCATATGTCAATTAGCCACAGCCAAGAATACGATGAAGTCTGGGCGATTAATTCTATGTGTGCGGTTATTAAGTGTGATCGTGTGTTTATGATGGATCCTGCTTCAAGATTTTTTGACACTTTTGATGCGGGTCCTCAAACCCAAGTAATGTGCAGAACACTTCCTAAACTGGAAATTCCTATATATTCCTGTGAAAAAGATAATAGAGTTCCCGCTATTGAGTTATATCCTTTAAAAGAAGTGGTAAAAGAATTGGGGTGTGGATACCTTAATAATACTATTGCTTTTGCTATTGCTTTTGCGGCTTTAAATAAAGTAGGTTCTATCAATATGTATGGTGCCGATTTTAGTTATAGCACTAATATTCATTTTGGAGAATTGGGGAGAGCGTGTTGTGAATTTTGGTTAGCTAAATGTATGGATCTTGGAATTGATGTTTCAGTTGCGGCAAGTTCTTCTATGTTAGATACTAACGTTCCTGAAGAACAAAAACTATATGGGTATCATAGATTGGAAAATCCGCCTGTTGTGTATTTAAACAAAGGACAATTAGATGTTACAGAGTCTTCTGAAATTGAAAAGGAAGATGTTTATAAAGGTTTTTCAGGAAGAACAGAAAAAATTACTTTAGGTCCACCAGAACCAGAGGCGTATTAAATGGAAACAGATTCGTTTATACTTTCTGTAGGGGATCTTGGAGTAAAAACAACTCATGGTAGGGGTCATACAGCAGAAGAAGTTGCTGAAATGGCTACTAATAAATTGATTTCGGTGAGCGACACAGCACCAGAACCAATTAAAGCGCAAGCCCATGCTTTTAAAAATAAGTGTCACTTGATAATTACTCATTATATACAAGAGGCTATAAAAAACCATATGTGTACAATAAGTAATCAATTAGAGGCGCAAGGGAATAAAGACCTTGCGGAAATTATTAGGAGACTATAATGGCGATTACGCAAGCAATGTGTACTTCTTTTAAAAGTGAGCTTCTGCAAGCGGTACATAACTTTAAAGCATCTGGAGGAAACTCTTTTAAGCTGGCTTTATATACAAGTTCAGCGACAATGAGTGCTTCTACTACAGCTTATAGTACAAATCAAGAAGCATCAGGAACAAACTATTCTGCGGGAGGATCAGCTTTAACAAACGTTAACCCTACAACATCAGGAACAACTGCGTACACTGATTTTGCTGATTTGACTTTTGGAACAGCTACCATCACTGCAAGAGGTTGTATGATTTATAATGATACAGCTACTGGTGATCCAGCAGTTGCAGTGTTTGATTTCGGTGGCGATAAAACCAGCACAGCAGGTAGTTTTACCATATCTTTTCCAACTGCAGACGCAAGTAACGCTGTTATTAGAATAGCGTAAAGATAGCTAATGGCTGTCGGTTGGGGTCGTTCCACATGGGGTTCTGGCGCATGGGGTCAGCCTCATAATATGACCGTAAGCCTTACGGGGCTTGCGGGGACTACTGCGTTAGGAACGGAAACTGTTAGTTGTGACGCTAATGTTGCAGAAACAGGTTTTGGTGTTACAGGCAGTATTGGAAGTTTAACTGTAACGGGTGTTGCTAATGTTACAGAAACAGGAGTAGCTGGAACAAGCGCACTAGGATCATTAAGCATATCCGCTGATGCAAATGTCAGTGAAACAGGTTTAGCGGGCACAGGAGCAGTAAGTAGTTTAACTGCTACAGGTGTTGCAAACATATCTGTTACAGGATTAGCAGGAACCAGTGCTTTAGGCACAGAATCAGTTAGCGGTGATGCCAATGTCAGCGAAACAGGAGTAGCTGGTACTACCGCAATAGGCACAGTTGTTGCAAATGGTGTCGCTCTTGTTGGTGTTAGCGGTACAGCATCTACTGTTGCACAAGGCGATGAAACAGTTACTTGTGATGCAAATGTTTACCCAACAACAGTAGCTGGAACAGGAGCGATTAGCTCTTTAACAATACAAACACAAAATATTGTATCTTTAACAGGGCTGGCTGGAACAGGACAGGTTGGTGATGTAAGCGCTATTATAGCTATAAGTGTTTCAGTTACAGGATTAGAGGGAACAGGGTTTGTTAAACAGCTAGCAGTTTGGGGCTTGGTTGATACTTCCCAGGATCCGAGTTGGACAGGAGTTAGTGATTCACAAACAGCAAATTATAGTGAAATTTCTTCTTCTCAGAGCCCAGACTGGAAAGAAGTTGCTTAATTTTTATGAAAAAATAATATATAATCAAAAACGATTGGAGGAAGCTAAATGGCAACTTATGTAAACGATCTAAGACTTAAAGAAATCGCTACGGGCGACGAATCAGGGACGTGGGGGACAAGCACCAACACGAATCTAGAACTAATAGCAGAAGCATGGGGTAGTGGTTCAGAAGCAATCACTGGAACTTCCCATACTATTACGATGGCAGATGGCGCATCCGATGCAGCCAGAGCCTATGCAATGACCCTAACAGGCTCAATCACCGCAACCAACACCGTAACGCTCGCACCGAACACCGTTAATAAAACGTGGATTATTCAAAACAGTGCGGGTTATCAAGTAACAATATCTCAAGGCACAGGCGCTAATGTCGTTATTCCGAATGGCGGAATTAAGATGGTGGTCGCCGATGGCGCAGGAGCAGGTGCTGCCGTAACTGATGTCCTCGATATGACAGGCGGTACAGATAATATTGGACTAGGTTCTGGAGCACTCGGTACAGCCATAACGACAGGAACTGATAATGTAGCCATAGGTCAAGGTGCTGGAGCAGCATTAACTAGTGGTGATAACAATACTTTTGTTGGTGATGATGCAGGTAAAGCAACTACAACTGGTCAGTATAATGTAGGTGTTGGTGCTTCTGTTTTTGAAGCAAATACCACAGGAACAAACAACGTGGCTGTTGGAATGAGAGCATTAGATGCGAACACAACAGGCGATCAGAATGTTTCAGTTGGTGGTGCTTCTTTAGGAGCAAACACAACTGCTTCTAATAATGTAGCTGTTGGTTATTTAGCTTTAACAACAAACACAACAGGTGCTTCTAATACAGCACTTGGCGATCAAGCATTAGAAGCAAATACCACAGCCGATAACAACACTGCCGTTGGTTCATCAGCTTTAACAGCTAACACGACAGGTGCAAGTAATGTTTCGGTAGGTGCTAACTCTTTAGATGCGAATACGACAGGTAATTATAATACGGGTATTGGTAAGAGTTCTTTAGGAGCGAATACCACAGGCGGAAATAATACAGGCATTGGGTTTTCTGCTTTAGCGGCAACTACGACAGTAGCTGGTCTTACCGCAGTCGGTTATCAGGCTTTAGCCGCCAACACTACAGGTGAATCAAATGTTGCTGTTGGCTTAAATGCAGGCGCAGCTTTAACCACAGGTGGTTATAACACAGCTATTGGAACGGAGGCTTTGCTTACAGCCACTACCGCATCTAGTAATACTGCAGTAGGTCGAGAAGCCTTAAAAGCCAATACGACAGGAGCAGGAAATACGGCTTTAGGCAGAGATGCTTTACAGGTTAATACCACAGGTAGTTCAAATGTTGCTGTAGGACATGATGCCCTAGATGCTAACACCACAGGCGCAAGTAATGTTGCGGTTGGTTATCAGGCTTTAACAGCAAACACTACAGCAAATCAAAACGTAGCAGTGGGTAGAGCCACGTTAGCAACAAACACAACTGGCGCGGATAACACAGCTATCGGACAAGCAGCTTTAAATGCCAATACTACTGCATCTAACAATGTGGCGGTTGGTTTAGAGGCTTTAACAGCGAACACCACTGGAACAGACAACGTGGCAGTCGGCTCAAATTCTTTAGACGCTAACACCACAGGTTCCGAACATACCGCTATCGGTGATAATGCACTAGGAGCGAATACGACAGCATCATACAATACTGCGGTTGGTTCAAGTGCTTTGTTGGTAAACTCGACAGGAGAACAAAATACAGGTATTGGTAGACGCTCTCTTTATTCAAACACCACTGGTGATAATAACACTGCTCTTGGTCTTAATTCTTTGTATAGCAATACAACAGCAGACAATAATACAGCAATCGGACATAGTTCAATGTATGCAAACACCACAGGTACGCAAAATGTGTCGGTGGGTTATGCCGCATTAGACGCGAATACAACTGGTTCTCATGGTGTTGCTATTGGATATAATGCTCTAACAGCAAACACAACTGCAAATTATAATGTCGCAGTTGGTAGAAACAGCATGGCAGCCAACACAACTGGTACATATAATACGGCTGTGGGTGGCGAATCTTTAATAGCAAATACCACAGCAGATAATAACACAGCAGTTGGATATGCGGCTTTAACAGCAAACACCACAGGCTCTGAAAACACAGCAGTAGGACAAGGCGCTTTAGACGCAAACACTACGGCTGCTGGTAATACAGCAGTGGGTAGTGATGCTCTAACAGCAA
>Ga0208919_1000716_pt1 | contig 21007 bp, 30 predicted proteins | sample 4_EtaG_FD_184076 | JGI IMG/M metagenome (GOLD analysis project Ga0208919, IMG submission 184076) | Marine viral communities from the Subarctic Pacific Ocean - 4_ETSP_OMZ_AT15127 metaG (SPAdes) (version 3) | ecosystem: Environmental > Aquatic > Marine > Oceanic | place: Pacific Ocean | collected...
ATCTCCCGAGTAACTATCACCTGACCCTGTCGTACTCTGAGGCTAACCCAGAATATGCCCGGAACGTTCAAGCCTTTGCTGATAAGTATCAGGCCAATCTAGCCGTGGTCTTCCGGGATAAAAACAACATACCGCACACCTACCTAGGCCGTCCCGTGATCAACGGGGATGCTGATGACCTCCGATTCCTTGATCCCTCCGGTGTGGTGGTTGCGCTCTATGCCAAGGGGAAGGCCAAGAAGGATACCTCCGGGTTTGTAATTGACTAGGGAATAAAAAATAAAATAAACTATTGACAAGGGGAACTACCCTAGCCTATGTTCCCCTTGTTACTTGCTTAAACCTAACAAGGGATACCGAGACAATGGACAACCAAGAAACCACCGGCAACACCACCGCCACCCTACGCCTGACCATCACCATAGACATAGACAGGGACACGGTCCCTAGCTTCGGCACTGTCAGGCGCGATGGTCGCATAGGTGCAATGAACATCAGGAACAACCTGATGGAGATGGGCATGAGCGTCAAGAGTATAGACGTTCACGCTCGGTCTGTGATAGAGGAAGAGGAAGAGGACTAGAGAACCATGAGCAAAGATAAAGCATACACCGTGACAGTCTACCGCACTGTTCAACAGAGTGTTGAGGTCACGGTGTACAGTGACAGAGACCTAGACACGCTGGAAGAGAAATACCTTAGACGGGAAGACCTTGGCGGGTATTTCTCCGACCGAGAGTTGGAAGAGAAACGCCTTAGACGGGAAGCAGAAGACCTAGCCGGGGATTTCTCCGACTATGAATGGAAGAACCTAGAGGTGGACCAGATGTTCGCCTCTGATATAAAAGCAGAAGGATAAACGCAGATGACTTGCAGACAACCAATAAATCAAAACCAACTGCACCCACGGCACAAGCTGCCAAGGGACACGCACCTTGACATAGCAGAGACGCTACAAGGTAACCTCCGGGTATGGCTCGCGGCTATTCACCCGGAGGCAAGCGCCGAGGTTCTCAGCATGTACGCGGAAGAGATCACAGATCAGGCCTTTGACGCCATCCACGATCTATCCATGGACATTGACGCAACACCTACGGAGTGCTAAACTATGGACATGAAGATGCTAAACCTAGAAGAATTCATGCAAGAACAAATTAGCGAGCGAGTAAAGGCCATGAGAAAACGAGAACGCAAAAGACTGGACAAGGTAAACAGGCACATGCCTGCTCGTAATCCCTTGGGCCAAGCCCTCTGGAACAAGGGACACACAGTGGAGGGATCAGGTACAAAATATAACAGGAAAAAATTAAAAAAAGCTGTTGACTTGTACCGAGAGGACCAGATATAAATCTAGAAGGTAAGGGGTTGGAGACGCGAACGGTGCACCGTATGAGAGGTCACCGGGGTGGCTCATACCACCTAGCAAGGGGTTCGATTCCCCTTCCCTTACCACACCGCCACCGCTTAAACCAAACAAGGACACCCAAGAATGGACGAAGACAGTAGAGAAGGCAAGGCACTAGTATACAAGGTGGTCACCGCTACAACGCTGGTGATTCCCTTTGACCCAGAAGACCCGGATAAGGTAGACGCCAGTAACGGCATGGTACAGACACATGACGGGATGGTGATCCCTCTGAAAGATTGCCTAGAATCTCTGATAGACACCGCCATATCCTTTGGCATAGAGTACGATGAACTGACTGGCATGGGTACGCAGGTCCAAGCAGGCACCACAGAATCCCACGTCGTAGATATAGAGGTACTAGAAAAAAACAATCCCGAGGTGCAATTAGTTATTGACACCTCCACCATCAACCCAGTACAAACAAGCAGAACAATCAACTAGAAGGAAAACAAAACCATGAACGACACAGTACTAAGCTTCCGCTCACCCACTGCACAGACAGCACGGGACCTGTTCTCTGAACATAATGAAACAGAGAAAGCCCAGCGTTTCCTATCGCCTGTCTCTGAGCAAGACCTGTGGTATGAGCGCCCCGCCCCTCACCACGCCAGTTCTCTGCACGGGAGCAAGCTCACAGAACTATACAGCCACAAGGTTCTGGTGGATACGTGGACAGGTGCCAGCACAGGCGTGGTAGGTGAGAAGTACAAGGTCACGCAGATGGGTGACTTCACCAAGGCCACAGAAGAAATGCTACTGGAAGCCCTGCCCAATGATAAGTTCAAGGACATGGAAATCTCTGACAGTATGTCTCACGGTTCAGCTATCAGGTCCCGGAAGTATACCTTCCCTGCATTCTCCAAGCCCATTGAGACACGCAAACACCAGACAGATGTAGCCCTCACCGTTGCCCTGATCCAGAGCTATGACGGGTCCACCTCCAACGGCTTTGTCACTGGCCTACTGGATTTCTTCTGCACCAACGGCATGATCTCGGGTGACTATACCAAGGGGAACAAGCGCCACACCTCTGGCTTTAATCTCTCCAACTTTATCCTAGACATGGACAAGGTGGTCAGGGATTTCTACAAGGATATCCAGCGGTATCAGGTGATGGCAAGCACTGACATACGCATACCACAGGCAGAGGCAGTGCTAGAGGCTCTCCCCGGTATGAGTGAGAAGATGCAGGAAAGAATGAAAGATCAATACCTTACGGAGGTCAGTACCCGTGGCTCCAACGTATGGGCCTTGGCCTCTGCCCTGACCTACTACAGTAGCCATAACTCTGAGGAGTTCCCTGTCAAGGGGTCAGCCTCTAACGATAACGTAACCAAGTCCCTGCTTGACAGGTCCCGGCGTGTCAGTAGCTGGATGAACAGCGCACCTTTCCAAAGCCTACTCTTAGCTGCTTGACACCTCCACCTAGGCACGTGTATAAACTGCCTACTGTTTACTACTACTACCAACCCTTACCTAGGAGGATCATACACATGATCACAATACGTCCCTTCCACTCTCCTCGCACCGAATGGGTGCGCCGTGCAACTGACCAGAAATGGGTCAAGTGGGTGGAGAAACCCATCTCCTCCCTTACGGATGAACCAGTGACGCAGGTCTCTCCTGTGTCCAAGACAGGGGAGCACTGGCTCCATGACCACTACACATGGGTGATAGAGGAGGTCAAGGTATGAGTAATCCTAAGAAGTACAACTATCAAAGCCACGATGAGGTACCAGATATTCTCTGGTCCTACATGGACAGCATCGTAGATGTTGAGTTCCCTGTCAGGGCCATAGAGATAGAAGATGTCAACAAGTTCCTCAACTTTATAGACGAGGGACCGGGACTACCTGACGAGGAGCTAGACATACCTGACCCCAGACAATTGGTGTTTAACCTATGATGTTAAGCCTAGCAATGTACTCACCCTTGGAAAGACTAGTGGAGCAAGAGATCAAAAGCTGGTACCACAAGAGACCTGACATGTCTTTCACGTGGCCTTGTCTATCACCGTGGGCCAAGCGTAAGTGGACAGAATTATTCTGGAATGAGAAAGGAATTAACTAGACAGATGTTTAAAAAAAACATACCTTTGTCAGACGTTCTACGAATGACAGACCTAATGAAAGATGTAAGTATTGACAAGTATTCGCAAGAAGAATACAGACAAGTACTTAACGAGATCATGTATATATCTATCACTGACTATGACCTAGAGGAGGTACAGAATGAACATCTTTTTTCTCCATCCTGATCCGCTCACCTCTGCCGAGATGCACTGTGATAAGCACTGCGTCAAGATGATCCTAGAGACAGCGCAGATGTTATGCACTGCTCACAGAGCACTCGACGGTGACGAGCAAGCGGACAAGCTGGGCATGTACAAGACTGCTCACCTCAATCACCCCTCTACCAAGTGGGTCAGAGGATCACTCCTGCAGTACGAATGGACCTATCACCTGTTCAAGTTCCTGTGCTCTGAGTACACCAGTAGGTACAACAAGGTACACTTGACAGATAAAAAATTAAAAGAAATTTTGCGTACACCACCGCACTCTATCACTGACAGCGGGGAGTACACTCAACCACCACAGTGTATGCCTGATCAGTACAAGGTACCAGATGATGCTGTCAAGGCTTATCGAAACTACTACATAGGGGAGAAAGCATCCTTTGCTAAGTGGGCGTACACACGTACACCAGAGTGGTGGACTGTTCATTGAGAACAACAACAATACTACTAGTACTACTACTACTACCGGGATGCGCTGCACTCACAATGGGAGCGTCAGTCATATCCTCTGTGATTGACAGGTACGAGAAGCATCAGATTGAAAAAAGATTAGAGGAATTGGAAAAACCGCTTGACAAGGAGGCAGAATGATGATAGTAGCTACGCTACAGGGAGGATATAGAGAAGAATGAAAACCAAAAAGAATAATTCTTCTAATCATCCTCTTGACAATCCTCTGATAGTTCTCTTATACTTTTTTCTTAGTCCTTTCGGGGTACTTATCTTTGTCTTTCTATTAGCTTTACTTTAAGGAGATACTATGTTAGAAGATACTGAACAAGAAGAAGCACTAGTGACCCACCATCGTTGCCCTTGCGGTAACAGTTCAGATGCCTTTGCTCTGTACCCTGATGGTCACGGCTTCTGTTTCTCTCATGCTTGTAAGAATGAGAAGAAAAGATTTAGTAACAGTGAACTACCAAAGGAGATGCAAGAGATGTTAGATCAGTACGGAGTAGGATCAGAGAAGGTAGCAGAAGAAGAAAGCACAGAGGATTTCTCTTCTTCTGTCTCTCTTAACAAGGGTACCTTTACAGATATTAGTAAAAGAAAAATAACTAAAGAGACCTGCAAGCTGTTCAATGTCACTGTCAATGTACAGGACGGGGCAGAACTAGGACACTACTACCCTTACTATGACAAGGAAGGGAACCACGTGGCCAACAAGGTCAGAGGCAGGGCCAAGTCCTTCAAGTGGGAGGGAGCACCAAAAGAAACCATCCTCTTTGGACAGCAGGTCTTTGGGTCTTCCACTGCCAAGGCTGTCACCGTGGTGGAGGGTGAGCTAGATGCGCTCTCCACGTACCAGTTACTAGGCTCACGCTACCCTGTTGTCTCCATCAAGGGCGGGGCAGGGAATGCACTGAAGGACTGCAAGAATAACTATAACTTTCTCAACTCCTTTAAGGAGATTGTCATCTGCTTTGACCGTGACGAAAGCGGTACGCAGGCGGCTAACCAAGTATCCAAGCTGTTCCCCAACAAGAGCAAGGTGGTCACGCTAGACGAGGGCAAGGACCCCTCCGACTACCTGATGGAGAACCGTTCCGCTGACTTCACCCGGAGGTGGTTTGCCTCTGAGAAGTATACCCCTGCCAACATTGTCAGAGGCGAGGACCTACTGGAGCGCCTGCTTAATCAACCCACGCCAGAAAGCCTCACGCTCCCGTGGGATGGCCTCCAAGACCTGACCTATGGCATCCGCAAGGGAGAGATGTGGACACTGACCAGTGGCTCTGGCATGGGGAAAACGCAGGTGCTTAGAGAACTTGCCTTCCACATACAACAGCACACCGAGGATAACATTGGCCTCCTCTTTCTGGAGGAACCACTGGAGGACGCTGCCCGAGGAATGATGAGCCTTTCCGCTGGTAAGCCCCTGCACCTGCCCACCACCGAGTACACGCAGGATGAATGGGATAATTCCTTTGAGGAAACTCTGGCCACAGGCAGGTATGTGTTCTTTGATTCCTTTGGGTCAAACGATATAGACACCATCATAGACACCATCAAGTACATGCGCCACGCCTGCGGGTGTAAGTACATTTTCCTTGATCATATCTCTATCCTTGTCAGTGACCAGAGCGCAGGCGATGAGCGAAAGGCACTGGACGAGATCGCCACCAAGCTCAAGACCTTGACCATTGAGCTAGACATATGGCTGGGCATGGTCAGTCACTCCAAGCGTCCCGCTGGTAAGCCACATGAAGAAGGTGGACAGACCTCGCTCTCTGAACTCAGGGGTACCGCTGGCATAGGTCAGCTGAGTAACATGGTACTGGGCTTGGAGAGGAATGGACAGGACCCTGACCTGTACCTGCGTAACGTCACCCTGATCCGGGTACTGAAGAACCGTTTCTCTGGACTCACCGGACCCGCCTGTCACCTGCACTATGACCGTGTCACAGGGCGCTTGACACAGATAGACGATCCTGCTACAGAGGCAGGGACAGAGTCAGACGCAGACGAGACAGAGGCAGAGGATTTTGACGAGGTACTATGATGAAGCGATTGTTCTTGGACATAGAGACAGATGGATTCAACCCTACCCGCATATGGTGCGTGGGTACAGTTATGGTGGAGGACAACAAGGATGGCACTACAACGGAGACCGCTAAACTATACACAGAGGGAGAAAGAAATCTCTTTACAACTCTTGCGTCACAAGCGGATAAAGTTATTGGGCATAACGCTATTCACTTTGACTTTCGCGTACTTGATCTTCTTTGGGGTATACGTTTTGAACCAGAGCAGATGCTCGATACAATGGTCCTTTCCCAACTTGCCAACCCAGTCAGAGAAGGGGGACACTCTCTTGAAGCATGGGGAAGGAAGCTCTCTTTCCCAAAGGTAGAGTTTGATCCTTCCCTCTTCTATCAAGGGTACACCGAGAAGATGGGGGAGTACTGTATGCAAGACACCAAGCTGACTTGTAAACTATACAAGGTGCTGAAGACTGAGCTACACAAGTTCAGTGGAGACTCCATCAAACTAGAGCACCGTGTCCGCATGATACTGAGCGAACAGGAACTCAATGGCTTTGCCCTTGACCAAGAGAACGCCTGCATACTGGTGGCAGAACTGAACGATGAACTGGTACAGATCAAGGAGGATATGCAGAAGGTCTTTCCCCCCACTGAGGTACAGCTGAAGACCAAGGTAAAGTACATTCCCTTTAACCCCGGTTCGCGTAAGCAGGTGGGAGAACGCCTGATGGAGAAGGGCTGGGTACCTGAGAAGAAGACTGACCTAGGCACCCCTGTGCTAGACGAGAGTGTTCTATCTGGCATTGACATGGAAGAGGCCAAGATAGTTGGCAGGTACATGATGCTCCAGAAGAGGATCGCACAGATCAACTCTTGGATAGACGCTGTCAACCCTGAGACAGGGAGGGTACACGGGAAAGTCTTGACCCTTAGAACAATCACAGGGCGCATGGCGCACGCATCTCCTAACATGGCACAGGTACCCGCTGTCTACTCACCCTACGGGGAGGAGTGCAGGAGACTATGGGTACCGGGTAATCCTAGGAAGCAGAACCTTGTGGGTATAGATGCATCTTCCATTGAACTGAGGATGCTCTGCCACTACATGAACGATCCAGAGTACACAGAGATCGTGGTCTCTGGTGACATACACACAGCTAACCAAGAGAGAGCAGGTCTAAGCTCACGTTCCCAATCAAAAACATTTATCTATGCATTCCTCTACGGTGCAGGCGCTGCCAAGATCGGGAGCATAGTGGAGGGCAGTGCCAAGGACGGGCAGGAACTGATAGATAATTTTCTAGAGGCCACCCCTGCCCTACAAGAGGCACGGCACAGGGTCACGCTGACCGCTGAGAGAAGCGGGATCATCAGAGGACTAGACGGGAGGATGCTCTGGATCAGGTCACCTCACGCTGCCCTGAACACGCAACTGCAAGGGGCAGCAGCGGTGGTGATGAAGCGAGCACTCCTGATCTTTCACAAGGAGTTATCGTCTTCGCCTTGTGCAGGGAGGGCAAAGTTTGTTGCAAATGTCCACGATGAATGGCAGTTAGAGGTTGACAAACCCCTGTCAGATATGGTAGGTACACTGGGAATAGAAAGTATCAAGAAGGCAGGAGAGTACTACAAATTAAATTGCCCACTGACAGGCGAGTACAACGTAGGCACCAACTGGGCAGAGACACACTAGGTAAACTTAGCAAACCAAAGGAGGTTAAATAAATGGACCACGTTGAAACAATAAGGACACTGGAACACAATGTATCTGAGGTGACGAAGCAGTTGTACGACTCTTACAAAAGAATAGCAGAGCTAACAGAGGAGAGAGACAATCTGGTGCACCATCAACTATCGTCCAGTGAAATTACAAGCAAGGGAAAAAAAGTATTGACAACCTACGTTGAAGATGCTATGAACTGTAACATCAAAACATTCCAGAATATTCTGGGCAAACTTAAAGGAGTTTAGATAACATGCCAATTGTACAAGGTACAGCTTACTGGGCAAAACTTGATCCGCAATCACCAGCACAGAAGTATCAGACTACTTCTAAAGAGGACACCGAGTGGTGCCTTGACCTTGGGCTGGATGCCAAGGCAGTCAAGATGATAGAGGGCATGAACCCCTCTGCCTCTGTCAAGGACGGGAAGAAGAAGAACCACGCCAGTGGTGGACCCTTCTTCAAGTTCAAGAAGAATGCCTTCACCCGAGAGGGCAAGCAGCTTCCTGCTCCCCGTGTGGTGGACGCACAGAAGAATGATATCTCTGGCACTGCCATTGGTAACGGGAGCAAGGTCAATGTTCTCTTCCGTTCCAAAGAGATGGAGCAAGGACAGTGGGCAGGTAAGAGCGTGTTCTACCTAGACGCTATCCAAGTTCTTGAACTGGTACCCTACAATGGGCCAGCATCAGAAGATTTCTCCACCGTGGACAGTGGGTACACGGGAGAAGAAGACTTCTCCAACGAGACCAACGAAGACAAAGGACTCTAGGAGATGGTAGACAGCAAGATTGATTCTCTTCTGGTGGATATCAGCAGTCGTTTAGAAGAGGGTAAGGGACCAGCGAAGGACAATCTTGCTGTCTTCCTAGAAGAAATAAAGGAGGTGATGGAAAACTTTTTTGAAGAGAGTACCAACCGTGACAACAGGGGGAAGCTAAGACTATCAGCGGTTGGAAGAGAGGACAGAAAGCTCTGGTACGATTACCACGGGTACGAGAAAGAACCTCTGAATACAGATGCGCGTATCAAGTTCTGCTTTGGTCATCTGCTAGAAGCTTTCGTCCTTCTCCTTGTCAAGGAAGCAGGTCACAGTGTAAAGGATTGTCAGAAAGAAGTAACAGTGGGGCAGGTCAAGGGACACATAGACTGTCTGATAGATGATGAGCTAGTGGATGTTAAGTCTGCCTCTCCCTATGGATTTAAAAAGTTTGTTGACGGGAGCATACTCAAGGGCGACGATCCCTTTGGCTACCTGTACCAGCTAAGTTCCTACGGTAAAGCACTGGGGAAAGAGAAGGGTTACTTCCTGTCCATTGACAAGAGCGGTGGAGGCCTCAACCTGCTAGAGGTACCACTGGACAGAGTGGACCCTGTTCAGAGAATAACATACCTGAAAGAGATTATGCCCCATGATCTTCCCCCTGCCCGGTGCTACTCAGAGGTAGAAGAAGCATCAGGTAACAGGAAGCTGGGGTTCAACTGTAAGTACTGTGACTTCAAGTCAAAGTGCTGGGAAGATTCTAACAACGGACAAGGTCTCAGGAAGTACAACTACTCCCGAGGACCTGAGTACTTTACCCATGTACAGCGGGAACCCAGAGTAGAGGAGGATTTCTTTTGAGCGCCGCCCCTAGACCAGATCAATCTATCATACTGTCTTACCAAGAGTGTAAGTTCTGTTCCTCTCCCAACGGTTTTGTCTTCTATGACAGCCACGGTTACTGTTACACTTGTAATGAGGTATGGTTTGGAGAAGACTACGATCAAGCACTGGAGGATATGAACGAAATGCACTGGACTTTTAGAGATGACAAGACACGGGTACCTGACCCTGATCACTACTTTGGTTTTGTTTACCTGATCACCAACAAGAAGAACCATAGGAAGTACGTGGGGTGTAAGCAGTACTGGCAGATGAGGCACAGGAAAAGGTACAAGCCTTCCAACTGGAAAGTATACACCTCTTCTTCCAAGGAACTGTGTGCTGACATAGAGAAGATCGGGAAGAGAAACTTTAAGTTTGAGATCATACAAGAGTACGAGACCAAGCGAGGCCTGCACTACTACGAGCAGTACTACCAGATGAAGTACCATGTGCTCACCGCTGTGCTAGAGGGAACAGACCAGAAGGAATACTATAACAAGAACGTGGGAGGAGTCAGGTTCTATGTTCCTTTGGAAACATATGAAGACCCGGCACATGGACGTGCGATTTCGGCGGCCATGTCTAAAGGTCCCTACAGAATTACCTTTGACACTGGTAGAGAAATTATCATTGACAACCTTAAAGGATGGGCGAAAGAAAACAATTATTACGATCAGTTACTTTATCACATATTAAATAAAACAAAAACTAAAAGAAATAAAAAAGATAAGAAAGCCTATTTAAGAAAAAGACATAAAGATATCATAGGAGTGGAGCGTGTAACAAATGACATGGGGGAGTAGCTATGAAGGCTCCTCTTTTGCCATTGAGTCTGTACTTGATGAGGGAGTTCACGATTACCATTCACCGGAGAGGGTACTATTTTTGTGTGTCATTCTTCAGCAACTGCTTGACGCAACTAAGCCACTACACCCCGGTGATAGTACCTACACTTCTGTCAACAGGGAGAGAGCTAGGTCTTGGCTAACCACAGACGTAGGTGTAACAGCGGAGGACAAGGAAGAGGTTTGTTTTCTTGCAGGAATTGAACCAGAAGCCTTGACAACCTACGCAAGAAAGGTTATAGATACAAAAGAAGTTCCGTTTATACGCAAGAGAATCAATGCAATATTACATGAACCTATCACAGTGGTTGAAGAGAAAGAGGAGACGGTAGCACATGATAAGGAAAGCAACAGAAGGACAGGTGGGTGGTACTCACTATAAAGAATGTAAAATTCAACCTGTTCAATATATTCACGCCAACAAGCTTGGATTCCTAGAGGGAAACATAGTAAAATATATTACCCGCCACCGTACCAAGGGAGAAGGTGCCTTGGATATTCTTAAAGTAAAGCACTATGCAGACTTGATCCTTCAGCTTGAGTATGATATGAACACAGAAGAAGACGCTGTTCTTCTTTCACAAGAGGTGCATTCAACATGGAACCCAGACTCTACCTGACAGAAGAATTTATTATGTTTGACGGTGAACCTGTTGCCAAGGTGTGGGACGGGGCAGACGAAATATTAGTTAAGAAGTTTGAATACTTCTTACAGGACCTAGAGGAGATCATTGATGAACATGGGCCAGACTCAGAAGATGCTTGATAATCAGATTACCCTACCCAGTAACTACCAAAGTTTTATTCATATGTCTCGCTACTCCAGATGGCTGGAGGAAGAGGGGCGTAGAGAAACGTGGGAAGAAACCATTGACAGGTACCTCTCCTTTATGGCAGACCACTTGAAGGATAACTTCTCCTACTCTCTCTTTGGCGTGGAGTTAGCTGACATTCGGAGAGGGATGTTGAACCTAGAGGTACTGGGTTCCATGAGAGCACTGATGACAGCTGGCCCTGCGCTGGAGCGTGAGCACGTGGCAGGGTACAACTGTTCCTACCTCCCTGTGGATTCACCCCGCTCCTTTGACGAGTGCCTGTACATTCTGATGAACGGCACAGGGGTTGGTTTCTCTGTTGAACGTCAGTACATCAGTAACCTGCCCACCATACCTGACCAATACTTTGAGAGCACCGACGATGTTATCTCTGTCACTGACTCAAAGGAAGGGTGGGCCAGAGGACTACGTGATCTTATCTCTCTCCTGTATACCAATCGTATACCCAAGATAGACACCAGTAAGATACGCCCTGCCGGTGCCAGACTTAAAACTTTTGGAGGGAGGGCATCAGGACCCGCACCTCTGGAGGAACTGTTTGACTTCACCATTCAGACGTTTAGAAAAGCCAAGGGTAGAAAGCTTACCTCCATAGAGTGCCACGATATCATGTGCAAGGTGGGCCAAGTGGTGGTGGTAGGAGGGGTCAGAAGGTCTGCCTTGATCTCACTCTCTAACCTCACTGATGAACGTATGCGTATGGCTAAGTCAGGTGAATGGTGGGTGGACAACCAACAGCGCGCCCTCTCCAACAACTCTGTCTGCTACACAGAGCGCCCTGACATGGGTATCTTTATGAAGGAATGGCTCTCCCTCTACGAGAGCAAGAGCGGAGAGCGTGGCATCTTCAACCGTGCCTCTGCACAGGCGAAGGCAGCTTCCAACGGTAGGCGTGATGGCTCCATAGAGTTTGGAACCAACCCCTGTTGTGAGATTATACTCAGACCTTACCAGTTCTGTAACCTGTCAGAGGTTATCTGCAGGGCAGACGATACCATGGTGACGCTGAAGAACAAGATCAAGCTGGCCACTATGCTGGGTACGTTCCAGTCTACGCTGACAGACTTTGGCTACCTGCGTAAACGTTGGAAGGATACCACAGAGGAGGAGAGACTACTAGGTGTATCTCTGACAGGTATCATGGACTGCCCCGCTGTGTACGATGCCTCTCCAGAGGCTCTACAACAACTGAGAGACGTGGCTATTAAGACTAACAAGAAGCTGGCAGAGAAGCTGGGCATCAACCAGAGCACCGCTGTCACCTGTGTCAAACCTTCTGGCACTGTGTCTCAACTTGTTGACGCTGCCTCTGGTATCCATGCAAGGCACAACCCCTACTATATCAGGACAGTCAGAGGAGATAACAAGGACCCCTTGACCCAGTTCCTGAAGGAAAAGGGTGTACCCTCAGAGCCTGACTTCACAGCGCCTGACAATGTAACCGTGTTCTCTTTCCCCATGAAGAGTCCAAAGGGTGCCATCTGCAGGTATGACATGGGAGCACTGGAACAGCTAGAACTCTGGCTCAAGATTGCAGACAACTACTGTGAGCACAAGCCCTCTGTCACCATCTCTGTCAAGGAACATGAGTGGCTAGAGGTAGGGGCATGGTGCTGGGAACATTTTGATTCTCTCTCTGGTATTTCATTCCTCCCGTTCTCTGATCATTCTTATAAGCAGGCCCCTTACCAAGACATAGACAAGGAAGAGTTTAAAGACTTGACAGGGAAGATGCCTCCTGCTATAGACTGGTACGAGTTACAGAACTATGAGAAGGAAGATACCACCACTGGATCACAAGAGCTTGCCTGTGCAGGTGGAGTGTGTGAGATAGTAGACATAGGAGCCTAGTGTAGATGACATATACAATTGATATGAGCGAAGAGATGGCAGAGAGAATTGCCTCTGCTGTCCTGAGACAGATCAGGAAGGAGACCACTTCCGGTGGAGTGATGGAAGCCTGTGCCATTGTTCTTACTCACCTTGAACCTGTTCTTATGAAAAAGTTTGATGAACGCTTAAACGATTACACTGAGGAGTTTCCTGACTCTGGATTTACAGATGACTTTGGAGTGGGCATACCGCGTTTGGTGCGTGGCGAATGAAAGGTAAAAGTTTCAAAGAATATGTCAGAGGTGTTATGGACAAAGTAATGCTTTTCTTTTTAAAGTTTTATTAGAAGGAACTATTTTAAATGGAAGTGACACTTATAAATCACATGGGTTCAGACCTCTCAGTGGTGAACGCTGCCAGAGTTTCCTTCTCCAAGGAATCTGAATGGGAGAGCGTCACCCCTGCTGGCCCTGTTAGTAACCTGCTAAAAGAATCAGACGAGAAGCTTATCAAGTACCTTGCCAAGCACAATCACTGGACTCCCTTTGGCCACTGCTCTGTCTCCTTCAGGATCAAGGCACCTATCTTTGTGGCCAGACAACTGGGCAAACATCAGGTGGGTCTGGTATGGAACGAGGTGAGTAGGAGATACGTGGATAGTCAACCTGAGTTCTATTACCCTGAGTACTGGAGAGGTAGACCCACTGATAAGAAGCAGGGAAGTTCTGAAGAGGAGGTGGACATAAACCCTTCCACAGGCACAGGTCCTTCTCTTCTGAGTGACTATGAACAAGCCATAAGGAGGTGCATGTGGACCTACGATGAACTACTTAGGAAGGGGGTAGCACCGGAGATGGCACGTATGGTGCTACCCCAGAGCATGTTTACTGAGTGGTACTGGACAGGTAGTCTTATGGCCTTCAGCAGGGTGTGTTCTCTTAGGATTAAGGAAGATGTACAAGAGGAGACCAGAGACATTGCATCTTTGATAGACGTAGAGTGTGAGAAGCTTTTCCCCGTGTCTTGGGAACAACTGATGAAGCTTCCGTAGCTCAATTGGATAGAGCAACAGACTTCTAATCTGTAGGTTGCAGGTTCGAGTCCTGCCGGGAGCGCCAACTTTAAGTGTTGAAGTTATTGAGATAATATGTTATACTAACCACCGAGGTGCCGTTCTTGGGCCTCTTAACAACTTGCTGAAAGGAGTTTACATTATGAATGATGAACATTATCGTATGACCACTGAGGTACCCTTTACCGTCTCCACTTCTATGTTCAACAGGATGCTAGGCATGAACAACCTAGTCGCTGCTCTTAACAACATCAGTTATGAAGATAACAAGTATCCCCCTCACAACGTATACAAAGACGGTGATAACTATGTAGTGGAGATTGCTCTTGCTGGATGGGAAGAGGATGATATCTCTGTCATTGTAGAGAACCTTGAACTTACCGTCAAGGGTGAGAAGCAAGACTCATCTAGAACTGAAAAACAAATGTCTCACAAGGGTATATCTACCAAGAACTTTAATAAGAAGTTTGTTCTTGCTCCTCACTACGTGGTGACAGACGCTACATTTAAGAATGGGCTACTGACCATTGAAGTCAAGCACTTTCTCCCAGAAGAACTAAAGCCTAGAGAGATTAAAATCTCTACTTAGTGCATACCTCTTCCCATGTTTCATTATGGGTGAGGATAGTTCTAGCTGTGGTTGGCGTGAGCCTGTCTTCTTTTTCTATAAGAATAGGCTTCACCCAACTACAGTTATTCTGACTTGCCCCAACGCTTACGCAACTGCTCATTAACAGCGTCACTAGTAATACGCTCAATCCTTCTTTCAACTTCATTGGCTCTCTCCACCATCTTTGATTCATTCTCTAGTACATCCACCTGTGCAGACTTCTTCCCTGCTCTGTAGGCAAAGAGCATAGGCAGGAGCTTACCCAGAAAGCCTATTACATTTCCTACGATGGAAAGCACTGGCTCAGACCTTAGTCAGTTGGGTGAGGACCATCAAGAGGGTGTTCATTTTTTGGCTTCATCTACCTTTTCCACGGTACCTTTAACCGTCTCCACTTCTACTTTCTCAGGCACAACCACACCGCTTTCCTTGGCCTTTCCAAAGGTAAGCGAAGCCCACTCTACTAATTTATAAATCTTACCTAGCACAGTGTCAGGATCAGGAGTCTTGGTACCTGCTACAATTAAAGACGCAACCACTACAACGCCCATCACTGCTTCAATAATCTCAGCTTGGTTACTTAAAAGAGTTTCAATCATCCTCTGTTACCTCCTCTGTAAAACTTTCAGCCCCGTTTAGTATCTGATATTTTATATATTCTAGAACAAAAACCAAAGACGTAGACCTTATGTTACCTGCCATAATATCTTCCACTAACTCACCGTCCTTGAACAAGAGCGTAAGCGTACCATCTATCTCATCATTGTCTAATCTTTTCTGAATAATATTAACACACTTGTCTAGATGCTGCAACGCTTGCTCTTTCCCCACAGCGTTAAGCGTCCCGTCATTGTTAATCATTGTAGAATTTGTAAAATTAATTACATCCCCCATGAAGAATAACCTTTCATCTCTACTGGTTTCTCTATCTCCCAGAGCTTTGCGCCCATGCCTTTCCCTTTGAACTGGAGGATCAAGTCCATCTCGTTGGCAGTTTTAAACAGCTTCTCTAGGTCTTGCCCACCTGCCAGTAGTTCTCCCGTGGTCCAGTAGTTCTCGTCTCCCACAGATACATTGAGAAACTTAGGCTTACCTTCTTCGTCCGTTCCCTTCTGTAACTCTTCACTAGGTTCTCCTGCTAGGCTCATGTCAAAGCCATAGAGGTGAAACTCTCTGAAGCCTAGGGTATGTCCAATGCCAATGGTCCTGAGACCAGCGTTGGTACCCCCGGTGATCATCAGTGCTTCCTCTCCTGATCCTTCTATTCCTCCCTTCACTGCCTCTGAGAAAGCGTGCCAGCCAATGATACTGGCTCCCTTCTCCTGTAGTAGGTCCACCACAGAGGGATCAGTCATGGAAGCCACCAAGAAATTTGTCCTAGGATTAATAGAATCAAACAGAGTGCTCCTGACTATCCCGTGAGTAGAGACACCTTCAATAGGTCTGGGGTCCAGAAGGGTACATGCCCAAGGAATCAGGCCCTTCTCCATCAGCATGGGCAGTGCATGTTTGACACAGACAATCTTTACAACCTTGTTAGCTTCCTCTAGCATCTCCTTATCTTCTTTGATCTTGTCAATGTCAAGAGATGGACCAGCAGAGACAACAAAGATAATCTCGTCATTGATCCTGCACCGTGAGTTAATCCATTTATCAATCTTGGGCAGGTTAGCCTTGATGTTATTCTGAATATCATCAGAGGGCATACAATCCTTGGGGTGTACAATGATAGGAACTCTGGCCTTATACTTGGGCAGAGACAGGTCCACCACCACGCCTAGGTGAGTGATGCCCCCGCCCATGACAGGATCATTGGAGGGAATGACATAGACATAGGCGTCCTCTCTGTTCTTGATCTGCTCTGTCCACAGTTTATTGACGCCCCTGTGCTCCTCCTCTGGTTCCCTGTCGTGCTCATCCTTGGAGAAGTAGTCGTCCAGCACCACTATCTTGTTATGCTTCAGCTGCTTGTAATCGTGTGACACAGTGTCATAGGAGTGACCTCCGTCAATGAACACAAAGTCAGCTGTGGGTTTACCTTTCAGAGTCTGGTTGGTGTTACCTTCAACCAGTTTAAACTCAAAGGTCTTACCTTCTTTGGCCTTCTCCATGGCATACTCTGTTAGTCTTTCAACCACAGCTTCAGTTGTATTGGTTGCCTTGGAGTTAAACTCTAGCTTGTTAAGCTCTGGGGTAGTGGTGCCAAAGAGATCATACCCTGTGTAGGTAACCTTATCAGTGTGTTCAAAGGCAGCGTCTGCCATCTGAATAGCCCTGCCCCCGTTGTATGTGCCTGTCTCTAGGAAGCTCTCGCACTTGTAGAAGGAGATCATCTCACTGATCTGCTTGTATCTCTTGTGGTGCTCAAGGCTTACGTCTTTTGTTTTGAGATTGCCCTTAAAGTGTTGCATCTTTGTAGACAGGACAGAGGTTGCAAAGGCATTCAGATCAGGTACATCTGGTGTAAGGTTCAGAGCTTTCAGCCCGTGGTACTGGTGGAGCTTCAGTAGCCTGTCAAAGATAAACCCATCGTGCCACTCTCTGTAGGCAGTGACTTCTCTGTTGTCATAGGTTTCTCTAAAGTCAGAGAGAAAGTCTACAGCGGGGCGGCGCTTCAGGTTAAAAGCAATAAAAGAAGTTTCACTATAGTCCACAGCAGTTCTGCCAAGGTGTACAATGTCATAGGAATCATCACAGATACCGTCCAGAAACTCAGAGTCTACATCTGCAAAGGTCACAGTGTCAGCGTCTAACCAGATGAGCCAGTTTTTATCCTGTATCAGGTGAGGATCAGATGCTGTCTCTGTCAGTGCGTAGATTTTGTGACACCACTTGATAGCATCTAATCTCCAGTTGTATTGTATCTTCTTACCTTCAGTACCATTGTGAACCTTCATAGATTCTCTGTAGTCTAACATGTCCTGAATGTTATTCAGGTTAGAATACTTGATACCCTTGGAGGGAACATCTAACTCTTTAAAGTTACGGTAGAACGCTGCCTCTTCAAAGTCATGGTACCAAGCGTGTAGCTGGATATCTTTATCCCAGTGCTTGTCAAAACTATTGAGCATGTTACGCGCATAGACTTCTAACCCTTCAGGATTAAAAGAAGTTACAATGTCATATTTATTTTTCATTACTTAGACTATCTCCACTATTTTTCTAAAACTGCTCTGACTAAATTCGTAGTGGTCAAGTTCTCTTTCCCACTCTTCAGCAAACTCACTGTCTTCGTAGTTATCAAGCCAAGGACCGCCAAGACTAAAATGCACAGCGTTGATATTATTAATCCCGTGGCTAACACCGGGAATAAAATTCCAACTATTAGGTAAGCTACCAATCTGTTCATCACTGTCAAGCCAGCAGAAGTTGTGTAAGTTTGTACCTGTTTCACTGTTTACCATTACCTCGTCTAATCTATCATTAGCTGGGTGGTCCAAGTTGTAGAGTACAAAGGATGACCACAGCTTCTTGTTGTAGTTCTGTTGTAGCATCCCATCCATCTTGATGGTTTCTTCAGGATCATAATTATGTTTAACACACATGACAGCATACTTATCATCGCAGTAATTGAATACCTCGCATACATCAGAGAGAAAAAGAAAGTCGCAGTCACAGAAGAGCACCCAGCCAGAGAGATTATTTCTTCTGGCTATTTCAGGTACAAGAAATCTAGTATGAGAAAATTCTGTGGAGAAAGGTCTGTTGTCTACATCGTCCCAGTACTGACCGTCCTCGTCTATCTGCCAAGCACGGTAGAACATCTTGGCATGTCGAAGGGTCCTGTGATAGACAGGTGTAATCTCCACAGGGGTGGAGGACCTACGAGTGATGGAGTGAGAACAGACCTTGAAAGGAATGTGTTCCCTTGAGTCATACCCTAGGAAAACGTGCTTGGTTATATCTCTGAGTTCATTCTGCATACCCTACATTAGCAGGGAGATCAAGCTTATAAAATAAAAAAATTATTATCTACCAAAGTTACCACCTAAAATTTCTTCACTTATTCTTATTGACTTAGCAGTTCCTGTTGGAACACCGCTTTGTCTTCCTAGTTTATCGTCCATATATCTTTTGTTTACATTTTGAGATAAGGTAAAGTTAGGATCAATCTTATCTTCAAGATCAGCTTTTAAATCATGCTCATAAACTTCCATGTACAGGTCTTGGAGTTCGTCATAGAGTTCTCCTTTTTCCTCTGCACTCTCTGTCATGTCTATCTGACTTCTTAGCCTCACTGCTCTGTTTACATATGCCTTTCTTACGCCACTGTTCTTGTAGTTAAGGTACCTTTCTCTGTACATTCTATCTCTGTCCTCGTACACAGGTCTAGGGGCAAAGCCCATGGACATCATCAAGAGATTTTGAGAGGTCATGCCACCTCCTATGACTCTTCCAGCACCTGTCTGTACCCCTGCTTCACTGGCATCCACAGCCTTCAAAACATTTTGAAGACCTGCAAAGGGTAGAAGTTTAAGCGCGGCCATTGCATAGTCACCTCTTTTAAAAGCATCTGCGCTGCCTTTAATAGATTGTCCTATGTAAGCAGTGGCAGGACCACCCAAAAGTTCTCCCAAACTTTTGTCATCTGTAAATATGGGGAGAATACTACCTTTCAAAGGAGAAAGGGAAACTCTCTGTGAAATGTCATATCCAAGATAAGTTTTAAAAGCTCCTCTGCCAAAGAACTCTGCTGTCTGGTAGGCATCAGGTCCTCCTATGCTGGTGATGGCTTCGTAGAACATTATCTCAACGTCTGAGTCTTGTAGGTTAAGCGTTTGTGCAACAAGCTTATATACTTCTTTCAGATCATCTACAAAAGGAAGACCAAAGAGACCACCCATCATAAGCTGTGGAACCAGTAGGTACACCAGTGTCCTCTTTCCTTGAGGGGTCATGTCTCTGGGGTCTATGCTATATTCTTTACCACCACTGAGCCTAGATTGTATTCCTTTTATAGGTCTAAAGTTAGACCCTCCGTACCTTCCAATGGCATTGGCATATACCTCTATCATCATGGTGACAAAGGGAAGGAACTGGAGAGTGATAGCACCTAGACCTTTGCCCATGAATGCTATCTGTGGCCTGTTAAAAGCATCTAGATTAAACTGGCTCTGATTAACCACAAAGGTAGCGGCACTCACCTTGTCTGTGATCTGCCCCTCACTGGTGGTACCTTTGGCAAAGCCCACAAGACCACCAGAAGTCTTACCTGTTCTGGGGTTGACAGTTCCCTCCAGACCAAACTCTTCCACTGCGTTAAAGGTGGCAAGAGCAGCGTTAATCCTGTTACCTATCTCACTAAAAGCATAGACAGAGTCTAGTAGTCTTTTGGAAACACCTGCAGATTTAATCAAATTTCTATACTGTTTATCAGACAACCTTTTCTCTAGTGCTCCTGCTTTTCCTCCAAATATTTTCTGAACCATCTGAGAAGAAGTGATATCTGCGTTAGAAGACATGGCCTCTGTGTTGATCTTACCTACTATGCCTCTCTCCTGTAGCTCCAGAAGCATATCAAACATCTCTCTTCCCTTCTCTATGGAAGAAGCTGCTCTGAGCCTGTGCAAAGTTTTGGCAATGGCCTCTCTATCTTTTGCTTGAAAGCCTATGTCACTTCCCATTAAATACTGAGTGGTAAGTACACCTGCTGCAGCGGCAGACTTACTTGTTTTTAATTTATGTAGCTTACCATAGGCACCGTATAGGATAGAGGCAGTGACAAAGTTCTGAGTCAGGTTAAGAAGAGAAGAAGAAATGTTACCAGCTAAAAAACCTAGGAAGGCCACTGACTTCAGAGCAGAGGCCATGCCCTGCGGAGACTTGGTGTTCTCCCACAGTTCTTTGCCTTGCTTTTGAACATTGTTACCTTCCTTAGAAAGATTGTTAATTATTTGTTGGGCCTGCTCCTCTGTTCTTTCTCTGGCCACAAACCTACCCAGCGTTGCCACGTACTGCGCCCAAGCAGTGTTGTGATAGCTCCTCTCATTGGTAGGAGTGATAGCCCCCGGAATGTTTCTTCTGTGTCGCATGTGCCTTGAAAAACCCTTGGCACTCTTCTCTGCTCTTATTCTTTCAGCTATCAGTTTAAATATTTTTTTACTTTCTTGTTTAACTTCCTCGCTCAGTTTCTTTGAGTGATCTAGCTCACTCATCATCACAGCTTCTAGTACAAAGAAGTTATCCATCTCAGAAGCTTTCATTAAATTTTCATTGTTCCTGAGTTCCACTTTTACTTTATCAGTGGCAG
>Ga0208919_1000717_pt1 | contig 20998 bp, 43 predicted proteins | sample 4_EtaG_FD_184076 | JGI IMG/M metagenome (GOLD analysis project Ga0208919, IMG submission 184076) | Marine viral communities from the Subarctic Pacific Ocean - 4_ETSP_OMZ_AT15127 metaG (SPAdes) (version 3) | ecosystem: Environmental > Aquatic > Marine > Oceanic | place: Pacific Ocean | collected...
CAAGTATTCTCATACAACTTATGAGCCAACAACTAAGGGTAAAGGTAAAGAACTAATACCTTACGAACAAGTAGACCCTACCATGAAAGATAAGACTAAACCTAAAGATTCTTTTCTACAAGAAATGTATAACGGAAAGAGATTGGAGTGGGAGGATGTTTGCTATCGTGACTTTGATGAACTTACAGATTTGTGTGAAGAAAATCCTGTCGGTGTGGCAAGATACATATATGATTTAGTATTAGGAGGGATGTATGACAAATAATATAGTACCAATGTATACTTGGATTGACGGACTAACTTATGAATTTAAAATACCTATGACTTTAAATGGTATGAAAGACATAAGAATAAAAACTACTACCTTTGGTGGTAAGGATGTATGGGCAAACATAAAAGGAAATAAGTTTTCTAAATTGCCTAATCATTTAAGCATGAAAGACATTATCTTTGGTGTGATGTACAAAGGAGAAAAAGAAATTGATTGGTACGACAGCCAACAAACATTAGACAGTAATGATATAGATTCTTTTTGTTTCAAAGGCAAAGCAATGATAGATTATCACGACTATGAAAATACATACAACCCCTACATAAAGTATAATAATTTTCAATTAAATACTTTATTACATGATGATAGAGTACAATCTTCTTTGTGGAGAACAGTTGAACAGTATAAAAACAATGGGCAATGGGAGGATATGCGAAGAACAAAAAGATATATTCGAGATGTAACTTCACGAACTAGCATTAAAAGTATGTGGCAAATCCTTACTAAAAATTTAAGTATTAAGGATTTTATTGTGCCTAATCCTGCTATCTCATTGAAACTAATTCATCAACAGATGGATTATAGCACAATAGATAGGCAAGATATATTACAATTCTTATTTACTAATAAGGTACAGACAGAACAGCAAACTCTAACCAAATGGGTTAAACATAATACAGCCGCGAAACCTATTGAATCAGTAGAGGATTGGGAACAATACATACGAGCATATCAAGGTCTTGAAGATGGAGAAGAATTGATTGAAGAAGATGACCCGTTTTAACTCTCGTATTATTCCGATTGCGTACCGATATGACACGATAGGCATCAAAACTAGGTAAGGGGGGCAAGTGAGGAATTGTGTCTCACTTACTAAGAACTATACTATATATAGTATATATATATATAATAAAAATCGTATGTATATAGGGATATTTGGGAGGAATACATGGGGTGTTTTCCCAAACAAGGTACGTCCGTGTTTTATCGGTAGTCAATCGGTAGAATACGAAGAAACTTATTGACATTAAAGGAGAATATGATATGATAACTTTTTTTATAGGACTAATTATGGGTATGATTACAACTTATTTTTTATATGGCACTTGGCTTTGGATTGAAGGTGGGCTATGAAAACCTACACAGTTATCCAAACTTATACAGCCCAAGACATTTGGAAAAATGTCAAAGCAAAAGATAAACAAGAAGCCATTGATATATGCATGGGTGGTAGAGATGTTGATGAAACCAACCATGAAGATACATATACAGAAGTAGAGGAGGTAAGCAATGAAGATACTTGAACTCTTGCCAGAAGGAGCAAGACAAGTCAGATACATACACCCTTACTATGAGTACCAAGAAGATGATGAGGGAAATGTTATAGATGAGTGGTGTAGTAATGAAGATACTTGCACAGATGTATGGTATGATATTATAAATAAAGTACATAGAACTAAGACACCTATATACTACCGCAGAAGAACTAATCTATTAGCCATAGAAGATGTGTCTAGATACTCACGCGATATAATTAGACACAACGATAGAGAAGATACTTGGAATGAGATTTGCAAATGTGTGAGAGTGAGAAGATTAGGCAGGAGAGTAATGTTTATTTATGATGAGAAATACATGAAGAAATTGTGGGATAAAAAGGCAGACAAAAGAAAGCTTAGGCATAAACTAAACGGCAAAAGGAAACTGCCTTTAACTTCATCACATTTAAATGAACTTAACTTTGAAGCTCTTGAAAGAAGCATAGAGCATGGCGAAGTTATGGAAAATTTTAGAAGGGAGTTGGCTGATGAGTACGGTTCGTAATGAAAAATTACTAGAGAAATTACAAGACAAGACTAAAGATTATAAAATAAACAATCTTAAAATGGTTAAGGTGGAATGGCTCGACGCAATGTCGGATGATAACACATGGCAAGAGCTAGAAGAATTGGCTAAACAAATACTGCGTCCCGTCACTTGTGTCGGTTGGATTCTCGCAGAAAATGAGGATAATATTATACTTATATCTTCGTTTGATGAGGAGTCTCAATGTGGTGGGGGTGGCTGCACTATACCTAAAAATTGTATAACTAAATTAACAAAACTAAAGGAGGTAAATAATGAATAGAAGTTTGCTGTTTGTATACGGCACTTTGAAAAAGGGTGGGGGCTTACATAGTGTGTTAGGCAACTCATCAGAATTTAAAGGAACTTATATAACAGAAGAAAATAAATATGATATGCATGATGTGGGTTGTCCTATCGTGGTGGATAAAGATAAAGGTTTCCGCATACGAGGAGAGATATATGATGTGACCCCAGAATGTATGGAAAGAGTGACAACAATAGAATGTAATGCAGGTTATATCCCATTCATTGTTGAAGCTTATGATGAAGACTATCCAGAAGGCAATCCCCTAAAAGCAATAGCATTTGTTTATACCAACAGTTCTGCACATGTGGGGATGAGTGTGTCCAATAGAATTAATAACAAAGAAAACATAAAGGAGTGGGTAGCATGATAGGAGAATATTTTGCAAGACTAGTAGTTATTATTGCATTGACTTGTGTGCCAACAAGTATTATATATGCATACATAACTGACCCAACATACAGGAATCCGTTCTCGTTGTTGGTATTATTATTTTTTACATACATAGGAGTACATATATGGCTAAGAAAAAAGAAAAGAAATTAATAATTAAAGATGATGTATTTCCTCTAGAATTTGAGGAAGAACAAGAAGCCGACCATGTGATAGACGGCTATCATGTACACACCGCAAATCAACATGAACATTTCAATGATGATTTAAGTACAGATGAAAACGATTATGAAATGGAACAGGAGAAAGTTTATGCCGTTCAATCCGAAGACTTACAACCTATTGCAGTCGACAGATATTTCGAACGCTTTGGAAAAAGCCGTAGAACACCTAGATAATAGTGACTCAGACCGTCCTATTATTATAGCGAAGCATGAGAAACCATTCGCATTACAAATGAAAATGTATAGATACATTCGTGCATTTGCTGTGCAGATGAAAGACAAACCAGATGTTGATGAAAATAAATACAGCCATTTGGTAGTGACAACTGTACCACAAGGTGTTAAGATAACATCTGCATTGGAACAGCAACCGTTAAGTTTAACTACGGAGAAAGGAGAGGAGTTATGATTAATGATGAATTAAAAAAGAAACATGATGAAATGTTTAAAGAATGTATTGACCTGATGAGAGAACCTATTGCTAAAATGGGAGACAAGTATCCATTAGAAATAATCAATGCATCTTTAATTGAATTAGGTTTGAGAATGTCTATGATACAAGGGGGCACTTATCATACGATAAGAGTGTTCGCTAATATCATGGATAACCTGGCGACCTTTGGGCAGATGATTGAAAAAGATTTACATTCTATGGTCGAAGAAGGACATGAGCCAAATCCATTTGACGATTGGAAATATACAAACTCAACCAAGAAAACTATTCACTAAGAATTTTGTTGACATGGTGTCGACAATAGTATATAATACGAGGAGTGTGTGATGAAAAAAATATATTTATTCTTATTTAAAATCCTTGCTTGGATAGAAGTATTTTCTGGCAAGGCGAGAGTGTGGTCAATGAATAAGCTACATGAGGTAGATTATCACAGACAGTACAAACCACATAAAAAATATATGAGGAGAAAAGATGAAAAAATTTGATGTGACTACTTCCCATTGTTTTACACAGCATTGGGAGGTTATAGCCAAAGATAAAGAACAAGCCGCGAAAAAAATTATGGAAGGTGATTTAAAGTTTGATAAAACTTCAAGGACTTATGTGTCCAATAAGTTTACCCGTGCTTTAATAACGATTCCAGATGCTACAGTATTATCAGTTGAACCTATCAAACCTAATGATGTGGAAAAACATGCAGATACTATTGACATAGATACGGAGGGCAGTTATGGTGGAACAGATCCAGATTAATAAAGTAACACCTCGAAGTGGTGCCTCGTGGTATATAAAATGGTTGGCGTCAATTACATTGCTAGTAGGTATGTCATTTACTAGCATAGAACTTATCCCTTATAACTTATACTTACATCTGTTAGGTATAACAGGTTGGTTAGTTGTAGGAATATTGTGGCATGACCGAGCATTGATTACAGTAAATGCTGTCGGAGCTTTTATATTCTTAAGTGGGATAGTAAAATATTATTACGGTTAGCAGGAGAGGAGCCAAACAAATGAATATATTTTTCTTAGATAAAACACCATACAAATCAGCACAATATTTATGTGATAAGCATGTGGTAAAAATGATATTAGAATCAGCACAGATGTTATCTACTGCGGTTCAAAGATACACAGGTAGAATGGAAGAACTATACAAACCCGCATATCAAAATCATCCCATGACAAAATGGGTAGGAGATAGCCGCCCCAACTTTGAATGGGCAATGAGAAATGCACATGGTATCCATGAAGAATATGCTTCAAGGTATGCTAGAATACATAAGTCTTCCAACATTTTAAATATTATTTGGAACGACAATCTAAAGAAAGAAATACCAGAAAGAAACTTAACAACCCCACCCCAATGTATGCCAGATAAATATAGATTGAGAAGCGATTTGTATGTAAAGGCATATAGAAATTATTATAAAGGAGAAAAAGAATACTTTGCCAAGTGGCAAAAAGGCAGACAACAACCACATTGGTGGCAGTAATGGAGTGGTTTCAAGATTACGGACTAACTATATTAGTTATATCTATGGTAGGTATAGCTCTAGTAATGTATAAAAATAAGTGAGGTAATATGCCCAAGAAAAAAGAAGAAATTGTTGAAGAAGAATTAGTTATACCAACAGAACTCTTGGAAAAAGATCCTGTTGAATTGGCAACTGATGAGGAAGGAATTAAAACTATAATCTCTTATCTCAAAAGAACTAGAGAGAACATAAGGTCAGCAGAAAAAGCTGGCAAAAGAATCTCTGGCAAATCTGCAAGGACTAAGACCCCAGAAAAAGCAGGTGATAATATTCTAGATGTGTTGGTGGATAATGTCTAAAGAAAAAGATAAGATAGATTTCATAGGCAAGTACCACCCCCACCCCAAAGAAGCCCCTAAGCATTGGCGTATGGCTCGCATGAAAGAACTTCGTGCAGAGGTTATGGCTAGACGCTCAGAAAAGAAAAGGCAATGGGGTTTAATGGAACTGCACACAAAACAATGGGGGCTTTTAGTTGTGTATCTAATTGCTTTTGTTATAGTGGTGTTGGGTATGAAGGAGTTAATGTAATGGAGCAACCAGAAAAATTAAAGAAGTATTTAATCGAAGACGATAAACCTAGACAAGCTATATGGGATTCATCTAGTCTGTCTACATTTTCTGCATGCCCTAGAGCATACAATCTTTCCAACCTATTGGGATATAAATTAAAACTCTATGCCCCTGTCACAGGATTTGGATCAGCCGTACATGATGGCTTCGAAGTTTTAGATAAAGGTAAACATGAAGGCAAATCTAAAGATGAGTCAGTAAATAAAGCAGTTGCTTTTATTATAAAAGAATATGGCAAAGACTTATCACAAGCTGAAGATAAAGCCAGAGGTCTTGAAGCTGCAATGAGGGCAGTAGTATGGAGAGCAGAAGAATATTGGGAAGACAGTTTAAAAATTGCGACCATGCCAAATGGTGCCCCCTGCCTAGAGAAAAGGTTTGAAGTTCCTTTTGGTGAACGAGGTCATAGATTTTCTGGAAGGATAGATAAGATAGTGGAGTTAGATAATCGTTTGTATTTATGTGATACTAAAACAACAAAGGCTTCGCTTACTGATTTATATTTTAGAAACTTCCAACCAAGTAATCAAATCTATGCATACATCTGGGCGGCTAAGTTCGTGCTAGGTTTAAACATTGCAGGATTTATTATCGATGCTGTACAAACAGGTGTTCATTTTTGTAGGTTTAATAGAAGTATATTTAATGTACCAAAAGAATCTATAATAGAATGGTACCACGATGCACAGTATCATATCTCTTTGTCAGATGCATATGCAGATAACGGTTGGTATCCTGCTAACTTTACATCATGTGGCAATTACGGTGGGTGTAAGTTCAGAGAAGTATGTGGCGAGGCACCTGAACACCGTACGATTTTGTTGGAAGAAGACTTCATTCGTGACCCGCATGTTGACTTGCAAGTGGATAATGTTATCCATGTGCCAGAAAATATATTTAGGAAAAAGAAATGAGATTAATAATTTTACTATTGTGTTTGTTAAGTTTAAATAATTGCACATATTTTGTCGCTAAAGAAACTGCTAAGATAGTTTTAGATACTGACAAAAACCCAGAGAAAAAAGAAAAGATACTTAAGAAACAAAACCTAAAGAAAGAAGCTAACAAAAAGAAAGCAAAGGATTTTTATTGTAGTAAGATTAAAGACCCTGTGAAGTGTAATGAGTAGGGCGGATTTAAAAAGAAAGAATCATAAGGGAAGGAGAAAGATAGGTTCTCGTAAGAGAAAGAATCGTAGACGTATTAGATTAAAATTACGTGTGAGAAACAAAAGATAATTGTTGACAATTATTTTATTTGTGGTAGTATTATAAATTATAGGAGATAAGTATGGCAAGTATTAAAAATCATCAATCAACTGATGTTACTAAACTATTACTCGTAGGAGATAGTGGTTCTGGTAAGACGGCTTCATTGGCTCAGCTCGCAAATGCTGGATACAATTTACGTATCTTGGATTACGACGATGGGTTGGCTATTCTTCCAGAGTTTCTAACTGCTGATGCAGTAGATAGAGTTAGTTACGTAACGTTGAAAGACCCTATTGGAAAGGCAGATTCTTTTCGAAGGGGTGTTAATTTAATTTCAAATTGGAAAGACGAAGGAGAAGACTTCGGGCCTGTTAGTAAGTGGACATCTAAAGATGTCTTAGTCATTGACAGTCTAACCCTAATGGGTGAAGCGGCTTTAAGGGGGGCACTTGTATTTAATAACAAGAAGCCAACCGATCAAGCTAGCCAACCAGAATGGGGCACTGCGGCTCGCGATGTACAACACATCGTACAATACATAACAGGTACTGAAGCACCATGTAATGTGGTAGTAACAACCCATATGCAATATATGGAAGGCGATTTGGGTGTGTCTAAAGCATACCCAACTAGTGTCGGTTCAAAGTTATCAACCAAGTTAGGTAGATACTTTAACTGTGTATGCAGAATTGATACTAGAAGTTCTAGCAAAGGAGTTGAGCGTACTTTGAGAACTGTATCCGATCACCGTATGGATCTAAAGGTAACGGCACCAAAATTAATTGAGCCTAATACTGAATTAGATTTAGCGAAGTTGTTCGGAGCAATACAAAAGAATGCTCAACAAAGATTATCCAAGAAGGATAATGTAATTAACATCAAGACAGGAGGTAATTAATGGCTGATGTAAGTGACTTTTTATCGATGAATCCAGAGGATATACCAGAGTCTATAACTTTACCAGAGGGTAGTTATGACTTTGTTATTACATCTTATCGTACGGATAAGGTCGGTGAAAACCAAAACGAAATTGTGCGTCTTAATTGTAAGGCTAATGCAGTTTTAGAATCTGATATTACGGATGCAGATCTAGAGAACTGTGATGGTACTCGATTAGAATTTTGGGCAACCAAGAAAGCACTTAGACAGGGTAACCCTGTGATTTCACTCAAAGCTTTCCTAACAAAATCACTCGGTATGAGTGGTGTTTCGTTCGGGGAAATGCTTGAACAATCTATCGGACAATCGTTTAGTGGTATCGTTAAACACGAAATGGTTGGACGTAACAAAGATATACTTCAAGCTTCAGTATCAAGAGTATTGAACAACAAGTAGTATCTTATGGGTGAGTATGCAGTTAAGCAAAGAGTCCCTTCTCAATTAAAGAAGGGGGCAAAGATAGCCATAGTCATGGACTATCCTAACTCTAATGAAGTTCGCTTGAATAAAATACTTGCAGGAGATTTTATAGTCAATAAGATTTGTAGACTAGCGGGGATACAAATAGAAGATTGTATGCTCACCCACACCATTCAACTTAAACCTGCACAAGACAACCCCCAAAATTTTTTTCACAAACGTTCTGAATATAAAGCTTTGTGTAAAGATAGTGAGTGGCGCTCTTCCTATCCGATTACCACCTATGGCTACCTCAAGCAGGAGATGGAGCAAGACTTACAACGTTTATACAATGAACTCAATGAGACAAACCCCAATGTTATTATAGCAATGGGGGGAGTTTCATTGTGGGCACTCACAGGATTTGATAAGGTAGGTATATACAGAGGTGCTGTTATTCCTTCAACTCAAGAAAGATTGAAACAAGTTAAGGTAGTACCATCTTATAATCCTTCTGCTGTAGTAAGAAACTATGGCTTTAGAGCACACGTTTATTCTGACTTTAAGAAAGCTAGACGTGAATCAGAATTTTCACATATTAATTATACAACAAGAGAGTTATGGATTGAGCCTAAGCTAGATGACATGTATGCATTTGAAGCAGAATACATACATAGAAATAATGCTGAAGCCCCATTGTCTTTCGATATTGAAACAGCGGGAGGGCAGATAACGTGTATTGGGTTTGCCCCCTCTTTAAGTCATGCAATCGTGGTCCCATTTAAGTATAACTATTGGTCACGTGATGAAGAAGCCAAAGCGTGGACATGGGTTAAAGACTTATTAGAAGATACGAACTTAGTTAAAGTTGCACAGAATCAAACGTATGACATATCATGGTTAGCTTACAAACAGAACATAAAAGTAAGTGGACTAGTACATGATACAATGCATGCCCAACATTCGTTGCAGCCAGAAATGGAAAAAGGTTTAGGTTTTCTCGGCTCCATATACACTAATGAAAGTGCATGGAAAACATTAGCCAAGTTCTCTAAGAGCACAAAAGCTGATGAGTAGTGAAGCGACCACATTTTTTTACAGCAAAAGCTGTTGATGATAGATGGGGTGAGTTAGATGCTCACGTAAGATTGTGGCGAGCAACGTTAGATCAACTGTTGCAAGATCTTATATACGTGGGAAGTGGTAAGGAAGATAAGAAAGCTTTTATTACTGCATGGGAGTGGTTTGAAAATGACCATGAAGATTTTAAAATGGTGTGTGATTTAGCTGACCTAGATCATAAGAGAACAAGAAAAGAATTGAAAGATTTAATAGCGAGGGTAAATGGTAATAGACATAAACGACAATTTAAAAATAGCCGCAAAGCTTTTGAGTGGCAAAAGGGAACAAGAGTACGGAAACAAAAAGACAAACCACGATAACATTGCTGAGTTGTGGTCAGCTTATTTGGGCACAAAGTTAAGTGCTCATGACGTTGCTATATTAATGTTGTTATTAAAAATAGCAAGAACAAAATCTGGAAATCCTACCGAAGATACATACATAGATATGGTGGGGTATTCAGCTATTGCAGGAGAATTGTGTGAAGATAATAAAGAACACGGAAATAAATAAACACGATCTAAACAAAGATCAAATACTGTGGACGTACTGTGCATTAGATTGTACATTGACCCACGAGATATGGTCTAGGATACATAAAGAGTTTGATCCTATAACTAAAAGAGTTTACTTATTTGAATTAGATAGTCTAAAGCCTGCAATGGAAATGATGTTGCGAGGTTTAAAAGTTGATGAAGTTAAAGTAAAAGAAAAGAAAGAAGTCTTACGTGCTCGCAGATTAAAACTAGAACGTATGCTTAATCTTTTTGCACAAGGTGTGTGGGGCAAAGACTTAAACCATAACAGTCCTGTGCAACTTAAGAAAATATTATATGAAGACTTAGGCTTACCACCTGTTGTATCTTACAAAGGGGGCAAGTCAAAGATATCTACTGACCGCGCAGCTTTGGAACAGCTTGGAGAATTTTATCCAAGAGCAAAACCATTTGCCCATACTATACTTGCACTACGTGATATAACTAAACAGCTTTCTGTTTTAGATTCTAAACGTGATGCAGACGGCAGGATCAGATGTTCATATAATGTGGCAGGCACAGAGACAGGACGTTGGTCTTCATCAGAAAGTCCTTGGAGAACAGGAACTAATTTACAAAATGTTACAAAAGAATTACGTTCAGTATTTATTCCAGATGATGGCATGGTTATGTTCTATGCAGATTTAGAACAAGCAGAGTCGAGAGTTACTGCTTATGTTGCAGGTGATGAAGGTTATATAAATGCATGTGAGAGCACAGACTTACACACTGAAGTAGTTAAAATGGTTTGGCCTAACTTGGGTTGGTCTGATGACCCTGTACAAAACAGAGAGCTTGCAAACAAACCTTATTACTTACACTTTACATATCGTGACATGTGTAAACGAGCAGGTCATGGTACTAACTATGGAATGTCAGCACATGCATTAGCTAAACATTTAAAAATAAAAGTTTCACATGCGACAAGATTTCAGTTGCTTTATTACGGAGGTGTGGTACCATTAGCTTCTTTAGAACGTTGGCACCAACAAGATAGAGAAGGAGGCTTTCAAGAATTGATAGACACAGGAGAGATAATAGGTAAGCTAGTAAAAATACAAGGAGCATTCCCTGGCATACGTGCTTGGCACAACGAAGTAGCGGGTGAGTTAAAACAAACAGGTTGTTTAACTACACCGTTAGGTAGGCGCCGACAATTTTGGGATAGATTAAATGATAACTCTACATTGAGACAGGCTATAGCTTATGTTCCACAATCTACTATTGGGGATTTATTAAACATGGGATTATACAATGTATGGAAAAGTGTTAGAGAGATAGAGATACTTGGCCAAGTACATGACGCTATCTTGGGTCAATGTCCTATTGAAAGAGTGGATGAATTAATGCCTAAAGTTTTAGAGCAAATGCACAATCCTTTAGAAGTTAAAGGAAGACAAATGATTATCCCTTCCTCAGTTGAGGTGGGTCATACATGGAAGGATATGGAAACATGGCAGAAGTAAAAAGATTATACGTAGAAGACGGAAAGATACTAGTAAAAGAGGGGGAATTTTCTACCATATGCAATGAGGCAGAGATAGAAGGACCTTCATTAATAAGAAACAAAGACGGTAACATATGGATTGAGACTACGTCTACAGTAGTTAAGCTTGTCCATATACCTAAAGAAAATGTCAAGTTTCTAAATGAAAAATAATGTCAAGAAATTATACAGATTACATGGAGGCATGTGTTGATGCCATTAAAAATAGTCCCATCCCCAAACCTTTTGCGAGGTGGACTGCCCTATCCTCAATAGCTGGGGCACTCGGCCGAAGGGTATGGTTTCCTATGCCTAACTATAACATTGGTTCTAATTTATTTGTAATACTTATTGCAAGTCCTGGTCGTAACAAATCAGTAAGTTTAATACTGCCTTTCTCTAAAGTATTTAATAGACTTACTACACCTGTTGGCACAACGGAAGATGATTCTAATTTCAACTCTGGTCTTGATCAATATGGTTTAAGAAACTATCCTTTATATCTTGTCCAAGATAGAATTACTCCAGAAAAATTAGCAGTTGACATGACTAAGGTAACACGTTTAGATTTACGTTTAAGTAATCCACGTCAAGAACAATTCTTTGATTCGTCTATGACTTTAGTTACATCAGAGTTTGGTACGTTCATGGGTAGGAGTGAAAGATATTTGCAAATGTTTTTAACTGATATGTGGGATGCCAAAGATCAGTACAGCCACAAAACAAAAACAGCAGGTGAATATATTATTGAAGGTCCTTGTTTAAATTGGGTAGCTTGTGCAACACCAGAACAATTTGTTGACAACTTACCAGAGGATGCAAAGTCCCAAGGATTATTGTCAAGAATTATTCCTGTGTTTTATGAGGGAGAAAGAATACCACAAGACTTAACACAAAAAGTTATTAGTGATAACACTATAGATAATTTAAGAAACGATCTATCTCATGTTGCTAAAATGTATGGGCCAATGACATTTGATGATGATGCATTTGAAGAAGCTAATGAAGATATCTATCACAACTTACAACCAGAGCCAATTGATCCTCATCTATCTGAGTATTGTCAAAGAAGAGTATCACACTTTTTAAAGATAGCTATGTCAGTTTCAGCTTCACGTAGATCAACTAGAAAAATTATGAAAGAAGATTGGGAAACAACTAAAGAGATTATGTTTGACATGGAAAAGAATATGCCTAAAGCATTAGAAGGTTTTGGAATGGCACGTACAGGCAGGATAGCACACGACATGGGAGTATGGTTGGATGCTACGATGGCTCTTAACAAGCGACAACATGTCACACTACGGTCATTTAAACGTGAGTTACTCAGAAAGATTCCAAATCCAGGTGAGCTGGATCAAACGATCAGAGCCATGCAAGACTCTGGTTATATAAAAATGGAAGGTAATTTGGTCTTTGCTTGTAAAAAGTAATTGACCTTAATAAATAGAAATGATATACTGCGAGATTGGTATGTACGAAATAGGAAAATATGAAATTAAACATTGATATAACTAAGGATACTCTACTCTCTAAAAACGCTGTGGATATCTTAAGGGATAGATACATGTTACCAGAAGAGGAGACACCACAAGAAGCATTCGCCAGAGCATGCATGGCATTTGCAGATAACAAAGCTCATGCAGAAAGATTATATAAATATGTTTCAAATCTTTGGTTTATGTTTGCTTCTCCGCTTTTGTCAAATGGAGGAACAGATAGGGGTCTGCCTATCAGTTGCTTTTTAAATTATGTACCCGATAGTAGAGAAGGACTAGCGGCGCACTATACTGAGAACATCTGGTTATCTAGTATGGGGGGCGGAATAGGTGGTTATTGGGGTCATATTCGCTCACAGGGACAGTCAACTAGCAAAGGTAATAAGACGACAGGGGTTATCCCATTTATGCACGTAGTGGACTCTCAAATGGTAGCCTTTAATCAAGGTGCTACTAGACGTGGGTCGTATGCTAGTTACATGGATGTATCTCACCCAGAAATTATAGAGTTTATAGAGATGAGAAAGCCTGCTGGCGGAGACGTCAACAGAAAGAATCTTAATCTTCATCATGCTGTTATTACTCCAGATAAATTCATGAGAGCAGTAGAGGATGACAAAGATTGGGATCTTATAGACCCCAACAGTAAGGAGAAGATAAAGACAGTTAAAGCTAGAAGTATTTGGATAAAGATACTAGAGGCTAGAGTTGCTACAGGAGAACCTTATATAATGTTTATTGATACAGTGAATAAGCATTTGCCTAAAGAGTTAAAAGACAAAGGATTAAAAGTACATCACTCTAATTTGTGTAGTGAAATTACTTTACCTACCAATGAAGACAGAACAGCAGTGTGTTGTTTATCTAGTTTAAATTTAGAATACTTTGATGAGTGGTCTAAAGATGAAATGTTTATTGAGGACATCATGCGCATGCTTGACAATACGTTAAGTGTATTTATTAAAGATGCCCCCCTAACCATGAGTAAGGCTGTTAACAGTGCCAAGTCTGAACGTTCAATAGGTTTGGGTACTATGGGATTTCATTCTTATTTACAACGTAGTGGTATTGCATTACAAAGTCCTATGTCTATGGGACCTAACCTAAAAATATTTAAACACATTAAAAAGAAATGTGATGCGGCGAATTTCTTATTAGGAAAAGAAAGAGGAGAAGCACCAGACCTTAAAGGAACTGGAAAAAGATTCTCACATATGACTGCCATAGCTCCTAATGCAAGCAGTTCAATTATATGTGGCAACACTTCTCCAAGTATAGAACCATTGAGAGCAAATGCATTTACTCAGAAAACTTTAAGCGGTTCATTTTTAATTAAAAATAAATACCTTGAAAAGTTATTAGAAGAGAAAGGAAAGAATACTAAAGATGTTTGGAAAAGTATTATTGCTAGCAGAGGAAGTGTTGACGCGCTCACTTTCCTTACGGCACAAGAGAAAAATGTATTTAAGACGGCCATCGAGATTGATCAAGCGTGGTTGGTTGACCTGGCTGCGGAACGTCAAAAATATATTTGTCAAGCGCAAAGTTTAAATTTATTTTTCCCACCTGATGTTAACGTGAGAAGATTAAACAATGTACATAAACGTGCATGGCATAAAGGATTAAAAACTTTATACTATTGCAGAAGTGAAGCTATTAAAAGAGCAGAGAACATATCATTAAAAGTAGAAAGGAAAGTGAGACAAGATAACGATGAAGAAGATTGTGTCATGTGTCAAGCATAGAGGTAGATTATGAGTATATTTAAAGAGAGAGATTATTACAAACCATTCACATATCCATGGGCTTTTGAAGCCTATGACATGCAACAAAAAATGCATTGGCTTCCAAGCGAAGTACCACTTCATGAAGATGTTAATGATTGGAATAATAGAATGGATGAAGGCGAAAAGAATTTAGTAAAACAAATATTAACTTTCTTTACACAAGGTGATGTAGACATAGCACAAGCTTACATGGATGTATATGTTCCTATGTTTAAACCACCAGAGATACGTATGATGTTATCGGTTATAGCTACAAGCGAAGCTAACCATGCCCACAGTTATTCATTGCTGAATGATACAATAGGAATGGATGATAGAGAGTACAAAGCTTTCCAAGAAATAAAAGCTATGAATGATAAGCATGAGTATCTATGGAAAAGCAAAGGGGGCACAGAGGAAGAACAAATGATAAGAGACATGGCGGTGTTCTCTGCATTTGGTGAAGGCCTTCAATTGTTTGCTAGCTTTGTTATGCTTCTAAACTTTACAAGGTTTGGTAAGATGAAAGGCATGGGGCAAATTGTCGCATGGTCTATAAGAGATGAGTCACATCATGTGGAAAGCATGATTAAATTATTCCATTGTTTATTAGATGAGAAACCTAAGGTTTGGAATGACAATTTTAAAAAGAGTTTATATGAGATATGTCGTGACATGGTAATGTTAGAAGATAAGTTTATTGATTTAGCTTTTGCTATGGGTCCTGTTCAAGGACTGACAGCAGATGAAGTCAAACAATATATACGACATATAGCAGATAGAAGACTACTACAGCTAGGGTTAAAACCTAACTATGGGGTAAAAGATAATCCACTCGAATGGGTCGATTGGATAGTTAACGGAGTAGAACATACCAACTTTTTTGAGAACAGAGCTACTGAATATGCTAAAGGTGCCATGACTGGTACTTGGGCTGATGCATTTTAAGCTTGACAGAAAATTAAAAGTATGGTAGTATTAAAATTCAAGGGGGGCACAAAAGGGCACTCTAACTATCTTTGAAAACCTTGGTAGTTAGTGTGTCCTTTAGCTTTTTAAGGAGTGTGTGTGAAAGACTTAAGTAAAGAAGAATATAAGACGTACTTAAAAGAGTACAAGGAACGAGGCAGTGCAGCTTTTCGTAAGTCACGTAATAATAAAATAGAAAAACGTGAAAGAGAAGCGGCATATCGTGAGCACCTAGATTGTGCGGCGATGATTAGAAACATGAACTATAAAATAAAGAACGATGAATGGTTGTATGATGACAGACCAAACGGAAGCTTCTTAAAATTTCATAGAGTTATTGCATCAGGTAATCCTGATGACATAGGAAAGTTATTTGATAACTTTGGAAGGGAGGTCAATGTATCAAGAAAAACAAACTAAGTATGATGGCTTTGCTAAAAAATTATTTTATGATTTTAGAAAAATGAGAAAGGGTATACCCTATTGGGAGCGGTTACACTTTAAAGACAGAGATGAGTGGCGTGGTATAGCTCAGCTTATTAAAAGAGAACGTAGACATTTTAAAAAGCTACGAAAGAAAACAGGAGACAATAATGAAAGACCTATTACAAGAAGCGGTTAATGCTGTAGTATTAGCCAAAGGGAATAAGTCTGATGCGGCTAGGGCATTGAACATTCCTCGCACTACTCTGATAAGCAGATTAGAAGCGGCTGAACGAAAAGAGATAAAGCCTACTGTTAAATCTCCCAACCTAGAAGTTGCTCTTGCTGAGCAAAAAATGGTATATGATTTACAGATAAGGGAGTTAAAGAAACAATTAGATGAGGCTATACAACAAAACGTTACATCAGATTATGTCAGAAAAAGCGTGTTCAAGTTGGGAAAACATAAAGTTAATCCACCTAAGTGGTTGGTTAAATCCTCTCCTGCAACAGGCGCACCTGGTGTTCCCACTTTGTTCTTATCTGATTTTCATTATGGGGAAGTTGTTAAGTCCGATGCAGTTAATAACTTAAACACTTTTAATAAAAAGATTTCGCGATCGCGATTGAAGTCAACTGTAGAAACTGCAATTGATTTATGCCACAACCATATGGTCAATCCTAAATATCCTGGAATCGTTTTAGCTTTAGGTGGAGACATGATGTCTGGTTGTATTCATGATGAGCTAATAGATACAAATGATGGAACAAACATTGACCATGTATTAGAATTGTTTGACCAACTAATCTGGACAATCAGTACACTAGCTGATAAGTTCGGTAAGGTTTTTGTACCCACATGTTATGGTAATCATTCAAGAATGTACCAACAATATAGAAATAAAGAAGCTGCTCATTTAAGCTTTGACTGGTTGCTTTATAATATGTTAGAGAAACATTTTAAAAATAACAAAGATGATCGTATACAATTTCTAATACCTACAGGGTTTGATACGTACTATAAAATCTTTGACACTAGCTACCTATTAACACATGGTGATAGGCTTGGAGTCCGTGGAGGAACTGGCATCGTGGGTATGCTTGGGCCTATAGCACGTGGTGTTCAAAAGGTTAGATCAGAGTATGCTAACTTTGGTAAGTCCATTGACTATGTTATCATGGGGCACTACCATCAGTATATCTCTATAAAAGGAGCCATAGTTAATGGCTCACTCAAAGGCTATGACGAGTATGCAATGAGCAATCGTTTTGCTTTTGAGATTCCTAAGCAAGCTTTATGGTTTACACACCCACAATATGGTGTAACTTTTCAGGTTCCTGTGATCGCCGAGCAAGGTGTTCCTAAGAAATCCAAGAAAGAATGGCTTCAATGGGCAACATAAAGTGATTTAAAGGGGGACGCAAGGTATTGCATGTGCCCCCTTTATCTGATATAATAAACGGTTCAAACCCACAACAAGGAGTATACTATGCCAATGGGATTAAGAAGAAATAAAATGAAAGGGCCTAAAAAAGTAGGCAAGAAAAAGCAAGGATATAAAGCTCGTAAAGATGAATCCATTGCTATGAGAGTTAAAAAGAAAAGAACTAAGAAGCAACTTAAAGCTAGCCGTGACGAATCTTATGGTAAGTTCGGTAGCAAAGCTAAGAAAAAAGGCAAGATCAACAGATAATGCCTGATGATAAATGGACAGACGACCAGGATTTTCAAATGGGAACAGTTAAAGTAGGCGGAGACGCCATTAAAGTAGAAGAAAAAGAGGATGACAATAAGCAGAAGTCAGACGGGAAAGACAGTGAGTCTTAAACCGCCCGCGCACTTACAGCATCGTGTCACTCTATCATCTTCTCCGTTGGGGAAGAAAAAGAAAAAAAGAAAACCTCTTCTTCCTGCTACAAAAAAGAATTTTAAAAAGTACAAACAACCTAAGAATAAACTTGGCAAACCAATGAGTCAAAGTGCTCTATGGAAATTTGTACCCGATGTTAGATAGTTATGATAAAAATTTATTTATTACTTATGGTAATATCAATGCCAGGAATGCCTTCGGTAAAATACAATGCAGCATTATATCCTACTATGGATGATTGTCTTGTAGCACGTGAAGGTTATATGGCAACTTATCATGCCAAAGAACAATCTTATAAAGACAAACTACATGCTGATGCAACTTGTTTTGAGTTTGAATCATTTCCTATACAAGGATTACCAGGCAAACCTATAGGAATGGGGACATAGATGGATCCAGAACTATGCAAAGTATGCGGTCACGTATGCCATTGTAGTAATGGTGGCTCTTGTTGTGGAGGTCAATGTGAATGTAAGAATTGTGAACACCCAGAATCTGAAGAAGAAAAGTCTGTGGATTTTGATCCCGACTTTAGTCTTACTATACATTAGCATGGCTGGATTAGATATGTTAATATCCTTTGTGGATAGAATAACTGGGGGTGGTAAGAATGATACATTCAAAGAAGATCTTGCCATGTCTGAAAGTTCAAACAAGTATGATGTTGTAAATGATAAAGGTTACATGGGAAAGTATCAGTTTGGAGATGCTCGTTTAGAAGATTTTAAAAATGCAAATAAAGATTATAAGTTTACTAAGAAAGAATTTTTAAATGACCCAAGCTTACAAGAGGATGTATTCTCTTGGCATGTTGAAGATATAAATAGTTATATTGATAGCCGTGAGTTAGATAAATATATTGGAACAGAAATCAATGGTGTTACAATAACCAGAGATGGATTAATTGCAGGTGCTCACCTTGGTGGCAAAACTGGATTAAAAAATTTTCTGAGTACTGGGAAAGATAAAGAAGATAGTTATGGTACTAGTATATCAGAATACATAATGAAGTTTAGTAGTTAGATAGGAGTTATTAATGGGCGGATTACCAGTAGAAATGATCACCATGCTTGGCTCATCCTTGTTGGGTGGGTTCATGTCTATATGGGGGCAAAGTATTAAAGCTAAACAAGCTGAACAAAAGATGTTACTTGCTCGTGGCAAGTTTCAAATGGAGTCAATTGAAAAAGCTAGAACATATGACAACAAAGGATTTCAATGGACTAGAAGAATCATAGCTTTATCTGCTGTGTTTGCTATTATCATTTGGCCTAAGATTGTACCTGTATTTTTTGATACAAGTGTATGGTTAACATGGACAGAATTTACTAGAGGATTTCTATTCTTAATTGAATCAAAAGAAATAGTAATGGATAGAGAGTTCTTTGGTGTAGTAATAACACCACTTGATACTCATTTAATGTCTGCTATAGTCGGACTATATTTTGGAGGAAGTCTTGTTAAAAAATAAAATTTTAAAATGGATTGAAAAAGTTTCAGGTAAGATTAATCTTTGGGCCTGGTGGAAAAACAAACCTTATAGCAAAAAAGATAAATGAAGAAAAAATTAACCCAAAGACAAATGGATACTTTAAAAAGACACTCATCTCATCATAGTGCAAAACATATGACTGAAATGAAAAAACATATGAGAAAGGGAAAAACTTTTACTGAAGCACATAAAATTGCAATGAAAAAGATTGGTAAATAATAATGAAAAAAGAAATCATAGCACTTGGTGTGGCAATTGCGGCACAGTTCTTTGCCATTGTATGGTATGTTTCTAAATTAGATTCTAAAGTTAATATCTTATATGATAAGTTTGAAAAAGAATCTGATATAGAAGTAGTAGAGAATCAAGTTAAAATGAAACTCGATCTTCAACACTTGATGAAAGATATCAAACAACTTAAGAAACAACTCAAAGAAGAGAACAATAAAAATAAAGAAATCATGGAACAGCATAATGATATCTATAAACTTCTTAGAGAAGGTACTTCTGATGTTCCGAGTGATTATAATTACGGAGGTTAGTCATGGCCAAAAAAGGATTATACGCCAACATTAATAGAAGAAAAAAGTTAGGCATATCAAGACCTAAATCTAAGTCAACTATTTCTAAGAAAGCCTACAGCAAAATGAAAAAAGGTTTTAAGAAAAAATAGTGGCAGACTCTAGGTTAAAGAGAGCAGGAGTAAGTGGGTTTAATAAACCTAAACGTACTCCCAAACATCCTAAGAAGTCACACATTGTTGTGGCTAAAGAAGGTAGCAAAATAAAAACTATTCGCTTTGGTGAAAAGGGGGCAAGTACAGCGGGCAAACCTAAGGCAGGTGAGTCATCTCGTATGAAAGCCAAACGTAAATCATTCAAAGCTAGGCATGGCAAGAACATTGCTAAAGGTAAAATGTCAGCAGCATATTGGGCGGATAAAGTAAAGTGGTAACCTAATGAAATTAAGCGATAATACAAGTGTGGCAATGCCTATTCGAAATCTACTTTCAATCGTAGCTTCTGTTGGAGTTGGGGTCTGGGCTTACTTTGGTATTATTGAGAGGTTAAATTCTATTGAGACCCGTGCTACATTAGCTGATGCAGATTTAGAAAAGAATACAGAGTTTAGAATCAAATGGCCGCGCGGAGAAATGGGCTCGCTCCCAGCAGATGCTCAGCAAGATATGCTTATAGAATTTATGGCAACTCAATTAGAGGCTATGCAATCTGAAATGGAATCAATGATGTCCAATACTGTAAACATAAAGAGGGCACAACAAGACATAGAAAAAATGATTTTAGATATAGAAAAACTTGAGGACAAAGTGAGGGCAAATGGAAGTCATTAGTATAATTGTTATGTTTATGTTTGGTAATATGAATGACCAAAAACATCAAATGACACAATACATTCCTATGGAATCAGTATCTAAATGTATGAAAGAAGTAAGACTTCTTAAAAAGAAACAAACAGACTATACCAAAGATGCTTTCTGTGGTCCCGCTATTGTACAAATAGAAGACGGTGAAGTAATTAAACTGTATAATGAAATACCAGATGGTGCTACTTTAGTTAAAAAGAAAATAGATAAAGAAGCATTTGACAGATGGACACTTAAAGCAAAAGAAAAATGGAATAAGGATTAGTGGGGAATAAATTATACCAAAGGTTTTT
>Ga0208919_1000718_pt1 | contig 20985 bp, 25 predicted proteins | sample 4_EtaG_FD_184076 | JGI IMG/M metagenome (GOLD analysis project Ga0208919, IMG submission 184076) | Marine viral communities from the Subarctic Pacific Ocean - 4_ETSP_OMZ_AT15127 metaG (SPAdes) (version 3) | ecosystem: Environmental > Aquatic > Marine > Oceanic | place: Pacific Ocean | collected...
CTTCTTCAAACCATTCCTCCAGTTCTTCTATTGTTTCAAATTCTAAAAATTCCGTAGGCGCTTCTTCAAAAACTTCAGTAAGTTGTTCATGTTCAAAATTAAACATAAGGTCTTCTTCCGAAGCAATAAGCGTATACTCTTGTTCAGGCTCAAATAGATAAACTTCTTCATATGTTTCTTCATACACTTCTTCATATGTTTCTTCTAAGTAAACCTCTTCATAGACTTCTTCATATGTTTCTAAGTAAACTTCTTCATAGACTTCTTCGTACACTTCTTCTAAGTAAGTCTCTTCGTATGTTTCTTCGTATGTTTCTAAGTAAACTTCTTCCTCAAATATTCTCTGTTCTTCTTGCCAAGCTAATTCTTCAGCAGCCCAGATAGCTTCTTGCTCTATATCATATTCATCCATTAATACATCTACATCATCATAAGAGTCCATGGTCGTTGTTTCCCATTCAACCATACCTTCATCACTAAATTCTACATCTGTGCCAAACCACTCATCGACTTGTTCCTGACCAAACTGTTCTACATCTAACTCGTACCAATCCTCATCCGTGAAACCTTCACAGGCGTTTTCATAACAAGGATCATTTGGGTCCAACCATTCATCGTATTCTTGGTCATACCACATATCATCTTCGGTATACCCATAGTCATAGTTCTCTTCATAAGAAGTGTCATAAACAAGAGTTTCAACTACATAACCAGGACACGACACAGAAGACTGAGGGTTTTGAGTACATTCATAATCAAACAAATCATCCCAATAACTAGGGCACTGCGTTGAATACAACCCATCTAAACCACATTGTTGTGTTAAATAAGCGGCAGCATAGCCTGGACAAGCAGTATTATTTAAAGCACTGGTACAGTCTAAAGCATTCCCAGAACCTAACCCATATAAAGAACCACCATCCTCCAGTAAAGTATTGTAGGAATTACTGCTAGAGTTCCAATCATAACTTACACAAGTTCCTGAAATATTAGTAGTGCCTGTATTACACTTATCAAAAAATAAGTAAGTATAAATATCTGAAGTAGTTGGACCCTGCTCTCCAATAAGAACGTCATGTGTTTGAATATCCAATTCACCATATCTATATTCAAATGTGTTATTGGGATATAACCAGACTTCTATACTGTTATCAGAATTGGCACGATTATATTCCCTCATGTTATACCAGCCAAAAATAGTATAATCATCAAAGGCTTTAGCCCTCATAGCTGAACCGCCATCTTTTATCAGGTCAGTCCAGAATGGAAATAAAGTATTGGTGTATTGAGGCAGTGGGTCGGGGGTGTAGTCCCCACAATAACTGCCCGTCAGGTTAAAATGCAGACAACCATTGGTAGCCATTCTTGCTTGGGTAAAATCATTACCATAAAAGGTAAAGGTAAAGCCTAAGTCAAAAGCTGCCGAAACTGCATCATCATTTGAACCTAATCCTGTAGAACCCGCTGAATTGGTTTGTAAATCGTATAGGGGTTGGTTTGATTCGTAAATGTATGTTGCGTTAACTGTAGGGACAAACAAAAACGCAAATAAGCTAACTGCCCTTATTAAATTCACGTTTACACGTTCCTCTGGATTTCTTTATCCCAGAACTATTTAATGTGCCTACACACTGGTTAAGAAAATCGGCTTTAGCCTCTTTATAATCAGGTCGATCCTGTGGGTTTTGTTGCCATGCTAAACTAGCTTCTGCCCCGATTTTTCCTTGATACGGACAAGGTGTACCTGCCATAGTCATAGCCTTATGGACTCTTACATCTTGGCAAAGGAGCGCCACACTTGCGACCTTCATACCCATATCGTACAAATACTTAGATAACTTTAAGCGCTCACAGTTCTCATCCCTTACAGTACGACCAGCCGATAAACCAAACACTTGTCCTTGAAATGCTCCAGAGCGACCCACAGTACATAGGTCTTGGCTATAACTCATAATACTAGGAGCAATCGCAGAAGCAGGCGGTGCTTTTTGCGTGATATTTTGATTAATAGTCTGTTCAGACTTTGACTCATTAATGTTTCTATTAGTGTTGTCAGAAGTTGATTCATTTACATTTTTATTATCGGTCTTAACATTTGAATCAGAAGTCGACTGATTAACATTAGTGTTCTTATTATCACTAGAGCTAGTGCTGTTATTGGTGTTTGTATTATTACTGGTACTATTGTTTGTGTTGGTATTATTACTGGTACTATTGTTTGTGTTTGTATTATTACTGGTACTATTGTTTGTGTTGGTATTATTACTGGTACTATTGTTTGTGTTGGTATTATTATTGGTGTTGGTACTGTTGCTGGTGCTATTGTTTGTGTTGGTATTATTATTGGTACTATTATTGGTATTTGTACTGTTATTAGTGTTGGTGTTGGCATTAGTGTTAGTCGAGGTTGACGTATTAGTGTTGGTGTTGGCGTTGGTGTTCGTAGCTGTTGACGTATTGTTATTAGTGTTGGCGTTGGTATTGGTATTAGTCGCAGTTGAAGTATTAGTGTTGGTGTTGGCGTTGGTGTTCGTATTAGTCGCTGTTGACGTATTGTTATTAGTGTTGGCGTTGGTGTTCGTATTAGTCGCTGTTGACGTATTAGTGTTGGTGTTGGCGTTGGTGTTCGTATTAGTCGCTGTTGACGTATTGGTGTTGGTACTCGTATTATTATTGGTGTTAGCGTTGGTATTGGTATTCGTATTGGTGTTAGTTTGAGTGCCCGTTGTAGTTGTTGTATTAGTATTCGTATTTGTGTTGGCGTTAGTGTTGGTGTTTGTATTGGTGTTGGTATTGGTGTTGGTGTTTGTTCCAGTTGTAGTAGTAGTTGAAGTTGTAACTAAAGTATTTTGTTCACAATACTCCCCTGTAGTACAATCACCAGTTTGGTCTGCCTTTACCGCAGTCGCACTAAATAAAATGCCCCCTATAATCAAATAAAAATATAACCATGTTTTATGTAACTTCATCTGGATTAAACAGCCTTTTTTCTATTAAAGTCTGACGATTAACTAAATGCTCATCTTCGATGTCTTTTTTGCTTTGTCCTTCGTATTTAACGGCAAGAGACTCGTCAACCATTGTTAGGTTTATATTAGTGCCTTCAACATACATTTCACCCAGGACACGACCAAACTTACCTTTTTTGTCCCGATGAGTTTTAATAACAACCGGGCCTTTTGATAAAGCATCTATGAGATATTTTTTACTCATTAATCCCCTAACCTTTTCGTCTTTGTTTCGGGTTCTGCTTTCTGGGGTGTCAATACCATATAGGCGAACACGACTGGCATAATGAATAGAAAAACCAAGATCAATAACAACATCAACAGTGTCGCCATCCACCACCCTTTTAACTTCACAGCTATATTCGTACATTACAACCAACCAAAAGCATGGAACAAGTCCCAAAGGACATAGATAAAACAAATCCAAAATGCCTTACGATAGAAAACATATTTATTGTAAATAGCGTCAGGTATTTTGCCAAGTTTATATAATTCTTCCACCCATGCTTCCTACCCCTTGTCCTTTGCTTTGCCTATGTTCAGGGCACATATATCAATAAACTTATAGAGCTTACCGATCCATACATCGTCTTTAGGTGTTTTAGTCACAGCAGCAATTAAACTGCTCACACTGATTATTGCCATTATTAAGGCTAAAAAATTTGCAAATGTTTGCATTCTTTATCTCCTATTATTAAAAAATTATGTTCCAAATATTATTCCTGCCATTCCAACCACTAAGGTAATCAGTGTGGCAACAATAAAGTGTTCAAGTCTTTTGACTCTGTTGATGACTTCCAGCCAACGCTCTGCACAGACAGCTTCGTGGCTCTCTATTTTGGTATTAAGTGTGGCCACAGTCATCTTGCTCATGCAGCCTCCTCAACCTCCCAACAGTTCATATTGGAAGCCACTGTTCGTCTTTCGCCTTCGCCCCTAAATGGATAAACCATGTGCGATAGCCAAGCAGGAAAAATATATAACTTGCCGACTTCGGGCTTTACTTCAAAACTTTGTGGTGGTCTAAGTCGTTCCACATTCATTATCTCGTTACGCCCATAGTTAAAGCATAAGTAACCATCACAAACCCCTGAAGAATTATATTTACTATATAACGAATCCCCAGCAGTCGGTTGATCGAGTATTTGTTGTGGCACTTTAGTCCAAGAAGTTGTCGATAGTCCCATAATGGTTTTCGTTCCATGATCGTGTATCGGGTTGTAATCGCCCGCATAACTATGCACTGACCAAGTTTCATCAACCGCCACTTGTCTGTTCTTAGATAACATAGACCCTGTGTTTTGCATAAAATGATTGATGTATTGTGCACCCAAACTGGTTATAAACTTAGAATAAGACCTAACCTTTTCATGCTCTGGGTCCATGTTTAATTGCTCACCATGAGCAATCTGCCCTACTAGAGTACCTGCTAATGATTCTTTGTCCTCGGATTCTCGTAATTCATCCAAGTATTCGTTTAAATCATTAACCATTGCCTCTGGCATCTGGGTTTCCAATACGAAAACCGCAGGCATATTCCAGATATTGACATTAATATCTGTCTCTTCAACAGGCTTCGCTTCCTTCTTATCAGAATTATCATCCCAATAAACGAAATCTGTATCAGGCTCCTTCTTCTTAGCCATTTTTAGCTAGGAATTACATAGTCAGTATCAGGTACAGGATCGTCAGGCGGACTAGTAATCACGCTATCGTACTGACTGGCGAATATTGTATCCCACTGACTTGTCGGGCAAAGTGCCTTTAGTTCCGATAATGTCCATGAACCTTCTGCTTTGGGTGTAAAATTCGTAGCCCCTGATACTGGATCAGTCGCGGAAACCTCTGCATTAAAAAAAGACTCGTAATAAGTCGATGGACTAGCGCTTTTACTGCCCTGATTATACTTCATCGTAAAATCCCATTTCTGAACTTTGCTGGACTTGTTATAAGGCACAGCTTTCGTTAAAGTTTTTGTTACTGCCATTGTTTATTCCTCTTTATTTATCACACTTTTCATGTGCTTTAGATTTTAATTCCTCGACTTCTGACGAGAGTTCTTTCACTGCGTTTATAAGTGGATATACAAAATCTGCTGGTGAAATTCTTTGTACATCATCAACACTAGTATCGTTCCAACCACCAAAAGTATCTACACCAACTTCATCAAGAGCAGCTTTTACTTCTTGAGCAATAAGTCCGTGTTTTAGTTTACCACTGTCTGCTTTATTTTCTTCTGCGTTATAGTGTTCTGTAAGGCTTGGGTCAACTTCTTGTGATGGTTTTAGTTCGTATGTCGCAGGTCTTAGTTTGTTGATAAACTCTAGTCCTAACGTATCTGTGTTTATATTCTTTTTAAGCCTTTCATCTGAAGTCCAAGACCAAGAACTACCGCCTGCAAAACCTGTACTGACATTATTACCACCAACACCAATATATGCCGTATTATTTGCAGTTAATGTTAGGTCGTTTCCAAGACCAATTCTGCTTCCAGAATCAGTTGCTTGTACATCACAATTGTGACCAACACATACATTATCACTACCTGTCGTACAAGTATCGCCTGCAGTTGCACCAATAAATGTATTGTCTCCGCCTGTAGTTACTGCTGAACCTGAATTAGAACCCACGGCTGTGTTATTTGCGCCAGTTGTATCAGCACTTAAAGTTGATCTACCGATTCCGACATTATGATTGGCTGTATTAACATCCAAAGAATAAGTACCGATTGCAACACAATCTGTACCCGTTGTGATTGCATCTAAAGCTAAATACCCCATAGCAATATTACCAGTTCCTGTGGTGCAAGCACGCAAAGCACTGTTACCAACAGCTACATTTTCTGAGCCTGTGGTGTTTGAATACAATGCGTTCCAACCAACTGCTGTATTATTTGTCGAAGTGGTGTTTGATGTTAAAGCACCATAACCTACTGCTGTGTTGTTAGATGCGGTTGTATTAGCGTCTAAAGCATTTGTTCCCACAGCAGTGTTTCCAGCGCCTGTGGTGTTTGCCGTCATCGCAGAGTGTCCAATTGCGGTGTTGTTATCTGCTGTGGTGTTGGCATCAAGGCAATAAGCACCCACTGCAACTAAACCAGCACCTGTGGTGTTAACTTGTAATGCTCCTTTACCCACTGCTGTATTAGCGCTTGCTGTCGTGTTAGCAGTCAACGCTTCAAAACCAATCGCAGTATTAGAATTTGCTGTTGTGGTTGCTGCTAATGTTTTATATCCCATTGCAACATTGTCCTCACCAGTTGTTTGTAACAACATGGAGTTCCAACCCACTGCTGTATTATTTGTCGCAGTGGTGTTTGCTCCAAGTGCGTTGTGTCCAATAGCTGTTAAGTAATTACCTGTGGTTGCTGCATCTAGTGCTGCGTAACCCACTGCGGTGTTTTGTCCACCTGTGGTGTTTGCTCCTAAAGAACTTATACCAACAGCAACATTAGCTGTTCCTGTGGTATTAGCTGTCATAGAGGAATGACCTATTGCTGTGTTATTAGATGCTGTTGTTTGAGCATCTAAAGCGAGTCCGCCTATTGCAACATTAGCTGTGCCAGTTGTTAAAGAAGCGGCTGCACCTTTACCAATCGCTACATTATGTGTATCTGCATCCGATGTATAGTTAAATGCTGTTAATGCGTTATAACCAACCGCTACATTAGAAGCGCCTTGTGTATTTGCGTCTAGTGCTGCTGCACCAACTGCTACATTCGAGCCACCTGTGGTGTTTGCTCCTAAAGCCTGATCGCCTACTGCTGTGTTACTCGCTCCTGTGGTATTGGCTCCAAGAACATCATTACCAACTCCTGTGTTATAACTAGCCGTTGTTATTGTTTTTAACGCACTAGCACCTACGCCAACATTTCTTGTTCCTGTGGTGTTTGCTAACAAAGCATCTTTACCGATTGCTGTGTTACTATTCGCTGTCGTGTTTGCTGCTAAAGCAGATGTACCAAGTGCAACATTCGCTGTACCTGTAGTGTTTGCTCCTAAAGAACCATAACCAACCGCTACGTTATTTGATGCTGTAGTGTTTGCATCTAAAGCTGCATTACCAACTGCTACATTTGATGCGCCTGTGGTGTTTGCTACCATTGCGTTCAAACCAATAGCCACATTGTTAGATGCTGTCGTGTTCGCTCCTAAAGCTGCATAACCAATACCTGTGTTGTTAGAGCCTGTGGTGTTCGCATCCATTGCTAAAGAACCCATAACAACATTATTATCACCTGTGGTGTTTGCTGCTAGAGATGACCTTCCAATAGCTGTGTTGTTTGAAGCAGTTGTATTTGCTGCTAAGGCTTCTCTTCCTACGGCTACATTATCCGCTCCTGAAGTATTAACATATAAAGCACCTCTACCTATTCCAATATTTGAATCGGCTGTGGTGTTTGCTCCTAGAGCATCTAAACCAACTGCAACATTTGAGCCACCAGTTGTATTCGCATCAAGAGCGTTAGTACCTATAGCAACATTGTTTGATCCCGTTGTAAGAACGCCAGCAGCAGCATCGCCCACTGCCACATTGTCCGAGCCAGTTGTAAACGCATCAAGAGCGTTCTCCCCTACGGCAACATTGTTTGTTCCTGTGGTCATGGCTGTACCGAGTGCGCCAGAACCCAGTCCGATATTACCTGTACCGCCTGTCATATCGAGTACGTCAGTTACGGCAGCACCTGCTCCCGCGCCATCAGCGACCACCATCTTGATTCCGCCATTCGGAATAACGACATTAGCGCCTGTGCCTTGAGATATTGTTACTTGATAACCCGCACTATTTTGAATAATCCAAGTTTTATTAACGGTATTCGGTGCGAGAGTTACGGTGTTGGTTGCGGTGATTGAGCCTGCAAGAGTAAGAGAATAGGCCCTGGCGGCATCTGAGGTGCCGTCTTGCATGGTAATGGTATGGGAAGTTCCAGTAATTGTTTCGGAACCACTGCCCCAGGCCTCTGCGATGAGCTCTAAATTTGTGTTGGTTGATGTGCCCCAGGTTCCCGATTCGTCACCTGTAGCAATTTCTTTTAATCTTAGATCGTTTACATAGGTTGCCATTATGTGCCTCTATTTATTTAATTGATTATAGTCTTTATACATCTATGCCGCAACATCTGTCCAATCCGGGGACTGAGATTCATCTATTTCCGACCAGTTTGGTGTTTGAGAATCATCAATTACGGCCCATTCAGCGTCTTGCCCTGGAATTATCTCACCCCAAATCAATAATTGACTAATATGCCCGGTTCCTGCAAGTCCTGTAACCGCAATGGTTACATGCGTTGTGGCCGTTATATCACCTAAAGCGCTTGTCCCCGCTAGACCCGTTATTGAAACAACATTAGTGGTCTCTAAGGTTAAACTTCCTAAAGCGCTGGTTCCTGCTAATCCTGTAGGATAAACATTTGCAGCCGCCGTTACCGTCTCATCACCTTGAGAAACTGTCGATGCTGTTCCACTAACACCAACAAGAGCTACACCATTAGCAACAACTGTGCCAACTGCCCCTGTCGCCGCTACTCCGGTTTCTGCAACATTTGCATCACCACTAACCGTTTCAGTACCTAAAGCAGTGGTTCCTGCTAGTCCTGTGACCGAAAGATTTGCAGCACCGGTAATAGTAAGGGAGCTTATTGCCCCTGTACCTGCAAGCCCTGTTTCCGCTACATTTGCAGCCCCGGTAATGGTTAAAGAACTTATCGCACCAGTGCCCGCAACCCCTGTCTCGGTAACAATTGCAGCACCTGTCGCAACAACTGTGCCAACAGAGCCTGTGCCATATACGCCCGTCTCTGCGACATTAGCGTCACAGCTAACGGTTTCAGTGCCTAAAGCCGAAGTACCTGCAAGTCCTGTTAATGTAACTGTTACACTAACAACAGCAGGTTCACCCCAAGGACCTGTTCCCCAAGTAGATCGACCCCAACCAGCCATAACTGGTTTACGCTATTCTAATAACAGCGTTACTTGCGTCTGCAGTTGGGAAAGATATGGTAAAGCTACCAGCCGTACTTGTTTTATCGCCACCGAAATCAAAAACTGCAACTGCTGGATCACCAGTAGCTGTGTCGTTGAAAATCATGCAGCCTCTTGCCGTAATTGTGCAAGTACCAAAAGTCAAGTCAGCAAAATCAGTAAACGCAGTGGTTCCCGATGTAGTCGGGTCGATTCTGGTTAAACTTCCACCTTTAGCGGTGTAGTTTGTTCCTGTTGCTTCTTGGCTAGTGGAATAAGCTGTGGTAGCAGCACTCATAGTAGCTGAACTGGTATACAGGGCTAACTTGAAGGTGTCACCTCCAGAAAGTAAAAAATCGTGCTTCGCTTCTAAAAGTTCTTTTTTAAAAGAGGTACACATAGCCTGAGTTATAGCCATTATAGTCTCCTAATAATTTCCGCAAGGTCTTTATTCCCTTGCGCCTCTAATTGATTACCTATTGTACACATGTGGTTTTTAATTGCCTCCTGCATATAATAAGTAATTACCGTATGACACGTTTTTTTGAAGGCATGGGCTTGTGCTCTAATTGGATCCGGCGCTGTGTCGCTCACCGAAACCAGTTTATTAGTAGCCATTTCAGCGATTTCTTCTACTGTATGGCCTCTACCATGTGTTGTCTTTACTCCAAGGTTTCCTATGGAGATTGTAAATGAATCAGTTTCCATCAATATTTCTCTGGTTCTGGTGGACCAATGTCTTGTCTTCCTGAAATTCCTGAAGGCTTCTCTTCCTTAACAATATCGGAAAATTTTCCAACAACTAATTCACCTTTGTTTAAATATACTACAGGAGGATTATCAAGTCTATGATAGCCATAGAGCTTTTCCTTTAAAGGAATATTGGTATCTAACATTGGGGAGTGACCGGCAATAGACACATCCATCCCTGCTTCCATACATTTAGATAACCAAAACTCGCAGCATCCTCTCCCCGACTCACCAAAATAAACGTTCGATTTATAAGCAAAGTCTGCTCCAAAAAGACTGAGCTTCCCTACTTTTTTCCATAAAGCAAATGCAATAGCATAAGCAATCGTGTTGTTTAAATAGGCACATCCCAAGTCTTTAACAACTTCCTCCAGGGGAAATAATTCGATAGCCGGAACTCGATTATCTAGTTCACAAGAATAGACAGGAATTTCTAGTTTTGGTAAAATTCTTCTCATCACTTGAGTTTGTGGCCCCGCATCAAAGGTGTCAAAAAACCGAGAAACAGGGTCCATTATAAACACACGATCACACTTAGTAACTGCACACATGGAATTAATGCCCCAAACTTCATCGTACTCCTGACTGTGGCTAATAGACATGTGAAAATCCAGTTGACTTTGCCCCATAGCAACCAGTGCAATGTGTTTATTCTCAAGCATTTATTATTGTTGTTGAGGATTAACAAAAACCCTTGGTCTATCAAAACGGTTTTCGTCTCTTGTGGCTCTTCCTTCCATTAATGTGGTTGTTCTAACTAGGTTTTCCTGAAAACGTTGCTCAAACATATTAGTCTCAGTAAGCTCCTGCTTCATAAAAATACTGGCCTCTACTAAAGAACCGTATAGCAATAAATCCGGGGTATTGTCTGAAATCCAAGTCGTACCACTGTCCCCTGCTGCGGTTAATGAGGCGGGTTGATACAGATAATGTAGCTCAAAAGTTAGGTTAGCGTTCGGTGTTGGCGCTAAAATAAAGGTGTCATCATCAAACTGACCATAGTATTTAGGTACCCCGGTTGTTGCAGCAGCTCGTATGTAATTGCGCATAAAACTAGGGTGCTTTAATAATAAATAAGTGTACTCACTATCACTGTTTAAAACAGCTAAACTTAAAGGAGCCACGAAATCTGTGGGTGATGAAAGGTAGGGGTTCCCGGATGCAGCGGTTCCAGTAACGTTTTTACGAAACACATTAAGTTCAATTGTATTAAATATACGGTTCTCCGCCTGTTTAATAAAGGTGTCAAGCGTATTGGTAAACGTGGTCTCAGAATTATCCATATAATTCTGAATCGCTGTTTTCATTCCACTATAGGTAAAACTCATGTTGTCGGCCCTGCGGTTACTGTAGAACCACCACCAGTAATATCACCGGTAGTAGCGGTTCCTGTTGAAGTAAATTTATATTCGTTGCTATCCACAACCGTTATTGTATACCCATCAGAGCTTTCAAGCACAGTTGTTGTTATTCCATCAAAAGCCTCGGTACTACGAAAACGAACGGTATCCCCTGTGGTTCTAACATGTTTAAACTCGGTTACACGAATCACTGCATTTGCTCCAGAGGCTTCAGCTCTAAAAGGGTTTAATGGTAAAAGCGCTTGTGCCGGACCTACTGAAACAAAGGGTCCTGCACCCCTTGCCCCACTTGTGCCGGTTCCAGAAACAGCAGAGAAGGTATAGGTGTCGTCATCTACTTTTGTAATTGAATAAGCATCTGGATCAGTCAATGTTGCAACAGTAAACCCATCGAACACTTCTGCTCCTCTAAAGCGTACTTTATCCCCGGTGCTTCGACCATGATCGTCTTCAAAAACTTTAATAACCGCACTCCCCGCTGTTGAAAGAAAGGGGTTGTTGGTCAACAAAGCCTCTGCAACGGGTTCTGTTCTAGCGGGACGGGGGTTGCGCAGAGCTACTGGGTCCGCTGCAAAATGAGGCGGGTTTAATTGAGGTTGTTTTGGACTCCATTGATCGGGCCCAACTAATAAGCCGTCCCAGGTCATTTTCATGTCCCTTAAACGGTAACGGAACCCCGATATATCACATATACCCCATGCTTTTTTCCCCGCTGCAAAAGCCATTAGATGATGGTCCTAGAAGGTAAAAAACGAGAGCTTACCGTGTCAATATTTTCAGAAGCGGCTCGTTGCCATTCCTCGTCATATATTTGTTTGAGCATCTGCACGCGGTCTGGAACCCTTTTAATAGCTATATAATAAGCCAGTCCTGCTGCCATCGCGGGGAGAAATTCAAACGTTATTTCTAAAGTATTGGTATAAATGCCTGCGTCCTGTATACGCGTCAGCGCGTAATAACGAAAAACGTCCGTAGAGTTTTCCGGCGCCGGATACAAATACAGTTTCGGAGTTATGCTTTTTTCCACATAAAACTGCGTTGATCTTGATTTAGTGCTTTTGTTCGGAAGGTAATGATAATCACTCCTACTGATCCTGTTTACCTGATAATCAGTAGTGGTGCTTCCAGAAGTACGACGAATGACCGCAGACAAAACATTAACTAGGTCTGTGTCAAGATCGTAACTGGTGGTGCCTTCGGTCAACGCTTCTGTTCTTTCAACAATAAGCCAGAGATTTAAGCCTCGGTTTGCCCATTCAGCAAACATAAGATTAAGGGACCGCCTAGCTGTTTCCAGATCGTAGCCGGTCCTTAATTCTAGTCCACAACGTTCAAACGATTCTTCGATCAACTCGTCGACGTTTAGATCGAACGTAGTTGTCCCTGACGTGGCCATTAGTTGTTAGGCGCTTCGTAATATTTCAAAAACTCACACCAAACCGTGTATTCATTTCCTGCATCAGAGGTCGATGGAACAACAAACAAAACATCGCCAGTATAGCCAGACGCTTCCGTATTCACTAAACCTCCTATGGAGCTAAAGTCAAACGTGTTGTCATAAGCCAGGGTCAAAAAAGTAACGTCCGTTGTTGCGTCCCAATCAAGTGATGCTGGTGCATCAGGGGCGCCGCTCACGGTGTACCATATTTTATTTAAAGCCACATGCGTGCATGTTTCTTTATTCGCCGACTGGTTCAAAGCTGAAACGTCGACTAAAGTGGTACTACTGGCACTTCCATCTGAATAAACAGAACAATATGTGACTAATTTCTTGCCATAATCATATTGAATAGTGGGTCCTGTGACTGTATTAGCCATAATCTACCCCCTATTAAGCGTCAGCAAATGGTGTTACTAAAGTTCCTGAACCAAGTAGCTGTGCTGCAACATGGTATTTAGCGCTTGCTATTGCGGTAATCACCACAATACTTCCTGCTAAACCGCCTTTAGTTGTGCCGTTTTGTGTAAAAGTGTCATTAGAAGCACCGGAAATAAAGGTCTTCCCTGCTGCACTGTCATCAATACCGGTATAAGCACCACCGACATATTTGTCAGTGCCATCGGTTGTGATGTCCATGTCTGTTGCCGCTGTAACAACTACGAAAGTGAACTGAGCACCTAAGTTACATAATTGATTTGGGTCGCCTTTGTCTGTAGGTTCTGTAACAACGATGCTGGGAAGTGTAAACACTCCGTCTGCATCATTACACAATAATATCCTACCGGCATGAGACGCCACTGTGATAGTCGTGTTAGCTGTTAAACTAACAACCGAGCTATAGCCCGCATTTATAAGACCTGCTAAAGACCTTATAGGGCCTGAAAAGGTTGATTTTGCCATAATTTCCTCCATTGGAAATAAGTCCTACCGTCTTGGCTTGTCTGCTAGGTCAGTCTGTAGGACAAGTTTACCCTAGATACAAGAACTATATTACTTGGAAAAAATACAAAAAGAAAGAAAAAAGGGGCCGAAGCCCCCTTCTCTGTAATACTGAGTAAGAAAGTGTATTACAACTTCCAATTTAGCTTATTGCTTATGCTCCGGGGCTGCCAAAGACTGCTCGGGGGTCAGACCACCCAAACGAATATCTTTCGCGAGCCTTGTATCGTACATTACCAGTATCAAAATCCGCTTCCATTGAAGTCTTGATTGGTGAACGGTTAAACATTTTGAACCCGTTCGGACAATCAGTCTTAATGAACCACGCATCTGTATCAGTAAGATAATGATTTACGGTATAGCCTTCTGGGACCATGCCCATGTTGCGTATAGCGTTAATATCATTATCAGAAGTACCCACACGTCCTTGTGATTCCATCAAACGATCAGCGGTGAATTGAAGCTCTTTAGGAAGAATTAGTCTCATTCCTTGGAGAGCAACTTTTAGTCCCCGCTCATCAGTAAAGGCCGCAATGTCGATTAGTGCTTGTTCTAATGAAGTCTCATTAAGGTCAGCAGACGTTGAAAGCTCATTACGCAAATTAGCGCCACCCACAGTTGGATGGTCTGTTGCGCAAAGTTCTTTCGTGTCGCCGCCTGGATAACTTGAATTGAACGCTCTATTCAGGACAGAGGCTGCTTTTACTTGCTTGGTGTTACTCATACTTCTAGCAAGCGCACGAGTGTATCTTGCTGACAATTTGTCATAAAGATTATCCTCGATAGCTTCTTCAGTAATTGAAAACGCCAATGCAATCGTTTCATGGGTGTACCTAGACGTAAAGGCTTCTTGTGCTTGATCAAATGCAACTCCGGCTCCTTCTGATTTAACAGGTGCTGTATCGAAACCAGTGAGCATAACCTCTTCTTCAAAAGCTCGGTCACTAGACTCAGTATCATAAATTGCTTCATGTTCTTGGTCATAGCGACTGTACTCTAGTCCAAAGAGAGCATTCAAGCCAGGTAGCAATTCTTTTACGAGTTGCGCTCTACTTATAGCCATTATTTACTCCTTATGTTCCAGCTACAGGACCTCTGTAAGCGTGCTCATTGATTATTACAACCAAATTTGCATTATTCGCTGTGAGATCCCCGTTAATATCATCTTGAACCGCACCCATAATCTTGAGCTGAAGCCCTTGAGTGGTGTTTATTGTGCTTGAATCAAGCTCCCGAGTGCTTACGCCCGTTGTTGTACTACCGCCAATACCGTCTGTGTCTGCATTTCTGCCTACACAAGTTACTGCTGAGGCACCATCTGCTTGTATTACAAACATTTGGTTAGGGTCGTCATAGATATATGCTTCTATGGCGCCACTTCCGAGTGCAGTCGTATCCGCTGGGTAATAATTCTTAAAGGTCGGGGTGCCGTCAGATGCAACATAGTAGCAATGTGAAAATACGCCAACAAGGTTAGCAGAACTAGCTGCTGCCCTATTGATATAACCACCTGCGAATATAACTAAATCACCTTGAAAGATGTTTGTGTCGTATCCAGAGGGAGAAATGTTGTATTTGTTTGCTTCTTGTACAGCCGAACCAACATTAAGACCTTTGTACGGACGAAGCCCGAAGGCTTTATCTACGTTAGCCATTTATTTAGTCTCCTAAATAACGATGAATTATTAATATTACCGATAAAAGATTAGTTGTCGTCAACTGCTCTCTTACCGCCCAAAGTTACACGAGTTTGTCGATTTGGTTTTGAAACCGACATGGAGGGGTGCGAGCCGTCTCTAAAGTAGTCGTTATCAACAGCGTCCATTTGTCCTTCAGTTCTTGAATCAAAATGGTGTTGCCGTTCTTTTACGGTTTCTTCAGGTATACGAGCTAATATCAGCCCTCCTACCCCAATACATCCTGCGTGTTTGCCGTCTTCAATGGTGGGAGCTTCAAAGTCCGGATATTCGTCTGCTCTCACAGGTTCGTATCCTTCACGGAGTCTTGCTGACATGTTTTTTGTGTCGGCTTGTCCGCGGACCTCTGTTCTTACCCATCTATGTCGATAGCCTTCAGGGGCTGGGGGTGCATCCAATGCGGATGGTGGAGACCAAGGTCTACGTCGAGATTGTTTTTCTCGGGTATCGGTCCCGCGTGAAGCTCGAGTTGTTTCTTTTACGTCTGTTGTGGTTTTATCCATTTTTTACTCCTTCACGTATTTTGCGTACTCTTCTAGTGGCACACCTAATTTTTTGGCGATTGCAACCTGTGATGGTGTGAGTCTCACAGTGTTCTTACCGCGCCCTTTTTTCGCGCTGCGCGTTGCAGATGCGACCGTTTGGGCGGGACGGTTGTCTTGTAAAGTAGCGTCTCCATTAAACTTATGTGGAAACTCCTCCCTTATTCGTTTGTCTATCTCATCATAATACGCGTCTTCCGATCCGTCAAACCCTTCTTCTTCGGTTAATGTTCGATGCAATACAAAACTGGTCATGGTCATAGCGGCATCTTTTCCGAACCAATCATTTTTTACTGCCCAGGCTTCTGCCTTTGGATCAGGCGGCGCGGGAGCCGCTTCCGGAGGAGCTGTTTTTGTTGCTGCGGTTCTTGCAGCCTGTTCTGCTACATTAACCTGTAGTTTCCTTCTATCGTTCAAGGACTTAAGGTTTTGGGCCTCCACTGCTAATCGAGCCAGTTTTTGTTGAGCGTCTACCTGCTTATCCACTTCATCGTTTTCGGTAGCCTGTCTTAATTGTTGTTTAGCGGCTTCTGTTTCTGTGGTGATCCTGTTGGCAAACTCCACAATATAATTTCCGTCAAGTGTGGAATTTCTTGTTTTTAGTTTTGTGTTCTCTGTTTTTACGTTTTGTGCATATTCTGTAGCGGCTTTCTCTCTTCGTTCAGCCTCTCTTAGTTTCCCGGTTAATTTGTTAATCCGGGTTTTAACGCTTTTACTGTAGCTTTCAAGCTCATCGGGTTTTTCTTGCTCTGCCTCTATGACCTTTACTTGGGGTGTTTGTTCTTCTTCCTTAACCGTTTCTTGTTCGACTTCGGTTATTATGGCTCCTTCTTGGGGCAGTTCGACGTCGACGGCAGGGCCGGAAACATCCAGGTCCACCATTTTTTCTTCGTCTGTTTTAGTTAGTTCTTGTGCTGGCATGATTTAATCCTCATGTTAATAATTATGCAGAATTGCTTCTGGGTCGGTTACTTTCGCAATGATTTCGTCATCGTTCAATATTTTGACTTCTCCGCCTTCTATTTCAAAGCGAGAGCCGGCATATCGTCCGAACAAAACCCAATCCCCGGCTTCACACCAAGGACCTGTTGGAAATTTGTTTTCGTCTTGATAAGCGAGTTCACCTGTTTTTAACACATAACCGAGGACCGTGGCTATTTGTTGCCGTTCCACGGTTTTCTCTGTTAAGTATATGCCTCCCTCTGTGCGGGCTTGGCCGCGGTAGGGAAGAATAAGGATACGCCAACCGGTGGGTTCAGGAAGCTGGCTTAATAGATCAGAAGACAGCTTTTCCGGATTAAGTTTTTCCTCATCCGTCTTCTTGTTGCCAACTTTTTCATAGGCTTTTTGTAAAGGGGCCTTATTGGCCTCTTCCTGCGCCCACTTTTGTTCAAGGGCGGAATTTGCGTCACTCACAGGTTTAGTCTCCTTGTTTATCTAGTAACGTGTTTATCTCGGTCTTCACATAAGCCAAGGCTTCTGTTTGTCCGGTCAAGTGTCGATAATGCTCCCAGTTCTTAACTTCACCGTTAAGCATCATCATTTTTACTCGTTCTTGTTTCTCTTCAACTATTTTTAATAGTTTATAAGCAAAATCTACCGTGTCAATAGTTTCTCTCCTTTATCCACTATATGTGTTGAAAAAATCGGGATATATTGGGCCCTTTTCTTCTTTTCTTAGTGGGTCCTTGTGCGGGGGCAAAGGAAAGGGTTCTGGAACAGGATCAAAGTATCTTGGGTCTATTCCGGAAGGGTATAGACCGGATTGAGCTGTTATTGGAATATCGTAGTTATAAGCTGAAGCGTCCCCTAAATCTAGTCCGCTTATTCCAGATTGAGCTGCTCCCGTTGACACGCCTCCGCTAAAAGGGGTTGTCCCTCCAAACTGTTCAGGGCCCATCATATCGTAAGGGCTCACCGATCCGTATGGGCTTGTATAATCCGTATAGGGCGTATAACTGGTTGGAATCGTGTAATTAGGTGCTGGCACTGGTTCAGTAGGTGTTGTCTCGCCACCGCCTGTTTCGCCACCGCCACCGGTCGCTTGCAGAGCTGCGGCTATTGCAGAGCTAATTGCTCCGCCTTCACCTAAAGCAGCGTCCAATGCCGCTTGTACTGAAGAATCCACGCCTTCTTGTCCTAAGTATCCTGACTCTGCCATCAAAGCATTGATCTGATCTGCTGTCATATAACCTGAATCCAATAGTGCTTGAATATCTTCCATAGACAAACCTTCTCCGGTTTGTCCTGTTTGAGAGGCTGCGATTGCATCCGTGATCATTTGTTGAATAGTGGCTGGGTCTACGGCCCCCTCTGTAGCCGCCACTATCATGTCTTGTATTTGTTCTGGTGTTAAGCCGTCAGCGATGCCTTGGGCAATCATTTCTTGTATTTCGGCTTCGGTCAATCCGCCCAGGGACGCAAGAGTGGCTTGTGCATCAGCGATCATTTGTTGAATAGTAGCTGAGTCTACGACTCCGCCTGTAGCGTCAGCAACCATCTGTTGTATTTGTTCTGGAGTTAAGCCGTCTTTGAGGGCTTGAGTAATCATGTCTCTTATTTCGGTTTCGGTCAATCCGCCTAGCTCTCCAAGACTGGCTTGAGAATCAGCGATCATTTGTGCAATAACGGCTGGGTCCATACCACCGGCATATTGTTCGATCATAGTCTGTATTTCTGCTGGAGTTAAGCCGTTAGCAAGCCCGGCATCAATCATGTCTTGTATTTGCTCTGTGGTGAGTATGCTTTTTTGTGTTTCCTCTTGAGCGGCAGCGACCGCTTGCTCAATTGCAGAATTTATATCGGCATCGCTCATACTGTCGCCCATGACAGTTTTAATCATGTCTCTAATCTGATCCTCGGTCATGCCTTGAAGCTGCGCGTTAGCAATCATTTGTTGGAGCACGTCTTCAGTAACATATTGAGATATGTCATAATCCTTTGTGAAGCTTGTCTTGAAGTCGTCGCCCCATAGTTTCATGGCGTCGCCTATTTGATCATCTATGTTAAAATCTTGCAAAGCCGCTAGAATAGATGCGTCTACATCCCCTAGTTGAGCATAATCACCTAAACCAAGGTTCCCCAAAGCTGTTTCAATAGCTGTATCTACATCCTCTTTTTGAGTATAGCCGCCCATAAGTGATTGAAGATAAGGAGATTCTCCCATTTGTTGAAGAATAGGGTCTAAGTATTCTTGTTTTAACGTGCCATCTGGGTTGAACCATTCTGTTTCCGTTGGAGTAGTTGCAGGTAAGTTTGGGTCTGTCTGCGGGTTATCCGGTCTGTCTGGTTCCGCAGGTGTTTTATTATGCGACAGTACAGGTACAGGGTTTTCTTCGGTGCCGCCTCGTAGCATATAGGTTTCCGCTTTATCAACTGAGAGACTGATAACAGGACCGTCGGGAAAAGACTTTTTGCTATCAACAACTAGCTCACCAATTACATCCCCTTTTTCTAAATCTATTACTTTTACAAAACCTTTGTCTTTTACAAAATAAGGGTGGCTATAGGAGGAAACAATACTGTCGCCCTCTTCAAAAAAGACCTCACATCTTGGAGAACCTTCAACTCTCTCTACTCGCGTTACTTTTTGGGTGTCTTCTGAAGTTGCTACTTCGTCACCTACTTTAAGGTCTCCGGCTAGTATCCAATCATTATTTGCCAACTGTATGTGTTCTTCGGGTCGAGCACATTGTTCCCACTCTTGTAGGAACTTCCACATAGAATAGTCCTCAAAACCAGGGTCCCCTAGCTGTGGTGGGTTTGCCAACCACGCATTTATTTGTTCAGTTGTAAACTGTTCTGTTCCGGCGTATGGAGGTTTCTCTGGCATTATTTTCCTTTAGGTTGGTTCATTTTTTCACGGGAGATAGAGGCTCTGAGCGCTGCGATGTCTTCTTGGCTTCTCATCTTCTCTTCGTCGGTTTCTTCCCGTACTTCCATTTTTTCTCGCTCAAGGGCTAATTTGTCTTCAGCAATACGTTTATCGTCTTCGTTCTCTTGTGATCTTATCATAAGTTCCTGTTGTTTCAATTCCAAAACACCTTCGTTATCTTGAGGAAGGTTCATTACTTCATTGATCCTTGGCATAAGTTCTTCCAATAGATCCGCTTCCACCTGGGACTTCAATTGTTCCCTAAGAGGGTTAGGCGGCATAGGTTGTGGTGGCATGCCGCCTTGTTGAGCCATCATTTGCTGTTGCTGCATCATTTGCTGTTCTTGCATTAGCTGTTGTTGTAATTGCGGGTCCTGCTCTGCTAACTGTTGTACTTGTTGTTCCGCTATCTCCTCTGCTTTAAAAGCAACGTGTTGAAAAATGTCGGTTAGTAAAGAGGTGGCTACAGGAGGGTTCATAGACGCCATTGGATTTTCTAAAAACGTAATGTGCGATTCAATGTGCGCATCGTGATCCTGTTCCGGAAACGCCTGCAAAGGAGAGCCCATCAAAGCCGCCGCATTCTCCAACGCCGGACTTGTCGGTTGTGGGGGCGGTGGATCCGGTAAGAGTAGCGTTTCAATGTTCTGTGAACCAAGGGCCGTGTACATTCGACGATAGGCTTCTTTAATATTGTGTATGTCTGGATTGCTTTGCACCAGTTGCAGTTCTTGTTGCGCGAGCGAAATTCGTTGGGCAAAAGAGAAAAAGTTTGGATCAGAGACCGGAATAACATCAACGCGACCATCAAAGTCTTGTTGCTTGATCATTTGGTCTCCACCAACTACTTGATAAGGATACTCTGGTGGAAGGAACTCTGAGAACACTCTGGCTAATATTCTAAATTCTGTTTTTTGCGCATAGTGCAGTCGTTTGTGGACCGCGGACATGACCTTGGTCCCCTGTTCCATAAGCGCTAAGGTGGTACCGACTGCCGCTTGATCGTTGCCCTCACCCACTTGCATGTCGGTAATGGCGGCGAAGCGTTGTCCGGCTTCAACACAAAAACCCATTAATTGAAATAATGTGCCGCTTGGTTCTTTATAAGGTAGGGGCATCAAGGAATCTTTTAAGGCGCCTCCTGGTGCGTCTACGTCTCTAAATTCTCCGGGTTCTAAAGGCGTTTCGTCGTCTCTTATTCTTATGCCCCGAGCTTTAAAACCGGCGGGGAGATTGGACAAGGTTCCTGCGTCTATGAGTTGTCTGAGGGCCGCTGTTGCGGTTCTAGAGAGTCCCCCGATCATGTGAATTAAACCAAAGCCGTAGAAACCCAGTCCTGGGAGAAATTTGTAGTGTACAAAATAGGTTATTTTGTGTCTAAGTGGATCGTCTTCATAATAGTTACGTCGAATG
>Ga0208919_1000719_pt1 | contig 20984 bp, 18 predicted proteins | sample 4_EtaG_FD_184076 | JGI IMG/M metagenome (GOLD analysis project Ga0208919, IMG submission 184076) | Marine viral communities from the Subarctic Pacific Ocean - 4_ETSP_OMZ_AT15127 metaG (SPAdes) (version 3) | ecosystem: Environmental > Aquatic > Marine > Oceanic | place: Pacific Ocean | collected...
AGAAAGAGGATTGTCTAATGCTTTTTTAATTTTAGCGTTTGTTTCTTCCTGCAATGCTTTCATCTTACTAGATAGAGAATCATCTAAACTATCCATGCGAGAGTTTATTCTATCTCGCAGGGTACTGTTACGATCATTCTCTTTATCTATCATGCTACGAACTTCATCTTGTATAGTCTTGGTTCTACGATCTACCCCCTCGACTAATTTTTCTGTTCGTACAATCTCGTCTTTTAAATCGTTCTTTATGTCCCTTGCATAATCTCTAGCATCTGAGGCGGACTGTTTTATAATCTTCTCTAGCTCTTTGAGATTATCCATGTCTTGTCTTAGCACAGCTAACTTCTTATCGAAGCCAGATAAATCTGGTGCAGAGTATTCCTGTATCTTTTCGCGCATGTCCATGTAGTCTTTGTAAAACTCAAAACCAGCCCACAAAGCACCACCTGTGGTAGACAGCAGAGTAAGCAAAACCATCATCTTGCCGCCCTTAAACTTTACTCCACCAACTTCTACCTCTGCCATTGGTCCTCCACCATCTGAGAGTGTGCCTGATTGCTGCCACCAAACATCAGGTACTGCGCTGTGTTGTTTGTAGGTATGCTGCCATCTGGTATGGTAGCCCCGCTAAAGAAGCCGGGAGTGTCCTGCAGTGTAGCCTGTGCGCTAAAGAAGCTACGGCTGTTACCAAGAACGCCCATGACGGCTAATGTCCTCACCTGATTAGTCGAGTCGTACTTGCTCTTGTCATTCATCTTGCCCATGATCTTCTTGGCAACTTTTTCTTTGACCTTTTGAGCAACGACTTTCTTCTGGGCGGGTTCAGACTGCTCTTCCTGTTGTTCCTCTGGCTCATCAGTGCTAGCAGTTTCAGTGGCGGGTTCCGGCTCTGCTACCTCCGCTTCCTGTATTTCTTCTTCAACCTCTGCGCTAACTTCCATCTCCTCTTGTGCAGCCTCTGGTTCTACAGGCTGCTGCACCTCTATCTCTAGCTCTACAGTCTCAATCTCTTCAACCACTATTTCTGTGGCTACTTCTATTTCTTCCGGTGCTGCAGGCTCAATCTCTACACTTATCTCCTGTATATCTACAACCTCAACTTGCTCCTGCAGATCAATGATACTAAGCACCTCTGTCTCTAAAATCGTAACGAGATCGAAAGTCGTAGTGAGGAAGGGGTTGTCAAATCGAGGACCGAAAAACCCACTTGAAAACCCGGCATCTATGCCGAATAACTCAAACTCCCCCTTTAGTCCTGTAAAGTTGTTTTCTGGTATAGTTTGAGAAAAAGCAAAGGAGCGTTCCCCTGAAAAGTCTAGCTCAACCTCATGTTCAAATTTATGCACTACGTTGTTTACGTCTAGCAGTGTAACTGTAAGATTAAATATGTCTCGACAGTCGCTGGTCTGCATAACATTGCCATCGACACATGAAGATAGTACAGAGTTACTTGGGTGAGATTCGACATCCACACCGTAGTCCATAGCAAAACCACGATTAATCTGATCTAGGGTCATGTTATCTTCTAAATCAAATGTGCTTGTATACGTCCCTCCCGGCCCTTGTGTACCTGCAGTGCAGAAGTTTCCTGAAGCGCATCCTCTACCACCGCCTGTGTTAGTCCCGCCTGATCTGGTAAACTCACTCATCTCAGGTATGTAGTTTGGGCTAGTCTCTTGTCCGGTTACAATTTCCGTTTCCTCTGCTACAGAGCTAAACGAAAGCAGAATGACACAGACAAAAGCAAACCATTTAATCACCGTAGTTATACTCGTCTGGGAACTCATAATCTTCATCTCGCTCTGAGTGGCTATGCTCTTCCTCCACAACCAGCACAGTGTTCCCTTCTGGTGCGTCCTTTGGATTAGCCTCCCATGCTACCCTTGCCTCATTTCCTATCTTACCCTTGTACGGGCAGGGCGTACCCGCCATCCACATAGCATCAAATACTCTATGGTCTGTACAGAGTAGGCTAACCCCTGCTACCTTCATGCCCATGCCGTACAGAGAACGGCTTAATTTAAGTAGCTCACAGGTTTCATCTGTCACTGTAACGCCGCCCGCAAAACCAAATATCTGTGTCTGCACCGCTGCACTCTTAGCACTTTTACATACATCCGTATTGTTAATTACTACAGACGGTGCAGAGGCTGTAGGTGGAGTTTTGTCTGTTACTACAGTTGAAGATACAGTATTAGTTTCTGCTAAAACTGTAGTAGAAACAAATACAGTTAGAACAAGAAAAGATAATGCTGCTCTAAAAATTACGTTCATTATTATTCACTAATACGTGTAAATCTGTTATGATAAGTTGCTAGAACGTACCTTTCACACTCTTGTCTAGTGTTATCATATTCTTCTTGCGTGTGTGCATTACCAAAATTTTCCATTGCAGCTTGCATTGCTAAATTAGAAGAATCGTATGGATTATGGTTAGGATAAATTTCTCCAGCTTTTCCTATTTCAATGTATTTAGCTAACATAAAGTCGTATGGTTCAGCCATAGTTTTCCTCAATAATAAGCATTTTCAATATAATGAAATTTAGCAGTGTCTTTATGCCAAAGACCAAGATCAGTATTATTTTTCATAAATATGGGCCATACAGCAGAAGAAGATGAACTTGAAAAAGTTGTTGCTGCTGTTTGTTTAGTTTCAACTGTATGTGTTCCATTTGAATTAGAAAAATCCACGGTTATAGTATCTACTAGCATATCAGAGCCGCTGGCATAAATTCTTACAGTTCTATATAAATCTGCAACTCCATTTCTATCTTGCCCACAAGTGTACTTATGATGATCGCGGAATTGTCCAACACCGCTTAATTCAGTCCAATAGCACTCGTTTGAAGGGATTGTGGTTCCACCGGCCCATGAAACTGAACTGCCCACTGTTGCTGACCCGCCTGACCAAGTTACTGGAAACACCACAGAATTTCCGGGGTTAGCTGAATCTTGATGTATGATAATATTCCCCCAAGTTGTAGTTAAAATTTGTGGTTTTAAAGTGCTTCCTGTATGAGTTGGTAAAGTTATTGCGCCATTATTAGCTGTATCTGTAAGAGAGGCACCTGCTGATCCATTCCAAGACACATGATTTAAATCTATATTTGTAGTGCTTGCGTCAAAAGTGCGAGTATTATTATCATTCATAAAAAATATTTGATTGGCGTATCCATAGTTTGCATAGGTTGAGCCAGTGCCACCGGGAACACCAAAACCTAAAGAATAATAATTATCACCTTCTGAACCGTTTGCTGATATGGTAGTGCTAGAACCACCAGAGTATGTTCCAAGGGCTATAATAATCGACTCGTTAGATTGTGCTTGCCAAAAAGCTTGCGTGTCACTCATTCTCCTGCCGCTGCCATATCTCTGTACTTTATCTGTGACATTTATATTGTGTTCGAAACTTTCGAGATTAGCGGCAAGATCGTTGAAATAATACTTTACATTAAAACTATTAGCTTGGGACATCATTCCGTAGCAGCCGTAATCAAGAGCTAATTGCCCTCCAAATCCAGAGTGAACATTAGCGCCAAGATTGTACGTTTGCCAAGCGGATGCTATGTCAGAATTGGTAAAATCTGTTGTATTATAGCTAATAGGGGTATTTGAATAGTAGGCAGTGTTATAGGGTTCTGTCATCAAAAGCCAATTATTTGCTGTTGATGCTTGACTATTGGTTTCATCATCATCATAAACCCAATCTCCACCTACCATCCATATACCTTGATCGCTTGTGGTCCCCATATCACTCACATGGGCAACTGCTGCAGGTTTGCCAACACCTGCACCAAACCCCAGAATTTGATATCCAAAACTCATGTTCTACTCCAATTAGGCATCGTTAGCTGCATCAGTGGTAAAGAACAGCTTTATACCAATTAGTCGCGCATCTTCTGCCATGTCATCATTGGCGTCAGAAACATCTCTAAATATTCTAAAGAAACACATATCTGCAGCAGCAGGACTTCCTGCTATCGTAATTGCACCGCTTTCTGCGGTTACACACAAATCTTCTGCAGCGCCTAGAGCGTCATCAGTCACAACCACTGCCGTGCCATATGCAACGTCAATAGTATCATTATCAGAGACTGCTACGCCTTGCAGACCCCAAGCAACACCATCTGTATCTGTTGCAGCAGTAGTCCAAAACGCTTGAAAAGTAACCGTTCCTTCATTCCAACTTTTTGGAAATGCAATCTGAAATTGAGCGTGTTCATCTGATGAGGCATCAAAGTCCAAAACGTTCATGTCAGGGCGACCAGAGGTTGTTTCCGCTGTGGTTAACGATGCACAACCGTTTGACGCAGTGGGTGTCATAGCCGCTGCGGGTACAAAGATAGTCTCTTTACCTGCAGTTTTTATAGCTGCACTTGAAACAGTAGGAGCTTGTGTAAAGTTAACCACGCCGCCAGAAGAGATTGATATAGCATCTGTATCTGACGCAGAGCCAATGGTGCCAGCATCTTTTATTACGATATCATCTTTAAAGGTAACAATACCTGCAGAGGATATAGTCATTGCATCGGTTGCAGAGGCAGAACCAACCGTTCCGTCATCAGGCACAGTAACACTAGTTCCTGTAAGAGCCACTGTTCCTGCAGTTGCAGGTAAAGTTATTGTCACATCCGCCGTAGATGCAGGGCCAATGAGAGTGACGGCGTTTGTGCCATTGTCACTGTCCTCAAAAAACTTCACAAAGCCTGCACTGGTTGCGCCGTTTTTAAGATCAGCACCTGCGTTAATTACAGGGGTCGTTAGTGTTTTATTTGTTAGCGTTTGAGTGGCAGTTGCCCCAACAATTTCTTGATCTCCACCCGGAGGCAAAGTAAGAACATTTGTGACGCTAGCACTGTGCGGCTGCGACTTAACAATCTGTCCGTGACTGTTGCTTTCGCAGTTAAACTGTATTGATCCGGGGTTAGTGTTTCCCCTCACTGTGACATGCCCCGTGCCATTCGGGGCTAATTCTAGATCAGCGTTTGAGGTGGTCACAATGTCTTGACCATTCATGTCTAGATCGCCGCCCAACTGAGGTGTTGTATCTTCAACAACATTAGATATGGCACTAGAGGTAGCAAGACCTGCAACTATAGCAGACCTCTCAATCTTTTTTAATCCGCCACCGGATGTATCAACAGCTAAGAAAACATCATCGTTTGCCACGGTTGATATCTCAGACAGGGAGCCTACGGCAACAGAATTGAAGTTTGAGCCGTCTGCGATAAGCAGATTACCTGAAGTGTTTGTTCCCATAGTGATATCATCACCAGTGACGGTTAGATCACCAGAAATGACAAGGTTGCCTGAAGAGTCTAGTGTAAGGGCGGTGCTAGTTCCTATGGCACTGGTGCCAATCTTAAACTTGTCACTGTCTCCATCATCTATACCCATTGTGAATGTCTGTGTGCCAGACAGTGCAAACGATAAGAAGGGATCGCCATCAGTTGCTGTGTTATTTATAATTAACCCTGTAGTGCCTCCTGCACCGCCAAGAGTTAGGCTAGTGTCTGCTGCGTGAGTGAGAGTGATATCATTGTCAGAGCCAAAACCAAGAACTGCACTATCGCTATCTAGCTTGAGATCGTTGCTGACTGTGACTGCAGTAGAGGCGTTCATGTCAATTGTTGCTTCGCCATCAATACGCAGAACACCGTCAGAGCTTTGTTGAATAAAGCTTGCGGTATCTCCAAACTGTATTTTTTCTGTAGTGGTTAGCAGAATATCATCAGAGAACTGAAAGTAGTCTTCATCCTCCATCCAAGTTAAAACACCGTCAGATGTATTAGCATTAAATGTTACAGCTATATCTGTATCCGCACCTGTGCCAAAGGTAATGGCGTTACTGAGAAGTTTCTCAATAGCCCCCCCCTCGCCATCAGTGCCGTCATGCTGGTGGCCCCCTGTCTCAAAGGCCGCGTCAATCGCATTAAACTCTGTAGTAAAATCAGAAGCCTGAATGACTTCGCCATCTACAAAGTTAGTGGGATCAGTTTTTGTATATCCTGTACCCATTACATTCTACCTCCCGGTGTAAATTCTAGTGAAAAACCTTTTATCGTATAGGTTGGGTTTGTGCTGCTATCGTCAAATCTTAAAGCAACAGCAAAGCCAGAACCCTCTACTGATTGTCTGTACAAAGGCGTATAAGCCTCAGTTCCATATTCTGTACTGCCGTATGTGCTTGAAGAAACTCCGTAAAAAGCAGCGCCCTGCGGGTTTGCAAGATCATAGGCTGCAGGAGTGGCTGCAGTTACATCGCCATAGTCATATATCAAACTCATATCTACGTCTGTTACAATGCCTGTTGGATTGTAATTTAAAATGATTCTTTGCATATTTTTTCTTATGCCAACGTCACCCATGTTGTAGTCTGTAGTCTGATACCTGCACACTATAGCGGTGCCATCAAAGTCCACACCGCTCTCCTGTTGAAATACATAGCCGTTGTCAAAACCACCATGCAGAACTCTTTCTGCGTTGTTTATTTCACCAAAAGCAGCGCAAGCAGGTTTTATACCTTTTATATCAGCATACTCCCAAGCCACTTGTCCAGTTTGCAAACTTCGCTTGAGAACAGCGGCTAAACCTAAAGACACCGCTGCAGTGTCACCGGATGTTGGATAAAAAAGTCTATACTGAGACTTTGATTTTATAACCAGTGAAGAAATATTGGTTATTTGGTTTGCCGATAAACCGTTAAGCCTTGCCTGTACCTGCTTAGATATCGTGCCAAGTTCTGTATCACCAATTTTTTCAGTACCAGCAACAGTTCTAAGCCCATCAGGTGCAAGGTAGATAAGATCACCTCCTATTTCCTGTATGCTAAATCTAGATAGACAACCTATATTTCTTGCGACAGGTTGCAGAACAAAGTCCGAAACGCTGGAGCCTGCCAGCCTAAAAATACTGTCTTTACAGAATATAACTAAAGTCTCACGAAATTGTTTCATACCCACAATCTCGTCACCTACAGAGATTTGCCCTGCGCCTGAAGCAGCACTAAAATCATTCTCGCTGTACGGGGCAGTAAATTGAATTATCTGGCGATTGTTTGTCATACCAGAAAAGAACAGGTGGTTTTTATGTTCGACCACGACCTCTGGCGCTGTTGGCTTAGTGCCTGAACCTGAACCTGCGCCACCAGTTAAAGCTGTATAGGTGCTGCCGTCAAAGATAGCTGCATCATTAACGCCATCCGCCATCGCAATCTTTTCAGTGCCTGTCCAGTTGTATACTGAAAAAGTATACCTCTCCGCACTGGTGCGATTAGTCACAAAGTTTGTCCATCCAGAGCCAGAACTGGTCGCTACGTTAGCTCCTCTAGCAGCAACTACCTTGTTTTGAAAGACAGCTATACCCAGTACGCCACCAGAGCCTGATAGCTGATTACTATCAAACTTTGTAAACCCGATTATTTTAGAGTAGCCTCCCTCAACGGCAGGTTCATAGTTTTGCAGAGTAGTGGCCTCTCCCGGCTGCATAACAAAAATGCTTTTGTCGAGAACAAGACCACCGTCACAGTTTACAGGTAAAGCTTGCACTGGCATTAGACGGCTCTCATGTAGTCTTTTTGATTGGTTAGCTCAGTACGCATCCTGCGTATTCCATTTTCGTAGTCGCGGAATGCAAACTGTGCAGCTTGGTCGTTACCACGCAGTATGTGAACAAAGTATTTTACACGCGCTACAATTACATCATGATAGCGTGCTGGTATCTTTGGCTTGTCCGTAAATACACTTAGTTCTGGGGACGAGTCATAGAAGTCAAACTCAACATCATACTGTGTATTTTCAGGTATGGGCGTGATACCAAAAGCGTTGTCGTTTTTGACACGATACACGCATTGAGGAGTGGTGAACCCATCATCGGGTGAGTTAAGGGCTAAGAACTCATTCTCTCTGTATGAGGTATGGTAGCGACCTCTACCCTCATGATATTCATCAATTGATTTATACTCTAAAGTTTTTGCAGACGCATCGTCCTCAAACATCTCAACAAAGTCTATGTCCAAGTTTGTTGACGCAGTATTGCTAAGGCTAATAAAAGTCTGCTGCGTTGATGCAGTAAATGTAGCTGTCTTTATTTCGCCGTTACCCACCGTGTCTATGGTAAACGTGGTTGACAGGTCAGAGTCCTTGTCACTGCTAGAGCCTGCAAACACGTTCAGTGTTTCTGACGTTGATGAGATAGTGCCAGACGCAATCCTTGCAGTAATTCTGTACACTCTGTTTTCAACGGTGGGCAGTGCTTGGTCTACGCAACCAGCGTTCAAACGCAAAACACCCGCCGCGTAGGTTCTGCCACTCACAGAGTTGCTAAGTGCGGGGGTGCCGGATGTGCTTGTTCCTGCAGGGTCAGAGCTTCTGCTATCCCAGTACGAGCCTAGAGTAAACGTCTTGTCAAAGTTGCCCTGCCTAATTAGGTTCTGCGGGCGTAAAAAGAATGTGTCGTAGTCTACATCAGTGCAAAAAGTTATATCTCCTGACGTAGCGGTAAAGGTAGAGGACACACCTGTAAGAGTTTCTGCAGACTGAAACGTGCCTTCAATAGGTTCAATAAGCATAAACTGCTCATCAGCATGACCGCCGTGGGGCGGCACCCTACGCAGAATACCTTTTGCAGATGAGGTGCCACCTGTGATCATTTCGTTAGGAGTAAATCCGCCACCAACGCTAGACACCTCTACTTTTATAGGATAGGTGTAGGTGCCTCTGCCACCAAACAAAGTATAATTGGCGCTAAGAAAGTTCCAAGGCCATTGTATGTATTCAGCCTCGATGTCTCGTATAGCTCTGTTTATGTCTTTTTTAACTGTTGTCTGTACACCCCGTGTTCCAGACAGACCAGCAGCAGTCTCTGCAATCGTAGTCTCATTAAGGTCTAGTAGCACAGCGTTTATAAGTTCTACATAATTCATGGCTTGCCTAACTTATGCTTGGTTAGCTAAGAAGAGTTCGTCTATCGTCAGCACTGCTTCTATTCGATCAGCGGTCCCTGCAGTTAACTTGATAGCATCACCCTCGTTAAGATTTAGTTCTAGCAACAAAAGCAAATGGTCATTTGCCGCTATGCTTTTGCTGCCTAGTAGTTTAAAAGTTGCACTAGCACTTGCATCAGTAAATTCTAACGTCACAGGTGTAGCGTTGCCTGAAGTTTCACAAATCTGTATAGTTTTTAAAACAGCATCATGACCTGCAGGAACAGTGTACACAGTTGTTTGATTAGTGCTGTTAAGAGCAACTGCCGCGTTACGAAGTCGTACTGCTCTGGCTAGTGTTGAGGTCACAGAGGCATTCCTTTAGGTTTATTTATAATAGGTTTAAAATCTGTACCTATGGACGCTACACATTCTACTTCTGGATTTATATCGGCTACACCCATCATTGTGTAAGACCCAGTTTTTGGATTTATGTACAGAGTAAAAGTAACCCTGTACTGACTATCTCTAAATGAAAAAGCAGGATACTCTCCATGTTTTACAGCTTGAGTTGAAATTGAGCCAACTGGAAAGCACAGGTTGCTAATTTGCTGTGCTTGACTAAAAGTTGGTATTAGAAATAAAACTGCTGCTGCTATAAGAGACCTCATCTACATTCCCCAAGCCTTCTTTAAATACGTCTGAACCAGTGTTGATTTTGTAAACATATCTTTTTGAGCTTTCATTAGATACGCATTTACTTCATACACGTTCTGAAGAATGAACGACTGTTCATACGACACATTAGAAGACATCCATCCAACTATGTTCTGCCTAAATCCCTTAGTAACTTTCTCCACACCGTGCGGGTAGATGATAGGAAAGATCACAGCTTCACCTGCGTTTAGTTTCTTACCTATTCTTCCTACCGGCGTGGCTAAAGTAAATTCTCCCCCTTCGTAGTCATCCGTTAAATTTATACTCCAGCCGTAGTCAAAAAATACATTGTTTGATTTTGGCTGCGCTTTGAAAGCGTCTACGTGCAAGTCGTAGTAATCGCCTTCAAGGTATTTATTATAAAAATTTACTGATACTCTGGTAGGACAATACACGCTGTCTATGTAGTGCGTATCATACAGCTTATCCGTAATTAGCTTCCTTACCTCGTCTGGGACACTCTTAGATTCTTTGTTACTTTTTATGTCCTCTAGATCAGGAGCAGTATCTTCCCCATTCTTAAACGTGTTCTGGTCAATCTTGTCCAGACAAAAATTTACTTCATCTTCAGTTAATAGCTTGATAAACATATATACCTCCGTCAGTTCAAATCAAAGCAAGAAGGGTGGGGTTTTTGAAAGGAACCCCACAGAAACCTTTAGTACGATTACGTACCCGACGACACCGTGGCCGCTTCCGTTAGCGGGTTGCGCGAAATGTCAACCATGCAAACGTGAATGCGGAAACGGCAAGCACTTTCACCTGTTGAGCCGCCATCAAGGATGAGGGCATCAATCGTGTCAGCACTTGTCAGAATACGAGCGTTGGAACCAGAAGCGCCAACGGCGGCTTCTAGGAACGGCGTAAAGCCAGCGGCAAGCGCAGAACCGTCAACAAAACAGTCTACGTCACCGCCAGTAAAGCCAACGTCCAGCGTGATCTGACCGTTACCACGCGCTTCAAGAACTTCAAGCGCACCAGCAACAATCATGGTATCCGCAGGAACATCGACCAACTGGACGACATCTCCACCTGTACCGCCATCGGCAGTATCGTGGACCTGCGAAGTGACCACATAAGGGGTAGGCATCCGTGAAGGATGACCAACGGTTCCACCGCCATTGATGGTACGATCAATAGTAGCCATGATTCATCCCTCCCTTAGCTGTAGTCTACAATGCCGAGAACAAGCGACTCAGGGCGCAGGACTTTACGTCCATACACATGAAGACCACGAACAACGTCAGCAAACGAATCGGGGTCGCGAATCACTTCGGTCTTGGCAATTGAGTTAGCGGTTGCACAAGCGGAGATATGACCGGCAAGAACCACGTTCTCACCCGTACCAACGCCGGAAACCGAAACCATGTCCGTGGTAGTCGTAGCATCAGCCGACTGCCGCAGAGCATTGGATTTGTAGAGCGTGAAGCCCATAATTTTCTGGTTCGTCACCAGACCATTACGGAGCGGCGAAACATCATCGCCCGTAACCTGAACTTCAACGATCTTTGCACCTGCTTTGTACAGGTTCTCATAGACACGCGGGGGCGCTACAAACCAACGGTTCTCTTCAGGAACGTCCTGCTCATCGAGCTTACGAGCCATAAGAGCCATTAGGTTTACAACGTCATCACCGGCATCAGAACCTGTAACAGTAACAGGAGTACCAGAAGTACCAAGGTTGGAGTCCGTTTCAACCGAACCGGAAGCACCTTTGATACCCGCGTTATCAAGCATAGCCTGAAGCACGTTTTTGTCGTAGTTACGCTTCAAGGAGAACGCACCTGAAGAGGTAGCCATCGCCTCAAAGTTAACATGTGATTGGCGTTCTTCGATATCATCGACTTTGAACGCAAACGCCTGAGCCTGATCTACTTCCAGAGTAATCTCGTCGTCAGCCAAGTCCTGCGGAGTAACCACAGCACCACGGGTGTACGCTGAGATGGAAACAGTCGGTTCCTTAATAATACGAACCGTGTCACCATAGTTCTCAATCTCCCCGGCGTAGTCAGTGTTCGTGATGTCTTCAACAACTGACGCACGGCGGAAAAATTTAAGAACCTTCTGGCTATAGATTTCGGCTTGGAAATTACCGGACGGTAGATTACCGTATCCGGCGGATACACCAATAGCCATTTCCTTAACCTTTCTCTATAAGTTTAGCCATTTACGATACGTCCCTCCGCATTTGCTAAGTCAAGCTCTGCTTCAAGCTTGGCAAACTCCTGCGGTTTGAGTTTACGTATCTCTGAGGTCGTCCATACTTTTTTATTAGCATCGCTATTAGTAGAGACGTTAACAGGGGTAGTCCTAGTAACAGCCTCTGCAGCAGCAGCTAACTGTTTTTTAGAGGGACGCCCTCTGGGTTTCTTTGTACTAGCAGTGTCTGCTTTGTACAAATCTAGAACGCGAGAAGCGTACTGAACATCGCTGTTATTTTTGGTAATACCATCCGCGATACTAGGTGGCTGCTTGCCCAACCATTCTTTAAACTGGTCTGACTTCTTGATATCAGAGAAGTCTGGGTGCAGGGCTAGTAGTTCTTGGTAAGCACTTTTAGCCTGTAGCTGCTCTTCTTTTTTAGAAAGACGCTCAATCTCTTGTTTAAGTTCTTGAACTTCTTTTGTAGCATTTTTAGAAGCTAGGCTTTCTACTACGTTGTAAACGTCAGGATAATTCTCTTTGAAAGATGCAATGTCCGCATCATCCTCATACTCTTCCTCCTGTTGAGGTTGAGTAAGAAGCGCCTCACGTTCCATCTTCCATTCATGGAGTTTGGAGTCGTAGTGCTTCTTGAGATCATCATAGCGTTTCTTGTAGTCATGCTCTTCCGTCTTTACCTCTGTAGAGACGGAAATAGTTTCATCATCCATAACCTCGTTTTCAATTTCACCTTCTTCTAGGGTAGCCTCTTCGTTTGGGATATCGTCCTTGTAAACGTCTGCACGATAGCTGCCACGATAAGGGCCTAGATTTTCCTGTTCTTGGGTAGTCATTTTTCCTCCTTGCGGGGCCTCAGTGGGGTAGCCGCAGTTGGGTTAGTCTAGCAGGGCCGCTTTGTTGCGGGTAGCTGCGTCAAGTTGCTCTCTGGCTTTTAGGTTCAGCATTTCATCTGCAAGAGAACCTATGGGGGGAGCATTCCCCATAAAACTGGTTTGTTCTTTTTCCTCTAATGCGAGAGGTGTTCTTCCTTCGGGTGGGCTGTTAGGGGCGCTAAAAGTAGATGACTCTGTATCTTTATACAGAGTATGACCTCCTATAGTTTCTCCCTCTATAAACCTACCTGATCTTACTCGTATATCAAAAAACTCTTGCCCTCTCGCAGTTGCACCTTCCTGTCCCGGTTTAGTGTTTTTATTTCTATAAAAAGTTGCACCTGCAGTTACATCGTCTAAGTTTCCTGATATTTGTTTTTTAGCTAAATCTAACGCCTCTCTCCACCTTGGGTGATTTTCAGCAGCCTTATAATTTTTATTATTGTAGCCTGTAAATTCCTTGCCGCTCCCACCGGGGAGAGGTGCGCTAATTACATCTTTATACGTTTTCTGTGTTCTAAAATTTGTTTTTCTATCAAATAATCTATTACCAACAACATTGGCTACAACCTGCATACCTTCTCTTCCCTCACCCCCAGCCTCAGAAATCAAAAGCCTCGCAAGCATATCTACTTCTTTTTGGTCAACTTTTTTTTTACCCGCCTGTAATCCTTTTGCAGCCCTTACAGGGACTTCCTGCTTTTGCTGGGGCTGTTGCTCTTGCTCCTCTAGCTTCTTCTCTGTCTCTTCTTTACCGCTATTGTTTATCTTTTCAAGTAGGTCCGTGCCTATAACTTCGGCTAGCTCTGGCGGTATGTGATACTCTTTGTTTGAAGCAAGTATCTTCTGATCTCCGTTCACCTGTTGTGAGGGTTTAGTGATAGCAGCCTTGTCTATCTCTATACCGTCTTTCTCTTTCAGGTATTCGATGGCAGGCTCAATGATACGCTCCTCAAAATCCTTTCTACCAACCTTTGCAAGAGCGGCTGCATTTATGATAAACGCGCCTTCTCTTACATTCATGGGTACATCATCAGCTACACCTGTCTGATCTTCTGCACCCGGCTGATCAATCATGCCTGCTACTTGATCGCCCATCGCTAGCTGTTGCATCTGATCTTGCATCGGAGCAGCCGCAGGCTGGGCTTCGGGGGCAGTAACCTGTCCAACATTAGCCATAGGGTCAGAGAGATCAGGATCGGGATCAGGGTCAGGATCAGTACGGCTTTCAAACTCCTGCATCTCCTGCATGTTTCTTTCACCCGGCATCATGGGTTGCTCTTCACCTGTAGACAGAGTAACACCCAAGCTCATAGCAAATGCCTGCAGTGCAGGAGGCTCATTGTTTTCAATAATCTGTACAACCTGTACCTGCGCCTCTTGCGGCATCTGTTGCAGATTAGCTGTAAACTGATCTTGTGTTATTTCCATTATTCTTAATCCTGCTAATAACACGGCACATAGGAAGACCAACATACAAAAGTGCTGCGCCTAACTTGCTCCCTTTGCCGTAGCCAACTCTGTGAGCCATTTCTTTTGCCACCTCAGTGACAACAGGTCTAATAGCTTTTGCAGCCCACCTGTTCTTTCTAATAAACTTAGCTGTGGGTACACCCCACGCCCAGTAGCCTTGCCGTGTCTCTAGCGGTAGAGTGCGTCCGTAAGCACCGTCATGCTGCCAGAGTTGTTTGTCTAGAAGACCCATATCTTTAAGTGCTGTGCAGATTACTTTGCTGCCATCTGCGCCACCGCCGTCGTCGTCGCCGGGGCTACCCGGTTCATCAATACCGGGGTCATAACTGGGGTCGTCAAAATCCATGTCAGGATCGCTTACGGAATCTGGATTAGATAAAGCTTGATCCATCTCACCCAAGGGTTCGTTCTGCATGGCATTTATTGTATCTTCAACGGAGTTAAAATTAAAAGCGCCCATAACATCGCCTACCTGACCAGATATGGCTACATCTTGTGCATCAAATTCACTAAATGTATTTTTGCCAGTTATACCCATCGTGTAGTTTGCTAGAGCTACCGCGTCATTAGAGGGGTTGTTACTGTTGTAACTTCCATCATCATAGCCTCCTAAGTTGATAGCATAAGCTTTCCCAGCCGCAGCCGCCTGTTGAGTTTGTGTATTTCTTTCTGCCTTAGCCTGCTTCGATATTTCTTCTTGGGTCATAAGTTGCGCTGCTGGATCAAGGGCATCAATCATTGCCATTTGAAACGCTTGAGGGCTTTTAGCACGGGCCTCTCTAGTTGCAGCGGCAGAGGACATAGAAAGTGCGCTAGCCCTATCCAGTGCGCCATAACCCGCGGGGTTAGTTATGTCTACTCCATAAGACTGCAAGGATGATGTAAAAGTTTGAGCAGCAAGACCTGCCTGATCTATTGCATTAGATAGGTCTTCTGCGGTGCTTATTCCTGCAGCACCAAAAGCACCTGTAATGTCTGCCGCTAAAGCCTCTTCTTCACCAAAATCTAGCGGCCCGTGACCAAGATGACCAGATATAGCTGCATCTTGAAAATCAGTAAAACTCAAATCACCTATCGTGCCTGTTCCCATAGCACTAGCTAAAGCACCAAGGTCCATACCGACCATGCCAAAGCCCTGATTACTCATATCAATAGAACCAAAAGCACCCACAGAACTAGCAGCACCTGTCTCTGGGTCTACTCCTGTAGTGGCTCCTTGCGGACCAGTGTGAATTGACATCTGATCAAATTGCACTCCCGGCATAGAGAAGGCGTTTATCGCGGACTGATTTCTATCAGCCATCGCGTCATTGTAGCCGAATTTTTCCAAACCAAATTGAGCAAGATCATAAAATGTTCCTAGTGGACTCCTACCCATTATAGCACTAATCATGCCGGGGACAGCTATTGCACCTGTTTTTTTGTCAAACGCAAAATTCATTTGACCGCCGGGAAAGTTAAAAGAATACAAGTCAGGAGTTGTTGTACCATACGCCATCTCTAAGCCAAAAGCTTCCAGTGATTGTGCAGGATTTGTAACGGCTGAAACTATACCTCCTATAAATTCTTCAACATTTTTAGTTGCGCGATCAAATAAATCAGTTACAGTTACATTACTATTAACAAGATTAGCTACGTTTGCAGCCTGTTGTCCCACCGAAAGGGCGGTAGCAGTCGCACTGATTGCGCTAGGAATATCATTTATTTCTGTTGCATTTAGTGCGTTTGACACACTATTGAAACCACCCAACGCACCTACAACATCCACTTCACCAATAGCTTTTGAGGCTAGACTAGTACCCAAACCGCTGAAACCAGCGCCCGGACCAAGGGCTCCAAAAGCGCCTCCAACAAGACCAGCAGCCAACCCCGGATTAGTGAGATCAGATATATCTTGAGCTTCTGTACTTGTCGCTGTATCAAGACCAATATCTCCAGCATCATCGCCTGATGTAACACTAGGAGGCCCAAAGACCTGTTCAAACTGTTGTTGTGGCTGTGGCCTATCCTGAAATTGTGACGTAAAGGTAGCAAGATCACTGGCAACTGTGGACGCCTCGCCTAAGATGTTACTAAAGGTATTTAAGTCAAACTCATTGATACGGCTAGCCGCACTTTCTCTAAAAGCATCCACACTGCTAGGATCAGAGAAGTTAACTTCATCAAGAAGATCGCCAAACAAATCTTCGATAGCCACCTGTGATGTAGAGGCTGTAGCTACAGATAGATCATCCTTTCGGCGCTTGACCCCTAGTCCCTCAATATCAAGAGACTGAGAACCACCGCCTACGTCAATAGTAGCTTCAGGAATAGCTTCTAAGGTTACAGGTTTAGCGGATACCGCTCCTGCTCCTTGAAGTGCTTCTGCTATATTAGTCGCCACGTTTGCTGTACTCTTTCTGTTGAGTATTAACCTGCGTCTTCAGGGATAGGAGGTGATCCACCACCTGCACCTTGCCCTGCAGAGAGCGCATCTCTGAGTCCGATTTCTCCACCACCAGCAGGGCCTGATGCCTGTTCTTGAGATCCTTGAGGTAGTCCTCCAGACTGCCCCATGCCGCCTGATTGTTGACCAGCGGCAGCAGGGTCTGGCATGTTTCCTTGTTGAGCATTTAATCCTCTCAATACTTCTGCAAAGATTTGTGCATCGTTGATATCATTTACCAACAGATCAGGATCAATGTCCTGTGCAATGGCTAGCTCCCGCACAAGATTTGGAATCTTGATAAACGGTGCAAGCATGGGATTTGCCACTGTCTGTAGCAGCGCGGTTAGACGCTGGCTACGGACCTCTTTCTGCATGACTGCAGCAGTTCCCTGTGGCTTGATCTCCAAATCTCCCTGTATCTCAGGACGGTCATCAGTAAACTGCATATTCCAAAAGAACATGCACTCACCGAGCGGCTTGAGAAGAAAATCGTCAACATTTTTTATTACAGTTTTTACACTGAGGTTAGCACCGCCCAGCAACATACTTAGTCCTGCAGCGGTACGTCCTGTACCGGACACGCCCGTTTGTCCGTGCATAATGCTGGGCAGTCCAGTTTCTTCATCGGCTAATTGTCGTGCAGCCTGATACATCTGAATGTTTTCGCCAGCGGTGTTTGGAAACTTTACAGCGTTGATAGCTGTGCCAGTGACACCAGACTGACGCCTAAACACTTTACCCGGATATATATCATAGTTCTGTCCGGGTACAAGAGATGCCTCGTCTACATCAAATACTACATTACCAGCTAGTGCTAAGTTGTCAATAGCCATTCTTACATGACCATTCATTAGTAGCTGGGCGTCCTCCATGTTCTCAGGTATACCAACGCCAAACAACTGATAGGGGTTAATTTCATACGGTGTTGCAAAGTACGGAATACGGTACGGTACAAACGGGTTGAGGACTAATCGTAGAACCTCATTGCCACAAACCCACACATTGACAGGCACCTCTGCAAGATCACTAACTGCCATAGGTATGCCCATCTCTTCTACAAGCTGGCTGTCCATGTTGCCCCAGAACTCAAGCACCTCGTACCTGTCAACGGCAGCAAGGTCTTCCAAGCTTTCAGCACGAATAGTGTCTTCAAAGTATTTGTCCGTGTAATTAGGACCAGCGTTCAGACAGGTTGCAACAGCATCAGGATTGAAGAACGGCTTGTCCATCAAGTCCCGCATCTGCGACCTATTTAGTCTGTGGCGCTGAATTACATAGGAGCAATCATCCACACTAGTAGCGGTGGGGTCTGGGTAAAAGTTCCAGCATGAAACCGACTCAAGGCGGGGTACAAGCTTTTTATACGGGTTGTAGTTTTTATTGTTATCCCATCTATGTAGAGTTTTACTCTCATTGAGCGGTCCCTTTACAATGCCTGTACCAAGAAGGGCGCACTCAAACAGAGAGTGGCGCAATATGTTTGTGGCGTTGTTTTCATGCAGTTGGTCATGGATTAACTTTTCCATGTGCCGTGCTGTTTCGCGTGAAGGAGATATCTGAGGCTCGCCCAAACGGCTTGGGCCTTCCTGCAGATCAATACCCTCATACTTTTCGGCTAGTCCTGCTAGCGGAGAAGCCTCAGTAGCCCCCGGTGGCATTTCGCGGCCATCGCCGGGAAAACCATAGGGGTCTGCCATAGGTGCTTCTTCCTGCTGTGGAGGTACAGGAGCTTTGCTTAGATGTGCAAACTCTGCAACGCCTTCAGGCACAGGGCTAGGCTCAACAACGATTGGGAACTTTTTGTTAGCAAAAAGCACGTCAATCATCTGCCCATAAGCAGCGAGAACTTTTGTTTTGGTAATCTTAACGAACACTCTACTGTTCTCAGATTCACGGAACTGAGTTGTAGAATCGTAGATACCTCTAAAGTTTTTGTAGGCTTTTAGCCAGCGTTGTTCATGCTGATAGCGGCCATGCTCTGCTTCTTCAAACTTTGACTTAACAGTGCCAACTACGTTTGTAGAAGCCTCATCAACAAAAGCTGCTGCTGTGATATCGCCTAAAGGTGAATCCTCCATAGGACTTTCCTCTTTGCTTAGTAGTCTTTTTCGTCAGCCATGCGGAAGACTGCCGGATCGACCATGTTGGTCGCTTGACGAGGCATGTCTACCTGCAGCGCGTCACGATCAATCGGGCCAACAAGCATCTGATCAAGACCTTCACGGTAGAGAGAACCTTCAGCCGCTTCGCTGAGTTCACCCTGCTTGCTCATCATACCCATAATGTAATCTGCTCCATACGCTTTCATAGGTTTTCCTTTCTATGTTATTGATTCATGAAAGAGGTTCTGCTTTTTACCTCTTCCATAGTTCTACCCCTCAACTCACTCTCTTCAGGGATTAGTTCCTCTCTCTTTGCTTCTTCTAAAAGTCTGTCTTCTTCTATTTCTGAAAACATAGCTCTAGCAAGAGGCTTTGATGCAGCCACTTCATCAATGATTGTTAATCCAAGACCAACACCGGGAATCAACGCTTTAGCTGTTCCTCTACCACCCTTTTTGATAATGCCCAGTATGCTTTTAGTTCTCTCAGACATCGGCTTCGGCTCATCAGAGGGAAGCGGTCTGGGCTGTGGTTTCTCTTGTTCTTCAGGAGGTGAAATAAACTTAGCTGTTCTTTCTTGTATTGTTGGTGTTTCAGGAATAGCGGGTCTGGCTTCTCGTCGCGCAGCCGCCTTTCTCTGCCTGTCCTGCATCTCAATCTGAGGAGTGATTTTTGTCTGTGCGTATATAGGAAGATACGCTTTTTTAGCCTGTTCTAAACCTTTTTTGGAAAGAGCGAGTCTGTAAGGACGTGTCCTATTTGGGTCTTCAATAGGCTTTCCATCCTTATCTCTACCAACTATGACGGGGACACCGCCTCTTTCTTTTATATCTAGTAGTCTTTTACCTTCTCTAGAGCGCCTATTTTGGCCGCTCTTAGGAAGATTTTTAAATTCCTCATCTAACCGTTTTAACTCTGGGTCAGCGTCTTGGAGAAACCCGTTGTCATACAAAAACTGTTCATACGCTTTAAACTCATCAAGACTTTTAAAGACGCCTTCAATGCCGTCAGGAAAAGCGTCTTTAATGTATCTGTCTAAGTCTTTTGACCTTTCTATATTTCCTTTTCTAAACGCATCAAATCGCGACGTTAGATCAGTAATAGAACCCCTTACATTCTTTCCCGTCTCTTGCATCATCTTCAGTATAAGACCGACGCCCCTATCCGTTATAGTAATAGGTTTCTTAACACCCAGCTTTTTTAACTCAGCTTCAGGCAGACCAGTTACATTGGGGCGTAATTGACTTCCCGGCCCTACACCTGCTTTTCTTTCTGGAAAAGTTGATCTTCCTGATTTATCAACCATACTTAATAACCAAACGTAGAGTCAAACGGTTTTGGCTTTGCCTCTTGCATCTTGTTCATCATTGAGTTGATGGTTAGATGTCCTCTTGCGCGTGTCATGCACATGTATCGCAAAGCGTCGTAGGCGTGGTCATCTGCTTTTGTATCTACATCTTCAGGGTTTGTCTTTGACAGTGGTAGCCCTGAGAGAGTGCGTATCAGATGTGTGCAGGTTGAAAGTATCTTTATTTTTGGTTCTTGTGTAAACTCGTCTACCTGCAAACGCCTGTGTAGTTCTAGTTTACCTGCAATCCTGTTTCTATCTGATGGAGTAAATCTAGCTCCACAACGAATGAGAGTTTCAGCAATTGAAGGTCCGGTGCCTGTTCTGTTCCAACAGGAAGAGTCAAGCACCGAGTAGTACATGCCGGGATCACCTCCCTCAAGATTTACAATGATGTTGGCTAGGCTCTCTGCAGTCTGACCCTTGCCATAAAACTCCCTGTAAATCCAAAGGGTATCATCCCAATCAACTGCGCCCCACAGGACACAAGAGGGGGCGGCATACCCGTAGTCTGCTGCACGAAGGCGTAACCAGCCGTGGGGTATCTGTGCCTGTGAGGCTTCCACAACATGAATGCTGCGGGAAAACTCTGGGAACGCCGCTCCCTCTGCGACATCCCAATCCCCTTCTAGAAGCCGCCTTCGTTCGACTTCTGGGAGCGACCTCAACATGGCTTCGTATTCACCAGTTTCAGCGAGGTAGGGGTTATCAGTCAGACGCGCCGGAATGAATTTACGAAGAAACAGCGGCTGACCTGCTTTACCGTTAGTTGCTGTCTCAGGCCACAAAAGAGCGTTACCTGTATCAACATCGGTAGCTGCAAACGGTGTATTAGGCGGTGCAGGGTCAATGTACATCTTCTTGACCCACCAGCCACCTACCCCTCCGGGGTTTCCTGTGCAGCGCATATATGCGTCAATCTGCGGGTCCGTTGTACGAAGTCTGGAGCGCAGATAC
>Ga0208919_1000720_pt1 | contig 20953 bp, 5 predicted proteins | sample 4_EtaG_FD_184076 | JGI IMG/M metagenome (GOLD analysis project Ga0208919, IMG submission 184076) | Marine viral communities from the Subarctic Pacific Ocean - 4_ETSP_OMZ_AT15127 metaG (SPAdes) (version 3) | ecosystem: Environmental > Aquatic > Marine > Oceanic | place: Pacific Ocean | collected...
CTATAAGGAAAAGTCTAAGGACAGATTGACTAAAAATTGTAAGAAAAAAGTACAGACCACCATGATTGGGGCACTAAGTAGCATCGAAGATCACTTAGGGTTTTTATGGGGTCACAAATCTGACGAGGCACTTTCAGAAGAACAAGAAAAAATGAGGCAGCTTTATGAAGAATTAAGATCGGAAATACTGGACAAAGGTAATACGCAAATGCGTAATATAGACGCTGAACTTACTCAATACGATATTAACTGGAATCGCTATCAGTACCAGATTCCAATTAAACCCCTCTAAGGAGAAGTACGATGGAAGAAAAAAGAATTACCGTAAAAAAAGAAACCGGCGAAGGTAAAGACAAAGTTGTAACAGAAACTGAGTTGATCATCACCAAGCCCACCAATAAGCAAATGCTGGAATCTGAACGTATCTATAAAGGCGCATTCAGAAAAGCCCTTGAACAAGGCGCAATGCTTCGCAAAAAACTTGGTAATTACATGACGGATCAGGGTATTTGGACTGATGAACAGGAAGAAGAATATAACAAGGTTATTAAGGAGATCAATCTACTAGATTACCAGCTAAATAAGGGTAAGAATGTAGATGGTGAGAAGCTGAAACTAAGTCAAGCCAAGGAAATGGCTTTTGAGTTACAGGATAAAAGAATTGAATTCCGCGATTTGATTGCTGAAAGACAGGAGCTGGATCATATGACCGCCGAAGGTCAAGCAGATACTGAGCGGTTTAGTTATTTAGTCTATCTATGTACAAAAGATTTCCTGACGCAAAAACCCTACTATTCTTCTTATGAGGACTACCAAAACAGGGGTAACGAGCAGGAGGCTTTAGAAGCTGCAAAAACTGTGGGCGAAATTGTTTACGAAATAGACCAAAATTATGAGGATACTTTGACAGAAAACAAGTTTCTCAAACGATTTAAATTCGCCAATGAAGAAAATCAATTAATTGATAAAGAAGGGAATCGTATCGATAGAGAGGGTAATAAAGTTGATGAAGAGGGCTATATTCTAAACAAAGACGGTAAACGAGTCAACGTCAATGATCTTCCTGTTTTAGAAGATAATGAAAAAGTTGATAATGCTGACTTTGAAGACGATTTAGGTGTAGTAATAACTGAGGAGAAAAAAACGACTACCCGGAAGCGGACAGTTAAAAAGACAGAGTGAAACGGTGGGCGTGAATTCTTGCGGTATTTTTATACCTTGAGTTTTCCACGCCCTCTTTTTTTATTGGGAGTAAGACATGGCTAACGATAGTATTCTGATCCAAGTACAGCTAGGTAGTCCCACTAAGGCCAATGTTAATGCTGTAACTAAGCAAATACAGAGCGCTCTTAGTAATGTTAGCGCAAATGTCCAGATTCAGAATGGTCGTCAGGCCACACAAACTCTTCAGAATGTTAAAAAAGGAGCAGATAGCGCTTCACGATCTATGACTTCTTTTGGTGAGGCTATTGGTTTATCTGCTCGTCGTTTTGTTGCTTTTACTTCTGCTGTAGCAGTAGTTGGTAGATTAACCGCTGCACTTTCTCAGGCAACTAGAGAAGCAATAAAATTCGAGAGAGAATTTGTAAAATTAGCACAGGTTTTTGATACAGATGTTAAAGCTCTTGGCAGACTGCAAAACTCCATCTCTGGGTTGGCTCAGGAGTTTGGCCTTTCAGCAAATGTTATTGCTAAGACAAGTGTTATTCTGGCGCAGTCAGGTTTGAATGCTAGAGATACAGAACAAGCGATGAGGACGCTTGCTAAAACGACATTGGCGGCAACTTTTGATAGTATAGCATCAAGTACAGAAGGTGCTGTTGCTATTATGGCGCAGTTTGGTACTCAAGCCAATTTATTAGAGTCTCAACTTGGTGCTATTAACGCCGTTTCTAAGAAATTCGCTGTTGAATCTGGAGACATCATTGAGGCGGTGAGACGGGCTGGTGGTGCCTTTAGAGCCGCAGGCGGTGATCTTAATGATTTCATAGCTTTATTCACTGCTGTTCGTAGTACGACTCGTGAAAGCGCAGAAACTATCGCCACTGGTTTTAGAACAATCTTTGCTAGATTACAACGACCAAAAACAATTGATTATTTTAGAGAATTGAACATTGAATTAACTGATGGGGCTGGACAGTTCGTTGGGGCATATAACGCTGTTCGCTTATTAACCGATGGTTTAGATAAGGCTGGAATTGCAGTAGGTTCAATTAAATTCGCTGAAGTCGTTGAACAGTTAGGCGGTATCCGTCAGGTCTCTCGTGTAATTCCATTGTTGCAAGAGTTTGGTAAAGCTGAAAGAGCTAGACAGGTCGCTGTTGATGGTGCGGGATCATTGGATGCAGATGCCGCGAAAGCGCAAGGTACATTAGCTCAAGCTTTTGCTAGAACCACAGAGAACTTTAGAGCATTAATTCGAGAAGTTAGTCAATCGGGCACATTTCAGGCATTTGTTAACATCGCCTTGTCTATGGCTAATGCTTTTATTGAAGCGGCTAGAGCGATTAAGCCATTGATTCCATTATTGGCTGCTATGGCCGCAATTAAAATTGGTGGACTTTTAGGTGGAGCCTTCAAGAAAGGTTTTAGTGGTGCTGGTGGTACTGGTGGACTTGGGCAGGGATTTAATAGGGGCGGTTTAGTTCCCGGCACTGGAAATAGTGATACAGTACCAGCGGTGCTGACTCCAGGTGAATTTGTAATACGCAAGAGTGCTGTCAAAGCTATTGGTGCTGATAGATTGGCTGGTATAAATAAATATAAAAAAGGTGGAGCGGTAGCTTCTGTTGACTTAAAAAAAACGATAGATGGAGACAGTTTAGGTATTAATTTTAGTCCAGCAGAAGAACCTTACTATACTAGCTCTAGATTGGTCGGGGCTGATACTTTTGAAATGTCGGAAAAGCCTGGAACAAAAAACAGGTTCCTAGCAGAAGAGGGTAAGAAAGTAGCTGATCAATGGGCGAGATCACTGAGTAGCAAACAGTTAACGGACAAATTTAAAAAAGCTAATAAATATGATAGTTTTGGAAGACCGATGTTTGAGGCTCCAGATCTAATAAAGTTCTTAAAGGACAATCCTGCTACTTATAGAGGTAAGAAGGCGTCTTTATTAACTGGTAGATTCGAAGATACAAAAATGGCCAACGGCGGTGCTGTTTCAGCACGCGATGCTGTTGCAAGATATTCCTCAAATTCCGCAGAAGTAAATACCGGTCAAACTGATCGACGAACCAATAAACTTCGAGACGAATTAGACAGTCTTATGGGGCAGGATAAAGTTCCCGCAGTGCTGTTTAGCGGCATTGGTCAAACCAGAAAAAAACTAATAGAAGATCAAATTGGTGGACCAATAAACCAAGAAGCAATTGGCAAAAGCTTTTCTCTTCCAGGCTTTTTATCAACAAGTTCAAATTCGGCAATTGCTGGTAGATTTGTAAACAAGAGCACTGGCGGTCAAGGTGGTATCGGTTATGTATTAGAAATTGCAACAAAAGGTACCGGAATTAATGTTAGTGGCAAAGAAGAAGCCCATTACGAAAAAGAATCCATACTACCCAGAAATAGTAAATTTCAAATAAATTCTGTTGGTTTAAGTAGGCATGGATTCAATGTTGGCGTTAAACAGTTGGCAAAAGGCGGTCCCGCAGGGACCGATACGGTTCCGGCATTATTAACCCCCGGCGAGTTTGTAATCAATAAACAATCTGCTGAAGCTTTTGGTTATAATGGGCTAGAGAAGATTAATAAGTATGCTAGTGGTGGTCCAGTTGGAGTGCAGAGATTTAATGTTGGTGGTAGTGTTGGTATTAATCGTTCTGAATTGTATTTAAAACAGATTCTTGATGAATTAAGAAAAATGGATAGTCTTGGTGGTAGTGGTAGTGGTAGTGGTAGTGGTGGGGAAACTGATGAGAACATTGATACAATAAAACAAGAGTCAAAAGAGAGAGAAAATTTAACATCAATAGTTGGAGAGAGTTTCGCTCAACAGCAGAAATATAGTCTCGCCTTGACCGCCAGCACCGCAGGACTTGCACTTTTCTCAGGTAGTCTTGGACCTACTTTTGCCCCATTAACTGACTTGCTTACTAAGACAACAGTAAATTTTGGATTTTTTAATGCGGGATTAGGGGCTGGTCAAAAAGCTGCGGCCAAAATTGCAGGCGGCTTTGAAAAAATGGGAATTAGTAATCCTGCCGATACTTTCGAAAAACTAAAAAGTAAAACACAAGAAGCTGGAAACAGCATTAAAGAGATGTTTAAGTCTAAAGGAACTAAAGAAAAAGAAAAAACAGCCGGTATCTTAGATCAGATACGTAAAGGTGGCGCAGTTGGTTCTAAAGCCGATGGTGCTAAACCCACTGGTGCTAAAGAAGAGATAATTAAAAGTGCAACCATACAGATTAAGCAAGCTGAAATAAAGGTTGACGGGCAAAAAGGCGCGGAAAAAGAAAAGTTTAAAATGCCGTCGATGGGAAAAAAACCAGAGACATACGGTTTAGCATCTCCGGAACAGGAAGCTAGACGTATCGCAGAAAAAACTGGGACATACGCCTTAAAACCTGCGACAGATGAACCAAAAGCAGAAGAAACTGCTAGTCAAAGAAAATTTAGAAGAACCGGTCAGGCACAGATAGCAAATCTGGAAGGAAGAGGAGGAGGAGGAAAGGCTGAAACCGGTCAAAAATCACCAATAATAGATGAACTTAGAAAAGAATTTGCAGGTTTGGGTAAAGATTTGGGAAGAGTTGGTACGGCTTCGAAGAATGTCGCAATGAGGCTTGCAAAGATTCCTTACGTGGGTCCGGTTCTTGGTGCAGTAGGTGGTGCTGCAACTGCCGTAGTTGGTGGGTTAGGAGTTGCGGCAAAAGGCGCATTCTCTTTGGGTAAAGCAGCAGCTAAAGGTGGTGCTAAACTCGTTAAGAGTACTGGAAAAAAACTAGGCCAAGGTTTGGGAAAAGCTGTAAAGGGAGCGACGGGGTCACTAGGGTCTTTTGCTGAAGGTGCGACTAGTGCCGTAGGCTTGTTTGCTTCAGCTTTGGCCGCTATTTCTTCACAAGAGGCTGAGACAGCAGCGAAAAGAAAAGAAGATGCAATTAAGGAAGGTGACATAAAAGCCACCGCTGCGGAATTTGAGCTAGAGTCAGCAGCCCGGTTTAGGTCTGCGGCTATTACTTCTGGGGCTTCTGCTGGTGCTGGTATTGGTACTGCTATTGGGGCACTTTTGATTCCTGTATTGGGTCCGTTAGGTCCAGTGATTGGAGGTCTTATAGGTTCTATAGGAGGATTGATGGCTGGTTTGGCGATTACTGAGGAATTTTTGACTATGGTTGCAGATGCGGCAAGGACAGGAGCTTCAATGTTTTTGACCGGTATTAATATTATTGTACAAGGTATTAATGACTTTTTCTTAAAACCACTGTCTAACGCTATCAACTATATTTATGAGTGGGTAACTGGGGAGACATTAGATGTTAATATTGAAGTTCCAAAAGTTAGTGGAAAAGTAGCCACAGCTCTATTAAACGCTATTCCTGACCCCGCTCTCACAAAAGAACTAAACAAGGCGCAAGCAATACATGCCGCGAGCCTCTCTAAATATACCAGAAGCCAAGAGGCTGCTAATAAAGCGGTTGAGGATTCGATGAAATCTTTTTTGGTTGCTGATGACGCCGCCACGAAAATATCCTCATTGAATGACGCAATAGATTCAGCAGCCGGAAAATTAGCTGGTACTCAAAATATAGAATTAGTATCTAAAGAAGATATAGCGGCGCAAAAGGCAAAACTCAAAAAATTACGAGCAGATCAAGCGGCTGGTTCGGCTGCTGGTGGTGACGGACCAATGACTGCCGGAGCCGAAAAGGCTGTTCGGGCACAGAATCGAGAGATTGAACTCCTCACACAACGTATTGAACAAAATAAAGAAGCTTATAAGGCTCAACAAGACGCTATAGAACAGAGTACGCAGCATTTTGCAAAAATTTTTGAAGCATCTAGAAATGCAGGCTTCTTAGCAAAAACTTTAGCTAAAGCAAATAATCAACAAAGACTTGCTATTGATGCTTCTGGCGTAATTACTGCGGCTTCACTCAAGGAAGGAGGCGCATTAAAGGCAAGTTTTGAGGCGCGTGTAAGAGCAGATACTTCTATGAGACCAATAGAAGAAAAACAAAGATCTGCACTTCTGGCGATGACACAAGAAATATTTGGTGTCAATGGCGCACTTGGTGAGATGAAAAAAGCCACAGAAAAAGCTTATCAAACAGTTGGGGCTGAATTAAAAACTTTAGCTTTTGGTAGTGAACAAGAGCGGGCAGGATCAGCACAAAAAGTTTTGGCCTCAGCAGCGGTAGCTGGTGGTCAAGTAAAAATAAATGATCTATCAGGTGACGCAAAGAAAGGCGCTTTGAGCTTCCTCCCAGCATTGGCTAATGCGGGTATAAGCGAGTTTGGTGGCGGCAATATTATGGAGTCTCTAACAGCAAATGTTGCTGATACGATTCCTGGGTTTGATCAAATAGGAGCGCAGGCGGCTGAGGATGTCCGACTGCAAGGTGGGACTGAGAAACAGGCCGCTGCCGCTCAAAAAGAAGAACAAGACCGTCTTGTAAAGGCAATGTTTGGTATTGATGATACTGCTATGAAGCAATTACAAGCAGCACAAGACTCACTAGCAGTACAGCGCGAGATACTGGCAGCACAAACAGGGCGGAAGGAAGAGAATGTTGTTCCTGAAAAACCAGCCGCAGCGGCTGATGCTGTGAAAAACACCCCAAAACTTGGAGGCGGTGTGGGCGGGTTGGTAGGTAACCTTGCCAATGTCTTCGGTGTGCCTTTAGGTGACTTCGACCCGAGTAAGATGGACAAGGTTTCGATGGACAAGGTAGCGGGAAAGGTAAGTAAACCTGGAGGTCCAGCTAGTGAATGGCGTATGACAGGCGAAGTCGGCGGGGCGGAAGGCGCAGGTGGTATGACATCTCCAGATTTAATAGAAGCAGCAAACAAAATAAAAGAAGCTTCTGAAATATTCCCAAAAGAAATACAAATGACTATAGGTGATACTTCTGTTAATGTGAATGTTAATGGTGCCGAAGTCCTCAACGCAATTATGCCAGAAGTAAAGTCAGTTGTGATGAATTCTGTTGTAAGTGAACTGATAAGTTTTGAACAAACAAAAGACCAGAATAATTCACCAGGAAGCTACGCAAACAATAAAAAAGCGGAACAATATACCGTGTAAGGAGAACTGTAATGCCGGTAAAGGTTAATGGTAAATATCTGGTCCCAGCACCCTTAGTTACTTTTGGAAAGAGTTATCTTCGATCTGACAATGGAGATACTATAGGTGCAGAATACACTATTTCTTTAGCAGGAACTTTACTTCCCAATAAAGGTAATCCGGTAGTAGATAGTGGAACATTTGAAAGTTCATTCTCCTCTTCCGGCTGGGTTGAAACAAAATCTCCAGACGATGATCCAAATCATGATGTTGATATTGATGATAGTTTGTTATCAATCATGAGCAAGCAGGAGCAGATAAGACAATTATTTAGTCCTGGACAAGCTATTAAAGTTGAAATATTGGATCTAAACTTGAGAAACGGCGGGAAAGGTATTAAGTTTGTTGGTAATGTAAATTCAATTAACTTTCCTAGCGAAGGTAGATGGGTTTTACCTTGTCCTTATACTGTTGACTTGTCTACAACTAATTTTGCAACAAGTACGGATAGTGGGGTCTATACAGACACTTATACTGAAGATGAATTTAAATATTTTGTTAGATCCGCTTCGGAAACATGGGATATTTCAGAAAATGATCAGAAGTTTTATACTGGTCATAACTCAAATAATGTAATTAAAACATACAATATTACTCATAATATATCTGCTGTTGGTCAAGCGGCTTATTCTGCAACGGGATCGTTTGACCCTTCTGGAGATCAAGCTCAATATATCAACGGCAGGTATGATGCACCGTATGTTAGTGGTTTAGCTCCTTGGCAACAGGCAAGTGGTTATGTCCATAATGTTATTGAAGATGATTCGGGAAATCTACCAATCGGGTCTATTTTAGATACTAAGGAAGCATTTTCTTTTGGTGATGCCTTTTTTGATAATGCTGGTAATAATTTCTATATTTTAGTAGATAGGACGTTCACTGAAAATATTGATATTCGGGGCGGGGCGTACAGCCTAACAGAATCTTATAAGGCTTTTCCTTCCGGCGCATTTACTGACAACATTCCAGCTATAGCTAGTCATAATATAAATGTCAGTGTGGGCAATGACGGTTTAACGCAAGTAACAATTGACGGGACAATCAATGGTTTAAATACGATTAGTCCGCAAGGTTTGGGTAATGAATCTAGGCATGAAAAAAACTCATTAACAAACGCATTAAAGTATTACAACGACTTTATCTATGATGATATAAATCCCGGTGGGTCAAGAAATACTCGCGCATACCATATGGCGAGGAATGCTTCCGAGTTAATATGGTTGCACCCTAAACCTTTGAGTAGCTCCAGAGGCATAAATCCAAATGGTGGTGTTGTTACATATAATGCTCAATTTGATAACAGACCACCAAATATTATTAATGGAAGTATAACAGAAGAAATAACAATTAATGATACCCATCCTGGACAAATTTTTGCAACAATTCCAGTTATTGGCAGAAATCAACCGGTACTCCAGTATTTAAATTCAAGAAGTGAGTATAAGAGATCTTTAAGTATTAATGTTAATATGGCTCAATTTCAGCCCAACTGGATTGAAGATAGTGGAGCTATAATAAGTGCAACAGGTTATTGGAACGCTGCTAAGGGTGTGGATACACTCGTAGGAGATGGTTATTATAACTCCGCATCGGATAATGATGGTATAAATTGGTGGTTATATAACAAAAAACCAAGTGTAACAAATGCAGCAGATTTTCAAAAAATATTTGATGCTGCAAACCCAGCAAATGAAACAGCGGCCAATGGATTTTCCAATTATGTTATTCCCGGTAGATGTTTTCATTCTGCACCGACAGAATCATGGAACCCAAAGACAGGTCAATACTCATACTCAATTGAGTGGACTTATGAGAGGATTAGGTAATGGCCCTTTATAATAATAATTCCGCGCCTTCACCTTTTGGCTCAAATAGTGGGATTCCACAACCAAATGTAGGTGCGCAATTTTTTCTTGGTTGCACAGTAATTGATTTTACAGTATCTGCTGACTGGTCATCACAAGGTGGTGAGCTATCGGTCAATCTACTAGAAGACACGCTAGATGTTTCAAAATTAGACTACAATGAAGCTTCAGGGATTTGGTCTAGTGGAACCACTTATACACAAAGGGTTATAGATCCTAAGATATATGATTGGGCTACTGGAACTTTGGGTAGCCTACCAATAATAGGATCGCCGCAGCATTTTAGATTATTAGATACAGGCAGTAATATTATATTCCAGTATGATGGGATTTTAGAATCAATTTCCAGAAACGCTTCACCATCAGCAGGAAAAATTTATTCTGTTCAATTATCAAGCCCTTTAAAGTTATTGGAAAATTGTACATTTATATTAAAAGAAACACCAGGCTATGGACATGCAACAGAAGGTAAACCAACTGGCATTTCATTAAACGGTTATTACGAGGATGGCGTTGGTACAAATTATGCACCCACTTACTTTAATGATACCACTTCACCACCGGGACCAACGATCCCGGCCACAGGATTAGATAGGAATTTAACATCTACATTTGGGGTAATTTCTAACATAAATGTTAATGAAATAAGACAATCGCCGTCTTCGTCTAGTGATTTATTTATACAGTACGAAAAACAAAATGAAGGTATAACTTTTGGCTCAAATAATAGAGCATTAAATTGGGCCAATGTTTATAATGTCATAAACCCTTATGGCTTTTTTGAAAATGAAAGCTTTGGACTAACAAATTATGCTAGATATGGCGCATCGAGAAGTGCCGGAACTTCTTTTAAGGAAGAAGGCTTGCGGTTGGATATGATAGCCTTTGCTTTAGATGAGTTAATTAACAGAAACCCAGAAGGTCAATCCAAAAGATACTTCGGTGGGAATATTATCTCTGGCACTACAACCTACAATTTTAGTCGAGTAGCCGCAGGTGCAGCAAATTCAAATCCATACTTTTATGGTTTTGATGTGTACAGTTTTACTAATTTTATGATGGGCAAGCTTGGTGCAGACTATGTGTACCCAGGAGACTTGTCTTCTAATTTACTAGAATTTGTTTCAACTTTATGTAGTGATGCTGGTGTAGATTTTGTTGTAGAATTAAATAGAATACAGACGGTTGATAGTAATGCCCCAAATTATTGGGATGCATCAGACCCCAATGTGGATACTGTTGAAAACTATACCTGTCCTGGAAGTCTATATAACGGCGGGACTTTTCATTTACAAAAAAGCTTCACCAATACTACACCTGGCGGAATTGTTTCTATCAAGATTTTAGACAGAAGAACTTTAAGCCTAACTGATCCACAAAATGTTCAAACACCATTTAGCAAAATCGCCTATCAAATATTAGGTTATGAAGTTCCTGATTATGGTGATAAGAATGTGGGTAGGATAAACCCTGGTGATCCAAATCCATTTGATTCAGCGTTTGAATTTGGTGCGTTTAGTGCAACATATCTGGACCCACTTGATGATGATTACTATTTAAAAGGTACAGACGGATCAAAAGTAGATGATGCTTTTATAGTCGATACGGATAGAATCTCTGGTTATGGCGGTATTTTCCCAGTTGAAACAAAAGAACATCAAAATCAAGATACTAATGTACATCTTGGACAACTTCACAGGACTCGAAATATTAATGATGTCACAAAAGATGCCATACAAACACAAATTTCTATACAAGATAACCAAAATGTTACAGGAAAATTTATTGTAGGCGGTAAACAGTCCAGAATAACTTATGTTCCGCAAGAATACATCTATCAATATTGGGGTGATGTTAAATTATTTCAAAAAGAAGATTGTGTATCTGCAACAGGTCTTGCTGTAGCAAATAGGTCAATACCTGTTGTTACGCCGTTTCTTGAACCTGATGATATGACTCCGTTTATTATGATTGACATGAAACATGTTCTTGGAAAATTAGAGTTTACAACAGCACAAGAAAAGATGCTGACAAATGTTGCACCTAAAGGTGTTTATGTAGCCAGTGTTGCTGAAATTAGAGCCGCGATGTCAAGTAAAGATAACTGGTTATCTTTTATGAAATCTTTTAGACCTTGTGTATTATTTTCTATACAAAGGGCTTTTGGCGTAGATATAGAGTGGGCAAAAAAAGCCTTAGTTGGCACATTATTAAATATTACATCATCTGGTGATAAGCAGTCTGTATCAGTCGAGAAAACAGAAGAAAGAACAAAAGAATGGCCCGAACAAACCAGAAATTCTTCTAAGCCAAAAAAACCTTCAACACGAGAAGCTAAACAGGATCTTGATGATGCCGGATTATTAAAAAATTCTAGCACTGTTAAATATTCTGAATTTATAGATAAGATGTTCGCGGCAATTAAAAATATTGGAGACAGTCATTATGGTAAATCTTGGGCCGCTTGGACACCGCAACCTACAGTAAAACTTACTGAAGAAAAACAAAATGTGGGAGAATATCAATATTCTTGGATGCCAGCAGATGATGCATATTTAGAGCCTGTGGCATTTGATGCATTTAGCGCCCCACAACATACAGCGTTTTTAAAAGGCGGTAGATTAAATAGTTATGCTAACTATATTGGTTCTGCCTCAAGTGGCGACATTATATTAAACAGACAAAAAAACCTTCAATGTCTACCCGTATCAGGTAACGCACCAGCATTACCGGTTGAATCGGGGGGTATACTACGCGCTAATGATGAAACTATTGAAATACAAGGCAGTGGCAAGTTTAAATTTGATTTTACATCTGCGGGTGAAGATTCAGTTGTAGATAGTAACTTCTGCAATACCGCTAAAACATCTGTAAAAGTCGGTAGTGAAAAAACCTATACATTTGTACCATACGATTATTTTCACTGGTATGATAGAGGTAGGCGACCACTTATTCAGTCAGGTACTGTATATGATATATCATATAGTGGATCTGATTTTAGAGTCCAATATCCGGCAATTGCCGGATACCCAGACGTACCTTCGGGTTACGGAATATATGCCGGTACAGACAAAGACATACAAGAGACTGGAGTGGATGTAATAAATTCTTATACTAAATTGCCGTCTTCTATAGACTATAATAAAACTCCTATAGATAGGGGTCCGGGAGATTCAGCAACAAGAATAAACAAAATTTTATGTGATGATATTACCGATTCGGGTGTGGCTACGTCAGGTGGTATATCAAGTACTAGGTTGGTTGACGATTTTCTAGGTTTGGTAGTTCCAGATCATGGTCTTAATTGTTTTACGCTTAGTAGATTTAACACCCCAACGATTCTCTTTCCTCCGACAGAAAACAATAAAGGAAACGTAGAACTTGCGATGAAAACATTGGTTAACACTCTTGATAAAGCGGTTGGAGGGAGTGGAGTGCATCCAACTGGAGGTTCAATACCTGTAGAATCATTTTCAGCATTAAAATATGCCCCTAATGTTGTAATGCCATTAGAAGTTGGATTAGCGCAACAGTCTATTAGAAATCATTATGGTCCTTGGTTCACATCTCATAACTTTATTTATGGTGGCAAGGTTGAATATGTTCAAGACGATACTTTAGTTCCCGAAAACTTTATTTTTCCAATTTATGGAAAGTTGAATTCGGCAGACACTGCCAACGCTCCGTCTTTCAGCAATCAACTCAGTGGTTTTGTTGGATTGAACTATGCGGGTCAAGCACTTGCTAATTCAATTGACGGGTACGGACAGTTCGCAGCAGAAGAGGGTAGTATAACAATACCAGGCGCTCCTTTAATCAGTAGAATTGGTGATGCCCTTTTAGACGGTCCTTATATCACATCTTTAAGCATAAGTGTTGGTGTTAATGGAATTGAAACCCAATATTCATTTAATTCAGTTACACCAAAAGCTGGTAAAACAAATGCTGATATTGTAGGCACACTTAAGAAAGTCTCTAGCTATATAACAAAAGATAGAGGGAATTACTTTATGGGAGGTTCAAGATGAGTGGTGGTAATGGTTCTGATGGTTCAAGTCGTGATGCTAGGTCTAGCTACTCAAATTCAATTGACTCAAAAGATGCTAGTAAACATTTAGCAAACGATGCTTTATTTGGCTCGTTTTATAAAACTTATAGAAATACTGGTATCGTAGAAGATTCTGGTATTGACAATTTTTTAATTGATCAAATTCATGTTGGTTCTACAAATGTTGATGCAATTTCTGAAAATCTAGGGTCAATTGATATACCAAAACAAAGAGAATCAAATGCCGCAGCATCTTTTGATTCTATATATTCTCCTTACTCAACCTATTTTAGTGCAGAATCTGGCTTACCCCATTTTGAAGTACCTACAAATCTCACCGAACCAAATTCGCTAACCCTAAACCCTTTTAATCCAAATAATCGATTAAGTTTGTATTACGCAGACTCTGGTAGCAAATTATGGACCAACTCTCTTGCCGATACTGGTTCTCCCACAGATGCTGAGATCGCTTTATCTGGTAGCGCAACTGGTTGGTTAGAGTCTGGTCACACAATTTCTTGGGCGACTCATGGTACTGAACAATTTTATGACTTAACTTTTGACGACGAATTTATAAACAGCAAAACTTTGCTGGGATCTGGGGAAAAATTCACAGTTGAAGTAGAAAATATTCGTGCTGTAGGTTTTCGCTCCCCAATGGTTCTAACAGGTTGGGGTTTCGATGTAGATGGAAAACCTGTTCCAGCAGACACTGGAAATGTTGAACTATTTGCCTCTGGTGCTTTTAAAGACCCGAGTAATTGGAAGAGTGGCCCATTGGATGTCAGATGGGATGATGAAAGAAAAGTTTGGGCGGCTGGAACAAGTACTAAGATTTATTTAACAAAAACTACAAATGTATACAACCCACCATACTTCTCTTATGAGGTTGATAGAAGTGATTCAAGATCTCAGTTTACGAGATTTGTACCATCAAGTTTAAAAACATTTAGTTCTACTGGACAGATTCATGATCCTGAATATCTTGCTTATACGGCAAATTCTGATAATACTGGCGGTTATGAGCAATTAAATTATGCCGGTATAGAATATCCGCATTATGAAGCATTCATCATACGTGAGACTAAAGATGATACAAGTAGTAGTACATACTACAATATTTGGACAGATGATTCAAATGACTGCGGGCACATAACTAATAGTGGCTGTGGAACACAGCATGGTAGCCCTTCTACAGGTAAGAAGATACTAATTGAAAACCCGTTGCGGCAGAGCTTAGAAGTTGGCGACTTGGCTTTTACAGTAAAAACAGGAAGAAAACAAAAAGTTAATAGCGGAACTTTCACTGGCGGAACTGGTGCTGGTGCATCAGGCAATATAGAAGTTGATGCAAGTGGTAACGCCACAGCAAATATTACATCGGCTGGATCTGCTTATGGCTTGGGTGGAATAGGTATAGTAAATGGAATTTCTGCAAATATTAGTTTAGTTTTTGGAACCGCAGCGACGGGGTTAAGTGCAATAAATTTATCAGCTACTGAAGGATTTAGTCCCGGAACTTACAATTTGGATATAATACCTAATGACGCTACCGCAGATACAGAAGAGTTAGATATTCATTGGATTTTACAGGCAGAGTTTAAAAGTCAACAAATAGTTACTCATGTGGAATGTGAGGGTGGATTGCTCCAAAGTTGCTCTATGAAGATACAAACCCAGGGTTTCAAAACTTGCGAATGGTGTGGTGAAGATACTACATTCATCAACGCATTCTAAATAGGATATAAGGATGGCTGTTTTTCAAGAAAAATGCTGGCCTTGCGGCAAACAATGTATTAATGCAGAATTTTGCGGTATTGATGAAACCTATCAATTACCAAGAAATATTAAAGTTAAAGTTATAGCCAATAGTGAATTTTGGGGTTTTGGCGGAACGGTTATTGAGGGTTATGCCCACTTTGATAATAGTCATTACGATTTTTTTGATGGTTTTGATGAGCATCACAAAGAGTTTGATTGTGGTGGAACTGGACCATATAGAAACGAAAGTAGACCTGATATTAACTACAGGTCAGTATATGACCCGGATAGTGCAACAGTTGTTCATTATGGTGCTGGTGGTTCAGAAGACGGTATAGATCGCGGTGGCGCAGAAGTCTATCTAGTAGATAGAGTATCACAAAATGCAACTGATAGTTCCGCCTGTAGTACTACTCCCCCAACTCAGGTGTTTAAATGGTATCCTGAAAAATTTGGATTTGGCACCAAAATACATTTTCATAATAATATTTATAAAAATATTACAGGTGGCTGGAGATTAATTGACGCCACAGGATGTTATAATAATCATTTTACGACACCTGGTGGATCTGGTGCGTATCTACACCAGTGTACTGGAATTGACAAACAAAATATAAGAATTAGGGAGCACTCGGAAGGCACGTATTTACAATATCATGAACCATCAAGAATAAGACCTATACAAGATGGCATGACTTTTCATGACTGTGTTGCTGATGGACAAATTGCCCCAGAATATTCTGGGCAGTTAACTGAATTAGTAAGAGATACCGGAGATCCCACAACTAGCTTTCTTGTTGCTACATTAAATTATGGCGGTGTGGCCGCTAGTGGTTTAAGAAACGCGATGGAGATTCTTGTTACAAATGATGTTGATACAACATACGATAAGCCATATAGAATATTTAATGTAACACATGGTAGCTCTAGTACAGATGTTAGTCTTGTCGGCACTTATGACACCGGAAACGCAGTAAATATCAATACTGGCGGTAGTGGAAATTGGATAGCATTTGGAACTCATGACCCATCAAGATGTTGCGGTGGTTCTGCTTATGGAATTGATAATCTTTTAAAGAGCACTGATAGTAGAACTAACTACCACACCGACTTTAGAAGAGTATTCAACAACGCCAAGAATTTGAGACAGTCTAACAGAGTTCTAGCAAATAGAAAAAATCATAATATAAATGTCGTTTTCAGGGCGGATGAAACAGGTGTTAGACCTGATAGAACATATCCATCAACAGATGCAGACGGTAATCCAACCTTGGTATTTGATAGAGGGCTACCATACTATGGACCATTCCATCGTGTAGATCAATATGATGGCGAGACCAGATTTGACCAAGTCAAAAATGCTATTAGAGCAAGAAATGCAACTTGTTATAGCAAAAAGGGAATTCTTGAGGTATTCCCCGACTGCATTACGCAAGAGGAAAAATTCCAAAACTGTGCTTCCCAAGACGAATACAAAATAAACCGCTTACCAAGACTAACTTTTGTTTACCGGGGTTGTAACTATGATGAAGCTTGTTCATTTGATGCATCTGGTAGACCTTTAGGTGATCCGGGAATTTATGGTGGATGGACAAGTAGTGGTCCCGCTTCATTGCAAGATATAAAAAGAGGTCTCCCAGGTCAAGAAATTACAATGTTTCTTAATGTTGGTGATGCATGGGGTGGTGAGTATAAAAGATGTCCGTGTTGTTGTATCCCAGGCTGTCCTCCTGGAAGTTTTCCTCCACAACATGTAACTGTTGAATCTCCTATTACATTCCCCTGCTTCCCAGATTTTGATAAATATCCAGTCGCTAATGGCTGTAGAGAAAAAAGATTCCAATTTTCTCAGTACGCTAGATATGTTGAAGAAGTCGCTGGATCAACTCTATCTCATGAAGCATGTGATGAAATTCCAGGTGTAGATGCTGCTTGTAATGTAAGACAGCCATATACAACCTATGGTCACATTTCTCATTTATGTGGCCGAGAGGGAAGAAACTCAAAAACAATTTTAACAAATGCTTTTGCTAAACAAAGACAGGATGGGTCATATACACACAGAACACCAGATTCTGGTAATATTGATGAACCGATGTACTGGGGTTTTGAGTGTCCAGCACCTCATCAAAGCGGAACGCCGCTTGCTGTAAATTGGGCAAGTGGTGCAGCGGGTAGTAATGGTTTCTCAAATGTTCCTGGACAATTTTATCCCTATTGGGGTTTGACTGATGGTGACGGGAGATTAACAACACCACACTTTAATGGAATACTACGGACTATTCCGGGTTGCTGTGGGGGAGATGCTGCAATAACTTATGTAGATTATGACCATGTATATACTTTCTTTAATGGTTGGCCTACATCTGGCGTACCATTCCTAATAGAACTAGAAACTACTGATAATTGTGTGGGTTGTGCCACTACCGTGATGGAAACTGGCGCTTTAACTTTGAATTTTGAAGGGTTGAACGCTTCGTTTTTACACGATGTTTCTACGAATGTTGGTACGGATGCTTATGGCTTCCATCATTGTAAATATAGAGGCACTAAATTAGAACCTGGTTTTAATTGTCAAACCGGTTTTGCAACCCAATATTGTACTGACAACGCCGATTTAAATGATAAATACTGGTTAAAATATGGTGTTGCTGAAACTGGTGACACTTGTGAGTGTATGGATGGTTACGATATAAGACTTACTCCAGTTACTATTGATGGTAGTGATGATATTATTATAGGCTGGAGAACGGTTGGGAGCGGAAATGGTTTCGTTGAAATAACTAACTGTAACAACGGAGACTCTAAGGTTCTCGAAACTGACTATCGAAATCTCCCCGGTGCTGGCTATACAACTTATGGCAAGTTTACTGTAGCCTGTGAAGAAAACATAGACTATGTTGATCCGCCAAAATTTCCAAATGCGTATTATGAAACATCCGTTGTTAATAACCTTTATAGTTGTGGCGGATGCACCCATAAAGAACCGGCACAAATAGCTGGTGTAGGAAATTTGACACTTAAAGCTGAATTTTTTATAATCTCTAATCTTAATAAAGATATCTTTGAGGCTCTACCTGAGCATTATTTTGGAACTCAAGGGGTTAATGATTTTCTGGATTGGCCAGAATATACTGGGGTACTGAGGAATTTGACTTTATGCTCTGGTGATGCTATATTGCAATATGGTTGTCTTCTTAATACATTTTATGGTTGTTCAGGCAATACTAATGCATGTCTCGGTAATACTTTATGTAGCACATGCCCCAACGTAGAATGTGCGTGTGGAACCGATGAAACATTCGTGCAGTATACTGATCCAGACACGGGTTTTGTAGGTAAAAGATACCCTAGGGAATTTGATTTATTTCCAGATTGTTTTTGTGAATGTAAAGACCCAACATTAATGAGAATATTAGCTGTTTCTGGTGATTCTCCGACTACTACTTTTACTGAAACATGGAGGCATTCAGCAGCTTGTGATAATTCAATAGCTAATTTTGCACCTTGGTTTGCAGTTAGTGGTGTGAGTGGTGATATAACCCCACCAATATTGATAGGGGCAGGACCGCCAACGCCGTATCTTGGTATGGGTCTTGGTACGTTCTATTCTGAAGACTGGTTTAGTTACTCACATGGCATCAATAAGCTTGCAACGGGCATATCTTACAGACTAGATGAGCCATCTCTAGATGATTGTCTTAACTTAGATCCAGCCACTTGTACTACTGGAAATTGTATCGATGCACAGAAACGTGCAAGATCCGTATCATGTTTAGACCCAATAGCATATAACACTGGGATAGATCCTTATGGCCGTGCTGAAGATTCTTGGTTGTATGGGGATGCGAATGTAAGTGTAAATAAAAAATACTGCTACCCAGAAATAATGGTCGTTTCTAAAATTGAGTGCCTGCCTGAAAATAGTGGTTATGATTTAACAGTTTCTAGAGAATATCATGAACATGATAGGACGTGGAGACAGGGCGGGTCAACCGACTGTAGCTGTGTAGAAAAATATGCTGGTGTATATACATGTCCACAGTTAGTTCCAGTCTCAAGTGGAACTGGAGCATCTGGTGAGTTTACGATTGATGCTGGAGGTACAGGTCATTTTACAGTAACTAGTTCTGGACAAGATTATGTATTCGGTGGTACGGCGGTAATTCCAACCTGTGTAAATGGAGCTACAACTCGTCCATGTTGCACTGGAACACCAACTCCAGCTTTCACTGCAACTTTTGGTGGGGCAAATAATTCATTAACCGGGGCGTCTATATCACCACCAACCGGATACATGCCAACTGGTGAAATTTTACTACATACCAATAAGCCTTCTAGCTGTGGTAGTGGACCGTTTTATAATATTGATTATACTGGAGTTGTCACAAATGTAGTTAGTGGGGATTTTGCCTATGTTGATCATATGAGCAATACTGGAAATGTTCTTATATCTACATATAAATACAAAGTTACCAATATCATTGATTCAAATAGTTTGACCTTACAGTACGTATCTGATACTGCTGGTTCTGGAAATGCATCTCCATGTGACCTATGTGATGGTAATGGAAGTTCTGCTTCATGCGATGGCAATCCAGTACATACCTTTAAAGGGCAACTAAGGTGTGATGTTGTTATTATTCCAGGAACTAGTGGAGTAGTTGATGGTACGGGTTGTACTACAATGCCATATGCAGTTCCTGCGGATTCTGTAACGCCTGCTTATCAAGGTCCATGTAGTATACATCCATCTTCGGGAACTTATGTCAATCAAGATTTTAGGATCACGGGAACGTGTGAAGGAGCCGACTGGGTATGGAATTATTACAACTTATTTTATGATGGTAACTCAGTTGGAAAACCTCCAGTTGTAGGTGCCGCAGATACGTATCCATCTGGTAAATACTATGGTAGTGTATTTGTAGAAACTGATTCAAGAAGCATTGATGGTTGTGGACCAGTTTGTGACAGAATAATAAGTAACCCAGTTTTAGACCCTCTACTTCCCCATACTATATTTGATCAAGCTTTGTTTAATACCCCGTCTGGAAGACTTGGTATTGATGCAACAAATAGAAAACATAGTTGCGTACAAGATGTAACAACCTGCGGTGGTGAATTATGGTGTAACAAATTGTTCTTTCCACGAAGATCTTATAAGAGCGGCACAAAAATCGCACCGTTTGGGTCAAGTCAAATATGCACCCAAAATGCAAAATTTTTAAATAGAACATCGCTTGGGTATGGAGATATTCCTAACGCCGACATTTTAAAAGAAAGTACATTTTATAGATATATAGACCTTTGTGATCCAGATATTATAGCAACTGCTCAATCGGGGGTTGGAATTGATGATATTGTTATTAGAGTTGACGACTATCTAAGGTTAATGGGGGTTGTTCATCCAGGGTGGAGATACAATCTTAATATGAAAAGTTGTACAATTCTTGAAACCGGAAACTGCGGCGGAACATTGCCGCCAACGCACTCTGATTTGACAATTCATAGTGCCGTACATCAGCCAAAGACATGGGACGAGGATGATTGGGAGTCTTTTGGTTATTATCTAGATAAAGATGGTGTTTCTGATCCTAATAATAGTGGTGTCGGTGCTTCTGGTTATGACAATTGCTTGTTCGATCCGTTTAAAATTATGGTTGATGTGGAATGTTCTACAAATCATATAAAAAGAAGAGGCATTGAAACCGATGATCCAACACTCTTAGATGCTATTATTGATATGCCTGCGGCAGCGTGTAAAGGTACTGTAAATCCCCCGCCATGTTCTTGTGTTGATAGTAACTGTAATTCTTGGAATCAGCGTCGTCACGATTTTTGTTTAGAACATTGGGCTATTAATGTGTACTATGCAACGCTAGATGGTGCCCTTATTTGTCCATGTAACCCAGCTATTTCTGACGAGATCGCGTTACCTGATAATGTTAATGCTCACTTGTGTAGTGGTGCCACTGATACCTGTGAAACCGG
>Ga0208919_1000721_pt1 | contig 20941 bp, 8 predicted proteins | sample 4_EtaG_FD_184076 | JGI IMG/M metagenome (GOLD analysis project Ga0208919, IMG submission 184076) | Marine viral communities from the Subarctic Pacific Ocean - 4_ETSP_OMZ_AT15127 metaG (SPAdes) (version 3) | ecosystem: Environmental > Aquatic > Marine > Oceanic | place: Pacific Ocean | collected...
ATGTGCAATAACACATGACTCATAAGTCAATCAATAATTAAAGGAATAGGCGCTTCGGCGCCTAGCCCTTTATTTTTTAACTATTTAATTATATTATATTATGGAAACGAAAGTTCAAAAGCCTAAAAAGGCTAAAAAAGTTGAGGTAGTAGAACCTCAAGGCCCTAAGTGGGAAATTAAAAATAGACAATACTATTTAAAAGGTAATGCTTCGCCATTGTCTTATGTATTACAGTCTAAATCTACAAAAAGAAAACCAATGCTATGGTTTGATGAAGAAAAAGGTATAAATAGAGAAATGAGATACGCAAGTAATCAAAATTCTATTTTTGTTGATGAACAAGATAGTAATGTTATACTAGATCATATTATTTTTGAACAAGGTGTTTTATTTGTATCAAAACAAAATCAACCTTTACAAAAGCTTTTATCTTTGTATCACCCTAAAAAAGGTTATGTTTATGAAGAAAAAGACGAAGTAGCAGAAGCTAAAGAGCAATTAGTTAGTATTGAAACTGAAATGCAAGCGCTTAATACAGCTATATCTATTGACATTGATCAAGCAGAAGCTATATTAAGAGTTGAACAAGGATCTGCTGTAAATAGCATGAGCTCTAGCGAAATAAAAAGAGATCTTTATATTTTTGCTAAAAACAACCCAGTATTATTTTTAGATTTAGTACAAGATGAAAACGTTGTGCTTAGAAACTTTGCTATTAAAGCAAATGAAATGGGTGTAATTAATTTATCGCAAGATCAAAGAAGTTTTTCTTGGGGATCAAATGATAGAAAATTAATGGAAGTACCTTTTGATGAAAACCCGTATTCAGCTTTTGCTGCATGGTTAAAAACAGACGAAGGTGTTGAAGTTTACAAATCAATACAAAAAAGATTAAACTAACAACTAATGATCACGGCCCTTTAATTAGGGCCTGTGATTATAATAAAATATAAAAATGGCAATATCAGTAGATAGAGTGTACAGAAAAGTATTAGCTATACTAAATAAAGAGTCCAGAGGTTTCTTAACACCAGATGAGTTTTCTAAAATAAGTTCTCAAGCTCAACTTGATCTATTAGATAAAGCGTTTCATGATTATAATAGAGCTATATCAAGAGAATCAACTGGTAGAACTGGAGTTGGATACGCTGATATACCTAAAAAAATACAAGATCGTATAGATCCGTTTTACGCTACGTCAAGTGTAACGCTAACAAGTGGTGTAGGAACTTTACCTACATTTTACAATATTATAAGTATATCTGCAGACAGTAGATTAACAAATATAGAAAGAATAAAAAAATCTAAATTAAGCTTTTTATTATCTTCACCGTTGACAGCACCGTCAACAACATTTCCAATATATTACGTAACAGGTAGTACCATAACGGTAAATCCTAGTACTCTAACATCTATTGATGTAGATTATATATCAGTACCTGCAGATCCTGTTTGGGATAGTACTATTGATAGTAACGGTGCTTTAACATTTAGCAGTGATAATGCTGTAGACTTTACATTGCACCCGTCAAGTGAAGTTGATTTGGTATTAGAAATATTAAGATATACAGGTGTAGTGATAAAAGATCCTAGCGTTATACAAAGTGCTACCGCTGAAACAACACAAAAAGTACAACTTGAAAATTCATAATAAATGGGATTAATTAAAACAACACAAGAAATATATTATAAAGGCGAGCAGGTTTTTTATTTAAATATTAGCAATAGCGCTTTTACTTTATCTTACACATACTCACTTAGTGGTTTTGAAGAAAATTTATCAGCCACTGACATTAGAGTTTATGTTGAGTCAGGTGATTTTACACCTGGTGAAACTAGCTTTGTAAATAGACAAATATTTAACTTCACAGTAAGTAACAATGTTTTAACTGTAGCTACTGGCGGTGATGGAGATGACGCTTTTGATGAATTATCAGAAATAAGTGTTGATGGTGTTTTAAGAGTTGAACTTATCAATCATATGTTTGGTGGTTATAGACATACTTCATTAGCTGATGTTGTAAATAATTTTATGGTTAGTTATGTTGGTGATGGTAAATTAATAAACAACGTTGCTAAATCTGACGTTGTATTTCATGCTAAACGTGGTTTACAAGAGTTTAGTTACGACATACTTAAGACAGTTAAAATACAAGAGATTGAGTTAGGACCATCTTTAGCTTTGGCAATGCCTCAAGATTATGTTAGTTACGTTAAGGTTTGTTACATTGACAGCTCTGGTATTAAAAAAATAATATATCCAACTAGATTAACTACTAATCCTACAGAAACACCTACACAAGATTTAAACTATAACTACCTATTTAGCAGTGATGGTAAAATAATCGAAGGTAGCTCTTATACTGAAAATCAATGGCAGGGTTTTGATACAGATAATTTAACAGGTAATTTAAGTACTGAAGAAGATTATTATATAAGTAGAGATAATCATTTAGGTACTGATTTTGGTAGAAGATATGGTATTGAACCAGAACATCAACAGATAAACGGTTATTTTACAATAAACGAAAGAACTGGTAGCTTTAATTTTAGTAGTGATTTATCTGGTAAAATCATAGCGCTAGAATATGTATCAGATGGTTTAGGTACTGATTCTGAAATGAAAATTCATAAATTTGCTGAAGAAGCTTTGTATAAACACATAGCTTTTAACGTTGTTGCAAACAGAAGAAATATGCCAGAGTACATAGTACAAAGGTTTAAAAAAGAAAGAAGAGCAGCTATGCGTAACGCAAAACTTAGATTATCTAAAATAAATCTAGCTGAAATATCACAAGTGTTAAGAGGACAAAGTAAACGAATTAAAAATTAATACATGCCTAAAATTCAAAATAGCTTTTTAAAAGGTAAAATGAATAACGACCTTGACGAAAGGCTTGTGCCAAAAGGTGAATATCTTGACGCACAGAATATATTAATTACGCAATCAGAGGGTTCTGATGTAGGTGCTATAGAAAATATAAAAGGTAATGCTTTAGCTTTAAATAGTCCGCTTTTAAGAGAAGACCCTAATTTAGAAACTATTGGTTATTTTGCAGACACTTTAAATAAAAGAGCTTTTTGGTTTGTTACAAATTTTACTGGTGACAACAATGATATAAGAAGTATGTCTAGAGCACAGTCAACTAATACTTGCGGTATAATAGTGGGTGATTTAAATGGATCTGAAACTAATGCTAATATTTTAGTTAGTGGTCATTTTTTAAACTTTAGTAAAGATCATTTAATTACAGGTGTTAATTTAATTGATGATTTATTGTTTTGGACAGATAACTATAATCAACCTAGAAAAATAAATATAACTAAAGCTCTTGAAAACTCTTCATATTATACAAACGAAGAACAAATATCAGTTGCAAAAGTATCACCACATTTATCACCTGTATTGTTTGAGCAAGATTTTCTTCCCGATGAAGATGGTTTAACGCAATCATCTGCTATATCTACAAATCAAAATATAACATCAGATTTTTTAAAAGATAGATTTGTTAGATTTTCATATAGATATAAGTATGAAGATGGTGAGTTTACAACGATGGCACCTTTTACACAAATTGTTTTTAAACCTTTAAACAACGGTATTATTGATAGTAGAATAAGTACTGATTTAAATGTTACAGATTATCAAGATGTATATTCTAAAAACATAGTAGATATAATGAAAAACGATTATAATCAAGTTGATATTAGAATACCATTGCCTAGTATTGATGATTATAATGAAGACGAAGCTTTAGATTGGCAAAACGATCTTGGTTTATCAAGAATAGAAATACTTATAAAGGACTCTGAAGAGGATGTAGTTAAAGTAATTAAAGAAATAAATATAAACGCTACTGATTTTGCAAACAATGTTCAAAAATTTAGAGTTATAAATGACTTAGATCCTACTGTAACGTATTTTAGATATGTTTATAAACATACATATAGATCAGAAAAGCCATTTAAAGTATTAGAAGACAAACAAATTACAAGAGTTTTTGATCAAGTACCGTTAAGGGCTAAAGCTCAAGAAATATCTGGAAATAGAGTTGTATATGCTAACTTTACAGAAAACTACGAGTTGCCACAAGATAGTAGTGGTAAAACTGGTGTAAACTATGTAATAGATACTAAAGTAAAAGGTTATAATGATTTTACCGAAGATTATGATGTTATAAATAATATTAACTCTGAATCCTATAAAGATGTTTATAAATTTAATTCTTTAAAACAAAGAAGAAAATATCAAGTAGGTATTATTCTTTCTGATAGATTTGGTAGGCAATCACCTGTTATATTATCAACCAATGTAGGCTCTTCGGGTTCATCAGATACGGTTTCTCATGAAAATATTACTGAAGACTTTTCTGGTAACTCAGAGGATTTTGGAACATATTCTTGGGGTGGGGGTGGAGCTATAGGTAAATCTTTGTTTATTGATTTTCTTGAAAATGAAATTGTACAACCAGAAGATTTATATAATGGTGATATAACTAGTGATAGTTATAACCCTTATGGTTGGTATAGTTATAAAATTGTCGTACAACAAAGAGAACAAGATTATTACAACGTGTATGTTAATCATCCAGCTGATAATTGGAGTAATGAAAATAATAGTCATGATGATGTTCATGGATTTACTTGGGTTACATTATATGGTGATAATATTAACAAAGTACCTAGAGATGTTAGTGAAGTTAGTGAAGTTAGAGAAAACGTAGCTGGTTCTGATACTAAATTATTTCCTAAAGTAGTAAAAAAAGATACACACAGCGAAAATAGTTTTAGTACTAGAAGTGTACCTGGTACTTTTACAGAATCTACTGAAGTAATGACTATTGGCACAGCTAGAGAACAAGGTATACTAAGTCAAGAAGATTTAGACAAAGATAGGGTTCATGATTTTGTTATGGCTCAACGAAACCCTTTAGTTGCTCAATTAAAATCTATAGGAACTAACAATAGAGTTAAGTACGGTATTGAAGTAAGAGCAAGTCAAGAAAACGATGATAATAAACGTTATTTAACTTTTGGTAATAATAATGAAACAATACCCTACGTTAGAGTTGGTCATCAATTAGCAAAAGGTCCTATTGGTGGCATCAATGATGAGTTTGGTCCTATACACGATCAAATTATAGCTAAAGAAGCGTTTACATTTACAAAAAATATTGTAAATTCTGAGTCTAGAACAGTAACAATAACAGCTCCAAGTGATGGAGAATTGCTACCAATAAGATTGGGACAAGTAATAGAGTTTGAAAAAAACCCAAGTGACCAATCAACCGTAGAGTTTATTAATGCTACTGTCGTATCGCATGCTACTGGTAGTGACACGCTTGTTATTTTAGGTGATTCAGCTGGTGAAGTTTTATATGATGCTTGGCACTTGTCCGTAGGTCAAGGTAGTAGCGTTGTTGTAACTCAAGAATCTGATAACGGTAGTTTGCCACCGGGTATTTCTATAGGTGAAGTTGACGGTTTAGATTATGTTGTGTCATATGAAACAGTATTTATTAATGGTGAACTTTTTAACGGTATAGTGCCGCCTAACGTGTATATAGATTCTATGTACGAAGTCAACGGTAATTACACAGTTATTTTAAATACGCTTGTTGGTGATCCTATACCTGTAGGTACTACTTTTACACCTCCTGGAGAACAAGGTATACTTTCTACGTTTAATTATGTAAATGTTGATCTACCTGATAATGAATCTTTTCAAATATTTAGAAGCTCAACAAATACAACAGCTATAAGAGAAATACATGGTAATGAAGTAATTGTAAGAAGACCAGTGTTAATAGACGTAAAACTTGATGGTACTAGTTCTGAAAGAATTAGAATGGAATTTGATATGGCTCCTTTTCCAGTAAACGTTACAGATTCAGACCAAGGCACTTTAAGATTAGCTTTGTTTGATCCTATTATTATTAAAAACGTAACCAGTGAAACAAATGACGATGGTGAAGTAGAGCAGAAAATACAACTCAGCCATGATTTAGAGATTAATGAAAATGAAAAATTTACAATACAAAATTTAGAGCAAGAACCTATAGCTGTTAGAACTGGTTTAACTGTTTTAGAAACAGATCCTGTAGTTTCTAATATAGATATATACTATGAATCATCTACTAGTGGTTTAATAAAAGATTTACATAATAGACTTAAAGCAGACAGTGAAAACATTGAATATGATAATAGTATTTTAGAAATTGGTTACTTTAATACTTTTATATTAACTGGTGGTGGAACTACACAGGAGCAAAACGTCGGAGAGTTTCATGTTGAAGAGTCAAGAATAAAAGGTGAGTTTAACGGCAAATCAGTTGATTATGGTGTTAGAGCTCATTTAGTTGATACTGAGTACACGCAAAGAACTAGGGGTAACGCGTTAATACACTCTGGAATATTCAACGCTAAAACGTTAGTAAACAAAACAAATGAGTTTTCTATAGGTGAAAATATAACAAAAGCAGTTGATATACAAAATGGTAGTATACAAAAACTATACGCGGAAGATACTAATTTAATTATATTTCAAGAAAACAAGGTTAATATCGCGGCAATAGACAAAGATGTTATATTTACACAAGAGGGTCAACCTCTTTCAACAGCTTCTAAGGTAGTTATAGGTCAAGTTCAATCTTACACTGGTAAATATGGTATAAGTAAAAATCCTGAAAGTTTTGCGGTGTATGGTGGTAGAAAGTATTTTGCTGATAAAAACAGAGGAACTATAATGAGATTATCTCAAGATGGTTTAACACCTATATCAGACGCTGGTATGCGTAGTTTTTTTAGAGATAATTTAACAAAAACAAAACGTATTTATGGCGCTTATGATGAGCAAAAAAACAAATACGTAGTATCATTACAAAGTGATACTGAAAACATGACTAGGCATAGCGAGATTGCTTCTAGTAGCTCGTCTACATCATTATCATCACAAAATTACGCTACTTTATCATTTGACGAAGCTTCTAAAGGTTGGGTTTCATTTTATACTTACAAACCAACTTTTGGTTTTAGTTTAAGTAATGAATTTTACACATATAACAACGATAAGTTATTTCAACATTACAGAGATGATGTTCAAAGGTGTAAGTTTTATAATAATACTAATCCTGATCCAGCAAATATAGAGTTTGTCTTTAACGATCAACCAAGTACAATTAAAAACTTTCATAGTATCGACTATGAGGGTAGCGTTGGTTGGAAAATGTCATCTGCTGAAACAGATATGCATAAAGCATTTCCTATATTAAGTAGTGACACAAGCGTAAACGCATTGACAATACCTGTAAACTTTGTTAATAAAGAAAACAAGTATTATGGACATATAAGAAACAATACAACAACAACTGCTTTAAATCAGATAGTAGGTGTTGATTTATCCGGTATAAAGGGATATTTTAATAAAGTAAAAATGCAGTATTGGAAACCGACAGAGGCTATAGCTTCTAATGTTAATAAAGGAGAACTTTATGCTGTTGGTAGCGAAACTGTATATTCATCACAATAATTAAATTAAATATAATTACTAATGTGTAATTATATATATAGATTAAATTAAATTAAATAAAATGAGTGTAATAGTAAAAATAGATCCACTTAAGGAAATTTTAAAGCATATACCTGAAACTAGAGGTTTATTGTGGGAAAAAATAGATGTTCTTGAAAAACAAATTTTAGAAATTGAAGGTGCTATTCATCATGAAGCTGGCACGCCTCAATCAGAAGAAATGCAAGAAGCATATCCTTTAAAACAACATCTTGAAGGGGGTTTATATACTAGAGAGCTTTTTATGCCAAAAGGTTCACTAGTTATAAGCATGATACATAAACAAAAACATCCATCTTTTTTATTAAAAGGAGAGTTATCTTATTTAACAGATGATGGAAAAATAATGAGAATAAAAGCGCCTCATAGAATATTTACGCAAATAGGTACTCAAAGAGTGTTATATATGCATGAAGACTGTGAGTGGTGCTGTGTTTACAAAACTGATGCTAAAACTTTTGAAGAAGCTGAAGCAGATGTTTATACTAACAATTATAAAGATTTACCAAAAGAAATAATAATTAAAAACAAAAAACTATGTCAGGAGTTGCAACTGGAATTATAGCTGTAGGAACAGCTGTGTTTGGAGGTATTCAAGCCGGTAAAGCTAGAAGAGAAGCTGAAAGATTACGAAGAAGACAGGAACGAAAAATTACTGCGCTAGAAGCTACTAGACAGGAAATACCTGATTTTTTAGCTGGTGGTATAGAAAATCCTTATGCTAATTTGCAAATTGCAACAAGAGCTTCTGAAATGCAAGCTGAGCAACAAGATATATCTTTAGCCAGCACATTAGACACGTTAAGAGCTACAGGCGCTAGTGCCGGTGGAGCTACTGCTCTTGCTAGAGCCGCGTCTCAAAGTAAAAGAGGTGTTGCGGCGCAAATAGAACAACAAGAGGCTAGAAATGCTCAATTAAGAGCGCAAGGTGAAATGCAAGCAACGCAAATAAGACAGAGAGGACAACAAATTCAATATGAGGCTCAAGAAAAAAGAGAAATGCAACAATTAAACAGAGCTTCTAGCTTGGCTAGTTCTGCAAGTCAACAAGCCGCGGCATACAAAGTACAGCAATCACAAGCTATAGGTCAAGCTGTTGGCGCATTAGGTAGCTTTGCGGCTGCAGGTGGTTTTGGAAAAAGTGGGCCATTTGCTGCTAATCCAGCAAAAAGTGAAATGAGGTTTCAACAAAAATTAGAAAAAGTTATTGATCCAGGAGAGTTTAATCTTATAGATGAAGGTGTAATTAAGCCAATACAAGAACCAGAGATTAATATAAGTGATATTAATGTTATTGAACCTCCTGATGATTTGTACGGGAAGGACTATTCTTCACAAAATCCATTTGCTGGTTTAAATTTAAGATTTGATCCAGCTGCTCAAGCAAGAACGCAACAACAACAAATGGGTTATGATTTTATGGGGTCTCTTGGTATGCATTATAATCCATATGGTATAAAAATTAGATAAATATGTCACAAAGAAATATAAATCCATATAGCGGCGGAAGCAATTTAGGTTTTAACGCTAGAACAACAACAGGTGGTACTTATGAAAACCCTAGATTAGGTATAGAAGATACGACTGCTTTTGGTAGAGGTGTAACTTCTACATTTAGATTACCAAAAAAAGAAGAAAAAAATATTTTAAATATACCAGATTTAATAATTGATTCTAAAAGTGGTAATGAGTGGTTTGAAAAAAATGGTAATGTTAATGATTTACACCAAAATTTTGGTACTATTTTAAATAATCAATGGAAAAACGATATGACTCCGGGTGGTGCTGGTTATTACCAAAATATGAATAAAAATTCTAAAAAAGGTTCACCTGAGTATAATTATTCTTTACAAGCTGTTGGGTTGTTTAAAGAAGCTTTTGGACCAGAAGGTAATTTTGCAGGTTATGTAAACGTTATTGGAGATGGGGAAAAGGTTGATTTAAAAGCTAGTAACGCGTATTTACCAGGTTTAGACGGTGTTAATAGTAGTTTTACGTTTGCTGATATAACTGCTGACAGCCAAAACAATCCTCAAAACTGGAAAATGAGTTCAAAAGTAGACAAACTTGGTCAATTAAAAGCTGGGTTAATACATGTACCCACTGGTGAATTTATTGATATTACTGCTATGGACGCTGCTTGGAGAGATTCTAATGTCGCTGAATACTTTGATTACGAAAGCAGTATACTTGAGAAACATGATGTTGTTAAAAATATTAATTTTAATAAATTAGACGTTGTTAACGGTGTAATATTAGGTGAAGGCGGTAAGGAGTTTAATGTAAAAGAAACTAGTAGGTATTACGATAAAGCTGACTTTTTTAACTTTGAAGGTCAAGTTGGTAGCCACACGACTCAACAAGTTAAGTTTATGGAGTCAAATGGTTTGTTAAAATCTGCGTATAGACAAGTAAGTGATTTGATGACTAGTGGTGAATTTAACTTAAGCGCTGATTTATTAAATCAAATTAATTTAATAAACCAAGAGTATAGTGAACTAGGTGATAATGTACCAGATAGAAAACTTGCTAACAAAGTGAAAACATGGAAAAAAGCTGTAGTAGCTGATTATTATAATGAACAATTTAAGTTAAGAAACGGTAGTGATTATTATGCTAGAGATGATAGATTTTTATTAACAGATAGTGATGGTAATTATAATATGGGAGATAATTCTAAGTTTGTTGCTGAAATGAAAGATAATGCACCCACTGGTAATATTATTGTAAATGAAAACTTTGATGTTAAAAAACCAGATACTACTCCATATAATCCAAACTTTAGTAGATCAATTGCTAGAACATCAGATAATATTGATTTCTTTGAGCGAGATATTTCAAATGTAGAACTTAGGAAGCAAAAAAGCAACACCGTAAGAGTTAATGTAGGAGGTGGTGATAGTAGTGATGATGTTAGTGGGGTTATTGGTGACGCGTTTACTATAATTGATGAGGAATTATTAGATCTAAGATATACTCAAATTACAGAGGATTTTGAAAGATTCCGAGAAGGTCCTTTACAAGAAGGCGCGGGTGCAAAATTATTAGACTTAAATAACTCTGATACAATTGAAAATCTACAACGATCAATACAGGGTCTTAGAGGTGTATCAGCAACGCTGCAAACTAGAAATGATTTAAAACGAATAATAGGTAAAAACATAATTGCAACCAATGATGCGTTTGAGGGTATTGCTAATGTTGATCAGCTAGAAGGTGATCTTAAAGCGACATATGATCTGCTTGTAGAGAAAAAATTTAATGATCAAATGTCTGCAGATCCAGATGCTGAGCTAATATTCTATGATCAAAGTAATAATAAAGTTATTGCTGCTGGTAGATTAGATAACAAGATGTATTACGGTGAAGATGTAGTTCAATTTATAAAACAATTTGCTAAGAGTGAATCACAGAAAAAAGAACTACAAAAAATATACAGGGAATCAGATAGATATGATATAGATCAATTACTTAAAAAAGCTGTAGAATCAGGTAGTAACGAAGGTCTTAGTCCAGAGCAAATAAAAACAGCTAATTGGATAAGATCAAAAGTGGGTAAAAACCCTAATGATATTGCAAAATAAATTAAATAATATGGCAAACGGGCAAAACGAAGTTGGACCACTTCTTGATCAAAATAACCAAGGAACTACGTTTCTTGAGCCGGTTGATGATCAATCACTTGATAAAACTGAAGAAAATTATAAGCCTCTTATATCTGGATCTCCTTTGTTAGTTCCACAAGAAGATGAAGAAAATATTGAAGAAAAATCTGAAAAGAAACCTGAGGTAAAAGCTCTTAGATATATTCAATTTAAAGATCAAGTTGTATATGAAGATGATTACTTAAAAAATTACGCGGGTAAACCTTCAAATGATAGTGAGTATAATCCAAGACCATACCCTAAAGATTTTGATGAATACGCTAATCAGTTAGGTAAGAAAATTTTTACCGAAGAAACAGAAAATGAAGTAGTTATTTCAAAGCCTAAAAAAGAATTATCTTTTGATGAAGATTTAGTAAATACATACGCGTTTAGCAATGATGTTGGGTCTTTAAATGAAGAATCTTACGAAAAATATACAAGTGAGATAAACAAAGTAGTTAAAGATTATGGGTCTAGGTATCCTACCATGAAATTTGAAAAAGGCTTGGGTTTAAATAATATTTTATATGTAACAGCCGAGAATGGTAACAAAGCTATTTTTATTCCTAAAGGTCAACAAGACCGCGGTCAAATAGACATATTTGACAGAACAAAAACGCAATTTCCTTTTACTGTAGAAAATATTAATAATTTTATTAGTGAAAATAGAGATGCAGAAGCTAATGATAAAAAACATAATTTTGAAGAAATACTAACAGGTATCGCGGAATCTTATTATAGAGATCAAAACTATAAACGTTTAATACCGGATCTCGATAATATATTGTTTGATCCTATGTACGACCCAGAAAGAGATAGGTGGGATTTTAACGTGAGTGAATTAAATCCTGGTAATGCCATTTTTCAATCTTGGGGTGTTTTTAATCCAAGAGAATATCAAGATATAACAAGTTTTAAAAAATATATAGATAAACACGATCCAGATTATAGTAAGTTTAGAGCTGTAGTAAAAGAAGGTTTTAAAAATAGTTTTTCTAAAATATCACAATACAACCTTGACATAGAGTCTATGGGTAGAGCTTTTGGCCCTAATTTTATTGAGAAATACAAAAAAAGAATAAACAACGGTCTTGATCCTTCGCTATTAGAAGATGATTATTTTTTAGATAATTTTTTAGATAAATTTATACAAGATAAAATATTTTTAGAAGAAACTAAAGAAAAGAAAAAAAGACTTAAAAATTACTTTAAAGAAGTTGATTTAAACTTTGATGGTGACACTGACGAGGCATCTCAATATTTCAGAAATTACGCACTGTCTAATATGAGTGGTGAGCAAAAAGAAGTTGCTAGTGCTTGGGCAACAGCTACTCGACTTTGGTACCAAATGAGAAACATGGCTGACCAGGGTAATTTTCCTATTGAATCTTTTAATGTACTAAATGATCAAGTGGATAAAGCTTTAAAGTACGCTGAAAATTTAACTAAAGAATATAAAAACCAACCTAACCTAAGGTTTTTAGTAGATTTTACTAATAATACAACTATGTCTGGTGTTATTGAACCTAAGCGTGGGCAAGGAGATATTACAACAGAAGTAAAAGAAAGGATAAAAGAATTTAATTTAAAGAAAAGCGGTAGTTTTGCTGATCTTGAAGAAGGTTTTAATATACACATGATGGCTTTTATTGATATTGAAGAAAGACTTGATCAAGTAGCCTATAAATCAATAACTTTTCCAGCAGGTGAAGAAATTTTTAGTGAAAATAGATATAGTAATCAAAAATATGTATTAGGAAAAACTGGATATAAACCCGTTAAAAACGAAGACGGTAGTTATACTTACAAAGACATTACTGTTAGAGACGCTTTATTACTTTACGAATTTAGATCAGGTCAATTAAATCCTTTCAAAGCTGAAAGTGAAACACCAGAAGTTGGAGGTTTTTTAACTAGTGGTTTTGCTCAATCACCTGAAATGTTTGATGGCTTAGATATTGAAGTTTACCCTACTGATAAAAAGTATTTAACAAATGAGGACTTTTTTGCTTTAAAAGAACAGATAAAAGATTTAGCTATTGATAGAAGCGCGTATAATGAAATATACATGATGAATATTAATCCTAATTCTTTAATGAGACAGGGTGAAGTTTTCCAAGACACAGAAGGTAAACCGGTTCAAGAGCTTGTAAATATTGTTGGTAGAACTTTATCTAGTTTTAACGAAGCTGTTGTAGATGACTTTTTTGGCGAAGAAGTAATGGGTCAAAGTAAGTCAGAGACATTATCGGTTATACAAAAAATAACAGGGCCAGAAGGTGATATAGGTATTGATCAAGCAACAGGCGCTGTAAGAGGTATTAATTGGGACGAGGAAACTATTAATAATTTTAAACAAACAACTTCAGAACTAGTTGGTAGCACGCTTGGTTATGTTCCAAAAATAGCATTAGAATTTGCTGCTTTAAACTACGCTACAGGTGGCGCTATGAATGTGCTTGGAGCAACTCGTTATTTAAATACTCTTAGAAACGGTAGAATATTTGATAAAACTACAAAAGCTTATTTAACAGCTAATCAAACAAGAAATTTAACTACAATAGCAGCGAGACAAGGTTATAAAGGTAGAAAAAGTTTTGAGAAATTTCTTTTACTTCCATCGCAAGTTAACAAATACGCTAAACACGGTGGTGGTTTTTGGCAAAGATCACAAGCGCTTGCTTGGACTTCTTTTGTAGAAGAATTTAAAATGCAACAATTTTTTGACATGAAAGCTGGTGGTGGTACTACATTTGCTGTTGTTGGTACTAAATTTAACAATGTATCTAGAGCTTTAGGTTTACAGTTTACAGGTAGATTAAACCACTTAAACAGTGCTTTAAAGGTTAGTAGAGGATCTGCTAGTTTTATGGTATCAGCAGAAGCAGCGCCTAATATAGAAGCGGTTATTGACGATTTAATGGGTAAAAAATCTTGGCAAAAACATTTAGAAGAGTTTTACACAGAAGCAAGTGGTGATGAAATTTGGGAAAGGCAAATAACTAATTTAGTAACAGGTCTTGGTTTTACAGCTCAAAACGTTAAAAAAGCTGATTTTTATTTTAGCAATAAATCTAAACTTAAGTTAGCTGAAAGGTATGAAAAACTAATTGCTGAAGAAAGAAAAAAACCTGAATCAGAGCAAAATCAAAATAAAATTGAAAAGTATGAGTCTATAGCTGGTGAAGCACGTAGACAGTATTCTTATTCTGAAAGAGTATACGCTGAAACAACTCCTTCTTTAAGTAAAAAAAGAGCTGAAAAAGAAATAAAAAAATACAACATATCTGATACTAATATTAAAGTACAGCTAGATGGAACAGGTAAAAATAAAGGCGAATATAATTTAGAAAACTCACCAGCCAAGGTTTTTGAAAAAGGCGAAATGTTACCTGATGGCACTAAAGCTGAAAAAAATACAATTATTGTAGATGGTACTCAATATTTTTCTGGAATGATACCTCATGAAGCTGGTCATATAATGGGTAAAAAAGTTGGTTTTACAGAGTCGATGTATGAGTCTATTTATAAAAAAATAGAAACTCGTGTTGAGGCTGTTTTAAAAGATTTTATAAGAGAGTTTGAAGGTGTAAATGATAAAGGTGAAGTTATAAAAGAAAAAGGATCTTTTAAAAATTTTAGAGAACTTATTGATTTTGAATATAGAAAAGAAGACCCTAATAGAAGAGCTGAAGAAAGAATAATGAACATAATTGAGTTTTTAACTAACAAAGCTCCTAGTTCATCAAACGCTATGGGTTTATTAATAAAAAATAATGTTTTTTATGATTTAAAACAAGATCTTACTAGTTTCTACGAAAGATTGTTTGAAAAAGATCCTAACTTAAAAGGTAAAAAAATAAGTATTACAGGTCCTGATCAGATAATGGATTTGTTATATAGGATAGGTTCTAGTACTGGTAAAAAAGGTAACTATAAACAGTGGAACAAGCTTAGACAATTAGTTTTTCATGACAACCTTATTATAAACGAAAAAACACAAATAATAGAAGGTGTTAAAGATGGAGCTTCAACTCACGCTATAACTAAATATATAAATGAAGTAGATAGTAAAGTAGGTTTTAACAAGGATTTAAAAATACTTGATAATAAATACATAGAAAATAAAGATCTTTGGTCTAAAAATATAGATCCTGAAAGAAAAGTAACTATTACTCAAGACATGTCTTTTGGTTTATTTGAATATTTACAGAAAAAATCACGTAACCTAAAGTTAAGTAGTAATAGAGAGAAAAATGAAGCAGAGATAACAGATTTAGTTTTAGAATTTTTATCAGAAAAACCAATATCACCTCAGTTGAACAACAACATAGGGCCTGGAGGTAAAATAATACCAAAAGGTAGAGGTTTAAATCAATTGATATTTGATTTTAATCCTGGTAAATTAATAAATTCAGAAACTAATAAACCTTATGAAAGCGTAGCCGCTTATTTAAACTCTAAAGTAAGAAGAGCTGGCGGTAGAAGTTTAATTGATGTTAGGTTTCAAGAGTTTTACGAAGCACATCCTGATTATGGTAGAATTATAAAGTCTTTTGGTGAAAAAGGTGTTACTTTAAAAGCTGAAAAATCTCTTTATAAAAATATAGAAGCTGATAGGTCTTCGGAATCAGTTGAGATGATGAAAAAAAATCCACTTAATCTACCAGGTTTTCCAAGAAAAGCTTTAGAAACAGTTGTTGGTAATAATTTTTCAAAAATAATATCTGATCCTAAACTTTTAAATTTACGAGATGTACCGTCAGTATATCCTGAAGCAACAGCACAATATTTTAATATACCTGTTAAAAATTTAAAAAACTTTCTTGAAGGTAAAACACCTTATATATATGATTTAACAGCTGCGAGAAAAATTAAAGATCGTATGGTTGTACCTTCTGAAATAAACAATGTGCAAAAGGTAATAAATAGAGATGCTTCAAGAATTTTAAAAATGCTTAACGAATATAATGTTTTTACAGAAGGTGAAGGTGTTAAAAGTGAAATGGATGTTACTGTAAGTAGAGATTTAGTTGGCACCTCTATTGGTTTTAAAGGTAGACTTCAAAGTAAAATGTACGAGCCTTTTATAGATCCATCTGGTGTAATAACTTCGCCAAGCGGTAGAAGTAAAGGTAAAACATCTCAAGTAAAAGTAGTTAGACTAAAATCAGATTATAATACTAAAAACCCTGATGCTGTTAATAATTTTAAAAAATTACTTGGTATAACTAAAGATGGTTATATATATGATAAAAATACTCACGGTGCAGAAATAAATACACTAATAAAGTTAATAGATAAAACAACTCACGCTAAAGCCGTTGAACAGTATTTAAAACCTTTAAATGAACAATTTAAACAAGAAGTTGTAGATATAACAGCTGGTTTTGGTCCTGGTGTTTCTACAAAAGCTATTACTAGAAGATTAGAAAAGTATTTTGCTGACAACCCTATACCTAGTAAAGCTAATTTAGATAAGTTATTTGAAGAGTCTATTTTTAAAAATGAAATAGGACAAGAATTATATTCAAAAGTAAGTAAGATACGACGTGAGATTTTCAGTAAAGAAAATAGGGAACTAATAGATAGTGTTAAGATTAGTGAAATAGCTGAACAAACAGGTCAAAGCGTTACTGAGGTTAGAAAAAACTTAATAAAAGAGGAAAGTCAATATAAAGCCGCGTATCCAGAAATAGCTAAAAACTTAAATTTAGGTGAATTGAAATATAGAGCTTCTAACGAAATTCTTCAAAGCAAATATTATACTGAAAAATTTGCTAAATTTCAAGGTGAACTCTTGAAGAATTTTTATTATGAAGGTATGCCTGCGCAAATTACTAAAGCTTTGCTAGCTAATACAGGTAAGGGTGTTGATAAAGTTTTAGGTCCTGATGGTATTTCAAGATTATCAGTAGAAAAATATTTAGGACCTGAATTTAGAAATAAAGATTTTGAAAAGTTAACGACACAACAACGAAGCGATTATTTAAAAAAAGCTTACAACTTTGTTCCGTCTTCTAAAGAAAATGTTACTAAAATATTAGATCCTAAAACAGGTATAGATTTATCACCTTATATATATCAACCTAGCTTTAGCGCGGCTGGTAAGAAAAAAATTGAAAAAATAATAGATCAATATCAAAAAAGTAAAAAAACTAAAAATGATGAGCAAATAGCTAATGATGCAATTATAGAGGTTGTAACTGGTGGAAAAGGTAGTTTTGAAAACTATAAAAAAGCCAACAGACAAATGCTTATTGAATCTTACAACCACTTATTTTTAGAATACAACAAGGCTCCTGAAAGTAAAAGAAAAGAAGTAACTGAATTAATATTAGAAAATTTAAGAGTTCAAACAAATCATGCTTTGTCTGTTTACAAAGGTTTAGTGCCAATAGAATTTAGTACGTTAAAAAAAGAACCAGGTAAAGATCCTACAAAAAAAGATAAAGTGTTGTATTTTGAACACGCGAGAGAGTTATTTAATGCAAACTCTGTTGATTTTATAAATATATTAAAAAACTACAAAAATAAACCCAAAGCAGCTAGAGAAGCTGTTGTAAAAATGGTTGATGGTTTAATGCAGGGTGTTACTACTAAAAAACAACAAGAACTTAAAGATAAAAAAGGACCTAGTAAAAGTGACGCTCTTGATCCTATACAAAATACTTTTTTAAGTAAAGGGCAAAACGAAACAAGTATTTTTCTTGGCAAAACACCTAGAAGACCTTCGGATGTAGTTTTTGAAAAATACGGAAACGAAATAATAAAAAGATATATAAAGGAAATAGGTGTAGAAAATTTATCTTCAGAAGGTATTAAGGTTAATATTAAAGTAAACAATAAATCAAGTTATGATAAAGTTGATGCGAAAAACACTAAAACAGCTGAAGCTCTTGGTGTTTCTACAAAAGGTTTAAGTAGATTTGAAATTATTGAAAGAATAGAGAATATTGACAAAGCAATAAATGTGGCTAGGGATAGAAAAGCTCCTAAAAAAGGTATAAGTGTTTTGGATTTTGACGATACAGTTGTAAAATCTAAATCCAACGTCAAGTACACTTTACCAAACGGTACTAAAGGAAAAATTAATGCTACTGAATTTGCTAAAAGGTCTGAAATATTAGAAAAACAAGGCGCTAAATTTGATTTTTCTGAATTTAATAAAGTAATTGATGGACAACCTGGTCCTTTAATTAACAAGTTAAGAAAAGCAGTTAATAAATTTGGTAATGAAAACGTTTTTATATTAACAGCTAGACCACAACAATCAGCTGCTGCGATACAAAGCTTTTTAAAAGGATTAGGTATTAATTTAAAAATAGATAATATTACTGGTTTATCAGATGGTAGACCTATAGCTAAAGCTCAATGGATGGTTAATAAAGCTGCTTTAGGTTATAATGATTTTTACTTTGCTGATGATGCTATAAAAAACACTAAAGCTGTTAAAAAAGTTTTAGATATTATAGACGTTAAATCAGATGTGCAACTAGCTAGATCTACAAAAGCAATAAGCAAACACTTTAATGGAATAATAGAATATTCAACTGGTATAGGTAAAGATAAAACATATTCTACCGCTAAAGCTAGATTACAAGGTAAAGGTGGTAGTGGAACCGGTTGGTATGTACCTAGTACTGCTGAAGATTTTGCTGGACTTATGAGGCCTTTGTATGGTAAAGGTAAAAAAGGTATACAAAACGAGAGTTGGTTTAAAGAAAACTTATTTAAACCATTTGCTAGAGGTGAAAAAGCTGTAGCCGCTGATCGTATGGCTAGAATGGAAGACTATAAAGCTTTAAAAAATCAACTAAAAGATGTTGGTAGTGGTTATAAAAATTTATTTAAAGAACACCCGTTAAGAGAGCGTATATCTAAAAATGAACCATTTACTAATTCGCATGCTGTGAGGGTTTATTTATGGAGTAAACAAAACACTTTACCTAAAGATATATCAAAAACAGATGTAAAAAAGCTAGTAAAGCATGTAAATAGTAATCCTAAGCTAAAGGCTTTTGCTGATCAGCTCGTGACAATCGGTAAAGGTGATGGTTATCCAGCGCCTAAAACAAATTGGTTAATTGGTAATATTACTACAGATATGTTAACAGGTTTTAAATCTGTTAAAAGATCTAAATATATGAAAGAATTTAACGACAATGTTGAATTAATATTTAGTGAACAAAACTTAAACAAACTAGAAGCTAAGTTTGGTTTAAACTATAGAGAGTCTTTAGAAGGTATGTTGTACCGAATGAAAAATGGATCTAATAGATCTGCTAATTTAACTAAAGCTGAAAACGGATTTTTAGACTGGTTAAATGGTTCTGTAGGTGCTACGATGTTCTTAAACACGAGATCAGCGTTATTGCAAACTATATCTGCCACAAACTATATAAATTTTACAGATAATAATCCTTTCAAAGCTTCTAAAGCTTTTATGAACCAAAAACAGTTTTGGAATGATTACATGACATTGATGAACTCTAAGTGGGCTACAAATCGTAGAAACGGTTTAAGATTAAATGTTTCTGAGTCTGAAATTATTGAAGCAGCTGCTAATTCAACAAATAAAGCAGCAGCTGTTATAAACAATATATTATCTAAAGGTTTTATTTTTACAAAATATGCTGATACGCACGCGACTGCTTTTGGAGGCGCTACATTTTATAGAAATAGAATAAACACATATAAAAGAAAAGGTTTTAGTGAAGCTGAGGCAAAAGAAAAAGCTAGAAAAGAGTGGGAAGAATTATCAGAGGAAAACCAACAGTCTGCTAGAGCTGATAAAATCAGTCAAGAACAAGCTAGTATATTAGGTAGATTTACCTTAAACTACAACAACGTTGTTATGCAGTATGCTAGGAACATGAAAAAAGAAGTTTTAGATTTATCCAATGGAAGATATGAAGGTATTACTAAAGGTAATAACTCTATAGTTGCTAAGGTTGGTAGAATATTGTATTATGGAGCTATACAAAACGTAGTATTTCAAACATTACAAAACGCTGTGTTTATGCAGTTTTTTGACGAAGGACTTGAGTTTGACGATAATACTCTTAGAGCAACTAATGGTTTTGCTGACGCGCTTATGAAAGGTAGTGGTATTTATGGTGCTGGTTTATCTACTATTAAAAACGTATTATTAAAAGTGAGTCAAGAAAGTGGAAAGAAACGACCACAGTATGTAGAAGCCGCTTGGCAAGTGTTAACTTTTTCACCACCTCTTGATAAGAAAGTTAGACAGTTTAGAAACACACTAAGATCATACCAGTATGATTTAGACGAGATGCAAGATAAAGGATTTAGTTTAGATAATCCAGCTTACTTAGCAAACGCTAACTTGATAGAGGCTGGTACAAATGTACCTGTTGCAAGAGTTATTAAAAAATTAGATAATATAAGAGGTGCTATAGAGCAAGATAGAACAGCTTGGCAAAGAGTGTTTTTATTAGCTGGTTACGCTAATTATCAGTTAGGTATCGAAGATGATGATGGCAGCTATAATACCAAAACATATAAATTTAAAAGTAAACCAAAGTTTAAAAGTAAATCAAAGTTTAATAAAGAGAAATTTTAAGATCATTAAAAATGAAAACTTTACTTGCTATCTTTGTGGCGATTTTTGTAGGATCTGCTAATATACAAATACAAGAAGACAAAAAGCTACATTTTGCAGCGGGCGTGATAGCTAGCGGAGTTGGATATGAATATGTGTAT
>Ga0208919_1000722_pt1 | contig 20871 bp, 18 predicted proteins | sample 4_EtaG_FD_184076 | JGI IMG/M metagenome (GOLD analysis project Ga0208919, IMG submission 184076) | Marine viral communities from the Subarctic Pacific Ocean - 4_ETSP_OMZ_AT15127 metaG (SPAdes) (version 3) | ecosystem: Environmental > Aquatic > Marine > Oceanic | place: Pacific Ocean | collected...
TCTATACATAGACTGAGGTTTAGGTAATTGGTATCTTGCCATATTATTTATCTATTATTAGTTTTTAATCTTCTGAGTCCTCCAAATTTTCTTGTTGGTGGAATTAACGTTATACCGTCATCAGCAAATGTCCACCCTTGATTTAATTTAGCTGCATCCATATAAACACTAGTACCTGCTCCTATAGCTTTTGCCTTAGCCATATCTGCTTTATAATCTAACACATCACCTAAACCAGTTTGTATACTTTGAGCAAAACTAGTCCATCCTTGGAATTTATTATATTGTATATCTTCTAAACGTTTCTGTCTTCTGGCTGTGTTAGCTTCATCTATTTGATCTTTTCTAGCCATTTCAGCTCTATTCATCTGAGAATTAAATATAGATGCTTGTTGCTGTCTTCTTAAGTTATCTAATTCCATTTGTTGCTCTAGTTGAGCTTCTGTATTAGCTACACCTATATTAGCTCTAGTTTCTGCAGCTCTAATTTTATCTTTAGCTTGTTGACCTTTACTAAACGCTGCCATTTTATTAACCATATTAGCAGGACCTCCACCAGAACTTTCAATATAAGTATTCATAGCTTGAACATCTCTCCCCACATTAGCTATGTCTTGATTATAGTCATATCTTTCTAACTTAGGAGCTCTACCTCTGTAGGCTACAACAGGACTAAATCCTGGCGTATACTTAGCTTGTTCTGCTGCAGGAGGCTTATTAAATAATGATACAGCAGCTGGTATTAAACCTGCTCCCATACCTGCCCATGCTTGCCAAGGTACTTTAGTATCAAAGTCTTGGGTTGGTTTTTTATCACATAACTGAGGATTAGCTTGTGCGTACTCTGGACAAGAACAATCAGTACAAGTATCCTCTGTACTTATATTATTGTCTTCTGTAAAGTTATAAGGAACAGTTTTCATTTCAGGCTCTTCTATAGGATTAGAAATAGGCTGTATTGGTCTTGTAGGAAGTGGTATAGTTTCAAGAGTATCTTTAGTATCAGTAACTGTTACTTCTGGTAATACTTTAGAATCAATAATTCCAGTACGAATAGTTTCTTCTCCAAGCTTACCATCTACTCCAATTTGTTTATCTTGATATTTTTTATTATATTCTACTTGATACTTTCGAACGTTATCTGTATCTTGAAAATCTTCAAAAGATGTAATACCAGCATTATCAAGAACATCTTGATCTAAGTTAGCCATCCAATTAGGACCAAAATCATCTCCTTGCGCTGCTATAAACTCCTGTAACTCAGGATCATCCATATAATAAGTTTTATCTCCAATTGTTATTTTACCTTGTTTTCCTTTGGCAGGAATTCCTTTTCCTCCTACATCTTTTAAATATGTACCTTCTCCTTGAGCTTGAATATCATAACCAGCATCTTTTATTCTAGATTCTAAAATTTCTGCAGTTACGTTATCCTTATATTTTATACCAAGCTCATCAGCTTGTGCTTTTAAGTTGTTAAGGTTTTGTTCTTTTTCTTTAACTTCTGTTTCTTTTGTATTAATAGCAGACTCTAAACTATCTAACTGGCTTGGAAGTAATCCCCCACCAGGACCTTTAAAAGGTTCTAAGTCTACACCAGCAGCTTTTGCTCTTTTTTGTAGCTCTTTAGATCTAGCTACTATTTTTTCTCTCTCTGCGTCTTTTCTATTTTTTTCTTCTTCATTCTCTAGTCTTTCTTCTTCTGCTAGATATGCGTCAAACTCTTCCGAATCAAACTCATCATAGTTAGGATCCTCATCATCATCTATTATAGTATTAGTGTCTGTAGGATTTACAATTACAGAGTCAGAAGGATTTACAATATTTGTATCTGTTTGTGCTGTTTCCCATACTTGTAAATCTTTTTCATATTGTTCTTTAGCTTGATACCATTTTTTACGAGCTTTCATGTAGTCAAGACTATTTTTAAAATCTTTAATCTGAGGCTTTTCAATATCAAATATTGGTTTTTCTTGTACACCACCTGTTTGATAATTTTTAAATCCTCCACCTTTATATTTTATAACACCTCCAAGACCAGCCACTTGATTAGGATCTCTACCAGCAATTTTTTCTTGCATTTTAGCTAGCATATTAATATCGTTTTGATTTCCACCATTAGCTAATATCTCTTTATGCTTATCTGCAAAAGATTTACCACCCATTTTTAAATAAGAAGAAAAGAAATAATCTTTTTTACCACCTCTTTTACCTCCCTTTTTATTTATATTTACTTTATCCATAGTTTCTCCGTTTTCTACTTCTGTTTGTGAATCCAACAATATACCTCCTTCATCATGAGTATTACCCTCAAATTCTACTGCATCGCTTCCTAGAATAGGATTCATTTCTCCCCCAGGCAATGCTACACCTCCTGTTTGTCTTCTAGTACCTAAATACGGTGCATTTGGCTTTTTTGTCCCAAACGGATATTCTTGTTCATCTTTACTTACAAGATTACTTCTATCTCCTGACTCAGGATCATAATAATCTATTGCTCCTGTAGGTATATTATAATATAAAGTATCTGAAGATGATAGGTTATCCATTGATCTGTCTGTAAATATTTTTTGAATATTTCCATCTATTATAGAACCTGCTGGAGGAATAGGATTACCTTGTGTATTAAAAAACTCTAGTTCACTATCACCTACATCGAATTTTGTACCACCTGCCTGATATTGATTAGAAGTTAAAAAAGGATTATGTTTTATAAATTTAGACTCATTAGAACCTTCAACATAATTAGGATTTTTCTTTTGCCCAAACTTATTTCCTGAGTGTTCTTTACCACTTTTATACATACCATATAATGTAGATAATATTCCAAGCGGTGCTACAGCTTTGCTTGCTCCTCTAAGGCCTACATTCTGAAGTCCTGATGAAAGCATTCTTGATAAACCTTTTTTCCCAACACTAGTAGCTAAGTCTTTTACACCTCCAGTTTGAAAGTTTAAACCTACCCCTGCTCTAAAAGCATTGTTTGTAACATCATAACCTACGTTACCTGACAATGGCCCTAAAGTTCCTGAAGCCCCTACTCTTAATCCTGGGTTTGGTGCCGATTTAGTTCCATAAGATACATTACCCCCAACTGTGGTAGGAAGACCCGCAACTTTTTCTGTTCTTTTCATTAGGCCTAAATTAGCATCTACATAAGGAGTTACAGGCGCACTTGTTGATCCTGGTGCTGTACCTTCACTAAGTTCAATATCCCCATAACCTAGACCTTTTAAATGAAGGTTAGGATTATACCTATAGAACTCTCCTGCATAATCACCACTACCCACACCAGCACCAATGTTACTTCGCATAGTTAAGTTACCTATATTTTTATTATATATACCTCTAAGACCTATAGATGCGTTTACCATCTTAGGTTCAGTATTCATATACTCAGGTAAACCGTGACGTACAGCGGGATGGTTAGGACCTAGCTGTGCCTCAAGCTCACCTATACCTTCTCTTCCCCCATATCTACCAGCAAAATCTGTTTCTCCTCTTAGTGATTTATAGTAACCGTATTTACCACCATCTGATAGCATAGGAATACTTAATTTACCACCAAAGGCAGCTCTGTTTCCAAAGTCTGTTTGTATATTTCTACCCCCTATTGTAATATAAGGATCAACAAGAGGATTACGATACCTACCTTCCATTCCAACACCTCCTGTTTGATATTTTTTCCTAAGTTTATTTATAAATTTTTCTCTAATCATAGTTTATATTTTTATGCGGCAATTCCATATCTAGGCATTCCCATTCTCATACCTCCCATCTGAGCCATAACATTTTGACCTAAGTCATATCCTGAATAAGTCTTTTGTCTCATTTGTCCTGCTCTAATCATAGATTGCTGAGAAGCAAATCTACTACCAAGCTCTCTATTATACTTTCCTTTCATCTCTTTTACTTTTGCTTTATACGCTCTTTCTGCTTTCGCTTGAGCTTTCTCAGCTTTTCTAGATCCAATAAGTTTTTGACCTACTCCAACTAAAGCTCCAACACCTGCACCAATTGCAGTTCCTACTCCAGGCATTATCATAGATCCAATTGTAGCTCCTGTACCGGCACCTTTAAGTGCGCCTCCAGTCCCTTCCGCCCAATTAGTTGTAGTAGGATCGTCATCTCCCCAAAGTTTTTCAACTCCATAACCTAAACCACTTGCTATTAAACCGAGACCTGCTCCTGAACTAGCAAAAGATTTTAATCCAGCACCAACTGCTGACCCTCCTTTTACTAAATTACCTCCTGCGTCAACTACTATTGTTTTACCCGTTTGAGCAGATGACATTATTTGTCCTCCACCTTTTGCTGCTAGTGAAGCAGCTTTTGTTCCTTGTACTCCAGCTATTCCAGTTTGAGTTAAACCTTTACCTATATTTGCAGCTTGAGTTAAATTCTTAATAGCTTTAGCTCCTTGTAAAGCTCCTGTTAAAGTAGAACCTGCGCCTGGCTTTATTAGTCCTGCTGTTGCTGCAGCTTCAGTACCGCTTTTTAAAATACCTTTACCTTGAGCTGCTAAAGCATCGACTTGCATTCCTGCCTGACTAGCATCTAGAGTTGCGTCTTGTTTTCCTTTTTCTATACGATCTTCTATTTTAGCAGCAGTTACTTCACCTGCTCGTATTAAGTCTTGTTTTGCAGCTTCAAAACCTTTAACTCTTTGCGCTTGAAGTTCAGGATTACTTTCTTGATAGACTATATTAGATGTACTAGTTACACCTCCTTGACCAGCTCCAGCTACAGTATTATCTTCATACATACCTCCACCTTGGTACATTTTATTTTTTATAGCTTTTCCTCCGGTATAATATTTACTTTTATAACCTCCTGTTTTTTTATTTTTAATTTTCTTTTCTTGTTTTAACATTTCTGATGTTGGCTTTTTACCACTACCTCTATTTGCTCTAATGTTATCCCAAAGACCTCGCTGTGAGTACGAACCATCTTTTCTTTTTATCATTTGTTTTGCCATATTATCTGTGTGCTTTTCTTGTATTCACTTGCGTAGAATACAAATTTAATAAATTATTTGTTTTATTATCATAAATTAATCGAATTCCTACCCATTTATCTATAAATTTACGTCTTTGGTCCCAATTTTTAGTTAAATCAAGGTAATTTGTATTTAAAGTTTTATTCATTCCGTCATACGCAAACATATTAGTTATAGAAGAAGTTGTTAGAGTTCCAGTATTAACTCCACCTAAAACGTTAGTATTATTATCAATATAATAAGAACTTGTATTAGGAGAATTTAAATTACCACTTTGATCTACTATTGCAGCCATATCTCTAAAACCATTTATTTTCCAAGCATTACTTATAAATCTAGTATCTACTAAATATCTTAATTCATTTTCTCCAGAGTTTTGTAAAGTATTATAAATAAAGTAGCTTGTAAATCCATGCTCTAAAACACTAATCCCTGCTTCATTATATACTTCTGTAGTATACTCAAAATTATAAAGTAAGCTAGACTCAGTCTTTGTTTCGTTATGAATATATTCAAAAATAAAAGGTTTATAATCTAAAAGATCTAACCACTCTGTATTTGTAACAGTTCCTTTTAAATTTTCTTGATAGAAAATACCTTTAGTTTTTGAGTTATGTTTCCATATACCGGCATTACCAAATGTAGTTCCTGGATGAGTTAATAAAGTTGTTGCTGTTAAACAGTATCCTGCAGCTTGTGCTGATGTACTACAATATTGATAAGTTTTATATTGATTAGTAATAGAGTAAAAATCTGTTGATGTAGAAAAATATAAATATGGTAAATAAGTATGAAAACTTCCCCATATATTTAAATCTGGGTAATAAGATATAGTCCATCCTACTTTTTCAAAAAATCTAGTATCACCCCAACCAATTGGATCCCAAGGATCACATCCAGATATTTTACATCCATTACATCTATAATATTGACAAGTACTTGATCTAAATATAATTTTACCTAATGTACAATTAGGAACAGTTGCTACTTCTTCCCATCCAGTAATAAAATCTGCTGTAGGTCTTAAATCATTTTTAGTTAAAAGTATTCGTTTATGTTTAGGATCATAAATAGAATGTAATCCTATACCTAATATTGGATTATCTATATTACAAACATCACTAAATCCATAAGGCACTAATTCAAAATCTAAATTATCTCTAAACCATTTTTCTAATCCAAGCTGACTAACTTCTTCTAATTTGTCTTTCATTAAAAAGATTTTTTTAGATTTTGCATCAACAAAGAAATATCCATTTCTTGTAGTTAAAGCAGCCCATTGAGATTGAGTTCCTCCAAATCCTTTTTGAGTGTGTAAAATCTCATCCGGCTCTTGTTGGAATATATCTCCACTTCCAACAAACGCTTCACTACCATCTTTCATTTGCATAGATTGTTTACCTTTAGCTGCAAATAAACTTTCTTCCATGTGAAAGTATAATAGATTATTAAATGATGATAACTTCCATAAATCTCCTCTATTCTTTGGAAGATCTTTATATTGATTAGCTTTAAATATTCTCCAGTTATCTATTAAACTTGTAGGGTCTGCTTTAACACTTCTATGTGTTCTTGTTGGAAAATCTGTTTGATCTACATCTTTTAATGGTAATGGAAATGCTGGTCTAATATCATTATCTGCATGATAATTCTCATTATATTTTAAATTATCTACATCATTTAAATCTTTTACTTCTCCTGATCCTTTAAATACTCTTAATGCTGTTGTTCCTGGAAAATATATACTTAGATCATCTTCTGTATGTCTTAATGAAATGTTATAACTACTTTCTACTATATGTGAATGAATAGCTCTTTGAGCATTAGCGATTGACATATCGTCTAAAGGAGAATAAGCTGTAGCTACCCCAAACCTACTTAAAAAAGTATCTCCTCCAAATATACCTTCTTCAGCTAATGTGTCTGTAGCAAAAGCAATAGCCGGATCTGCTATCGGAGTTCCTGTAGCTTCGTCAAATAAAAATACTTCTAAATCATCTCCTAGTACTTCAAATCCTGTCCACACTAATTCTTGACTATCAATAGATTTATACACATCAGTTTTAAAAGCTGCTAAATTTGTAATATACGTTTGATGCCATGGATCTATTGTTATTAATCCTGTTGACATCCCATCTACAGTACCTTTAGTTGGTGATGCTAAAACAAAGCCAGTTCCAGGCCAATTATATCCAAAGTCAAGTGGTCCTGGAGGAGAAGCGTTTGTTCTACAAAATAAAGCCGGTAGTTCTACTTTATCAGCTAGTCCTAATAGTATAGAACTATGTCCACCTAAATTAACTATATCTCCTCCAAATCCTAAAGGTTCTCCTGCAAATATACTATCTCCTTTTAAATATGTTTTTGCTTTTTGTCCTAATAGTCTTGTAATTCCATATGTACCTCCAGACCATTCTTTTGCGCTTACATAAGTTCCTCCTGCAAACATTGCTCCTAGTATATATCTGGCATAACAATTAGTTACTTCACTACCAGCTTGAGGATTTTCTCCCATATAGCCCCAAAACTCAGTTATTTGCATAACTTCATTAGCATCTTCTTTTATAGAAGTTAACATTTTTTTAGGTTGAGATATATCTGGACCATTCCAAACTAAATCATTTACAATATACTGTAACCTAATATGTGTAGCTGGAGCTAATGTATGTTTTCCTTTTAGTAATCCAAAGTCATAAAATTGTATATTTTTATATGCATTTCCACTATTGTTTTCAGGGTTACTATTTAGTGGAGCAACTTGATATGAAGCTGGAGGCCTAGAAAAAGCATCACAAGCATAAAAAAGTCTTACCTCATCATATTCTGTTGCATTAGCTTGTTGAGCATAATCACTAACAGGTATACTATTATAGTTGGTACCACCTCCTCCAGCTAATTCTTTACATATACCTACTATTCCTACTTTTTGCTCTGTTGGTAAAACCTGTCCTTGACCTAAAACTGTTCTATCTGAATAATCTCTTTTAGCCCTATATATTCTAAAGCCTTGTATTTTATCTTTATAAGATGAAGGTATCTGAATATCATCAAATTGCATTCCCAATATACGAGCATCTTGATGTAGATTAGCATCATGGTAATCTGGATTTCCTCCAGGTGGTGTTAAATCTACTGTAAATCTTACCCATGAATCTGATGTTCTAGTTTTGGTAGAACATAAAGGATTGTTAGTTGCATTTGAGTAAGTTATAGTTCTATTATGAGGTAACATCATAAGTCTCCTTTTAGTACAAGGAGGATTTATAACTTTTCCTTTACCTTCAATCATAAGCGCTTCATCCTTCATTAAAACATAATTAAATGTTCCAGTTGTAACATGAGAACTATGATTATTATATCCAGCATTACCACACCAACCATGAGCCTGATTTATTTCTTTTTTAACTACATCTTGAGTTATTTGAGAACCAGTTACATCTAAATGTGTTATTGCATTAAAAGCCCATCTCCAAGTACTATCATCGTCATTATACCATTGAACATGAAGATCTACTTGAACATTTGTAAAATCTTGTTGTGCTATAAATAATCTTTGACCTCCATCATAAGTGTTTGAAGCAGGAGCCCCAGAAGGATTAGTAGGAAAATCTTCAAAAATTAAATTACCAAATGTATGTCCTGGACAATTATTTCTAGCATCAGGATAAGTATCAGAAACCCAGTGATCAGATGGAAGTGTAGGAAAACTACCATTAAGGTGAGTTGTACCATGATCTTCCGTTATTCTAAAACTTCCTGTATAAGATGAAGGAGGTATACTAGTAATAGTAATAGAAGGATCTGTTAATTCAATATCATAATTACTATCTGGATCTACAACAGATGTTTTAGTTCCCGTTCTTGCTACTGAAGATCTAGATTTATTATCATTAGAAGGCATTCTGTGATGTCTTACATTTTGTCCTATAAGAGAGCCATTTTCAAATGTAGTAGCATTTATCATATATGTACCTGTCAATTTTCCGTTTTTATCCCATACTTCAAAATTAGGATCATCTGGATATACTTCATTTACATTGTGCCAAAAGTTCATATGTCTAGATCCATTAACAGGAGTATTAGGAAATTGAGCGGTAGCTGCTGCTTCATTAGGACCATTAGGATCAGGACTTAAATCATAAAAATGATAAAGTTTAGAATATTCACTTATCTCTTGTAGTCTTGTAGAGGCCCAAGTTGTTCCTGGGATTGTACCTATTTCAGATCTTCCATTAGCTGGAGGAATTTCATATCCACTATAATCTGTAGTATAGCTTACTCCAGCATCAATACTTCTAGCCATAGCTCTTCTACCTGGTATATGATATGCATAAGACATACTACCATCTTTCATAATAAATGCAAGATAAAATGCGTACACTTCATCACGCATATATCCTCTATAGTCTGTGCTATTAGGTATAAACCTATAAGATTTAGAAGCATCTACACTATTACCATTATCTACTTCACTATTAGCAAAGTTATTTTGTAAGAAATCTGCTGTAAGCCAAGTCTCATCAAAAGGATCTAAAGTTTTTATAACAGATCTAGATTTAATATTGTTAGCATATTTTTGATAGCCTAAATCTGGTGAAGACGTTAAATTACCTAAATATAAAACATTGTCTAACTGATTAATAGTTTTAGCTGTGTCATAAGCTACAGTATCAATTATAACGTCATCAACAGAAGCTCCTGAAGAACCCTCAGTACCAGAAAAAGTAACTACAGATTCTTTATTTGCAGGTATTTCTATATCTGGTAATCTAAAAGCTTCAGTAGCGTCTCCCATTTTTCTAATAACTACAGGTCTCATATACTTATAGTCATTATTTAAATTAGTCACTTTCCATACACAAGCCTTTGAAGTTTGATTACCGTGCTTAGCTCCATCTTTTTTAGTAGTAGGCCTAGTCCAATCATACTCATCAGTAATAGAAATTGGATTAGATACCGTTAAATAATTCGTAGATACTTCGTCTATATCTACATAAGCTAATGCTAAATAATAAACACCTGTTAGCAATGTACCTCCTTCTACCACAGACTGTTGCGTAAGTTCATTATTATTATTTAAAGATGTTATAAGGGATATATGTGGTACAGGACCTGAATATGGAAATAGATTTAATAAATCAATATGATTTACTTGAATAGGTAAAAGCCCATATAACTTTTTCCAATTAGGATTATTTATAATTCCTAGAAAAATACTGCTTTCTCTCATTTGTCTATCTATGTTGAAAGCTCTTGGAGGATTTAAATCATCTGTCCAATATACAATTAAATCTCCTTTAGAGTCTATTTTATACGTCCCTTCTATTGGATAATTTATATTAAAATTTAAATTTGTTTCTGGTCTAACAATTATATCTGGTCTAAACAAAGTTGTATAATAATCATCTTGAAAAATTGCTATCTCACTAGCTCTAACACCGTCTGGATTATCTTCTATTTCTGTTACAAATAAAATAGTTCTATTATCTTCTATTTCAATTTTACCAATAACTCTTTGCCATTGGTTACCTGTTGTTCCCTGATGAGTAAAAGTATTACGCATATAATGCGCTAAATCTGTTCCACCTTCATTGGATACAGATCCTTGTTTGTCTTTAAAGATAGAATTTTTAGCATGTCTCCAACTTCCTTCTGGCTGATCAATATGCCCAGTATCTTTAAATAAACCTTTTATAAACTTTTTATTATACGTCATTATCCTCTAAATATATCTTCTTTTGTGTTTAAATTCTCAAACATTAAATCATGTTTATTAATATCTGGTATAAGTCTAACCCATTGATTCATAAATGATTCGTATCTATCTATGTCTGGGAAATTAGCTTCATTTCTAGCTTGCCCACAGTAATACCTCCACTGTTGATCAGCATAATTATAATCTATACCATTAGATTTAAATCTTCTATCATTAAGCATTAAATCACTTTGTAATAAAAGTTTTTTAAAGATATACCAAAACATAGCCTCTCTATAACTTATATTATCTGGTACTAATGGATAACACTCTTCGTCAATAGGAAATGCTGTATAACTTAAACATACTTTACCACTTACAAAAGATGTTTTTATATAACCATTATCAACTATATAAGTATCTTCATATTTTGTATTTTCATTAACACAATCATCGCAGTGCATACTTCTATGAAAAGTACTGGCTCCATATTGTAAAGGCTGCATATTATTATCTTGTTGTGTAAAATAAACATTTTCTAATAATACTATTCTACTATTTATTTGATGTAACTCAGTTGATATGTTAGAGTACTCTAAGCCTTCTTCTTGTGCTGCAATAATAGAAGCTTTTAATTCTTTTACTTGTGTTGTAAGAGTATCTAACTCTTTAGATGTATTTTCTGTAACTGTGTTATTAATAGATACTTGATTAATAAAATATAAATCTGTAGGTAATAAAACCTTATGGTTTGATACAGTTAATACACATTGTTTTTGTATTAATTGTCCTGTAGCTCCAATATGCTCTAAAGCTTCTCCAACCCATTCTATTGCATCATCAATCCATGTATCATAGCCTGGTCTTAAGTCTCTAAAAATTTTTCTTACAATTGATTTACTTGATATAGTTTTACTATTCAATGCCATATTAATGTTTTTTAAATTTTAAATAAGCTAAATCATCTTCTTTTAAAAGATTTATGAGCTTTTCTTTGTTGCCTTTTAATCCTCTTGTGGCATCAAATCTATATACTGATTTATTTGGAATTTTACATTTACCTTTCCTCCAATAGTATTTGCAATAAAATTCATCAGTATGATAGATATGCCACTTTACTCCGTTACCTGTTTCGGAGTTATATAAAATTTGACCTTCTTCTAGGAGTTCTTTTTTATATTTATTACTTTCTCCCCAATCTAATCTTGGTGATCTAGGATCTCTATCTCTTCTAATTATAGATAATGTAGATAAGTTATTCCCCATATTAAACTCTTTACCTTCTAGTATATAATCTATAATCATAATATTAAACTCTTGTACTATATTAGTATAAGTATCTTTATCTATATTATTATACTTTTCTTGATAATCTTTATATATATCTTTTAAAGTATATTGCATTCTATAAGTCGTCTATATTAGGTATAGCTGGCTCTAAGAATCCTCCTGATTTGTACATCATCTTTTTCATTCCTCCTCCCATCATTTTCTTTTTGCCTCCATACATTTTTTTCTTAACACCACCTTTCTTTTTTATAGTGCCTGTTTTTTTCTTTTGTAAATAAATATCAGCTTGAGTAATTTTACCGTCTTTATTATTATCAGGAAATCCTCCTTTTTTCATTCCAGCTGGTTTCTGAGTTGTTGCCTTTTTCTTCAGCTTTTCTATTCGTGGATTTACAGGTTTTTTAAGTGTAGGTTTTACGAATTTACTGCCTGGCCCCATAGGGCCACTAGGTTTCGTAGAAGGTTTTTTTGCTCCTCCCATTTGTTTTTTTCTTAATTTTCTTGTCATTTTATTTTAATTTTAATTTATTTAGTTTTTTGTCTTCCTATTATAGTTTTAGGGTCTTGCATTCTATCGTTCTCTGTATCACTAAATGTTCCAGATAATAATGCTAATTCTCCTTCTAATATACCTTTATTAATCATATTTAACATATCCATAGGAATTGGATAATTTGTAGTATCTGCATCAAAACAAGGACCATTGTCAAAACACTCTTTGTTAAATACTGCAACATCTTCAGGATTTTCAAATACTCCTCTAACATTAATCATATCTATACCTTTAGCATTATAAATATATAGATAGTCTCCAAGCATATAAGATTTCATTTTATCTTTAGTATACTTATCATAAGATAACCATCTAATAGTATTTGAATTTACCATAGGTATTGAATTCATACCACTTACATCTCCCACATAAGAGATAGCCTCTTCAAAGTTATATCTTATAGTTTTAGGTATTTTTTTAACTGTTCTAAAAACAGGACAAGTTGTATTTATCTGACAACATTTAGAAGCATCTACAGCCATTAAATCTACACATCCTAAGTCTTGTTCTACATGTCTACTATTAAACCCATTTCTAGAATAATCTCGTCTAATAAACATTGCTCTATAATGTTTTATATTAAACTTTATTTGATCTAAAGAAATATGTTCATCATGATTAGATCTCCCTCCTCTAACAAGATTTAGTAGATTTTGTGCTATTTCATTTAATGTCATTATTTTTTTCTTTTTTCAAATGAACGTCCTCCAAAATAAGCTCCTATAACTGTAATAAGAACTAATTGTAAAAGATCTGTCCATTTAGGTTCAACGTCAAAATTTATTGTACCTGCGTCTATAAATATCATTAATACAGTACTAATAACTAAAAATATTAATACCATTGGTCTTACGTTTTTAGATAACCAAGAATCAGAATTCATATCTGCTTTCCATCTATCAGATATTTGTTTTTCCATTTCTACTTCATAGTTGGCTACTAATTCTTTAATTTTTTGTTCTGCAGCTAATTTTTCTTCTTCAGAAGTATGTAAGTTATCTATAACTCCACCTACTCCTTTTACTAGGTCTGCTGCTCCACCTGAAAATAATTGTCCTAACATAATTTATTTTTTTGCAAATTTTTCTATTCCAGCTATTCCAAAACATCCTAATACAACCCACACAAATGAATCATAAACAAATTCATTAATAGCTAAGTCTCTTCCTAACCACCCAGTTAATAAGTCTAACACCATAACTCCACACATTATTATAAATGCTAAAGCTCCTATTATCGACTTTTCATTCCAATCATTATTATCTTTAAATATATTCATATTTTTATTTAAAATTTTCTATAACTCTTAACGAAACTTCACTATCAGAAGCACCTAATTGAATATATAAACCTCCAGTTTGAGTTGCATCTGTATATATAAGATCTTCTGAATCTAATAATAAGCTAGCTCCATTAGGTATAACTACCTTCTGTAAAATATATCCTTTTTCACTTCCTATAGTATTTCTTTCATCTAAAGGATTAGACCAATTTTGATTAGCTTCACTATCTTCATCAATATTAGTTTGAGGCGATCTTAAACTTCCAGCGCTAATGTCTGCAACGTCTGTTTCACCAATTTTTATATTATCCTTTTGTTCATATAAAGTAACTGTTACAGCATCCGTAATATGCGAATTAACTATTAATAATGAATGAATAGATTTAAATTTAGGATCACGAACAAAAAAATTTGTTGCAGTATTACCTGATATTTTATAATATTTTCTTACAGGTTTATTTTTATTCTGATGAATCTTTGGTAAACTTCTCTTACGTTGACCATTATATAGAAATCCTGAATTATCTTTATTATCGTTTTTATACGCCATTCTTATTTATTTTAAGGTGCTGTTAATGTTACAAGTCCTCCGTACACTATATCGTTAGTATAACTTGTTATTGTTACTTTTACTACTAAATAATTGGTAGTATCAGCAGCTACATCTGTTATATCACATGCTGATCCAACAGTACAACCACCACCTGCTGTTTTATCTGTTAAAGCTCCAGCGTTGACATCAGACTCATAAACATTTACAGCTAAACCTGTATCATTACCATACACAGTTACGTTTGTAGCTGCATAACCAATAGGTATCTCTACAAATGCATAAAGTTCTGCATCATTAGATGTGGCTCTAACACCTATTATAGTATCATCTCTAAACTGAGATGATTTATTTACACCACCGTCTTCATTAGACATAAAATGATGAGGTAATATTTTTATTGTAGTACGTAATAAACTAACTGCCCCACTTGAAACTGTAAAATGCTCTTCATTAAAGCTAGCTATACCTTTATTAGCGTCTGTAGCATCCTCACCAGCAACAGTTATAGTTGCACTACTATTTGTAACATTTATACCCTCTCCACCTCGCAATATAAAATCTGCACTTCCAGCATCATCAGAGGCTTTACTACCTGACCCTGTGTCAGTTTGTATTGTTACACCTGTTATATCACCAGTAGCTTCTGTTGCTTTTACTATTTTATTATTAGAGTCTAAACCTAAATTACTACCACTAGCTATAGTTCCGCTTTCTATATTTTCTAAGTAAATATCAGCACGAAATCTAGCTATTAAGTCTACTATATGTTGGCCTATCCACTTCATTTATATTACTTTATATCTTGTTTTTCCGTTTTCTTTATAAGCTTTTAAACATCTATTTCTATTTTCTTTTTCAGACACATAACTAACATGTACCCAGTCAGGACTCTTATCATCTCCAAATTCCCATATTAACTGATCAAAATTTAAACGCTCTTTTATAAACCCGTACATTTCAGCATTTGTTGCTGTACCATACGTATCATCTATATCAATAGCTTGACCGTGACAATGTTGAGATTTACTAGATCCGCCAATAGCTTTGTTTAATTTTGGACATCTAAAGAAACTATTTATCTTTATAGGTCCACACATTTCTTCTCTAAGAGGTTCAAATATTTTCTCAGCAATGATCTTCATATTTTTTAATTGCTCATCATTAGGTGTATTTTCTATGCCTCTTCGTGTAGCTGTATTGCTATATACACCTTCTTTATAACTTATATGTTTACTTATCATAATTTAAATTTATGCTTCTGATCTAGACCAGTATCCGTATTCAGCTTTACATGTTCCTCCTACTGCTATAGCTTTAACCTCTTTAGAATTAATTAAAGGTAAAAATAAAAATTCTCCTATTCTAAGTCTTACATCTGATGTTACCCCTATACTTACAGTAAGATAATCAGTTGCATTTGTACCTTCTTGTAACTTCATATATATATAGCAATATGAAGAATTAGTAGGCATAATAGTTTTAGTAGCTGTAGTTGTAATCTCAACACGCCCAAACTCTTTAGGATCTGAAATTTTACTTATACTATGTATTGTTTTAATATCAAGATCATCAGTCATCGAACCTTGAGTCTGTAGTGATATTTTTGGAATTAATGTTGCCATAATTTTATTTTTTTATTATTGAGTATGTCCTAATTCAAATATTAATACTTCTAATGTTGGAGTACCAGCTTGTGAAACTGCTCCTAAATCTAAAGAAGAAGACCATGGAATCCATGCCCATTGTCCCGGAGATAGATGCATATACTCTTCTCCATTATACATTCTAACTAGTTTAATATTATAAGTGCTTACATTATTTAAAAATAAATAACTTTTTGTATAATTAAGTGCTGTAATTAAAGGTGTTGCTGCTGTATCACTTAGTACTAATCTTTTTTTTGCAGTATCTTTTAATACAACTAATACATTATTTACTTTCATATTTATTACATCACTAGTTGCATTTTTACTTGCTAAAGTTAATGCTGCTGTTACTGTTGCTGTGTTTGCCATATTTTTTTATTTTATTTATTAACCTTTAACAAAGTATGCATATTCTGCTACTATTGTGCTAGATGATGATTGTAACTGAACTCCTAAAGAGTGTCCTCCTACAGGTAAGAAACAAAATTCACCTGCAGCTAGTTTACCAAAAACTGTATCACCTGTTAACTCTACATTTAAAGTTTCTGTAGTAGAAGTTGATCCATCGCTAGTTCCTGTGTGTTTAACATACACATAATATGTTTGACCATCTGTTGCTGGTTGTATGATATTATTTGCTCCAGTAGTTGTTACACTTGTTTGTGAAACACCATTAGCAGGAAAACCTACAGTTAATGCATCTGTTACTGCAACATTTAAAGAATCACTAGAAATATCTGAGCTAGTTAATGTTAATTTTGCTGTTATTGTTGCCATAATTCTATATTTATTTTAATTTATATTATCCTTTTTTCCAATATCCGTATTCTATAATACAACTAGCAGTGTCAGCTCTTGCTTCTAATCCAGCTCCAGTATTTATAGGGAAGAAACAAAATTCTCCAGGACTTAGTCTAGCATATTGTACACTAGCTGTAGTTTGAAGAATAATGAAATTATTGTTATCTAAGTTTTTTGCATAGAAATAAAACATTCCAGCTATCGCTTCATCTACTAATTCTTGATTATCATCTGTTGTTATAGTTGTTCTAGATAATCCTACACTAGGTTCAGTTATTGTTAAAGTGTCAGTTACAGTAATACTTAAAGCATCAGAAGTAGCATCTGCACTGCTTAAAGTTAATGTTGGTGTTAGTGTTGCCATTTTTTTATTTTTTAATTTTTAATTATTTTTTTATTTATCGTTTGATTATTATACTTAATCACAGTGTTATATATTCCTTTATCAAAAGAAGATAAATTTATTATATTACCTTTTCCTGATAAAATTAGCCTTCCTATATTATCATAAACATCTATTTCTACAACTTTACTTATATAAAAAACTCCAGTTGTTGGATTAGGATATAATAATATATCTTTATTTATAACTCTTGCTGGTGGTAAATTCCCAGTCCATCCACTGCTACAATGATTATATGTTAACTGACATATAGTATCCCACTCATTCTCACAGCAGTATTCATCTACTTCTATTGTCCAAGCATAGCAAGGATCATTTAACCAATAAGGTGTTCCTGAGCCAGTAATACAATTAGCATCATATAAACAAGAACTACTATCATTAACATTAGCAAGTATATTATAGTTATAGGCACTTTGGTCCATACAGCCTTCAATCGCAGTAACACACGAACCATTGTCAGTATTAGCCAACGAATCATAGTTAAGAGCAGTGCTGTCCATACAACCATAAATAAAAGGAATACAGCTAAAATCTTCTGTATTAGCTTGTGGGTTATAGTTAAGCATACTAGGATCAGTACAACCATAAATATAAGGGATACATGAATTATTGTCAACATTGGCTAAAGGGTTATAGTTAAACATTGTGCTATCAGTACATCCGTAAATTGGTAATATACAACTAAAGTCATCTGTATTACATGAATCACAATAGTTGAGGGCTGTCGGATCAGTACATCCTAATATAATAGGTACACAACTACCATTATCTACGTTTGCTAATGGATTGTAGTTAAATGCTGTTGAATCCATACACCCATATATAGGAAGAATACATGAGAAGTCATCTGTATTAGCAAGAGGATTATAATTTAATGCTATTGGATTTGTACATCCATATATAAACTCAATACATGTACCATTATCTGTATTTGCTAACGGGTCATAATTATATTGTGTAGAATCTGTACAACCATATATAAATGGAATACAAGAACCATTATCTGTATTACACGTGTCACAGTAGTTATACATAGTTGCATCCATACATCCATATATATAAGGTATACAAGAGCCAGTATCTATATTTGCACTTGGTGAATAATTCCACATTGTGCTATCTGTACAACCATAAGTAACCCCTATACAACTTCCATCGTCTGTATTTGCTAAACTATCATAATTATATGCAATAGGTGATGTACATCCATATATTACAGGTATACATGTATCATTAGTATTAGCGTTAGGATTATAATTAAAAGCTAAAGGATTCATACATCCTAATATAACAGCAATACATCCACCATTATCAACATTTGCATTTGGATCGTAATTAAAAGCAATTGAATCTGTACATCCAAATATAGCTAAAGTTAAACAACTTCCGTCATCTACGTCAGCAGTATAACCTTGCGTATAATATTCTAAATAACCAGGATTGGTACAGCCTGGATCATAATAACAAGTGTCATTAGTATTTGCTAAACCATTATAATTATAAGCTGTTGGATCCATACAACCAGTTACTACTGGTACACATTCATTACCACAATAAGGATATGCTTCATATATATCTAAAGCGCTTCTATAATGTCTTAATTTATTTTCATTTGGACCAGGCCAAGGATTATTACCCTCATATATTATAGTCCCATAATTATTCTCTACTTTAAACGAATTTTGAATTGTTTGTATATCTAATTGCTGTGCATTCTGTTGAGGCGTAGGTATTTCAAAGTAGTAAAAGTAAACCTCATCATTAGAATTAAGAGTTAATTCAAACGTGTCAGAATAAACACCGTTGTTCATTATTTTAAATTGCCATAGTGAATCTCCTTGTTCAACACCCAACCAGCAAGCTCCCCATGAATCACCACCATCATCAAATAATATTAAATCATAAGTACAAGGTGAAGTTCTTAACATCCTATCAGCTGTAGGATCATAATTAAATGCCGCAGGGTCAGTGCACCCATAAGTAGCTAATGTCATACAACTTCCATCATCCACTGTAGCTAATGAGTCATACTCTAAATATGCAGGTGTAGTACACCCATATATTATAATATCATTATTACAACTATCAGATACATAAGGATTAGACGATGCTGTATATCCAAAGTTTGGAGGATTTAAGTAAAACACTGTATCTTCACAGTCTATATTAGTTACTAAACATCCACCAACAACAGAACCTCCACCAATACCATCACCATAAGTATCATTAATAGTAAACATTATTATATCTCCAACAGGTATACATACTTGAGTGTGTATTGTTTGTCCTGTTTGTGTATAATCATAAGTTCCAGAAGGAACAGAAGCAAATGTATCTGTAGCTGAATATATCAACCAAGATGTTTCACTAGGCCAATTATCTAACTTTATAGCTACATTTATTAAAGACTGCCCAGTATTACAGATAACTTCTTGTATACAGCTTCCGTCATCTACATTAGCCCATGGATTATAATTTGTAGCTGATTGGTCTGTACACCCAAAATAATAAATACAACTTCCGTCTGTATGAGTAGCTAATGGATTATAGTTAGAAGAAACAGTATCAGTACATCCATATATAACTGTAAATGGATCACTAACCATTATATCATCTATACATATATCACTATAAAACGAACTACCTGTTGTAGCTATAAATACTATTTTAAATGAATCTACAGCAGCTACAGGATAATAAGCAAACTTCCATTGATCTCCTTGATTACCCGATATAATACCTAATGATGTATATCCGTTAGCATCTATATAACCTGCTTCTAAATCTCCCATAGTTGAACCATACATATGATACCAAAAAGATAATACTTTACCTGGCGATTGTGATATATCAAATGTAGGTGTATATGATATAAACGTTTGATTTGGAAACCCTACACCATTTGTAGAAGCTTCTGCATAATAGTATATCCCATTACCGTAAGTATGATCTCCTTGTGGTCCTGTTAATTGAGAACCTGTTGGGCCTTGCATTAACCACCAATCTCTATCGTTAGTTGGGTCTTGTTCTAAACCTATAATATTTTCAAAATCATGAACCCAAGGAAAAGTGTTAATTTGCCCAAATCCAAAATAAGGTAATAATAATATTAATAGTATTAATTTTTTCATTTACTACAACAGTTTTCATCACATAAATTTAAACATACTTGTTTAAAAGTTATCACACATAATAATTTACATATAAATTTTTTCATAATTTTTTGTTTTTAAAAGTCACTCATTAATAATTCATCAATTTTCTCTTGTACCTCTTCTTTTGTTGCTACCATTTTAAATGATAGATCAGCTTGAAACCTTAAGGCTTCTTCTCCATCTTTAAATATAATAATAGTAGGTACAACTGCTATTTTATATTTTTTAGCCGCATCAGCATCTGTACTTATATCTGTAAGGCCTTTAGTATTACACTCTTTAAGCTCCATAAACCAACCAACACTGTTTACGCTATTCCAACCAGCATTAAAATGTTTCGCTGTTATTTGTGCTGAAACATTGGATGAAACAAATAATAAAAATAGCGCAAATACATACATCAAAAATATTTTCCATATTGAATTTTTTTTCATCTGTTATATAATTTATCTTCTATTTTTTCTAATGTTTCTTTTATTTCTTCAACATCA
>Ga0208919_1000725_pt1 | contig 20843 bp, 16 predicted proteins | sample 4_EtaG_FD_184076 | JGI IMG/M metagenome (GOLD analysis project Ga0208919, IMG submission 184076) | Marine viral communities from the Subarctic Pacific Ocean - 4_ETSP_OMZ_AT15127 metaG (SPAdes) (version 3) | ecosystem: Environmental > Aquatic > Marine > Oceanic | place: Pacific Ocean | collected...
TCCTGTCCCAGGTCAGATGCTAGTGCCCTTCACAGCACTTCAGCTTGCGATGCACCCGGCGGGTTATCCCGGTAAACAGGGTGTAGGAGATGGTGTCGCACCAGGGTGCGACTTCATTGGCCAACAGATTTTTTCCCCAGAGTTCCACGGCAGAACCGAGGCCTGCGTCCAGGCCGGTCAGGTCTACCGTCAGCATGTCCATGGACACCCGGCCGATCAGTTGGGTGCGCTGGCCATTCACCAGCACTGGCGTGCCGTTTTTAGCCTGACGCGGATAGCCGTCGGCATAGCCCATCGCGACCGTACCGATTCGGGTTGGCCGTTCGCAGACCCAGGTACCGTTATAGCCGATGGCCTCCCCGAGTTGCAGCTCATGCACGGCAATAACCTCTGAAGTCAGAGTCATCGCCGGCTTCAACCGGGCCTGGATCTCATCCTTGCCGGTGAACGGTGAGGAGCCATAGAGAATGATACCCGGGCGTTGCCAGTCCTGGAGCGCCGTGGGGTGCTTCATGGTGCCGGCGGAATTGGCAATGCTCCGGGGAGTGGGGCAGTCACGATAGACGCTGTTGAACCGTTCGACCTGTCGCCGGGTCTCGATACTGGTCAGATTATCCGCTGATGTAAGGTGGCTCATCAGGGTAATGCCACTGACCTGCGGATGATCCTTCAACTTCTGATAGGCCAGCCGGTATGCGTCCGGGCTGAAGCCCAGTCGGTTCATACCGGTATTCAGCTTCAGCCAGACATTCACCGGTTCGGCCAGATTGGCTGACGTAATGGCGTCGAGTTGGAAATCATTGTGTACTGCGGTCCAGATATTGTGGCGGCAGATGTAATCCAGTTCGTCAGCGGTGAAGAACCCCTCGAGCAGGAGAATCGGTTTGCGAACACCGGCATCGCGCAGCTCAACGGCTTCTTCAATGCAGGCCACTGCAAACCCGGGCACGTCAGGTTCGAGCTTTCTCGCCACATCAATCGCGCCATGGCCATAGGCGTTGGCTTTTACTACCGCCAGGGCCTGTTGCGCTGGCGCCCTGGCTTTCGCGATCTGGTAGTTGTGGGCAATGGCATCCAGATCTATCGTCAAGGTTGTTGCTCGGGCCATGGTCGATCCCTTTTTCGTTACTCTATGGGTGAAAATCAGTGATAACGGGCCATGGAGAGCCCCTCAGGATCAAGGTCCGGGCTTTTTCCGTTGACCACATCGGCGACGTATCGGGATGCGCCCAGCGACATGGTCCAGCCCAGAGTACCGTGACCGCTGTTGAGGACCAGATTGTCATACTGGGTGTTGCCCAGAATGGGCACACTGTCCGGGGTCATGGGACGCAGCCCGGTCCAGAATTCGGCACCATCAACATCACCGGCGCCCGGGAACAGGTCCTTGACCGTAAATTCGATGGCGCCCCGGCGTTTCGGATTCAGTTCCTTGTTGAAGTTGGCGATCTCGGCGATACCGCCGACCCGGATACGGTCATCAAAACGTGTCACCGCGACCTTGTATTTCTGATCCATCACGGTCGAGACCGGCGCCTTGCTTTCGTCAACAATCGGCATGGTCAGGGAGTAACCTTTCAGCGGATAGATCGGCAGATGGATCCCGATTTTGCGGGTCAGGTACGGCGCATAGCTGCCAAGCGCTATCACGTACTTGTCGGCTTTGAGTTCTCCGGCACTGGTTTTCAGCGAGCTGACCTTGCCCTTCGAGGTTTCGATCGAGTGAATTTCGGTTCCCATCAAGAACTGCACACCCAGTTTCCGGCATTCCTGCGCCAGACCGTTTGTGAATTTATGGCAGTCACCGGTTCCGTCGCCAGGCAGATAGAGGCCTCCGACGATCTTGTCTTTCACATTGGCCAGGGCAGGTTCCTGGTGGATGCAGCTTTGTACATCGACCATTTGGTGGGGAACATTGCAGCGTTCCAGAATCGCCACGTCACTGGCTGCACCATCTAGTTCTTTCTGGCTCCGGAAGACTTCCAGAGTCCCTTTCATTCGCACGTCGTAGTCCAGTTCCAGCTCAGAGTTCAGCTCCCGGAAACATTCGGCACTGTAGCGGGCCACGCGGAGCATACGTTCCTTGTTTACATCAAATGCCTGCGACGAACATTGCGCCAGCATCTTCATCATCCAGCTAATGGTGTTGGCATCGAAACGTCTGACGTCGAAGTAGAGAGGGGAAATATCCTGCATCATCCATTTGATGGCTTTCAGCGGAACCCCCGGGGCACCCCAGGGCGTTGAATAATCGAAAGACAGCATGCCTGCGTTGGCATAGCTTGTTTCGGTGGCCGGAGTGTCCAGGCGGTCGACCACGGTGACCTCATTGCCCGCTTTTGCCAGATACCAGGCGGTCGTCACGCCGATAACCCCGCTACCTAAAACCAGCACTTTCATAGTCTGTCTCCAGCCAGATCCAAATAATTTGATATCACCAGTTTATTATCAAAAGACCATTAATAAACTTTGATTTTTGACATAATACAGGAATAAACTTCAATTAAAGTGATAAATATGGTGGAAAACTCGAATTATGAATGAAGGAAAAAAGCGATCTCTCGACAAACTGGATATCCGTATCCTCAAGGCGCTGCAAAAGGAAGGAAGAATCAGCTACGTCGACCTTGCCGATAAGGTTGGCCTGAGTTCGACGCCCTGCATCGAACGGGTGAGACGTCTGGAAAAAGAGGGCTATATCGAGGGTTATCACGCCCGACTGAATCCCGAGCTGCTTGGTTATACCATGCTGGTGTTTGTCGAGATTTCCTTGTCTTACCAGTCGCCGGATTCGTTCCAGAAATTCAGTGATGCGGTCGAAGAGTTGCCCTATATCCTGGAATGTCATCTGGTATCAGGGGACTCTGATTACCTGATCAAGGCACGGATCAGCGGTATATCCGAATACCGCGAGTTGCTCGGCGACATGCTGCTGACACTGCCGGGGGTCAAGAATTCCAAAAGCTACATTGTCATGGAAGAAGTGAAGGAGAGCCTTTCACTGCCCCTGGACTAGAACAGCAGTGCGAGCTTGGACAATCGGCCTGGGTTTGACTCATGGTGATGATCAACGAAAAAGGGCGCTTTGAAGCGCCCTTTCCGGTTTTGCTGTATTAGCAGTGATTTGCACTATTTGCCTTTCCAGGGCACCAGGGTTTTTTCTGCATAACGCATCAGCATGTCAAAGAGATAGGCGATGATGCCGATCATGACAATACCCATGATAACCACGTCGGTTACCAGAAACTCAGCAGCGTTCAGCACCATGAACCCCAGACCTGCCTGGGCAGCGACCATCTCTGCGGCGACCAGGGTGGTCCATCCGAAGCCGATTCCGATACGCATGCCGGTCAGAATTTCCGGAAGAGCGTTCTTGAGAATGATGTAACGGATGACCTGCCATCTGGAGGCACCCATGGAGTAGGCGGCGTGAATCTGTTCAATAGCTACAGAGCGGACCCCGGCCCGGGCGCTCAGTGCCATGGGTGCAAAGATCGCCAAGTAGATCAGTACGATTTTCGAGGTTTCACCGATGCCCAGCCAGATGATCACGAGTGGCAGATAAGCCAGCGGTGGCAGTGGCCGATAGAATTCAATGATCGGGTCAAACAGCCCGCGGGCGACGCGGTTGACTCCCATCAGGATGCCGATGGGAATGGCAGTGGCCATTGCCAGGGTAAAGGCTCCGAAAACCCGCAGCATGCTCCACCCGGTGTGCTCCATGAGCGACGCACCTGCAAAGCCTTCGGTCAGTATTTCCCAGAAGCGGGCGACCACCGCCAGTGGCGAAGGCAGGAACAGTGGACCGATCCAGCCGGCAGCGGTGACCAAATACCAGAGCAGTAGCAGGCTTGTTGCCGTGACCACGCTGATCGCCAGGCTTTTACCGCGACCGGGTGCTCCGTAGGATTCTCCCGGCATGACAGGGCCTGCCGAAAAGAGGTTTCGAATTCGCGGCATCGGGTTCAGGGAAGGTTGTCCGTCAGCGACGAGGGCTTTTCTGGTAACCGGTTGGTTCCGTTCCTGCTGGTTAACAGCCGTTTTCGGGTTCAGTGTTTTCGTGGCCATCATCAGTGCAATCCTCCGACCACTTCGTCGCCGTGGATAATGCTCAGGACTTCCTCTCGCATGGCGATGAAATCTGGCATGGACTTTACCTTGCGCGCGTCACGGCACTCGAGAAAGCGTTCATTGAAGTCGAGTTTAAATTCATGGGTGATGCGGCCTGGTCGCGGAGACATGATGATCAGCCGGGACGCCATGAACAGCGCTTCCTCGACACTGTGGGTGATGAAGAACATCATTTTCTGGGTTTCTTTCCAGACATCCAGCAGCAGTTCCTGCAGCACTTCCCGGGTGAGGGCATCCAGGGCTCCCAGGGGTTCATCCAGCAGGAGCATTTTCGGATCGTTGGTCAGGGCGCGAGCGATCCCCACACGCTGCTGCATACCACCGGACAACTGGTAGACGGGGTGATTGTGAAATTCTTCAAGACCGACGAGCTTCAGAAAATGTGTCGCCCGCTCTCGTCGTTCTGTCTTGCCCACTCCCTGCAGCTTCAGACCGAACTCGGTATTTTCGATAACGTTAAGCCAGGGCAGAAGGGCGTGTTTCTGGAACACGACACCGCGCTCCTTGCCGGGGCCGTCGATTTTGTCATGCAGGTCAATACCGCAGGCCACTCGCGGCAGTCCGCTGATCTGACTCTCACCCAGGGTCAGATAGCCCTCGGTCGGCGAGATAAAACCGGCCATCAGGCTGAGCAGGGTGGTTTTGCCGCATCCGGAAGCACCGAGTGCGACGACAAATTCGCCCGGGTCGATGGTGAAATTGATATCCGATAGCGCGCGAACCTGCTCACCGCCGTTCAGGCCCGGGTAGACCACTGAGACATCATGAATCTGCAGTTTGCTCATGGAGATAGCTCCTGTATTCGATCGGTGCCCCAGCGGGGCACCTGGACAAAGTGTGTTCAGAGTTCCAGCGCCTTTCGGGCATAGGAGGGGTTCACGAAAACACTGTAATCATCCTTCAGTGCCGGAATTTTGCCCTGGTCTTCCAGGAACTCGGACGTGAAACGCAATGCACGCGCCGCCCCACCTTCTTCTCCGCATTCCAGCCACGCGCAAGTCAGTTGCTCTTCCAGGGGCACAAATTCATACAGGGCCAGCACATCGAGGACGTTTTCGGCGTTGCCTCCAGTCATCTTGGCGATGCTTGCAACCATGGGGGAATCCGCGCTCAGGCTGTCTTTGTTACTGCGGTAGGCTTCGTCGGCATCGCTCATCAGCTTGATAACCTGGGTCACCACTTCCGGGTTTTCTTCCGCGAATTCCTTGCTAGCAACTACACCGTCGAACGTTGCTTTGCCCCAGCGACTGAGATCACCGGAACTGAGCAGTACTTTGCCATCCTGTTTAAGCTTGCTGAGGACCGGGTCCCAGATAAATGCAGCATCGATATCGCCCCGCGTCCAGGCAGCGGAGATGGCATTCGGCTGCATGTTCAGGACCTTCAGATCGGACTCATCCAGTCCAAACTGTTCAAGCGCAAAAAGGGTGTGGAAGTGGGTGGTGGAAACGAAAGGGACACCAAGGGTTTTTCCTTTCAGATCCTGTGGTGCAAGGATGCCGGTCCCGTCGCGCACGACCAGGGCTTCGGCGTTGTTGATGTTTTCCAGAATCCACACCAGCTCGATATCAACGCCCCGACTTATGGCAGCTGCGATCGGGCTGGAGCCAGCTGAGGCGATATCGATATCGCCAGAGGCCATGGCGGTAATCACCTTGGCACCAGAATCGAAACGTCGCCATTCAACTTCAAGGCCGGTTGCCTTCTCCAGAGCATCACTATCGATAACGGATTTCCAGGGATTCATCATGCCCTGATACCCGATGGTGACGGTGTCCGCCGTAGCAGTGGTGCTCAGAATGAAGCTTGTACCCAAGCCTGCCAGCAGGTATTTGAAGCCTTTTTTAACTGTCACGTTGTTCATAGTTTTCTCCCGAAAGGGTCATGTGCCGAGGTTGATCTTGTGTTCTGTGTCTACATTAGATTTGGCATCGGTCCAGCATGTAGATCCAGTTCCGCGGTAATATGGGGCCAGTACAATCTGTGGCATATCAATTGCATCATTCTGAAGCATTGACGTCTTTTTTAGGTGCAAACGCCCCATGAATGAGCACTACTTGAATATTCCTTTCGAAGAGGGTCGTCCCCTTCAGCAGCAGATTCAGGAGCGGCTGGTGGATGCAATTTTGGGTGGGCATCTGCCGGTTGCTGAGCCTTTGCCTTCTTCGAGAAAGCTGGCGGAGCAGTTGAAAGTTTCACGCAATACCATTGTTTTGGTGTATGAGCGCATGGTGGATGCTGGTTATCTGCAGTCCAGCAAACGCCGTGGCTACTTCATTTCGCCGGCCTTTCACGACCCGGACCAGATCAATGTGCAGGAGATATCTTCACGTGACGGTGATTCCCAGAAATGGAGCGACCGGTTCAAGCTCCAACCGAGCAAGTATCAGACCATCGTCAAGCCGAACCAATGGCAGCAGTATGAGTACCCGTTTATCTATGGCCAGATCCAGCAGGAGTATTTTCCGATAGAGCACTGGCGCGAATGCGCCCGTCGCACCTTGAGCACTACCGGGCTTACCGACTGGCTGCATGATCGCGTCGATATTGATGATCCCATGCTGGTGGAGCAGCTGCGCACACGAATATTGCCAAAACGGGGCATCTATGCAGGTCCGGGAGAAATATTGGTCACCATGGGGACCCAGAATTCCTTGTACCTGCTGGCCAATTTGCTTTTCGATCGCCATACCCGTGTGGCGCTGGAAAATCCTGGTTACCGCGAAGCCCACAGCATTTTCCGGAGCTTCAACGCAGACCTGGTGCTGCAACCGTTGGATCAGGAAGGGATCATGGTCGATGAAAAACTGAGAACCTGTGATTACATCTACATCACACCTGGCCACCAGGTGCCAACCGGGGTGGAAATGAGTCGTCGTCGTCGTGCCGAATTGGTGGAACTGGCACGGAGCAGCAATACGATTCTTATTGAGGATGACTATGATGCCGAGATCAGTATGCAGGAAAACCCAATACCGGCCATGAAAGCAGATGACCGGGACAATCGCATTATCTATCTGGGCAGTTTATCCAAGTCCATGTCGCCGGGTCTCCGTATTGGCTTTATGGTTGCTGACGAACAGCTAATTGCTGAAGCCCGGGTTTTGAGACGTTTGATGTATCGACACCCGGCCAGCAACAATCAACGACAGACGGCTCTGTTTTTGTCACTGGGGTATTATGATGCCTACCTGCGAAAGCTAAGGACTCTGTACGTCAACAAGCTGGTGAGGATGGAACGTGCCTTGAACCAACATCTACCAGATCTGATGACCCACGATGTTCATAGCGGTGCCTCTTCATTCTGGTTGAGAGTAGCGGATGGAATTGATACCGAACACTTGGCCTGGGTTGCGTCTCGCGAGGGAGTCCTGATAGAGCCTGGTGCCGTTCATTTTCTCCACCCGTCGCCACCTTGCAATTACCTCCGCCTAGGGTTTTCCACCATACCTGGCCACAAGATCGAACCTGGGATTGCGCAACTGAAGACCGTTCTCGAGCGGTTTAATGACTCCTAAAACCCCTCTGGCTCTATAAAGTCCTTCAACTGGATCTATAGGGTTATCCGCAAGCCCTCCTAACGTGTCACCCCAGTGGTGTTGTTTTTGACACCTCCGGAAGGGGAAAAGGACTTGGCGGATAACCTGGCACAATATATCAACGCAGATCTTGGCTGGGCGGTATTGCTGATCCTTGGCGCGGCACTGGTTCGGGGTTACACCGGCTTTGGGTTTGCAGCTATTGCCATTACGGGCCTAAACCTCGTTTGGCCGCCCCAGATCAGTGTTCCTGTCATAATCCTGCTGGATCTGATCGGGTCTGTTGGTCTGCTCCGTCCGTCCTGGCCGGAGGCTGATCGTGCCCTGATCGGGCGCCTGGCCTCTGGAGCCCTTCTCGGCATCCCACTGGGGCTGACCTTATTGATAGAACTGCCGGAAAGCTTTCTAAAGCTTGCCATTAATGCCGGTGTCCTGATTCTGACCCTGATACTTTTTTTCCGGCCGAGAAGGGCGGAACGCGAATATTCCTGGCTTACCCGTATCGTTGGGGGTATATCCGGTGCCTTCACGGCTGCAGCCTCTATCGGCGGTCTCCCTATCGTTTGCTATTTGATGAGCACGCCGCTGAATGCCAGAAGCCAACGAGCGTCAATGGTTATCTTTCTGTCGGCCAGTGATCTGGTGGTTCTGATTCTGCTTGCCGTCAGTGGATTGCTGGGGCTGCACCTTCTGCTACCGACCCTACTTCTACTTTTGCCAACCCTGTTAGGGGTCCACTTCGGCAAGCTCGCCTTTTACCGTTTCAGGCCCACCTCCTTTCACCCGGTAGCTTTGCCGATTCTGGCAGTTCTGTCAGTTGGGGGCCTCTGGGCGGGTCTGAAAACGTTTTTCCTCACCACGGCTACAGGAGTCTGAACCATGCAGAAAACTGCATTTATCACCGGCGCTACCTCCGGTTTCGGGCGCGCCTGCGCACTTCGCCTTGCCCAGGCAGGCTGGAACTTGATCCTTACAGGACGTCGTCAGGAACGACTTGATCATTTGCAGCAAGAGTTGGGCAGTCAGTGCCAGGTAGTGACATGGAAACTGGATGTGCGTGATGCAGAAGCTGTCCAGGCGTGTATCGACAATCTTGCACCGCCGTTTGCCGAGATCGATCTGCTACTCAACAACGCCGGCCTGGCCCTGGGCACAGAGCCTGCCCAGGACTGTGATCCGCAGGACTGGAAGCAGATGATCGACACCAACATCCTGGGCCTGACCAACGTAACCCATGCCCTGTTGCCAAAACTTATCCACAAGGGTGCCGGCGCCAGCATTATCAACCTCGGCTCCATTGCCGGCCACTGGCCCTATCCGGGCGGCAACGTGTATTGCGGTACCAAGGCGTTTGTTGAGCAGTTTTCTTATGCGCTGCGCTGTGATCTATCCGGAACCGGCGTGCGTGTCAGCAACCTGGCCCCCGGTCTTTCGGAGAGCGAGTTCACACTGGTTCGCACGGGCGGGGATAAAGCGGCTTATGACCAACTCTACCAGGGCAGCGATCCGATTCAGCCAGAAGACATCGCTGAAACGGTGTTCTGGCTCGCCAGCCTGCCACCGCACCTGAATGTAAACCAGCTGGAACTTATGCCGGTCTCGCAGGCCTGGTCACCTTTTTCTATCCATCGTAACTAATTGAAAAAAGGACTTAATCCAATGAACAGCCACGTGAATTACAATCATACTGTTGCCATGCTGGACCGCGATCATGTCTGGCACCATCTGACCCCGGGCGCCGCCGCTGCCAAGGGCGTTCCCATGTTTGTGCAAGGCGAAGGACTCTCGATCTGGGACTCTGCCGGCAAGGAATATCTTGATGCCTCCGCGGGCGGTGTTTGGGTTGTCAATGCCGGTTATGGCCGCACCGAAATTGCAGATGCAATCCGCGACCAGCTGGTTCGGCTCAATTTCTTTGCCAGCTCAATGGGCAACGAACCCGCGGCCGTGTTTGCCGGAAAACTGCTGGAAAAGATGCCGGGCATGAGTCGGGTCTTTTACTCAAGCTCTGGCTCTGAGGCCAACGAGAAGGCCTATAAAATGGTTCGCCAGATTGCCCACAAGCATTTTGGCGGCAAGAAGCACAAGATCCTGTATCGGGAGCGGGACTATCATGGCACCACCATTTCTGCGTTGAGTTCCACCGGCCAGGCGGAACGTCGGGCCCAATTCGGTCCCTTTACACCGGGATTTGTGGAAGTCCCTCACTGCTGCGAGTACCGCAACCAGTATGGTGATGTGGATAACTATGGCCTGCGTGCCGCCGAAGCCATTGAAGAGGTGATCCTGCGAGAGGGTCCGGACACCGTGGGCGGCATCATTCTGGAACCAATCACTGCCGGTGGCGGTGTCATTCTTCCGCCGGAAGGTTATCTGCAAAAAGTCCGGGAAATCTGCAACCGCTACGATATCCTGCTGATCATTGACGAAGTGGTCTGTGGACTGGGCAGAACCGGCAAATGGTTCGGCTACCAGCACTTCGGCATTCAGCCTGATATCGTTACCATGGCAAAGGGGGTTGCTTCCGGCTACGCGGCGATTTCATGCACCGTCACCACAGAACGGGTCTATCAGCTGCTTCAGGAAGATGAAGGCGATTCGCTGGGTTTTTTCCGGGACATCTCCACCTATGCGGGTAACCTGGCCGGGCCGGCAGCCGCGCTCGCCAACATGGAGATTCTCGAGCGGGAAGGCCTGGTGGATAACAGCGCGATACTCGGGGAGAGGCTTCTGGAGGGTTTCCGGGCGCTGCAAGAGAAACATCCGATCCTTGGTGACGTACGTGGCAAAGGCCTGTTTGCCGGACTGGAGTTGGTACAGAACCGCGAGAGCAAAGAGCCGGTGCATGAATCAGTGGCGATTGCCGTGGCCGGCAAATGCAAGGAACTGGGGGTGCTAATCGGTCGCACCAACCGCAGCCTGACCGGCCACAACAACATCCTCAATTTCAGCCCGGCACTGATTGTCACTGCAGAGCAGATCGACCGGATTGTCGATGTGGTCGATCGAGCCCTGACTGAAATTGCTGACCGCTAACGGGATTTATCCGGTGAAGGCCATGTGGTCGGTTTCCAGTTGCATCAGATTCCTGCTGGGACTGAGCATGCTGGCCGCGTGGCTCTGGGTACGGGGCAGCAATCGCTCGAAATAGAACTCGGCGGTGGCCAGCTTGGCCCGATAGAAGTCGGCCGACTCTTCGCCGCCGCTATCAAGCTTGTCCACAGCCACCGCAGCCTGACGCAGCCAGATATAGGCCATGGTGACGTAGCCGCTATACATCAGGAAATCGTAGGATGCGGAACTCACCACATCGCGATCCTTGCGCGCCGCGAGCATGATACGGACGGTCAGCAGGTTCCATTGCCCGGTCAGCTTGAGCAGTTCCAGAGCCCAGGGCCGTAGCCGTTTATCGGTGAGATGCTTACGGGCAAAATTGGCAATGTTCAGGGTGAACTCGCGCACCGCGCCTCCCTGGGTCGTCAGCAATACTTTTCGTCCCAGAAGGTCCAACGCCTGGATTCCGGTGGTGCCCTCGTACAGGGTGGCGATGCGGGTATCCCGGACAATCTGTTCCATGCCGTGTTCGCGGATGTAACCGTGGCCGCCAAAAACCTGGACCCCCAGGTTGGCCGCTTCGCAGCCGAGTTCAGTGAGAAAGCCCTTCAGAATTGGCGTCAGGAAGCCGAGTTTGTCATCGTACTTTTCCGCCTTTTTTTCGTCACCTTCGGTGAATCCCTCGACCATGTGATCGGCCAGCCGGGCCGAGTAATACAGCATGGCCCGACCGCCTTCGGCGATGGCCTTCTGGGTCAGTAACATCCGGCGCACATCAGCATGATGGATCAGGCTGTCGGCGACCTGGTCCGGCTCTTTCTTGCCTGAGAGTGCCCGCATGGAGCGCCGGTCCTTGGCATAGGCCAACGCCCACTGATAGGACAGCTCCGCCGGCCCGACACCCTGGATTGCGGTGCCAATCCGGGCGGTGTTCATGAAGGTGAACATGCAGTTGAGGCCCTCATTCTCGGGCCCGATCAGATACCCGGTGGCCCCGTCGAAATTCAGCACACAGGTGGCCGAGGCCTTGATCCCCATCTTCTTTTCCAGGCTGCCGCAGACCACAGCATTGCGTTCCCCCACGCCGCCCTGACTGTCGGGCAGGAACTTGGGCACGATAAACAGACTGATGCCCCGGGTGCCCTTGGGCGCATCCGGCAGACGGGCGAGGACAATATGGACGATGTTTTCGGTCAGATCGTGATCACCGGATGAAATGAATATCTTGGTGCCCGTCAGACGGTAACTGCCGTCGGCCTGGGGTTCGGCTTTGGTCTTTACCTGGCCCAGATCGGTGCCACACTGGGGTTCGGTCAGGCACATGGTGCCGGCCCAGCGACCCTCGGTCAGTGGGGCGAGGTAGGTCTGCTTCTGGTTTTCCGTGCCATGAAGGAAGATCGTGTTCATCGCGCCCAGGGACAGGCCCGGGTACATGGAAAAGGGCCAGTTGGCTGTGCCCATCATCTCCTGCTTCAGCAGCCCCATGGACGCAGGCAGGCCCTGGCCGCCATATTCCTCGGGTGCGGAGAGCCCCTGCCAGCCACCCACGGCGTATTGCTGGTAGGCCTCCCGGTAACCGGCGGGTGTGGTGACTTCACCGTTCTCGAGTTTGCAGCCTTCCTCGTCACCGGAGAGGTAGAGCGGGCTCAGCACTTCCTCACAGAACTTGGCGCACTCCCCAAGAATTGCATCCACGATATCCGGTGTGGCGTTTTCACCGCTCGCCAGGGCGGCGTAATGGCCCGGGTAGTCGAATACCTCATTCAGCAGGAACTTCATGTCGCGCAGTGGCGCCTTGTAAACCGGCATAGCGGAATCCTCTGTGTCCTTCTCGAAATCTCTGGCGGGCAAATCACCGCCTGTTGCCTTTTGTTTTACGCCAATACCCGGGCACTGCCATTGACGAAAAGCGCCGGGCAGCCTGTCAGAATGGACAATTGGCCGAGATGACGTAGCAGACTCTGTGGACTCCGGGTAATGATCGCTAAAACCGGTAGCGGCGTATTTCCTTGCGCCCAAGGTCCCCAAATATTCCCGTTCAGAGAGTGTAAAAGTCATGCAAAGCCTGATAACCGAGATATCGAAACGTCTGTCGACACCTATACTCTGCGTACTGACTTCGGCACTGCTGCTCAGTGGCTGTGCCAGCCCGTCACTCGAGGATTACGCAGACCGCACACCGGAACTGGTCCCTGAAGAGTTCTTCACCGGCGAACTTTCCGCCCGGGGGGTGGTCAAGAACTTCTCTGGTGAGGTGATTCGTACCTTTGATGCCGATATCAGCGCATCGTGGGATGATGAGGGTGTGGGTACCCTGGATGAGGTGTTCCGCTTCAACGACGGTGAGGTCCAGACCCGGGTCTGGACTCTAACGCCGAGCGAAGACGGGTACCATGCCGATGCCGGCGACGTGGTGGAACCCGGAACCATGCGCTGGAGCGGTAACGCCATTCACATGAACTATGTCCTCCGCGTGGCCTATGGTGACGGTACCCTGGATGTACGGATGGACGACTGGATGTATCTGATCACGCCCGACACGCTGATCAACCAGACCACCATGAGCAAATGGGGCATCGATGTGGGCGAAGTGGTTCTGGTGATCCAGAAAAAGTAAAAGACGACTAACCAATACCCGGAATATCTGGAAATCCTATGTGGAAGCAGTGGTTGATTGCGTTGGTGCTGGTGGCCGTGGCTATCGGCGGCGCCTTTGTGTATCAGAACCTGGACGGCGGCGATGCCAGCCAGGCCGGTCGTGACCGTCCCGCCAGCGCGGTCAATACCATGCTTCCGCAGATGCAGACGGTGCGGGATGTGGTCAACGCCGTTGGCAGTCTCAAGGCCATGAACGCGGTGGAACTGACCACGGAAGTCAGTGGCAGGGTGGTGCAGCTGAATCTGGAAACCGGCCGCCGGGTAGAGCAGGGCGAGGTGCTGTTGCGACTGGACGATCGCCAGGCCACGGCGGACCTCCAGGTGATCGAGGCTCAACTGGCGGATGCCCGCCGGCAGTATGAAAGGGCACAGCGGTTGCGCTCCAACAACAGTATTTCCCAGTCCCAGGTGGATGCGCTGAGGACGGCTGTCGACGTGGCCGAGGCCCAGCGACAGTCGGCTCGCGTGCGTCTGGAAAACCACCGGATTGAAGCACCGTTTGCCGGTGTGGTCGGGCTGAGCGATATCAGCGTCGGGGCCTACATCACTGCCGGAACGCCAGTGACCACCCTGGACACCACCGACCGTATGGAGCTGGGTTTTTCGATTCCGGAGCGTTTTCTGGGACAGGTGAGTCGTGGGCAACAGGTTCGCGGCGCATCGCCGGCCTATCCGGACCAGACCTTTTCCGGCCAGCTGGTTGAGCTGGGAGCCCGGATCAGCGAGTTGAGCCGGTCACTGCCCGTGCGGGCACTGATTGATAACCCGGAGGGTCTGCTCCGCCCCGGACAGTTCATGTCTGCCACCCTGACGCTAAGGGAAAGGGAAGCTCTGGTGATCCCGGAACAGGCGGTGATGATCCGCGGAGACGAGCAATTTGTGTTTGTGGCTGAAGACGGCGTCGCCCGACGAGTGTCGGTCAATCTGGGTTCGCGCATGCCGGGTTTTGTGGAAGTCACTGAGGGTTTGAGCGGGGAAGATCCGGTGATTGTGACTGGCCAGGACCGGCTCAGTAGCGGAGACCGGGTGCGGGTGATCGAAAACGACAAGGCCATTCCCGAGAACCGTTTTATTACGGCCAGGGAGTCGTAACCGGTGGTCCTCTCAGACATTTCCATCAAGCGGCCGGTATTCGCAACGGTTCTCAGTCTTCTGATCGTGGTGTTCGGTCTGGCAGCCCTCATGGGCCTGCCGGTGCGCGAATATCCGGATATTGATCCACCGGTTGTCTCCATCTCCACCGATTACACCGGCGCGGCGGCCGAGGTGGTGGATACCCAGATTACCCAGGTGATCGAGGGTGCCATCAGTGGTATCGAGGGTATTCGTTCGATCGAATCCTCCACCGAGCAGGGCGAATCCCGCACCAGTATTGAATTTACCACGGCCCGGGATGTGGATATTGCCGCCAATGATGTCCGTGATGCGGTGTCCCGTGTCGCCAACCAGCTGCCGGATGAGGCCGATCCGCCCGTTGTCCGTAAGGCGGATTCCGATGCCCGCCCGATGATGTGGGTGACCCTGCGCAGTGATGTCTGGGACAGTGCCGAGCTCAGTGACTTTGCCGACCGGGTACTGGCGGATCGGCTGTCGGTGCTCGACGGTGTTGCCGATGTGCGTATCGGTGGCGAACGGCGGTATGCCATCCGGGGGTGGCTGGACCGCGAACGGCTTGCCGCCCGGGATATCACCGTGGCGGAAGTGGAACGGGCCCTGCGCGCCAACAACGTGGAGCTGCCGGCCGGATCGGTGGACTCGTCCACGCGCAACTTCACGGTTCGTGCCGAAGGCCGGCTGTCGAATGTGGAAGAGTTCCGCGAGCTGGTGATTCGCCGGGATGGCAATGATCTGTTGCGGCTCGGGGAAGTGGCCAATGTCCAGATGGGCGTGGAGTCGGATGTCAGCCGCCTGCGCGCCAACGGCCAGACCGCGATAGGTATGGGCATCATCCGTCAGTCCAAGGCCAATACCGTGGCGGTTTCCGATGCGGTTCGCGCCGAGCTGGAGAAAATCCGCGAGACCCTGCCGCCGGAAGTGACAATCGCGGAAAGCTACGACGAATCCATTTTTATCCGGGCTTCGATCAAGGAAGTGGTCACCACGCTCGCTATCGCGGTGTCCCTGGTTATCCTGGTGATTTTCCTGTTCCTGCGTTCCTGGCGCGCCACCCTGATCCCGGCGGTCACCATTCCGGTGGCGGTGATTGGTGCGTTTATCGGCCTGGGCTTTCTCGGTTTTTCCATCAACGTACTGACCCTGCTGGCGGTGATTCTGGCTATCGGCCTGGTGGTGGACGACGCCATCGTGATGCTGGAAAACATCCAGCGCCGGATCGACGAGGGTGAGCCGCCTTTGCTTGCCGCCTACCGGGGCGCGAAGCAGGTCGCCTTTGCGGTTATTGCCACCACCCTGACCCTGGTGGCGGTGTTTGTGCCCATCTCGTTCATGGGCGGCAATATCGGTCGTTTGTTCGCGGAATTCGGGTTCACCCTGGCTGCAGCGGTAGTGTTTTCCAGTCTTGTTGCCCTGACACTGGCACCGATGCTGTGCTCCAAGTGGCTCAGGCACAGCCCGGAATCGGCAGAGGGTCATCGTTTCTGGGCCGCCAGTGAAAAGGTCCTGAATGGCCTGACCAATGGTTACCGCAGGCTGTTGGAGTTTTCCCTGAGGCAGCCGGGCTTGTTACTGGGCCTTGGACTTGTCGGGCTGGTCATTGCCGCCGTGGTGTATCCGAAATTGCCTCAGGAGCTGGCGCCTACCGAAGACCGTGCCGTGATTATCATGCCCACCAGCGCGCCCCGTGGCTCAACGGTGGAATACACCGACCACTACGTTCGGCAGGTGGAAGAGTCATTGCTGCCGTATCTGGATGAAGGCATAGCCAACCGCCTGCTTGCCATCGTCGGGTTCCGTGATGAAGAGGACAACGCGTTCATGATCATGGGCCTGGTGCCCTGGGAAGATCGGGAGATCAAGCAGCAGGAAGTGACCAGCGAAATCCGCAAAAAGTTGGCCGATGTGTCCGGCATTCGAACCGTGGCCGTGAACCCGCCGGGTCTGGGTCAGCGGGGGTTCAGCCAGGCCGTGGAGTTTGTGGTGGCCGGCCCGGACTACGAATCGGTGCAGGCCTGGAGCCAGGAAATCGTGGAGCGGGCCAAGGAAAACCCCAATCTTCAGGACCTGGATACCGATTTCGAGCTGACCCGGCCGGAACTGCGGGTAAACATCGACCGGGAGCGGGCCGCGGATCTGGATATCACGGTAGAAGACGTGGGCCTCACCTTGCAGACCATGCTGGCTTCCCGGCAGGTAACGACTTACATCGATCGAGGCCGCGAATACGATGTAATCATTCAGGCGGAAGATGCCAACCGGGCAACGCCCGAAGACCTCGGCCAGATTTTCCTGCGGCCCCGGGAAGGCGGTAACCTGATCCCATTGCAGGCACTGGTTTCCGTGCAGGAGATCGGCGCCAACCCGGACCTCCGCCGCATCGACCGCCTGCCCGCTGTGGTGATCAGTGCGTCTATGGCGGATGGTTACGACCTGGGTTCGGCATTGACCTACCTGAACAATCTGGCTGTGGATAACTTGCCGCCGGAAGCCCGCATTAGTTACAAAGGCCTGAGCCGGGAATTCCAGGAATCCTCGGCGGCAATCTACGTTACCTTTGCGCTGGCTTTCGTCATCGTGTTCCTGGTGTTGGCAGCGCAGTTTGAAAGCTGGATCCATCCGCTGATCATCATGTTGTCGGTGCCGCTGGCGGTAACCGGGGCTCTCCTGGCGCTCTGGTGGACGGGTATCAGTCTGAACATCTACAGCCAGATCGGCATCATCATGTTGCTGGGGTTGATGGCGAAGAACGGGATACTGATCGTGGAGTTCGCCAATCAGCTCCGGGACAAGGGTTACGAGGTGCGGGAAGCGATTCTCGAAGGCGCCTGTCTGCGTTTCCGTCCGGTACTGATGACCACCATATCGACGATTTTCGGTGCCGTGCCCCTGGTGATTGCCACTGGCGCCGGAGCCGAGAGCCGGGAGTCGATTGGTATGGTCATTCTGGGCGGGCTGGTCTTCGCCACTACGCTGACCCTGTTCATCATTCCGGTGCTCTACAACCTGTTGGCCCGGTTTGCCAAGTCTTCCAATGCGGTGGAAAAAGAACTGGAACGTCAGGCGTCCGGACAGGCGGGTGGCACTGGATTGGCCGCCGCGCCACAGAAACGCGCCGACGATTTCTGACTGACCGGGTGATTACAGGGTGGCCGGGAACTCCAGCTGGCCGCCAAACATCTCATCCGGGTGTATGTCGACGCAGAAGACCTGTTGCCCCGGCAGCATTGTTGAGAGGGTGACGGTACGTTTTGCATCCGGCAGACCGACGTAGGGCCGACAGCTGCTGATGTGCTGGGGCCGTTCCAGGGCATTCCGGAAGTACTCCCGGTGGGTCCATTGAGCGCCGGCGGAATGATACAGCGGATTGAACTTTCCGCGATGAATGTCCGGATTGGCGCGGGCAAGGTTGCCTTGCTGGATGCCCTGTGGATTGAGCAGGAAGCAGCGTTTCACGCCATCCACTTCCAACAGCTTGTTGCAGGCGGTGCTGAACGGCAACTCCCGGCTCAGGGAATGGCAGGCTTCGAGAATTTCGAAACGCAGAAGGCGGAAATAACTCTCCTGATCCCGTATGTCCTGGGCTGATGACTCGCTGGAATCGGCAATGATGCGTTTTAGCGCCTGTTCGGTCAGCTCCGGCTCGTGTTGTTTCAGGTTGGACGGCCTTGCGAACAGGAAGCCCTGCAGAAGATCGGCCTCCGTTTGCAGGGCAATGTGAGCCTGGGTGTGGTTCTCGATCCCTTCCAAAAGCACGAGGCTGCCGCTTTCGCGGATCATCTTTACCAGACTCTCCAGCAGCATTCGGGCGCGACTGTTGTTCTCGGCGTTTACCAATAGGCTCCGGTCGAGTTTCACAATGAGCGGATTGATGCGCCACAGGCGCTCAAAATTGGAATCGCCCATACCGAAATCGTCGATAGCGATCTGAAAGCCGTGTGCTTTGGCCTTGAGGATGAATTCCAGAAGTGCGGCCGGGTTGTCGGATGCGGTTTCGACCAGTTCCAGAACCACTTTCTCGGGATCGATTCCGCTACGCTTGCATTGCAGAGCAAGCTTCTCGAGGGAAGCTTCCGGATGGATGCAGGTGCCGGGATTGATATTCAGGAACAGCCAGACGGCCTGGGAGCTGGCCGCAAAGTTGTCCAGGTGAAGCTGCAACAGGTGCCGATCCAGCTCCGGTGTCTGGTTGTTTTTTTCGGCCTGTTCGAAAAGCGTAAACGGAGAGATGCTTTCATTGTTCTTTCTGACCCGGACCAATGCCTCGTAGCCAACCAGTTTTCGATGGGTTGGGCTCAGGATCGGCTGGTAAACAGAACTGAAATCATAGTCGTCGATGATATTGGGAGTCCTGGATATTTCGGCTCCGCGATAGATGCGCCTTGGAAGTCGGACTACGCTGCTCATGGTCAGGAACCTTTATAGTGCCAATAATCCAGCCATCCTGGCCTGATAAAATAGTGTCTGAACAAGGAGACCAAGCGAATTGCGTACCAGACGGCCAAAAATCAAGCGTTTAACTATGCTTAACCCCGTCAAATAAATGAACATGATTGCCGCTTTCTACGCTACCGCACCGGATCCCGGCAGATTTTCGGTCGCAATGCCGGCAACGCACCAAAACAGGGTTTCTTGATGCCATCGAAAAGTCAGTTCCGTTTGCTTGGCCAACGCCGGTTCCTGCCGTTTTATCTGACCCAGTTCTCTGGCGCTTTCAACGACAATCTGTTCAAGAACGCGCTGCTGCTGCTGATCACCTACAGTGCCGGCGGTTTGATGGGGTTGTCGGTGAATGTGGTGGTTAACCTGGCCGCTTTCCTCTTCATACTGCCGTTTTTCCTGTTTTCGGGTATTGCCGGCGAGATGGCGGATCGCTACGAAAAATCCCGGATTATCCGGAATGTGAAGCTGGCGGAAATTGTCATCATGGCCGTTGCCGCACTCGGACTGTGGTTCGGCTGGTACGAGTTGTTGCTGGTTCTGCTGTTCCTGATGGGTACCCAGTCCACGTTCTTCGGTCCGGTGAAATACGCGATCCTGCCCCAGGTGTTGGCGGACGATGAGCTGGTGGGCGGCAATGGCCTGGTTGGTATGGGCACGTTTGTGGCGATTCTTCTGGGCACCATTGCGGCGGGGCTTTTGATGGGCTTTGAGATGGCCGCCCGGCTGACGGCGGTTGCCGTTTTTGTCATGGCGGTGTTCGGCTATCTGGCGGCGCGTCAGGTTCCGGTGACCGAATCCGATGGTTCCGGTGTCAATGTCCGTTTTCGCCCGGTGCTCGAAACCTGGAAACTGATGGCTCTGGCGGCCGAGCGCCGGCAGGTGTTGCTGGCGGTGCTGACGATCTCCTGGTTCTGGTTCCTCGGAGCCGCCTATCTGACCCAGTTTCCCAATTTTGCCCGCACCAACCTCCTGGGTGACGAGACCGTGGTGACCCTGTTATTGGCCATGTTCACGATCGGCATTTCTATCGGCTCCATGATGTGCGAGCGACTCACCAAACACCGCATTACCCTGTCACCCGTGCCCTGGGGCGCCCTGGGGCTGAGCCTGTTCGGAATAGACCTGTATTTTGCGGTGCCTGATGATCCCATGGCCTCCACCTGGTGGACCCTGTTGACCGATCCTGTCTATCTGAGGGTTTTGATGGATCTGGTCGGTATCGGGATTTGCGGCGGTCTTTTCATCGTGCCTCTGTACGCCTTTATCCAGCACGAAACGCCACGGACCAAACGTGCCCGTATCATTGCTGCGCTGAATGTCATTAATGCGTTGTTCATGGTGGTGAGTGCCCTGGCCGGAATTGTGGTGCTTGGTGTATTGGAGGTAAGCATTCCGGGGTTTTTCCTCCTGCTCTCGCTCCTGAACGGGTTGGTATTGCTGGTGGTCTGGCGGCTTCGACGAAAAACAGCCGGCAGTTCTGTGGATAATTAGTTGGACAACCTACGGAAAGCCTCTGGATTACTTTCTGTAAAATAAAATAAAACAATAGCTTAGGTGTTTTTTTAGGGTGATTAATAAGTAGTCTTGCATGTGGATAACTTTCTTGAAAACTTTTCTGAGAAGAGTGATCCAAACCCATGAAAAGCCGTAGGTTTCGGTTTTCCACTATCCATTTAACGCTCGGAAAAGTCCCCTTTGAGCCCTGACCAGGCCACTGCCGCTTTCAACGTAGTTCGTCTCTGGTTAAAATTTGCACATCCTGACTGCAATTTCCCGGGTGAAGCGTTATACTCGCCGCCCGATTTTATCCCCCGATTTCCGAGGTGAGCTGTGGATTTTCCGACCCGTTTCGATGTCATTGTCATTGGTGGTGGCCATGCCGGTACCGAGGCCGCGCTGGCGGCT
>Ga0208919_1000726_pt1 | contig 20841 bp, 10 predicted proteins | sample 4_EtaG_FD_184076 | JGI IMG/M metagenome (GOLD analysis project Ga0208919, IMG submission 184076) | Marine viral communities from the Subarctic Pacific Ocean - 4_ETSP_OMZ_AT15127 metaG (SPAdes) (version 3) | ecosystem: Environmental > Aquatic > Marine > Oceanic | place: Pacific Ocean | collected...
GCACCTTTCGTTTAGAGGATCGAATGTGGAATCACGTTGTCGCAGAAGCGAGCAACCGCAACGTCAAACCGACTCAGATTGTGATCGAAGCACTCAGCGAACACCTTGGCCGCGTGATCCGTGACCGCAACGAGATCGATGATTCCCAACTACTCCAAGTTTTAAAGCAAACCGAGGATCTCAAAGCTGAAATCGAGAAAATTGAAAAATCTATCGGTAAATTCTAATTTATAAATGTCACATCATCAGAAATTTAATGTTGACTGCAAAAAATTTGCATTACATAAACCCCGCCCTTCAAATTTATGAACAATCGAATCGAATCGCTCGCAAACCGTTCGCTTCAATTAGCTGCTCAATTTGTTGACTTAAACGAACAACAAATTTTAACGAAGTGCATTGAGCGAAAACTCAAATTAAAAAGCCCCGCACAAGTCGAAGCTGCGATGCTCGATGCAATAGACGAATTCAAAGCGCACCGGAGCAGAGAAACTGTCCATAAATCCTTAACTCAATTAAGAAACGAATATGAGCAAATTAAGTGACATTGCCACCGCGACCGAAGAAGCGAATGAGGCAGCGGATTTGCGGCATAAACTTGCATACACTCGGATTTCTAAAACTAAAAAAGAATTAAAAATCATTATTATCGCTTGTTCATTTTGTATACTTTTTACTTATTTAGCGACGAGTTATATATTGTTTACATACGGATCAATGATCTTATGGAACGGCGATTCTATTGCCTCATTGAGAGCTAAACTTGACGCCAATACGAAAAAACGGAATGAATTAAAAGAGACTTTATTAGTATTTGAAGCCTTGGCATTTAACGATGTAGTACCACTTAAACAAAGCGAAACTAGAAACCAATTACGCGAGAAAGGCGGCATATACGGCGATCCCCACAAATTCACGTTCAATGAATGGAGTCGGGTGTGGCAGACTAAAATACTTGAGCGAGCTATTGAGACAGAAGCGACCAATATTCTCACTCACATCACGTTGCAGGATGATTGGGACTTAAAAATTAGTGACGAGTTGGCGGCTAATGTTTACACGGCGATGATGCCGAATCCGAATAATGTGGCAAAACTGGTCGCGGAAAACAATTTGCTAAAAAAAGAGATTCAGGCTGAAAGGCGTAAGAAACGAGTTCTGCTGGCCGAAAAATTCGACCGACCATGCTACTTGGACGGGAGCCGTACACACCAAAATGGAAGGAAAGTGCATACTTCAAAAATAAAAGCGGAGACTACATTAAACACGCTGCGCGGTTTTAAGTCAGACAAAGAAACCCTCCGCCGAGATGGAAAATTTAAGTTGCTGCATTATGTCACAACAAAACCTTAAATGGTGGTAGGAGCAGGATTTGAACCTGCGAAGGCTGAGCCATCTGATTTACAGTCAGACCCGTTTGACCGCTCCGGAATCCTACCGAGAAAACGAAGGGCGGGCATCAAACAACAGGACAGTAACTCTGTCAACTCTTCATCGAAGTAAACTTGGCCGAACCGGCAACTGTTTCGACTGCAATGCCTCTTCGATCTCTGATCGCGGATATGGGCGAATATTAAAGCCACCTAAACTCGATGCCTGCGTTTCCCAAGGCATCCTGCGGATGTTCTCTTCGGGAATAAACGCATTTAGATTCTGCTGCGATAGGTATTCACCCCCATACCGATCTTGCCGCTTCGTAAACCGCGAGTAATCGCGTGTAGTTTGACTCCTTCGAGATTCTTCAAATAATTCAGAACGCTTTCGTGAGTTAAAATCCAAATTAAAACTAGGGAATTTACTTACCGTCTCAACGGCACCCCGTGGCGGCAACGGATCAATCAACCCCTGCTGTACTGCGATCCGATCTAAAAGCCCGGTGAAATGACTTGCGCGAAATGCCTCGATCACGCCGGGATCATAACCCAGTTCCTTCGATCTCGTTGGCCTGCGATAAATTGGATCAACGTAACTAATTAATCTGTCAAACTGGCGTTGGCCGGGAATAAAAGACCCCATCAATTCGTCGGTGACATAAAACGAAAACGGCACCGATCCAGCAAACGGATCAACCGGAGTCGCTGCCGGTCGATCAAAACCCGATTGGAAATCACTAATAAATTTGAACGGAACACGAATGCCTGCTCCAAACGAAATAAACTCACCCCCAAGTTCCCCAACCATTTGACCCCATGTTTGCAAACCTACATCAGCCCCGTAACGCTTTGCGTCATTCCAGCCCATTATTAAAGCACCGGCCATTCCGATGGTAGGATATTGCCTCGTTCGCATCCAAAAATCGGTATCATCCCCATCATCGATCCCTGCCAACCTAGCCCAGTAGGACAGATTCATACGATTAGCAGTAATGAGTTCCGTATCAAACCGTTCGCGCTCAGGCCCGTAACCTTTGTCCACGATCTTGGTTGCTGATCCAATATATGATCGAGGATCATCTTCCTCTTCATCACCCAGCAAAGCTCGTAGTGCCATGACAACGGCACCAGAAGCACCAAACCCAAACATTCCCACCGTCAAAATATCCGCAAAGGCATCTGCCCTTTTACCCTTTGGCACTTTGCCCATAAAAAGTTTAAGCGCGGATAATCGATCCTTTTGCTTGGCCGCAAAAGCAGCACCAAAACGCGGGAAAGGAGAGATTAATGCCCCAAAATCATTCGTGACCAACTTGTTAATGTAATCGGGAGAATCTGCGTAGTTTAACATTTCAAACTGCGCAGCATTGACTGCCTGCAATCTGTCCTGCACGGGCGGGTTCTTCATGTACTCCGTCACATAGGCCCGTAAATCGCGCCCACGGAGTTTCTTCGCCCTACCCTTGGTAACTGCCGAGGCTTTAAGCATCGCGTAGGCTACACGTTGTTTAGCCCGAACATCGATGTTGCCGTATTGAATCATCTGCAAGGCAGCACCGGCCAATTCACCCTGCCTCAACATTTCATGCCATTTCTGGTCAAACCTGACATTGAAATCAGATAACCGCGTGGAATCAGCAAACAGTTCATCCGGTAACACCGTCTGGATCGCGTCCAAGTAGTGACTGTTTTTACCGATTCTACCGGGAAGATATTTTCTCGCACCAATAAATCTATTGATTAACTGACCAGCGAAAAGATTACGGGCAAATCTTAATTTCTGCCCCGCACCCTGCAAGTCTCCTGACATTGCCTTTATCATCCCGCTGGTGACGGCATGAAATTCAGCTTCCAAAGCAAAAAACTCATTAGCACCCAAGTTACCCACAACCGTAACAGGATCGAACAGGAACAATCCTTTCGACTGCCGAAGCAGATACCCCATTACCTTTAAAATCGCGTGAGGCGATTGCTGTTGCGCGTACTGCTTCACTAAAGCATCCATCAACGGTTTCGGAATCGCTTTCTTGCCTCCTGCCAGTTTAAACGCTTCCTTCTTAAAGGCTTCAAATGCCTCTTTGTCGAGTTTCTCCTGCAAACGATCTTCCGTCTCCGGAAACACTCTCTCCCCGGTCTTTGGATCGACCGGCATATTCCACCCTCGTACTGCCTTGATCGCCTTCCAAATCTCCGTCAGGCCCGATTCAAGGTCTACATAACCTTCCGGTGGCGTTTCACCTTTAAAAGATCGAGCGTTTTCCACTACCGACTTTAACCATCGTTTACGCGACTTTTCCTGCGCAGCTTGCAAGGCACGCACATTAAAACCACTTAACAGATCAAGCACCTTGCCCTCTTCCCGTGATTTACCCGTCTTGTACCGTCTCCCCGCAGATCGCACTCCGGATCGAAGCCTTAATGCCTGCCGCGCCGCACCCCATAAACTACGCGACACGACCACATCGGGCGTGTACGCATCAATGGCATTAAACTCTCCCGTGCCTTCAGCCAGCATCGAGGCTAAAGAAAAACGGTTGAACACCGGCACCTCGATGCCTGCCACTTCCTGCCTTACATCCTTTAAGCCGGGATCGATGAACGTATCGATAAACCAAGCAAATTCCGGATACTCGACTTGCGTGTAGTGATTGTAGAGTTCCTCCTGCAAATCAGCAGGCATTTCACGCAACAACTGATAACCGCTCTTGTCTCTAGTTCTAATGAAATTATCGATAACCAGTTGATCCTGCTCACCGGTCAACGGGTTTTTAACCATAATCACATCGCCAACATTATGCTCCCCCTTTTCAAACTGCTTGGCACTCATTATCCCGGCACGCATTTCAAAGTCCGTGAAAATGAATTTCTTATCCTCATCAATGCCCGTGACGTTTAGGTGTGCCGCCAGAGGTAACGCTTTACCCTTAAACTCCTTAATCCTCGATGCCCACGCTCCCTTGCGTAAAAAGTCAGGTAGCGACCATCCGGATTCATCGGGCCGACTTTCCCATAGTTTCTTCTCCAAAGTGTCTGCCTGCTGCTTGATAGCGGCAGCTTGGTACATCCCCATCATCTCAACACCCTGCTTCTCACGCAGGAGTTGCTCGCTACCGTAGTAGACAATCTTGGTGGATTGCCTGCGCCAAGGCTCCAATAGTCTGGTTTTTAACGGGGTCGCGTAGTTTGGCTTTTCCTCTTCATCAACCTTTTCAGTTCCCTCGATCCGATGCTTTGCCGCAACTCCGTCCGGACTCAAATTGTTTTCATCGGCAAATTCATCGCGCTTTACCCTGTTCCAAACCTGATCGAGATACTTGCCAACACGATCCCCAAACACACTTTTCATCGCCTTGGCCCAACCAGCAAAAACGGTGAAACCTTTCTTAAATAAATCCTTACCCTTAATGCCAAGATCACGAATCACATCTAAACGAATGAAACCTCCTTGCCCACCACCTGGGCGGGGTTTGATCTGCATACCCTTGGGTTTCTCTTCTTGATCCAATGCCTCATTCCCCCGATCCACCGCATCATCAATTTCTTGTTTGTCTTTACCTCTTTCCCTCAACTCTTCATCCAATCGAGCGAGATCACCTTGCGCTTTATCGTACTCAGCCTGCTTGGGCCATTCTTTGTCTACCGTATCCTCTAACGCCACCTTGTCACGTTTAGCCCTAGCAAGTGTCGCTTCCTTAATTGCTGGCAAATTTGCAATAGGCTTTATTTTACCATTCAAACTACTCAACAAACCAACACCGGTAGTTGCTGCTCCAATCGTGTCTTCTAATAATTTATGCGTGAACCTCCATTGAAGCTGCGGCGTTGTGTCTTTTACCCAATCGTTGTTTTTACCATCCCATGTGCCTTTTACTGAAGTTGTCACTTCAAAACCATTGATCTGCAATGTCGGCCCCTTGGTGAAATGAGCAGACTTAATGGTGTACCCCTTCTTCCTAGCTGATTCGTGAGCATCAACAAGTGCTGCTGCAATTATTCTATCAAATTCCTTTGAAAACTTTTTAGGATCAGTTGTGACGCGACCCAACCCATCAATTTCCTCAACGCTCGATGGCATCTTTTCAGCGATCTCTTTCGCCTCCTTTATCTGCCTCTCCAGTAGCGGTATCTTTTCTTCAGTTACCTCTTTTAGTTTTGTTGCTGCGTCACGTTTGCTGTTTATAAATGTTTTTCTTGATGCTTCTAACGACCGTATTTCGTGGTCTAAAGCAACACGCTGAATCGCTGCGGGATCACCACTAAACGCCGCCATCTGTTCTTCAAATGTAAGACTTGCTTCATTAGCAGCATCTTCAAACTCACTACTTTGCAAATCCCCTCTTAACAACTGATTCACAAACTTTTGCTTCATGGCCAACTTTTGAAACTGAACCGCATCCAAAGTGTTTTCCATACCGTAAGTAACGATCTCAACCCCACCGTACTTTAGGTTTTGGTTTTCATCTCTTTGACCATAAAGATTTCCCTGACGCAAAATACGTCCGTTCCTTTGCTCAATATCCATCGGGCGTACCGGTGCGTCCAAATGATGTAACGCTGCCATTCTATCTTGCACATTCAACCCCGTACCTAACTTTTCAGTTGAACCTATCGCAATCCGCACCTCACCAGACTTAATACCCTCACCCATGATTTTCTTTTGGGCATCAGTTGTTTTTGGCCCAATAGCCACAATCTCATGGCTAGGCACCCCAGCAGCAACCAGTTTGCTTTTTATCTCATCATAAACATTAAACTGCTGTTCATCAGTTAACCCCTCAACATGACTTTGATAAGTATCGCAAAAAACAAGCTGAGTTCCTTGAAGCTCTTGTTCAGCGTGATAAATCTCCATTATTTTATCTATTGCTCGATTTAACTTTGAATCCACTTCTTCCTCTGCAAGCGGATTAATTAATCTTATGTCAATAGACGCTTTCTTTGCCCTTGTGTTTGTAGTTAACGGAATAGGATTTGCTCTTTTCTCCTCTCCAGACATTTGATCATACTTTTCCAAATCTTCTCTGATAGAAGCAATCTCTTCAGCAACTCCATCTGTTTGCGGAATAACTATGTTAGTCGGCTCACCTCCTTTTAATGGCGGTAAATTTAAATCTGGCACCTCTTCCTGTGTGATAACGTCTGCGATTGTCCTAAAGGCAGTAATTAATTGATACCCATTGGAGTATTTGGCAAATCTCTGCACCACTTTCCATGTGCCTGCCGCCGTTAATTCCATGCCTGACACCGTATCCCCAAACAGAGAAGCAAAACTGTCAAAGTTTTCCATTCCATACTCTTTAACCAACTTGGGACTGATATAACGCATAAAAGTCCACGCTTCTGCCACCGTGTTTGATATTGGCGTGCCGGTTGCCATAACAACATTCTTACCGTCATTATTCTCCTGCACCCATCGGGCTTTCATCAACATGGACAACCCGCGTTTACTTGCGCTTGTATCTATTCCCCTAATGTTGCCCATTTGTGTTTGGAACTGGAGTTTCTTGTATCGATGCGCTTCATCAACAAGCAACGCATCAACCCCAGTTTCCTCAAACGTCATTCCTCGATCTTTAATTTTTAACGATTTTAATTCTTCAATTCTCTTCTCTAATTTCTGCTCTGCTTTTACCAAGTCTTTCACTTTTGGAGAGGATTTACCTTCCTCCTGTGCGGCTTTAATTCTTGCCGTGGCCAGATTGACCAATTCCTTTTCCATGTATTCCGCTTCCCGCTTCGGATCGTCAGGAAGCATATCCAGAAAAGACTGAGGAATGATAACAGAATCCCAGTTACCCGTGGCAATCTGCGCCATTGTACGCTGCCGATTCTTTGCATCTCTCTGCTTACGACTTGGCACCATGATGTTTGCCGCAGGATAAAGTTGCTTAAACTCTCTGCCAAACTGCTCAAGGGTGGAATTTAAAACGACAATCATCGGCTTATTTGCCATTCCAAGTCGCTTCATCTCCATTGCAGCAGTAGCCATAATGAAGGTTTTGCCCGTACCAACAGCATGAGCCAGCAATGTGCTACCCTGCAAAATTCGACTTACAGCACGCTTCTGGTGCGGTCGTAACTGCAATTCCGTTGTTGCACCGGGGTAATAATCAAAATCTGGCTCATCGTATTCGCGCAACCGAGTTCCATTAAAATTCTCGTTGTATGTTTCATACAAAAATTTTGCCGCCTCTTGATCGTTGCTGGCCCACTCTTTAAAGGCAGCTTTTAGTTCCTCCACCTTATGACCCGCTTCCATCGTTTTCTGCGGATTCTTTTTACCTTTTTTCTCACCTTTAGCAGGAGGATCGTAAACAGTTGGTTCTTTTAAATTTAAAGCAAACTGCGCCAAATCCAACCCGTCAAGACCCCCATCCGGATAACCATAAACTTGCTGGTTTGTCTCACTAAATTTATTAAATACGTTTAATTTCCACTTTCCTGTTTCTTTTACAAAATGAACATCAACAGACACATCCAATGTTTCACGCAAAAATCGGCTAACAATCATTGGATCAATCCATGTGCTGCCTAATCTAAATCCAATTTGCTCGAAAGGAACAGGCTCCGGTTGCACCTCGGTTAAAGCAGTTACATTTCGCGCCAGTTCCGGTTGTGACTCAACTGCCGCCTGCACCTCCTTTAATTTACGCTTTACGTTGCCAGAAAGATATTCACTTGGAGTTTCCAATAATCCACTTATGGGATTTTCAAACACCAATTCCTCTTCCAACAACTTTGCCCGCGCACCTTCCGGTGTCGTGTTCAGCAGTTGCCCAACATAATTTTCATCAACATGATTCTTGTAGCTCATGCTGATGGTTAAAGCATCAGCAGGAGTTTCCGCAGTTGCTGGTGCTTTACGCGGGAAATTGGTGCGCTGGTCAAAGATTGGCATTTTACTAACCACATCTTTCTTAACAACTTTGGTTACACCGTCCTTTGTCTGCTCCACAAACTCGGTGCGCACATTTTCAAGCCCAGCAACTTGCTGGAAATCAACGTCTACTTGCCAAATAAACGCACTCTTCCTGCCATTAACCGATCCATGCTTTTTAAAGTATTTATCGTACTCCGCATTTAAATTCTTTCTTAAAACATCAAGTTCCTCTGTGGTTTTCTCCGGATCAAGCTCACTCCTAACCATCGCTTGTGCCGCATTTTTAAGAACAACATAATCATTCAACCTCTTTAACTGTGCCGAGTTCTTGTATGCGTCCTTTGGCAAATCCAACAAAGTGTTTTCACCTTGGATTTTTAAGTGTGTTAATTTTGGACTCTTCGCATCCGGTACTTGCACCAAGGCACCAACACGACCAACCACTTCCTTGTCTGCCTCAACAAATTCAGTTTCATTCTCGTATGAGTGAGTCTCTTCAGCAACTACTGCCCTTGGCATCTTCTGAAATGCCTCTTCAATCAACGGGGGAAGTTCTGGTTCCGGTTCAAACGGCAACAAGGTACGCTGTTTCCCCGGCCTGCCATACAGTTTCCCTTCAAGACTCAAGCGGCCCAGCAACATCTCTGGCTTCTTGGCATAGTATTCGTTAACGGGACGATCTTTATTATTACCGTCCTGCGTCTTAACTATGACAAGATCAACGAAATCGCTTGCCTGCTTAAAATGCTGCCCCGTTTTCTTACGAAACACCAGTATGTCAGTTGTTACCTCCGTCTGCGCATTCTCCTTAAATGCCGTGTTAGGCAAGCGTATCGCCCCTACCAAATCAGCACGTTCAGCAATGTACTCCCTCGCCTCTTTGGATATTGGGGCATCCATTGTTGATTCAGAAGTAATCGCAACCATCAACCCTCCCGGCTTCAAAGCGTCAACCGATCGGGCAAAGAAGTAATTATGCAAACTGAAATCCGGATAACGACTGTCTTGAACACCCTCCTTGGCAAACGGCACGTTTCCAATCACCAAGTCCATTGAGTTGTTCTTGATGTTTGCATCTTGAAACCCTCCCTCAAAGGTCTGCGCATTGGGATACAACTTGGACAGGATACGCGCAGAAATTGGATCAAGTTCAACACCCCACAACCTAGAATTAGATGCCATGTCCTGCGGCATCATCCCAAAGAAATGCCCCACACCAGCACTAGGCTCAAGCACACGCCCTCCCTTAAAACCAAGGTGACGCAACCCCTTCCACATTTCACCTATGACCTTGGTGGATGTGTAGTGTGCATTTAAGAGAGATTTTCGCGCTGCTATATATTCCTTGTGATCAAGTAAATCATGTAACTCTTCATAAATGGGTTTCCATTGATTGTCCCAACTCTCGCTTTCCCCAGTTACTCCTTTTGTGGAAAACGCTTCTTGGATTGGCCCCCATCCAGAATACTGCGCTAAAACCTTTTGCTCATCACTTGTCGCTGCGCGGTTCTCCTGCTCAAGTTGCTTGAGCAATTTGATTGCCTCGATGTTGGCCCGCGCCTTGGAAACCTTGCCCGTTGGAGATGTTTCTTCTCCTTCCGGAATAACGTAGTTGTTTAGCTGCTCAGGTTGTCCTCCCACGCCTCGATCTGACGCAGTAGGTTCTCCGGTAGTGGCTCGATCTCGTCCCTCTCCGGATCGGGACTCACGATCTCCGCTTGCACGATCTCCCTCGCCTCGTTCGACCGTTGCCCCCTGTTCTGGAGTGTCTGATACAGGTCTTGCGCTCGCCTCGTCGTCTGGTCGAGGTGTTCCGTCAGTTCTTTGCTCTCCCAAAGGTGCTTCAGTAGCTCCGGTTCCATCTCCTTCAGATGTTCCAGCCTGCTGCTCCACCACGGGAGATCCATCATCTTCAATTCGCTCATCAGTCTGCTCCGTTGTTTGTCGAGGGAATGCTATACCTCGTAATTCTCTTTCATCAAGTTTTGGTAAACCAAATTCCTCAAGATGCTCCTGCACCGCAGGAATGTAGCTACCGTAAATTTTTGTTGCCGCTTCTTGCAGTTGCTCGCTAGTCGTTGTGTCTTTGTTCAGCAAGAAACCATAAGCATCGATAGCATCATTGAATTTTTTTAAACTAAAACCCTGAAGTTTTGTCAGTCCCTTGTACGGTTTTTGCCCTACTAAAGTATTCTTCTTTGTTCTTAAAACACGACTTATCTCAGCCAACGTGCGATCTATTCCACTAAATTGCCTTAAATCTCTATCTGCAAAATTTCTCTCAGCATCCGGTACATCTGCGATAGTGGGTTCTTTTGGTTTAGCACGCGGCGGAAATTTGGCTATTTGCCTTGGTAAAGATGAATCATCGGCTGGATCATCTTCAGTCTCCAACCTACCCAATAGGTCTTTAGTTAGCCTATTCTGTCTTGCATTAAATTTATTTAATTCATCCTCTGCAATTAAACGCTGATATTTAGGTTGCTCTTGAGCTAGTAAATCTAAAAATTTGTGCGCTACCGCTACCTTCTCCTCTTTTATCTGACCCGTGTATAATTGAGAATGATAATAAGGCATTTGATTACCATTATCTGCCATCCTATAAACAACATGGTCGTTCTGTTGGTAATTGTTAGGATTTTCGCCCCTCTCAATTAGCGTTCTATCCATTTCACTTAACTGATCCGGATGGGTTTCTGCTAGAAGTTTTAATTCCTCAAATTCTTTGGCAACTATCTCTTCTGCCTTTTCCAGTAAAGAAAACAGAATGTCCACTTCCTCTTCATGTCTTTCCTCTGGAAGAAGCAAAAAGTCGCTTCGATCCATTACGGGTTTTGCAACAGGCTCAGGCTCAACATCCTGCGCAACCTCATCCCCATACGCTTCAGCCTCCATCGCCGCTTCTTCCGGAGTAACCTCATAATCATCTTCCACCTCTTCTTGGGTTTCCGGTACTGGGGCAGGCTCCGGTTCTGGTTCCGCTACCGGTGCAGGCTCCGGTGCCGGTTCTGCTGCTTTAGCTTCTTCTTCTGTCGGCGGTGTAAACTGGTTTACCTCGGTAATTTCCTTGGCACCAGACGCAGCTAATCCACGCTCGATCGTCAATCGCGTAGCTTGATCGCCAAACTCAATAACTCCGTCCTGCCCACTTTCATTCTTAAATTTAACAGTATAGGTTTCTCCCTTACCCAACTTCTCTGGCAACGGCACCCCTTCAAGTAAACTTGTTCCTGCTTCCTTCCATTTCGGTGTATCAAGCGTTGCCTCTGGCTCACCAGCAAATCCTGCTGGCATTGATCGCTCCAATGCTTCCGCATCGGAAATTGTTTTTATTACCTCACTTTCTGCTGCTGCTGCCGCTTTACCTTGCCTCGCAGCATCAATTTGGCGAACACCATACATACTGGCACCCAGTATGCCTCCAATCTCTCCCGCTTCACCGATCTGCTCGATCGCCTCTTCAAAAGTAAGGTCTGGCTGATAGGTAGCCTTACGAACAATAGAATCATACAATTGGTTCCATGATTCTTCCGTTGCTTCCAAACCTCCATGCTTAAAAACACCTTTGGCTATCTCCTTAAAAGTAGCGCGGCCAACAGCACTCATCAAAAGTGCTTCCTCAAAACCACCCCCGGCTTTCATAAAGCCGCGAGTGATTAATGCCGTTCCCAAACCTTGAAGTAACGCGGGGCCTTGCGCTTTCTTAAATGCCTCTTCATCCGACAACCCTTGCGCTTTGTACGCACGCTCGGCATCGGCCAATCCTTGACCATAAGACTGCGCTCCCGCTGCGATTGCCATACCCCACGGGCCGGTTGGTGCCGCTACCAATGTCGGGGCTAAACTCGTCACACCCTGCCCAAGCGATCTAGCAAAAGGCGCACCTTTTGTCGCTCTGGCTACCGTATCGATGTCAGCAGCAATTTCTCCGCGTTCCGCTGCCATTTTCTTCCAGTAATTAGCCCTCCGCTCATTACCCAGCGCACGCTCACCAGACTCAGCTATTTTGTACATACCCTCGGCGGTTCTTACTAACCCACCGTAAAGACCGTAGCCAAGTTGTGTTGCAGCACTACCCTCTTCAGTCGGTTCTGGAAACTGTAAATCAATTGCCAACTCTTGACGCAAACCCTGCTTGCGCACTTCCCGCATCTCATGCTCCAACTGAATCTTACGAACACGACGGTCTATGTTTTTATAATCCTCATTGAATTGAGGATCGCGCTTTAAGTATTCTGGATACTTTTTACCTACACGATAAGTTAACTCTTCATCACTTACCTTATCGTACTCAGGATACTTTTTGCGCACTCTTTCAATTACATCACTCATCGAATAGCCCCATCCTGTCGTCTGTGTTTTCCCCTTCCAACTCTTCAGCTATTGCTTGCCCGGTGATTTCAGCTATTTGCCGTTTTAAATCTCTTACTTTTCTTTGTTCTAATGTTTTAGCTGCCGATTTTGACATTTCACCGAAACTTATCCAACCGTCAGCAGTATCTTGCTCTTTACTCTTATCCTCATTAATTAGATCACCATCATAATTAACAAACGGGGCATCATTACCGAGTTTCTCAATCATGGCTAAATTATCTTCAGCAGTTTGCAAATCTGCCTTCAAACTTTTAACCCTACTTTTATCGCTTGCTGACAGATTTAATTTATTCTCATCTACCGTACTCGGTTGTAGAAATTGTTTGTTATACTCAACTCTTTGTTCTATTTCACTTCTTCGCGCTTTGTCCAAAGCGGATTCAGGAACTTGCCTATCTCCACCCCTAACAGTAGTCACCGCCCCTGTTCCTGTGTGCATACCAACAAAACCCGGAACACTTGGATCAGTAAAAGTTGTCCCTGCTTCTGGCCCTTCCGCTGCTGCATCTAAAGCCGCAATCTCTCTGGCGTGCTTATCACCCGCTCTTGCGTGTGCTTCGGCATCCCTAGCATCGGCACCTACTGCCATTCCGAATGTACCTTGCGCACGATCGCCTGCCGCCTGACTTAATCTAGCCTGCAACACTTGAGCCATATTAGCATCTCCTGCCATTGGCAATATCGCCTGCATCGCATCTGGATTTCGCATGATCTCATTTATCATGCGGTTTGTGTCGGCCTTTTCGTTTTGCGCTGCCATCCCGCTTAATCGATTTTGCTCCGCAGTATCTAAAGATGATTGAGTAATTTGAGCCTGCCTCTCTGCCGCCACTTGTCCACCCAAAGCAATTTGGTCATCACTACTCATGTTATCGAGTTCATCAATATCTATCCCTTTTAATGATGCGAGTTGTGACTCATTAGCTAAATGCGCTTTTATTAAATTTACCGATGACGTTGCCTCCTTCTTCTTTAGCTTCGATGCCTTCTGCTTCTCTTTAAGCGCATCACCAATCGCTTGGCTTGCCTCTTTCATGCCTTGCGCGATCGCCGCAGGCCCCGCAGTCGCTAACTGCGCAAAATTAGGTGGCAACGGTGAAATCCCGCTCCCCCCACCACTAAAGTAACTGTATCTTGCCATTTATTTGCCTTTTCGTTGTCTTGCACCCCAGCATTACGCTTGAGTAATCTTCATTTTCTACGCACCAACCATATTCACCACTATCCAAAACGCTCTCAGATCGAATCCTCGCGCCATAAATTTTCCAGTTATGCCCCTAAACGTCCTATTTGTGCATTTTGCGCTTGTTGAAGCTGATGCTCATGCTGTTTCGCCCGTTTAACGACTCTCTCCTGCATACTTGGATCGTTTTGCATCGCCTGTTGTGCCGTTGGACTGCTTGCCAACTGTTGCAACTCTTGCAATCGCAACTGATGTGCCTGCCCCGGTTTAATGTCCACATCAGCACCCGCTGCGATCTGCGCAAACGCAGTACGCTCGTCCTCGATCTCCTGCTGACTCGCTTCCTCCTGCGGTCGCAACATACGTTCGCCTAGCTGCGGGTCGATAAACTCAAACAACACTTCCATTGCCGTTGTCCGATCCACCACTCCGTTTACATCAAACTCAATCGCCAATTTCAGTAGTCCCAACTTCTCTTTCACCAACTCCATGTCGAGATTAGCCACGTTGTAATTAATCTGAACATCGTATTGGCCTTGGATTTCATCCCTGCCCACGCGGATCGGCTCGGCTTGCCGCGAACCAACCACACGGAAAAACATTTCGTCAGGCATGAATTGCTGAACCAACTGAAAGCATTGATTGCAAACCTCTGACCAATACTTCAACCACTTGGCAACCATTCCCTGCTGCCTCATGCGGGAGTAAAACTGGTTCTCCTTGCCGATCGGCCTGCCAAAATATCGATCTGCCATTTCTTGCACCGTCTGCTCGATCTCCTTTGAGCCACTATCGACACGGGGAGCGTCAGCATACTCATAATCATCCGGACGCATTCTTGGCACCATCACTCCCGGCCCCCACTTGCTGGGCGCACGCCCAACAGGGTGCATGAGCGGAGGCATCGTCGAGAGATAGGATCGATCAGTTCGACCATCCCATTCCTGCTTGATTTGACGCTGCCAAGTAGAGGCAACCTCACCGTACCCGCGACTGTCATCGAGCCGACGAGACAAATGCTCCCGGCGTAAAGCCACAAACGGATACTGCCCATGCGCGTAGTTCAGTAATTCCTCACGCCCCACAATCTGATCGCCTCCATCGGACGATCTGCAATGCGGAGAAAACACAATGTAGTAGATACCGGGAACCCCGTTTTCATCACACCGCCGCTCAAAAGCATGAACAACTTCATACAGTTTGCGTGTATCCAAATCTGTCAGTCCAGGTCGTGTATGTCGGATGCGGTGAGTTGCTCCTGACCATTCCGCATTACTCATGCCCTCGGCACGATCCAACACTTCATCAACCCACTTCGCATCCCAACCCCGCACCTCCTTGGCATCTTTAAGTTGCTCTGCCGTCATGTACTGCCGCCAAAACAACCGGCGTGCAGATTGCAAATCCGTAGTGTCCTGCGGAAAAAAGAAATCCTCACCAACACGCAGACTCTTGATCTCCGGACGGTTCTTTACCAATTCGGGCATCGTGTAGACCGCGCTCCCCTTCTCTCGCAAATCTTTCAGCATCCTGCGCATCGCCTTGTCTTTCAGCGGTGCCTCAAGCAGATCACGGCCAAGTTCCATCGCTTGTTCCTCTAGCTCTGGATCAAGAATAATGTCAGGCAACCTTGCCCCTGCCGTGCCTTCCGGTTGTTGCTGCGCCCATTCAATGATCGTCTCCATATCGATCTCCCGATACGCAGCGGTCGTTTCCTGCTGCCAAAGAACAGAGACAACACTCAACCCATTCTCGCAGTAGTAATTCGCGGCTAACTCAGCTTCGTGATAAAACTCATCCATCTGGTTATCCATCATCCAGCGAAGTAAATTGCTGACTAAAAATGCCCGCTTCGCATCCCCGCTTTCAGTCGGGCTTGCCGTCACCTTCATCTGCCGCAGGGAAGTCATCAGCATATCCACATCTTCCTGCACATAGGAATCAACTAACGGAACCCGTGAGTCACTACACCCATCAAACGGCACCGGCACCTTGCCCGTGTTCCGTTTCCACTTACGACCATCGCCACTTTGCCCCGGCCATTCGTTGAACCGTTGCTGCCGATTTTCTTCGCGCCGAGTCAGTAGCGTTGAATGGATGGACTCGGTGTACTCATCATACAACCCCTCTAAATCTAGTTCGTATTCTTTGGCCATAATTATTTCCCCCACCTACCACCTTCACCAACACCAGCACCAGCAAACGATCCTAATGCACTTAACCCTGCCCCCCACATTGCACCCCTGTTAGCCCCAGTTGCCGTTCTTGCTGCTAGTTTGCCTTGGTAGTTGCCTGCATTAATTGCATTGGCATATCCACTTTCCGGATTGAACAGTTGCCCCGGCGTGTAGCCTTGCCCCTGCCCTGCCACCGCCGCCGCCGCCATCGGATTCACCGCGCTTGGCCTGCCAAGAATTGCCATGAACGGATCGGCAGTCGTTGCCTGACGCATGGCAAGCGTTTGCATCGCATTTTGCCGCCGCTGCGCCTGCCTCCTTTCACTTCCCATTTGCAATTCCGCAGCTTCATAAAGGGCATCAGAAGGGCCGTACCCCATGCCGCGTGCCGCCTGACTTCCGCGCACATTTTGCTGGTACTGCCGCGCTTCCCTACCGGTTAGACTGCCGCCTGCATCCACCTCTTCTTGAGCTTGTGCCATCAGCGTTTTCATTAGCCCGGACTTTTGCGTGTCCATTTGGTCGAGAGCTTCCATTGCTCTTGGCCCCAAATCCTCCACGGCGGCAATGTCCGCCTCACGCTGCGCAGCTAATGTCTGACGATCCATTGCCGCTAAACGCGGCTGGGTTTCCTCATACATATCAAGCAGTTGCGGAGTCATGCTTTTGGCAATGTCCATCTGCAACTGCGCAAACTGCGGTTGAAACTCCTGCTCGGCAGCATACAAATCTGGCATTAGATCAATTTGCGCCTGCAACGTGTCGCGTGTCTCTTTCCCGTAATTCCTAGCGGGCGGTGCTTTTACTTTAGTTCCCATTGTTACTTCTCCTAAATCTTTGTGTTACTCGATCGTACTGATCCCAACTCCAAACTTTTAATCTCTCATTCTTTCCCTTGTTTCTGTGCCAAGCCACATAAGGCAGCTTAAAAGGTGCTACCTCTAAAAACCTTGCAAATGCTCCTTTTCCCGCCGCCAACCAAACAAACCAGACATCGCTTATCTTTTTGTCGTAGGCAACAAACTCATCAGCTTGCGACAAAGCATCACGGGGAATTGGCCTGCCCAATATAAAACAATCATCACCACTCCACACATAACCATGCCGAAGATGGAAAGATAATAGACCATGAAAATGATTATCCCCGGTATCGCTTTCAATAGCCCACTTCGCTGCATTTGCAATCGGACTATTCACCGCTAGATTCTTCAGACGATTCCTCGCTACTCTCATCCTCCACCGGAGCAGGATTCGCTAGACTACCTACTGCTGGTTCAACCGATGTGTCCACGGTAACTTCCGGTGCTTCAAAATTGGCAACAGGAACATCACGTTTCTTTGCAGCTTCTAGCTGATCCGACAGTTGGTTGTCCCAACCTTGATCTGCATAAAACTGCGAAACCAATGCGTTCGCTCCTGCATTAAATTCTGCAACCGTTGGCATTGAGTCCATTGGATAGTGGTAAACACCATCAACGTAGGCTGAATGTTCGCCCTCACTCATCGTCACTCCGATTACCACTTGGCATACGCAGTCTGTGTTATCGTGTTTGCTCATCGGCTCAAGCCGAACTACTTTTATTTCTTTACTCATATTATTTTTGATCCATTTCCATTAACATCGGAAACGAAACAGGCGTAGGTGCGTGTTGAATCCGATTTGTAATGTATTGAAAATTTCCAAACCAACCTTCTTCCTCTTGGGAGGGATGACTCGGATAAAACTCCATTTCGAGTCCCGTAATCGAAAGGTCAATTTCGCGCACATTAGTCATGCTTTTGCAGCCCGAGCCGATCCCGATTGCGAGGGCAGATAAAACTAAAATTAACAAATACCGCTTCATCGTTTTCTCCTTGGGGCAGCTTTCTTTTTAGCTACGGGTTTAGGTTTCTCAGTTTCTAAAATTTTAACCTCCATCGGGCCTTGCATCTCCCCGCCAGTAGGTAAATAAATATCCGCATGACCGTTTGGAAGTTTGCGTTCTACGGTTAAAGTTTTTAACTGGGAATTGGGTATGGACATCGAGGATTGGCGGTCTTCCATTTGAAAGGTGGTTATTAACAGCCCTTTACGAATAACCCGTGCTTTTCGTCCTGAGAGATATAAGATTTCATCGTTCTTCCACTCGTTACCAATAAACACAATCATGCCCTGCACCATGTTCATTAATAAATCTTTAGCCATCAATGCCATAAATGCTGCCGCAAACAACCAACCGTACTCGCCAATTAATTCTTTAGCAGCAGCTTCACCGCCTTGGTTCAATAAATTAGTAAGTTCATTTGTATTCACTTTTTCAACCACTCCCTAAAACTAATCCGCTTCACCCTATCCTCTGGATTTTTCCCAGCACGTTTCTCCGCTGCCAGTAGTTCCCGATCCGTAAACATAAGTTCCATTTCCACGCCCCAACTGTCCCGCACCCTGAGAAACTTGTAGGCAGCGTTTGCCCCCCATTTTGGGTTGGCATTTTCTATTTTGTATACTCTTCCAAGTTTAGGTTTCATTATCCTATAATTGTGACGTAAAGGAACTCATCATCATACCCATCACCACTCATCCATTCTGTAAAATCCAATGAGATGTGATTGCCAGAGAGAGTCCCATTAGAGTCACAAGCGCAAACTTCAACATCATACCCGATGTCCAAATGCGTTCCGTTTCCATTACTAAATCTTTGCGCCCGTGTTTGACCTGACGTTGCAGCGTAAGTACGCACTTGCACAATTACATCCTGACTCCCTAAACCGTGATTAATTGTAAAATGATGACTGGAGAGACTTGTGTCCATCTGGACATACGTTGAATACCGCTTGGTAACTGTGCTGTGCAGCGTCATTACCGCCGTACTGGAGTTTACGGTAAAATCGTTTCCATCAATTTTGATACCGCCTTTGGTGGAAGATGAAGCGGTAGGTAAGGTGTAGCCTCCACTTGCCGCTGCCCAACTTATACCTCCGTTGCCGTCTGTTGTTAAAACCTGACCGTCGCTGCCAGATGATCCACCGATCTTTAATTTACTTGAACCAATATTAACAGACCCGCCACTATCAACTCGGAAATAGGCACTACTCCCCCCGCTATTGGAAATATAGAGCATCGGATACCCAGCAGTAGCACCTGATGGTTCTTCAATCCAAACACCGTAAGGGTTGGAGGATTCAGAGCTTTTGAAATGCCCAGCATAACTCGATCCGCTCGCCGTAAAATAAGATGGCCCATTAACATACAACTGGTAGCTGCCGCTGTGTGCGCCGCCCACTCCAAGTCTTTGAGCTATATCTACATCACCATCAGTATTTATAACAACCTCGTTCTCGTTGCCGCTGGGGTGGAATGCTATTTTACCGTTGCTGTTGTAAATGTTTAACGAACTAGCCCCACCATAGGAAGTATAGGTGCTTCCAGCTTTCCAAACTTGAGCGTTTCCGCTGTTGGTCTTTAATAGTATGTCAGTATAATAGGTTTGGGTTGCGCTTCCTAAAGTCAGATTTAAAGAGGTGGAAGTTGAGAGTATATTAGCTGGGGTATTATTAGTTCCTGTGACTTGAAGCCGAACGGCATCGTTGGGAGTTCCCCCTAAAGCCAAACCACCCTCACCCAATTGGAACACGGGAGTGTCGTTGGAGGTTCTGGTTATAGTATTCTGTTGACCAGCAATATGAATGTTAAGCTGGCCCTTGGAACTACCCGCACAAGTGCCTCGTATTATTGCGTAGTTTAAGTCGCTAGAGCCTTGGAAATAGACACCACCAACATGATCGCCCGTGCTGGCGGCGTCCTGTTTAGATAGCACTACGCCGGGGTCTTCATTTTCGCCAGACCCACCCTCCGTGAGCTTCATTGAAGCTGTTTCAAAAACACTAGAGTAGGCTTCAAAAGCGTATGTGGGGGCTATACCTCCGACACCAAGCCCCGTGGAATTTATTATAACCTTATCTGCACCACCCGTCCTAATATTCCAACTGGTGACCGTCCCATTTCCTAGACCTGAAATTGATCTTCCTAAATAAGCATCTGTCCCGTTCCAAAAAAGTAATTGTGTGCCATGTGAACCATGAGTGGTTTTCTGGCCGATAATTGCGTTGCTGGAGTTTATCCTTATTCCATCGTCTGAACTAGCAACTACATGGATCTTTGCGCTGGGGCTTGCCGTTCCCACTCCCAACCGCTCATGCACTTGGACGTACCCCGTGCTGGCTTTTATAGTCAGTCTAGCTGTGTTGTTATTCGCAAAAGCAAGGTCTTGGCTTTGGTCTGTCCATAAAAAAGCGTGGCTGTCGTTTACCCCTAGCCGCAGCCCATGAGTCTGACTGCCTCTTGTTATTTTTAAACCTAAATTCGCAGAGGAACTGCTGTCATGGATGTTGAGTTTATCCTGCGGATTTGTGCTGCCGATGCCGACAAAACCGTTGTGAAATAAATAATGATTATACGGGGCAGAACTAGCATTAACTCGTTTAAATTCTACCCCAGAAGCTCCTTGATTTTGCGCTTGGAAAAACTTGCCTACAGCATTTGGCCCAATAACTTGTAGTGTTGAGTCTGGGTTAATCGCTTCTCCCATCCCAACTTTCCCCTCCTCAAAAGTGGTGGCCATGTCGCCACCATCATATCGGAACTTGATTGGTTTTTTGGTGACTGTCGTACCGTCGGCTTTTTTCATTTCAGCCCCGATACAAAGCCCGTCTTGATAACCCCAGCTAGGAGACGCTGAGTTTAACGTGGAGAGTCGTATTACCTCTGCAATTTCATTATCACCAACCCCTGTTTTGTTGACATGGAGGGTTGCGCTGGGAGTGCAACCGATGCCAACCTTGCCATTTTGATCCACCCTAAAACGCTCTTGCCTA
>Ga0208919_1000727_pt1 | contig 20840 bp, 44 predicted proteins | sample 4_EtaG_FD_184076 | JGI IMG/M metagenome (GOLD analysis project Ga0208919, IMG submission 184076) | Marine viral communities from the Subarctic Pacific Ocean - 4_ETSP_OMZ_AT15127 metaG (SPAdes) (version 3) | ecosystem: Environmental > Aquatic > Marine > Oceanic | place: Pacific Ocean | collected...
TATTTTTTTTTCATTTGTCATATGCTTATCTCTCCTTCGTGATATTTAATTGTTTCGCATAAAGTTCTAGTGGCACACCTAATTTTTTAGCTATTGTTACTTGAGACGGCGTGAGCCTCACTGTTTTGCGACTGTTATTTACTTTTCGCGTAGCAGAAGCTACAGTTTGAGTAGGTTTAGTCGATTCCCTAGTTTCAGTTCTATCAAATTTATGCGGGAAGTCAAGTCTCATCCTACGATCTACTTCTTTATAATATTCATCAGATTTAGGATCAAACCCTTCTTCTTCGGTTAGTTTTTTATGTAAATCAAACGCAGAATAAGTCATAGCGCTATCTTGACCAAACCATGAGTTGTTTTCAGCCCATTCTTCAGCTTTAGGGTCTGGTGGAGTTTTAGATGGAGCTATTGCTTGCTCTAAAGTTCGAGAAGGTTTAACTTCTTGTCCTTTAGTTGCTTCAGCTCTTTCTTTCATTCCAGCAACTCTTGCTTCTTCAACTCCTAGTCTTGCTATTTCTTTTTGTGCTTCAACTTCAGCAGCTATATCATCATTTGCTCTTGCAGAAATTAATTTTGCTTGAGCGGCTTGTAAACCTGAAATAACTTTGCCTGCCATTGCATCAACATAATTTGGTTCTAGTTGATTTACTTTTGTTTTAATGTTGACATTTTCGTTTTGCACACCTCTGGCAAATTCTAAAGCAGCTTCTTTTTGTCTTTCTGCTTCACGCCATTTTTTAGTTAGTTTTGCAATTCGTTTTTTAACGCCATCACTATAATCTTCTAATTCTTCTTTTTTCTTCTCTTCTGGTTCTTCTGTTTTTGTTTCTTCGGCAACTTGAACATCCAACTGCTCATCAGATTTCTCAGATGTGTCATCGGACTTAGTATTGTTTTCAACATTTGTTTCCTCTTTCTCTTCTACATTAACTTCAACCTCTGGACCGGACGTATCTATGTCGACCATTGGTTCATTTTTTTTATTTTCTTCTTCTGGCATAGTATTCTCCTTCTATGTTTTAATATTGATGAAATATATCTTCGGGGTCTTGAATGGTAGCTAAAATTTCATCATCATTTAGCAATCTAACTTCCCCACCATCTATCTGTATTCTTGATCCAGCATATCTTGCAAAGACAACCCAATCACCTTTTTTACACCAAGGTCCCTCAGGATATCTTTCTTTATCATAACAGTGTGAACCTAATTTTAAAACCATTCCACAATTAGAACCTACTTGTTGTCGTTCTAAAGTTTCTTGTCCTAAATAAAGTCCACCTTTAGTTTTATTATTCATTTTAAATGGTAAAACTAAAAGTCTCCATCCTGTTGGATTAGGAAGTTTACTTTCTTCTTTTTTTGATAAATCTACTTCTGATTTTTTTTCAGCTACTATTTTATTTAGTAAAGCTGGTTTATGTTTTGGGACCTCTTTTGTTGAGGTCGATAACTGTTCCTTTTTCATCTTTTTGCTCCTTATTATCTAGCAGGTTAGAGATTTCCTGTAACATTATTTGATACGTGTTTGCTTGTCCCAACATATACCTATATTTTTCCATGCTGTCAACACCACCACTAATCAAAACGTCACCTATCTTTTGTAAGTTTTCTCTCATTAGTTTTTGCATTTTTGCTACTATTGTTAATCCATCTTCCATTATAGCTGTGTTCCTTTCTCTGGTTCAAATTCATCTAACACATCTAATTTTTCTTTTGCGTTAGCAATTTTTTCTACTTGTTTATTTACTTCTTCAAGATGTTGTGGGTGTTCACCTATACCTACAGAATTTTCTAGATATATATTTGCTATTGCGTCTGCTTCAGCTATCTCAGCTTCGTATTTAGCTCTTAGCGCTTCTAGAATTGCTCTTCGCACGTAAAACTCCTTGTAACATTTTCTTTTGTTTAGTATGGGCTTTAACTGCTTTGCCCAATCCTTTAATCACTTTTTTAATTGCTCTTTTTTTTTCTAGCATTTCCATCTCCTTCTAGCTTGACGGATTCGTGAATTTGGATCGTTACGAGTTTTTGCTGATGACCTTTTTAATTGTCCTAGTGATCTAGCGCAGTATGATTTTCTACGATTAGCAGCTTTTGATCCTGGCTTCACTTTTCCAGTCACGGCTGTTTTTAATTTACTTCCAGGGTTTGCTGCCCTGTAAGCTCTTACACCTTTTGCTGTCATTCCAGCTCCAGATTTTGTTGGTCTATAGTTTGCACCCTTACCTGTAGTAGTTTTTCTTATAGGGTTTTCTTGTCGTCTCATTAAACCATTCCTTTATAATATTTTACATAAGATGGATTTGATAAAGTTGCACCACCATAATTACTATTAATACTTTTACCTATGTATCCACCTTGACTTGCAAAGGTTCTAACATTTGTTGGTTTGCCACCAGGGTTTCCAGCAGCTCTTTTTCTTTTGACTGCAGAACGTTTTTGTCCTTCTGACATTCTACTTGCTTTTGCAAGTGGTACACATTTTGGATATTTTCTTTTAGATCCTTTTGATCTTCCACAAGGTTGATACTTTCCATCTTTTTTTGGTGCACCTATGTCCACCCATTTTTCTTTAACCCAAGCTCTTAATCCTTTTTCAGCCATTATGCACAAACCATTCTTTTTCTAGTCATGCCCGCCATCAAACCACCGCCAGCAGCTTTTTTTCTGCCACCTGGTTTTATTTTTCCAGAACAAACTCCTGATGCATACATATTCGCATAAGCCGAAGGATAAACCTTAAACTTTCTTTTTGCTGCTGCTTTACCTTTAGGACAAAGTTTAGCCATGTTATGCCTTTGCTGTTTGTGCTGCTCTTTCAAAGTTGGCTTTAGTAGGTGCGCCCTTAGATCCGGCTGTTCTCATCTTTTCACCTGAGCCTGCTTTAATTCTAGCTTTTTTGGCTGCGATATTTGCATAAAGACCGGGTCCACCGCCAGCTCTTTTAACTCTACCATTGTATAATTTACTCATTATACTTTTCCGCCTTTTCTTTTCATAGCTCTTCCGCCACCAGCGTAAGCTATACCACCACCCATGAAAGGTGATTTTTTATCTTTAGCCATACCACCATCTTTTAAGAAACCCATATTATTTCTAACTTCTTTTGGTAATTTAGGTAATCCTTTATTTCCTGCTGGTACTGGTTTTAATTTTTTAGTCATTATTTTTTTCCTCCTCTAAATATTTGTGTACCCTTTATACCAAAAATACTCGCGCATACAAGGATCCATAAATTTGTAAACCAGGTTGGCAGTGCCTGAAAATGCTCGAAGAAAACTTTTATCTTCTCCATAGCCGCCGGATCGTCCGACCAGACCCCCCATGCGAGCACCAAAATTGGGAGCGTGAGAATCGCGAGAACCACCTCGTCCTTATAATCGTTTTGACGGGCTTCTAACAGCTTGCCTTGGAAAGCTTCCTCACCTCGAGCCATTTTAGCTGCATGCATGTGTTGTGCATCAGCCATAGCCATTTGAGTCTCTTTTTTCTTCTTATAAATGTGCGAACCAGCGTTAATTGCTAATTTTAATGCACCTAGTATTGGAAATGCCATAATTAATTACCTCTTTCTTCTTTTAAAGCACTTTGAAGCAAAGTTTTTTCGATAGAAGTCTCTGCACGTAAGTTTGCAAGCTCTTCATTCTGTTGTAACTTCTCATCTTGGTTTTGATCGTTCATCATTGCTCTCATTTTGTCAAGATTTAGTCTTTCTTGACCTTCTTTTTCTTTTCTCTCATTTTCTTGAGCTTGTAAATCTAATTCTCTTGCTCTTAATTGTGCAATTGGGTCATTTCCGTAATTACCACTAATTTTTTTCTCTTCATTCATAAAATCTTCAGTCATTTCAGCAATTAAAATTGCTTTTCTTGACTCAATTTTTTGTTGCAACATCTGAATGTCGTTTTGCATGTTAGGATTTTGCATCATCGCTTGTGGATTTTGCATCATTTGCATCATTTGTTGTAATTTTCCTAATTCTTCTCTAAATTCTAATTCAATTTGCTCTTGTGCCATCAAAGAAATATGTTCTAGACAGTTTTTATGTATAGCTGCTCCTATCATAGGTGCATTTTTTACTAAACTAGTTGCCATAAAGTTTAAATGAGCTGTCATGTGTGCTCTATGATCTTGTCCAGGAAACGCTTGAAATGGTTTTCCAGCTAATGCATCAATATGTTCTAACGATGGATCTTTTGGAGTTGGTTTTTCTGGTTTTTTTAAAAGTAAATCTACATCTTTTGCACCTAATGCTTCATACATGTTTCTAAAAACTTCATATTGATTGTGTATTTGTGGATTAGCTGCTGCTAATTGCATTTGAGTTTGTGCTAAAGATATTCTTTGTGCTTGAGAAAATATATTTGGATCTGCAACAGGTAAAATATCTATTCTATCATCAAAATCTGTTTGTTTAATTTGTCTTTGTCCACCAATAACATCATATGGATATATAGGTGGTAAATATAATTTACATACTCTAGCCATTAACGTAAATTCTTGTTTCATTGCAGAATACAATCTTTTGTGAACTGCAGACATGACACGAGAACCTCTTTCTAACATTGCAACAGTTGTACCAACTGCTGCTTGTTGGTTTCCGTCTCCAACTTGTAGATCTGCTATTGCTGCAAATCTTTGACCTGCTTGAACAACATTACCTAATAAATTAAATAATGTAGCTGATGGTTCTTTAAATGGTAAAGGCATAAATGCATCTCTAATACTTCCACCAGGTGCATCTACATCTTTAAACTCTCCGGGCTGAATTGGTTGTGCTTCATCTTTAACTCTAATACCACGCATTTTAAATCCTGCTGGCATGTTTGATAAAGTTCCTGCATCTAACAATGATCTTAATGCCATTGTTGCAGTTCTACTTAATCCACCAATCATGTGGATTAAACCAAAACCATAAAAACCTAAACCAGGTAAAAATTTAAAATGAACAAAATATTGTATTTTATTTTTCATCTTATCACCAACTTCATAGTTTCTTCTAATTGATAAAACTTCTTTTGATGCTTCTTCAATAGTTACAACGTATGGTAATTTAATTCCTGTAGGCTCTTGTTCAGAACTCATGTCTTCAAAACCTGTTAAATCTAAATCTACATGACATTCTAAAAGTGTAAATATTTTTTGATCTCTACTTTTTGTTCTGCCTTCTAACTCTCGTTCTTTTTTTTGAGTTTCACTTTCTTGATCTTGACCTGGAGTCAATTCTATATCTCTATAAAAACCTGCAACTTGTTGTTTACGTAAATCATTCTCTGACATTTTAACAACATGAATAATTGATTCCGCATCTTCTAATGAGGTAGCAGTATACGGAACAATTAAATCATCTGCGGGTACAAATTTTGAAACGGTTCTTTGATGTATATCATCATAGTAAACTTTTTTAAAAGCAGAACCTGATAGTGGTAAATAAAATAACATCTGATCAAAATCAGCTTCATACTCTTTCATCTCAGACATTATTAAATAATTTAAATAATCTTTAACACGAATAGCCTGTTGTTCTTTTTCTGGTGTAGGCATTCCAACCATTTGAGTTCTTACAGGTCCATCAGCTGGTAATAATTCTTTGTAAGCTTGCGCTTGAAATTGAGTGACAGCTTCAGCTAATACTGGGTGAGTTGCACCTGATGCACCTTTGAATGGTTCTGTGCTTTGTTCATATTTAAATCCTAAAAGATCTAAACCTTCTCTGTATGCTGATTCCCAATCTTTTCTTGAACTTTTATAATCACTATAGTTGTCAAATAACTCATGACCTAGTGGACCTAAAATAGAGTCATCTAATAAATCTGCTAAATTTGCAAAATGGCTTTCGTCTTCACCTGGGTTTACTAAACCTGGTTGAAAGTTTACATCTACTGATCCATCTGGATTCTCTTGAACGTTAACAGGATCGACAGGTTGTTTTTCTGTCTGTTCTTCTGCTATATCTACTTCTACTTCCTCTGGACTAGGTACTTTGATAGTTTGTTCTACGTTGGGTAGAACTTTGTCTATTTCTGCCATTTGTTTTCTCCTGATTTACTGTCTTAACAGTATTATATTTAATATTCAACCCTTGTGGTGTCGGCCCTCTTCTTGGTGGTGGACCTGATTTTTTGCCTATCATTTCATTTCTTCTCTTATCTGTCTCAAAGCCATATCAAGAGCTGAATCAATACTCATGCTTCCACCTTCTCTTAAATTATCTATTATTTTATTTAGTCTTTCTTGTGTGGGTCTGTTATGATATTTTAAATATTTTTTACCATAATCTATTACTCCAGAACCGCTACCAAGTTTTACCCTGCCGCCTGTTGCATTAGGCTTTCTAAATGTTACATCGAAGTCTTCTAAAGTTTCTGCTGGAAGTTCTTTACCTTCTATAATATCGTATCTTCTTGGTCTTAAAAAACTATCGGGTGCTTGATCCATTTCTGTTGATGCATCAGCCATCAAAGTTCCTTGTCGCCTGTCGCTAGGATCAAGATTCAGGGGACTGGGATTACCTACAATTCGTTCACCTGTGTATTGTTCTTCAATATCTTTTAGTCTCTCGTATAAATCAAAAGCTATTGTTTTTTCTCTGTCGCTGATTTCTAATATGTCGTCTTTTTTCATAACTACCAATAATATTTATACTTTTTTTGAGGAGTTTTTTCATCCTCATAATCTTCAGGGTGCATTAATAAACCTCCCTGTCTAAAACGCATTACGGCCTGAGTGGTGCTATCCACCAAGTCATCATGATCTCCATAAGGAAAAGCTGCACATTCTTCAATTACTTCTTGTGCAAACTGTTTACTCAAAGGAGCCCATATATTACCAGATTCAAAGAGAGGTGCAACAGAATTAACTCTAGTGTGTTTATCGTTTCCACGTGATGGAGTATAGTTTACAACTGGTATACCCATATTTCTTAACTCGTATGTTAATGGTAGTCCAGATGCTTTTGCTTCAACAAGTACAGTTTCAGGTTGCCAATAATCATATTGTTCTTTTGCAACACGACGTAATTCAGGAAATTCATATCTTTCTTTTATTGCATCTAATAATAAAAGTTGTGCGGGGCTGTCTTCATTCTCACGAAAAATACCCCAAGTAGTAATAGCACTAAAGTCAGCAGTTTCTTTTTTCATAAATGCAGTATCATAACTTTGAATGACATGCTCTAATTTTGGAATATAATCTTTATCCCAATCCTTCCACCATTCTCGTTTTAATATTGCACCTTCTTCTGAAGTTGGATTCTGCATCCATTGTGCGTTCCACTTGCCGAGTGATAAGGATGCTTTAACTGATTCCAGTTCATCTAGCTTCCAGTATTCCGGCCATACAGGTTTACCACTCGGCATAATTGCCGGAAACTCTACTATGTCCCATTGATCTGATTTGGGTTCAGATTGATTCTTTAATAAAATTCCAGTTAGATCTTTTGTGTTCCATCTTGTCATAACACAAACAATCTTTCCTCCTGGTTGTAAACGTTGTCGTGGTCCAGACGTATACCATTCATAAGCTCTCTCTAAAGCTGTCATGTTCATCGCGTCTTGCTCAGAATGCGGATCATCAATAATTAATAAATCTGCACCCCGTCCTGTGATAGCTCCTCCTACACCAGCTGCAAAATACTCTCCTCCCTGTGCTGTTTCCCAGCGACCAGCGGCTTGGCTATCTTCTCTTAGTCTTGTTTGAAAAATTTCTTGGTACTCAGGAGAATCAATTAATGTTTTAGCTTTACGACCAAAACGTACTGCAAGTTCTCCTGTGTGAGTTGTTTGGATAATTTTTAATTTAGGTTCCCTGCCAATCATCCAAGCAGGTAATAATGTAGATGCAAACTCAGACTTTGTGTGTCTAGGTGGCATATTTACAATTAATCTTTTTATTTCTCCTGTAGCTAATTTATCAAATTTTTCAGCAATAATTTTATGATGTTCACCTTCAATAAATTCAGGCCAAATGTGTTTAGTAAAATATAAAAAATTATTTTGAGCTTTTTCTTTTTTTTCTTCTTCAGATATTCCACTCAATAATTGTTTGGCTCTATCTCTTATTTTAGGTGGCAGTTGATCTAGGTCTTCTAAAGTAAATTGTTTTTGCATACGAAAAATTTTTTGTAAAATTTTTTTACATGTTTACTTTAGCTTTATAATGATTTTGAGGGATTTGACTATACAAAACTGACTATATAGGGTAGGTATATAGGATCCCTATCTTATAGGGGTTTTGTTTATTACTAATCTTTCGAATTTCCAAATCGTTGTGGTACCTCTATCGGTGGTGGGTGGGGTGGGTGGGCCCGCGAGCCACCAAGCACAACCTGTAGTTGTGTTGTATATTTGTCACGCAATATGTAGTGGTGTTGTATATTTATCACGCAATATGTAGTGATGTTGTATATTTGTCACGCAATATGTAGTGGTATTGTATATCTGCCACACAATATATAGTGGTATGCAGTTTTTGCATAGTGTAAGGGATTATCCCTTACACTATATCTTGTTGACAGACAAGTCTATTAATCTAGTAATGTCATATATTCATTAGTAAAATTTCTGCTAAACCAATCCAATCCCTTTTGCATTGTGTCGTAATCTTCTGTTTGTTCTGCGCCAATAATTGTATCATAGATAGCAACCGCGAAAGCTGGTAGCTTTGCATATTGTTGATAGTGTTCATCATTAAACCTGTTACCGATTGTCATTTCTTTTATTGGTTCATTGCCAAAGAAACATTGGTCGAATGGTTTTGGTATCTTGTATTCTTTGTTATTGTATTTAATTGTTTTCATTTTATACCTTTCTGTTATGGGATAATCCTATTCTAGTTCAGCATTATTGTCAACACCTATTTTTTGTATGCTAGTATATCTATAACCATACCGACTTTCATTGGTTGTTTTCTCATATCCCTCAGTTATTCTTCTATGTGTAATAAATGGAACAGGAATACCTCTTTCAATATTCTGCATATTCTCGTTCAGCCAATCCATTTTGCAAGTTTGGCTACAAAAATATCTATCTGAATGATATCCATAACCATATTGATTTTCAGTATCATCTATTTTAGCATATGCATATCTTCCACGAATTATGCCTTTTGATTTTAGAAACCTATCTGTTGTTGGGTTTTTATGACAGTTAGTTCCTTGGCAAAAATGTTTATTTGTCATTATTCTAGCCCCCCAGTTATCCAGATTTGACCTGTTGCGCAACGATAACCATTTTGTTGCAAGTCCCAATAAGTCATATATCTAATTTTATCAGATAGCTTGTCCCTTACTATTCTGCACTTATCCGTCCATTGTGCCTTTCTAGTTATCTGTCTCGTTCTTTTGCCGTCTTTTAGTTTTTTTCTTTCTTCGCCGTTATGAGTAAAAGGTCTATAAGTAATTATAAACTTTGTACCAATATTTAGTGTGTTGTCTATTTTCATTTTATGCCTTTCTGTTATGGGACTATCCTACATCATAGAATAGTCCCTGTCAATAGCTTAATTTAAATTATTTTGCTTTTCGTATTCCTTTCTGATTGCTATTTTCTGCTCTCTTGTCATGGTAGTATTCTTCATGCCTTTAATCATACTAGCCAAATTTTGTGGGTTGTAGATTGTTAAGCCTGTTGAATTACATCTTACAAGTTCTGCCTCGTCAATTTCAATGCCTAACTCTTTCATCAACTCAACACCCTCGCTTAAATATCTATATGCCTTTAAGCCTGTTTTCATAGCTTGTTTCTGTTTTTCAATACTATCAATCCATTTCTGGTGGCAAGTAATTACATTTGCTTTAGCTTGTTTCAACATTTGAAAAACTTGAAACTCTTGTTTATTACAAGCGATAGTTCTTGAACGACAATGTGATGTTCCAATAATATCTAAATAAAATTGACTATCAAACTCTCTTGAAATTCCAACTGAATTATCATTGTCAGAATTATAACTAGAATAATGACTATATCCTAGTGCCTTGTCATTTGCGTCAATGTGTTTAGTTTTATGTGGGTTATCATCTTTCCCATTTTGTTGTGCAAGAATATCTGGATTACACTCTTTTGCTTTTAGTTCTTCTCTTTTGTAAGCATAGGCAAATTGTTTTCCTGTCTCATCGCTATATTCACTTGTGCCTGTACTACCAAATAAACCGAAGTCAAAATGTTCAGATACATTTCTGTCATTTTCATCTTCATCTTGTCCTAGTTCATCTTTTGCATAAGAAAAATAAAAGCATTTATCTTTTGCAACAACATCTAAAGGTTGTCCATATTTTGCTTTTAAACTTTTGCAAGTCGCAACATCATCACTTGGATATGCTCTACCTACAACTGTCTTTGCAAGTTCAAAAGCCTGTGGATATATTAAATCCACCTTTTCCCTTGCGTCAAAAAATGCCTCACGTTCCTGTGTGTTTTCTGTTTCTGCACTTTCAACATACCGATTTAAAATTTTATTTCTAAATTCAGTATTCATTCTTATTTTACTCATTATGCTACCTCTTTTGTTAATAATAAAGGGCTTTCATATTTTACTATTGAAAATGTTGTGCCTTTATTTTTGTTAATTAAGGTATAGCCTTGCAACATGTCATTTGCTTTGTTGATGTCGTTTGTATATTCCATAACATCATAACTATTATCTACGTTGTGGTATTCTATTTCTCTTATTATTAAGTACATCATTTTTGCCTTTCTGTTATTAATGGATAATCCCATAAATTAATAAATTAATCAAGTGCCAAAGTGTCGCACTTACTTTAGAATAATTCTAAACTGCCGTACAACTTATAGTTGTATTATTTATACCATTAACCACCATCCCCAGCCACCGTCCAAGTATAATGGATAATCTGGGATATGTCAAGAAGTTTATTTGCATTTAATTAAAATAAATATCTTGATTATTAATTATCCTATGTTATATTGGATTTAGATTCGATTGCTCAAATGCAATAAAGGGACAACTTCCCACAACCACGTGGAGAGTAATCGAATCTGGGATTAGTTTTGATCCCTGATCCCACGCAAAAAAATCTTGCGTGAAGTGTACTAGCGCAAGTGAGGGTACATAGTGGGATCTGGGATCAGTTTTGATCCCTGATCCAATGAGTAAGGAACCTTAATGGTCATAATGAAAATTGGATCTGGGATCAGAACAGTAGTGTTTCTAGTAGCTAAAATCTTACCGGGTTAAGCTTATACCTACTGTTCTAATCAGGATTAGCTATAGTGGTAAATGAAATCGTTTAACCACTGCTGATCCCTGATCCATTGGGTAGTAAGTTCAGCTATTGCTTAAGAACTGGGAAGATGGATCTGGGATCAGACTAGATGGCGCCCCACATAACCAAGAAGGGCTACATCATAGGTTGTAATACCCATACGGGTATAGAGGTATTATACTAGTATTTAAAGACCTCTCGCCTACGAGCCACTAGTACTGATCCCTGATCCATTGTGTCGATACTGAGTGAGTGGTAACCACCCGAAACAATGGATCTGGGATCAGAAAGAATTAAGCCACAAGCTTCAAGCTTGACAGCAACCGTAGGATGTTATAGGATGTATTTAGAAAGGAATAAATATGGACACAACACAATTAAAAAGAATAGCAGATGCCTTGGAGGAAATTCTTAGGCTGGTTAAGAAGGATCAAGAAGAATCTAAGAAGAGATGGGAAAAAGAAAGTGAGTAGACAGCCTGGGCTGCCTAGTATTAAAATACTAGTGCAGCATTGGCGCTGGCTCGAGGCTCAGGGTTCAAGCTACAAGCAACAAGCCCGAAGCTGTAAGCGACAAGCAACAAGCTTGACAAGAGCCAGATATAATGTTATCCTACAATATAAAGGAGAAAGAAATGTTAAAAAAAGAACTTGAAAAAATTGTCGGAGGGCTGTCTAAGCCTTCTAAAATGCCCGGGCCGGCTTATAACTTGCCAGCATCAAAATGCATCACCGGCTCGAAGCTGGTCAAGATCCCTGGCTCAGTGTGCGAAGGCTGTTATGCCCTGAAGGGTCGTTATAGATTTCCGAATGTACAAGCAGCTTTGGAACGTAGACTAAAAGCAATTGAGAGTCCGCAATGGGTTGATGCTATGATACAGTTAATTAAACCGCATAAAGAATTTAGATGGCACGACAGCGGAGATATACAGAGCCTGGAGCATCTTCAAAATATTTTTAAAATTTGCAGGAAGACACCGGACACTAAGCACTGGTTGCCAACTCGTGAAGCTCAGATATTAAAAAGTGTAAAGGTTAACGAAGTCCCGCGCAACCTGGTGATCCGGTTCTCATCTCATATGATAGACCAGGCGCCAGTTAACTTTTGGCCATGGACAAGTACTGTCACAACGGATGGCAATCACAGCTGCCCAGCGGCAACACAAAATAATGAATGCAAAGATTGCAGAGCATGCTGGAATCGTGATATAAAAAACGTTTCATACGGAAAACACTAAAACAATGCTTGTATTTAAACATCCTAAATATTACCAGGAAATGCGCAAGAGGGCCAAAGAGTTCCAGAAGCAACAAGCCTCAAGCAAGAACCATCAAGCTAAATCTTCAAGCAACAAGCGAGAAGCATCAAGCCCTGTCGCAGAAGCATCAAGCAACAAGCCTGAGTCAACAAGCTCCTGAATCCTGTCTCCTGTATAAAGTTTCAAGCAGCCGGTAACGAGGGTCTTGGCTAAGATAAAACTATGCTGTGGATGTTTCACGTGAAACGCAATTTGGTGTGGTGAAAAGGTTAGTTTGTTACGTTTTGTTACTTTGAATTCAATAGTGAAAAATGTACCTTTTTTGTTGTATGCCAGCACATCTGGCGTACCTAAACTACTAGTATTTTCAAGCCTTGTATAAGAAATATTAGGTGTATTTTTCTTCCAATATTGGTAAAATTTAGCCTCTGGTCCCATGGGGTTTTCGACGTAACAAGTGTTTAAGATTTTCTTTTCTTAACAGAACCCATTCTCCAACTTTCAGCTGCAATTTCAATTACTAATCTATGAGATTCTCTGGCTCCAATTATATTATTTTCAAATAATGTAATAGAAAAAATATCAAAATGTCCATCGGGTGAATGAAACTCTCCTTTGGGTAACTTAACTTGCACTCTAGCATTCTGACATGTTGGTGACTTTAAAAAATTATTTAGCTGATTGGCTAATTCTTTCGCATTTATCATGTGGTTGACTATTACGTTATGTTACGTTAAAAGTCAAGCTATGGGAGTACCTAAAAGATTAACAGAAATGCAGTTAAAATTTGCCAATTTATTGGTAACTAATGAAGGACGCTTGCATGCGTATGAATGTGCTGTTGCAGCTGGATATGAAAAAGATAGAGCTAGAATCACAGCATCAGAATTACAGAACCCCCAAAAATTTCCATTGGTTGTAAAATATATAGGTGAGTTAAGAGAAGATAATCAACAGAAGTTTAAGATTGATATAGAAAGCCATCTTACTGAGCTTGGTAGACTACGAGATGAAGCAAGAAAGTCTAAAGCATGGTCTGCAGCCACTAACGCTGAAGTAGCACGTGGTAAGGCTGGTGGACTGTATATTGAACAGAAAATGATATTAACAGGTGACATTAAAAAATCTAGTGTTGAAGATATGAGAAAAGAACTTGCAACTATCTTAAAAGAATATTCACCTTTAATTGATGGTGAGACTCAACAAAATATAGACGAAAAAATTTTACCTAAAATCAAGAAAGTTAATTAATTTTTTTTATAGATTCAATTACTGCAGTTGGAATTAATGTTGTGTTACCAATTGTTTCAAATGTAGGCTTATCTTTATTTTTTATATAATCAGTAAATATTCTAGTAACTCCATTTTTTTGACTAATTAAATAACCTTTAGATACACATATAGGTAGTTTTTCTTTATTTAAATCTTTTGTATTACTCCAGCCCGCATCACCCTCGATATCAAACCACTCTATTTCCACAAATGGATAAGCAGATATATCATTACCTAATGATTTTACATTTAAAGGTATAGTCTTTTTACTCTTAGGTTTTCTTTTTTTCTTCTTAGGCATATTAAATTCATATCATTACCCCTATAGGTTTTCCAGAATTTTAAATGCAAAAATCAAATCCAAAGTATCCTCGCGGCCCCTATCGTTAAAAATCGTTGGTATTACTTGCTGATCACCTCAACCCCAGATCCCTTGTGTTTTTCTAAAGGGTTTTGTCAAATTTAAGAATCTCAGAAAACCTATAGGGGGGGATCAACCGCATAAAACCTCACTTTTTAAATATGGCAATGTTGCCTTATTTGTCCAGTTTAGAATCATTATAATATTTGTTGAGTCTTTCTAGAAATTTATGTTGATATTTGATAAACTCTTTGCCTTTTACTTGAAATTTTTGGAAATAATTGTCTGGTGTACACATCAGGATCACACCCTGAGTGATCTCAGTGTCATAGACCTGGTTGTGAGCCATAGCATATGCCCCTAGCTGCATGAAATAATCATCAATCCATTCTTTTCTTTTTGGTTTATTAGATTGTTTAAAGTCTATAATTGAGTCTTCATAGTCATATACACCGACCAAATCTGTTGCACCTGCATACAAACCAGGGTAATATAGGGTAACCTCACTGCCCCATATTTCAGAAAGATCGCATAAACCCTTGTCAATTATCACTTGAGCCATGTCGCCTGCCACCTGACCCTCGTCTGTTAGGTCCTTGTGGCCTGTCCCTAGAATATACCTCTCCAAGTGTAAGTGCATGTTGGTACCCCGCGCGGCCGCTTGATCCTTGACTCTTGTAGCCTGATCCTCGCCCACTCGTGCCTTCCATCTATTAATCGAGTCTATAGCTTCTTGCGATTTGGTTGCTGATAAAATTGTAGTCACCGACGGTAACTTTTTACCAGTTATCTCGTAATGTCTTCTACCTTCAATAGACGTCCGCATTGATGCCGGGTACTTATATAATTTATTCCATTTCACTCTAAACTCATTATTTGTTTGTATCTCTCTAAATCAACTACATTATTATTTACCACATTGTGATCTGCATAATGATCAATAATTTTTTGAACTCCTTCTAACTTTACATGTGAGTATGGCCAAAACAATCGTGCAACTTGATATGCATCTCTGAATTGACATCTCCATCGCCATTGTTTTTTCCAACCAACAGCATACGCTGTTTTATATCTTTTAACACCAACCGTACCAACACCCAATACTTCATGGACCCAACGTAAAACAGATTCATCTGTCATTGCCATTTCCATACGTATTGACCAGGTGGGATACGCCTTCTTGTTATGCTTTCTCTTTCTCATGTATTGTTTATATTGTATGTGGCCTTCGCCATCAAACAATCCTGCTATAAATGCTATATCTGTATCACTTATCATTTTTTTTCTTTCTGTTGTGCAATCCAAATCAATTCTTCTAATTTTGTTTTAAATCGCGGCACTCGTTTGTTATCTTTTTGTATGACTTTTTTACCACCTGTGTGTCCAAACTCTTGATTGTCCCTTGATACCTGATCCTCGTCTCTAATCTCTACTTCAACGGAATCTTGGTCAATTTCTAACCAGTGTTTGCTCTTACGCATCAGATGGTTTTAGTATTTTATATTTTTTAAAATACTCGTCATACTCTTTGTCATGTATTTCACCTTCTGAATTACAAACTACACATTGTATAACATCATCAATTCGGTTAATGGATTCTTTAACTTTAACAAATCCATTACCAAAACAATTAGGACAAATCTTTTTTTGGTTTGTCATCTTTTTTTTCTACACGTTTTAGTGATGCAAGCATCGTAATGTGTGTTGTAACTTCTCCATAAGGCCTTTGCCACAAGTATTGTAGTAATTGTTTTCTTTGTTCTTCGGTTAACGTAAACATTATTTATCCTTTATTTTACCATTTAACTTTTTTGCTTTTTCATTTGCAATAGACTCTACTGTTTTTGATATAGATAGTTTTGCATCAGGTAATAATACCTTCGACAATTTCTCTAAAGTAGAGTATGTTTCTTTGGTAAGAGAAACGTTTCTATATTTAGTTATATCAGTCATGATTTCCTTTCATTTAGTTATAATGACTATATAGGAGATTAATACCAAAAGTCAATGACAAAATTTATTTTAATAATGATAATTTGTAGTGGAATTCCTGGTAATGAATGTAAACCCATGCCAACACCTTTTTATGAGTTTAAAACTTATAGTGAGTGTATTCTCTACGGTTATGATCATTCTAGTGAAATATTAAGGGCTATGGGTCAAGATTTTGTTGAAGAACACAGAGCATTTACTGCTTTTGATTGTAAAGAACAAAGCACCATATGATTAAATGGACCAAAGATAAATGGCAACGATTCAAAGAATGGTCTACTGTCGACCATTGGATAGATTTATTTGTTGATGTAGGGTTAATTGCTTTTGATGTTTTATCTAGTCCTATTCTTATAGTTGTAAGATTTATTAGATATTTTTTTAATGAATACTTAAATCATCATATAAAAAATTTTATAAAATGGTTTGCGCATAAAGTATTAAGATTATAATTCTATTTACACATACACCCAAAAAAATCACCTGTGCCATCTTTCATGACATGGGCATTGATTGGATAGTCATAATAGGTTGTTAAATGCAATCTAAGTATATCACAAAGATCAAAACAATCTGTTTCACTTAATAATTTTATTCCTTTTGTCATTTCTTTCGTAACTTCTACCAAATGGTAAAGTCCGTCGTTTAGAATTATTAAGTCCATTTGCAAATTCCTTTATATATTTATACCAAAGATCTTTGTATTTAGGATCTTTTGTTTGTTGCCACATATTTGCTAACTCGTCTATATGGTTTGTTGTTTTCACCATTGCTTGTTCCTTTTTCTATTATTCTTTTTAATGAATGTGTTTTTAATTCTACATCTACACCATAAGATCTCCATGCTTTTTTCATAAGATTTAATTCTAGTATGAATGTAGACCATTGCCCTTGTGATATACCATTAACGTTTAGAGTAACTGTTTTCATAAGCCTCCTTTAATATTTTATGCATATCTTCCAATGCTTTTTCTAATATATCTACCCTAGCTTTTAGCTTTTGCTCAGTTTGATATTTTTTATCTTTATTTGCACTATGTAATTCAAAGTGCTCTTCTGTTAATTGTGTCATATTTTTCCTTTCATTCTGTATATATAGGATATTTAGGGATGTTTGTCAACCCCCTATTTTCCCTGGCCACGATATTTCTTAAATTGCCTGCGTTTTTGCTTGTTCATTTTGCATAAACTAGGATGTCTTCCAATCGATGTTTTGTGAAATATAGGCTCGTGCTCTACTTTTGCGTATAAACCTTTAGATTTTTTTGCCATCGCCTTTTGTTTCTTTTACTAACAAATCTATTGGTAAATAACTAATTTTACCATTTATTTTTTGCTCAATGTCTCCGCCACAATTTAAACATCTGTAATAATCACTTACAACAGATATTAATAATGTGTGTTCTGAACAATGTGGACAAACACCATCTACCATTTTTGCTCTTTTAATTATTTCTTTAAATAAATTGCTTCTATCCGACAACTTTTCCCCCACTCCATTTCATTTCTGGAAGGCCATTCTCGTAAGATTTTCCGTCATAAGTGAGCACTTGTTTTCTGTTAGCACCTGATTCGTTGTAAGACACGTGAACCCAGCCACCTGCTGGGTCGTCTGGGTTATAAAATTCTAAAATTAATTGGTCAAAGTCTACGTTATTTGAGAGCCAGTAAGCAATCTGAATATTTGGTATGCCCGCGATTTCAAAGTCAACCGCCTGGCCTTTTGCATGTTGCGACGTCTTTTTGCTGCCGATCGCCTCACAAAGCGCCTCGGACCTGTAGCCAGAGGTAACAGTAATGGGTTTATCAAAGTGCGCGCGAACCGGTTCCAATATTTCATAGCATACATTCTCCAAGTTTTTTATATCTCCAGATCCTGGAGAATTGTCTATTCCTTTTCGCGTTGCGGTCATTGACTTAGTCATCTCTTCAAGTTTAAAGTGTTTCGATAATTGCATGAAAATTTTTTTTAATTTGCTAATGGATTAGAAGTTGATACTTTTATTTCTTCTATTTGAACCTGTAATAATTCTATTTCTTTTCTGTTAATTAAATATTCTGTGTGTCCATGTTCGTTGTCATGTTCATGTGAGGTGTCAATATTTTCTAATTTATTAACTTTTTCTTCTAGTACAGCAATTTTACTTTCAATACCTGATGTATCTACTGTTGAATTTTCTTGTGATTCTATTGCTTCTAGTTTTGTAACAATTTCACCATACTTAACAAAGCCACCACCAATTGCAACCACTGCTGCAATTAAAGCTGCTATTCCTGCGAGTTGATCTTTAAGTTTGCCCATTTTTTAATAACTCCAATTCATACAAAAGCTGTTGCTTCTTAAGATTAAGTTCTCCAAGTTTTCTAGCTTTGATTTCCATCTTATCATTTTGGATATAAGTTGCAAGACTCTTATCTGTATATATTAATCTATTATCCATAATGTTTAATTGATCTAAATATATGTCTTTTGGCGCATAAAATGCTACATTATAAGAATCTAATGATACTTGATCACTAGTCATAGCTTCCATTTTAATTATATTTTTTATTTGTAGATTTTTAGAAATATTTTTTATATCCTTGTCCACTTTTTCCATTACTCTTGCAAGATTTTTAATAATAGCTTTTTTCTGTTGTATCTTTTTTTGTTTGGCAAGCTTCTTAGTCTGAACAGCGGACTTCTTAGGAGTCTTGCTAGTAGGTTTCTCTTTTTTAATTTCTTCTTCTTTTTCATTAGTTTCTTCTAACATTTCTTTTGGTTCTTCTTCAATCATTTCTTCTTCTTCTTTTACTTCAGTAGATTCTTCTTTTGTCATTTCTTCTTTTGGCATGCTTGCCATTTCAGTAGTTTCTTCTTCAATTATTTCTTCTTTAGATTCTTCCTCGGTTGGTTCCATTCGTATGGGTCCTGTTTCCACGAGTTCTTCTTCTTCTGTAAAAGTCTCCTCTTCCTTAGAAACCATAGGTAAGAAGCTTGCAATGATCTCTTCAGTTTCTTCATATATTTCCTCCTCTTGTGGTAACATCATTGAAAAGAAAGATGTGTTTATCTCTTCTTCCATAGGCATTTCTTCTATGATCATTTCTTCTTCCATAATCTCTTCCATAGGCATTTCTTCCATAACAATTAACATTGGTTCAAATGTCATTTCTTCAAATTCTTCTTCTATAACTTCTTCCATAGGCGGTGCTATAAGTGTAAACTCTTCAAACATTTCTTCAATATATTCAAATGTAAACTCTTCTTGTAATTCTTCAAATATATCTTCTATCTCTTCTATAATTTCATTTGCTATAACTGTATTATCGTATGTCATTGTTAATTTAGCACCTAATAAATTAGGTCCACCAAGGTCAACTAAAGGTGAACCATTGTCTATACCTGTCCAAGTCCAATCAAACTGATTAGAACCAGTGCTATTGTATATGACTTGGTCTGTGTATTTATCTGCGTTGCTATAATAACCTGAGTCTGTATTTCTTATTTGATCTGTTTGAGATAACACATTACCATCAGAGTCTAGTATTTTAACTGTTGTTTTAAATTGATCTTGTCCTGACCTTGATTGTCCACATTGATGCGCAGATCCAGTCCACTCACAGTTTTGTACAATTGTAGTAGAATCTAATGTAATACCATTGTCTAACATTGTTTGAGTGCTAGTTTCATCACCGGTTGTAACACCAACTAAGTCACCTGTATAATTTAAACTACCTGTACCAGATGAGGCACTACCAACTTCTACTTCTTGATAATTCCAGTTTTGATTTGTGCATGTGGTATTAACAGATGTAAAAGACGAACAACTTGATTGTACATTAGGTATTGCGTTATCTACTGATTGTAGATTAGAAGCAGAACCGGTGCCGTTAGGTAGTAAATTACCTGTTGTTATCTCTTCTGCTGAAGTTGTAAGGGTTAACATCGTCAGCAAACTTATTAATACGATACAACGCATATCCCGCTCCTATTATCATTATTGTTAACCAAATCATTTTAATATTAATGCCACTATTGATTTTTCACCTAAATATATTTCTGTTTGTGCTTTACCTTTATAACATTTATAAGATACAGATTCACTATAAGTTCTCTCTGCTTCACGTTTTCTGCGTAAGCATTGAGCCATGCCTTCGGGCTGTATTCTGTGTTCCTTGATTTCTGCCCCTATAAACATAAGAAGGGCCACTACAGACTCTATCAATGTGTGCCTCCGTTCTTATAATGTATCTCTCTATTAGAATCTTTTAGTTCTTCAATATCTTCTAAAGCTTTTTCTAATTGTTTTGTTAAAAATTCTATATTTATTTTATTTAAAGCCATAGATTCTATGTGCTTGTTTAACTTATCCGTGGTTTTGTATAAATCCTCAATCATCATAAATTGTTCGCTATCTGCAGGAAGCGAACCAAGTTGGCCCCGCGGCCATTTGATTCTAAACTCTGTATTCTCTATTAAATCTTTTTGCATTAACTCTAATTTTGTTGAGTTTGAATTTAATTTTTCTTGAATGCCAAAAAAAGCCCAGGTTCCGATTGCGACGAGCGCGATCAAACTAGCAACCGTCTTCATAGGCATTTGCACGGCAGCTTCTTCAGAAATTCGTAGTGGTTTATTACTCATTTTTTTCTCATGTAATTTTTAGATGGTTCGTAGTCCCATTTTTTACCGTGATGTCCTCTTATATCAGCCCACCACATTCTTAATCTTACTATCCATTTACGTACAGGT
>Ga0208919_1000728_pt1 | contig 20814 bp, 38 predicted proteins | sample 4_EtaG_FD_184076 | JGI IMG/M metagenome (GOLD analysis project Ga0208919, IMG submission 184076) | Marine viral communities from the Subarctic Pacific Ocean - 4_ETSP_OMZ_AT15127 metaG (SPAdes) (version 3) | ecosystem: Environmental > Aquatic > Marine > Oceanic | place: Pacific Ocean | collected...
TCTTAATGAAGAACGCATCAGTATCAGTTAAGTAGTGGTTTACTACGTAACCTTGTGGGATCATTCCCATGCTACCGACTGCATTGATATCATTATCTGCAGTTCCAGTTCTACCTTGAGATTTCATTAATCTCTCAGCAGTAAATTGAAGCGCTGAAGGAATTATCATTTTAACTCCTTTTGCTGCAATTTTTAGACCTCTTTCATCAGTCATTGCTGCGATGTCAATAAGAGCTTGCTCTAACGAAGTTTCGTTAAGGTCAGCTGCAGTTGACAACTCATTTTTGAACGTTCCAGCTACAATTGGGTGAACTGCAGAACAAAGTTCTACGCCGTCACCACCTGTGAAGCTTGAATCAAATGCATTGTTTAATACATTTGCTGCTTTAACTTGTTTAGCATTTGCCATTGATCTAGCTAATGCTTTTGTATATCTAGACGCAAGTCTATCATACAAGTTATCTTCAATCGCTTCTTCAGTGATTGAGAACGCTAAAGCAAGCGTTTCGTGAGTGTATCTAGCAGTGAAAGATTCTTGTGCTGTATCGTAGTTAACGCTTGATCCTTCAGGTTTAACTGAAGCATTTGCGAAACCAGATAACATCACTTCTTCTTCAAAAGCTCTGTCAGAATTTTCTACGTCGAAAATTTCTGCATGCTCATCTGCATAGTTTTTATATTCCAAGCCGAATAGTGCATTCAAACCTGGCTCTAGTTCTTTAACTAGTTGTGATCTTGATATAGCCATTTTTTATTCTCCTATTCTAACTATTAACCTAGTGCTGTTGTTAATTTAAACACATGCTCACCAGTATTGAATACAACATATGCATTCGCATTTGCCGAGCTTGTATCACTATTGTCCGGATCTTTTGATATACCGATTTGTTTGAAACCACCTGATGTAGTAACAGTTGATGTATCAATTTCTGAAGTTGATTGTCCAGTAAGAGTGCTTCCGCCTACTCCTGTAAAATCAAATCCACCATGATTCATTGCTGCTGTTCCTGTACCATCATGTTGTGCTTCGAACACGATATATGGATCCGCATACACTGTAGCTACTATGTCTGAAGCGTTTGTGCTTGCAGGATAATAAGCTTTAAATGTAGGTTTACTTGTTGTTGGATCAGTATAAAACACGCCACCGAAAACACCTAATTGTTGAGTGTCTCCAGCTGCCGCTGCTTCTATACCACCTGCTGTAACTGCTTCAACTACTTGACCAGTAAAAATGTCTGATCCGTAGTTTGCAGCTATAGCATATTCTTCCGCTCTGATTTGTCCACCTGTAAGATGTCTTGTAGGTTTGAAACCGAACGCTGCGTCTTTGTTAGCCATAGTTTTATCTCCTTATGTACCTGCCTCGAAAGGCCTCCAGTACGATTTAATTTATCCGTTGGTAAGAATTGTTAAAAAATTAACTTTTCTTCGTACCACCGAAGGTTACACGAGTCTGTCGATCATTATTGATCGGCATACTTGGATGCTGTTCCTTCATTAAATCGTTTTCGATCGCGTCATTTCGGTCTTGAGTTTGTTGTTTAAAATACTCTTCGCGCGACTTAACAATTTCGTTAGGTATCCTTGCCAGCAAAAGGCCGCCAACTCCGATAACCCCTTTGTATTTCCCGTCGTTAATAGTTGGATAATCAACATCAGAATATTCATCAGATCTAACTAATTCAAATCCTGATCTTAACTTTGCCGACATATTTGATGAATCATCAAAACCCATCGACTCAGCTCTTATCCACCTGTGTTTAAAACCATCTGGTGCGGGTGGGGCATCTAAAGATGATGGTGGAGTCCAAACTTTTTTCTGTTCTTTAACTTTTGTTTGGCTCGCACGGGAGTCTATTTTTTTATCTGTCATATGCTTATCTCTCCTTCGTGATATTTAATTGTTTCGCATAAAGTTCTAGTGGCACACCTAATTTTTTAGCAATTGTTACTTGAGACGGCGTGAGTCTCACTGTTTTCTGCGACTTAGAATTCACACTTCGCTTTGCTGAAGCTACTGTTTGTGTAGGCTTAGTCGTTACCGTTGATTCAGTATTACCAAATTTATGCGGAAAGTCAAGCTTCATACGTCTATCAATCTCTTTGTAATACTCATCAGATTGCGCATCAAACCCTTCTTCCTCGGTTAGTTTTTTATGTAAATCAAATGCAGTGTAAGTCATAGCACTATCTGATCCAAACCATGGGTTTTTCTCTGCCCATTCTTCTGCTTTAGGATCTGATACTGTGTTTTGAGGTGCAATTGCTTGATCTAAAGTAGGAGTTTGAACAGGTGTTTTAACTTGTGCTTCCGCTTTCTTTTTTAAATTAGCAACTCTTGCTTCTTCTACACCTAGTCTTGCAATCATTTTCTGTGCTTCAACTTCAGCACCTACATCGCCTGCTTCTCTTGCTTTTATTAATTGTGCTTGAGCAGCTTGTAAGCCAGATGTTACTCTGCCTTCCATTGCATTTACATAGTTAGGTTCTATAGTTTTTAATCTAGACTGCAAACTCTCTTGTTCAGCTTTTACTTTTTGAGCCCACTCTACAGCAGCCTCTTTTTGACGTTCTGCTTCACGCCATTTTTTAGTTAGCTTTGCAATTCTTTTTTGCACTCCATCACTATATTCTTCTAATTCTTTTTTCTTCTCTTCTGTTTCTTCTTTAACTTCTGTTTCTTTTGTTTCTTCTTTAACTTCTATTTCTTGTTTCGGTTCTGTTTCTTCAACTTTTAACGTTTCCTTTGGTTCTTCTTGTTTTGTTTCTTCTTCAAGATTGACTTCAACTTCCGGTCCGGAAGTATCTATATCAACCATGGGTTCATTTTTCTTTTCTTCTTCTGGCATAGTTTACTCCTTCTATGTTTTAATATTGATGAAATATATCTTCAGGGTTTTCAATGGTTGCTAAAATCTCATCGTCATTTAGCAGTCTAACTTCCCCACCATCTATCTGTATTCTTGATCCAGCATATCTTGCAAAGATAACCCAGTCACCTTTTTTACACCAAGGTCCTTCTGGATATCTTTCTTTATCATAACAATGCGGGCCCATTTTTAAAACCATTCCACAATTAGATCCAACTTGCTGTCGTTCTAAAGTTTCTTGTCCTAAATATAAGCCACCTTTAGTTTTCTCTCTCATTTTAAAAGGTAAAACTAAAAGTCTCCAGCCTGTTGGTTCTGGCAACTTACTATCTTCAGTTTTTGATAAATCTTTTTCTGGTTTTTTTTCAGCTTGTATTTTATCTAATAAAGCTGTCTTAAGTTTTGGGACCTCTTCTGTTGAGGTCGATAACGGTTCCTTGCTCATCTTTTTGCTCCTTATTGTCTAGCAGGTTAGAGATTTCCTGTAACATTAGTTGGTATGTTCTTGCTTGTCCTAACATATACTGATATTTTTCCATATTGTCAACACCACCACTTATTAGAATGTCGCCAACTTTTTGTAAGTTGTCTCTCATTAGTTTTTGCATTTTTGATACTATGGTTAATCCATCTTCCATTACATTTCTGTCCTTTCTAATCTAAAATCTTGTAAAGCTTTTAACTTCTCATCTGCTTCAGCGATTTTTTGTAACTGCTTATCTACTTCGTCAATGTGTTGTGGATGTTCTCCAATACCAACAGGATTTTCTAAATAGATTTTTATTGTTGCGTGTGCTTCTGCTACTTGTGCTTCGTATCTAGCTTCAAGAGCATCTATTATTGCTGTTCTCATTTAACATTTCCATCTTCTCCGTGCTTGTCTTATTCGTGAGTTAGGATCGTTACGAGTTTTTGCTGATGACCTTTTTAATTGTCCTAGTGATCTAGCGCAGTATGATTTTCTACGATTAGCAGCTTTTGATCCTGGCTTCACTTTTCCAGTCACGGCTGTTTTTAATTTACTTCCAGGGTTTGCTGCCCTGTAAGCTCTTACACCTTTTGCTGTCATTCCAGCTCCAGATTTTGTTGGTCTATAGTTTGCACCCTTACCTGTAGTAGTTTTTCTTATAGGGTTCTCTCTTCTAGTTGCCATTATATTCTTTGTAAATTTGGATTGTTAGATAATATGTTTTTTTCTGCTCTAGGTCTAGCATTAGAATCTTTACTTCTTTTTCTAAGTTGAGCAATAGCAGATTCTTTTAATGCTTTTTCTTTTTTTAATCTTTGTAAATCTTTTTCTAAATTCATTATGCAAATGTCTTTACGTTAGTCGGTTTTCCGCCCGGATTCCCCGCAGCTCGTTTTCGTTTGACAGCACTCGCCTTTTGCGACTTTGTCATTCGTGTGGCTTTTGCAAGTGGGACGCATTTCGGATATTTTCGCTTCGAACCCTTGCTCCGTCCACATGGTTGATACTTGCCATCCTTCTTTGGTGCTCCAATGTCTACCCATTTTTCTTTTACCCATTTTCTTAATCCACCTTCTGCAAAATGACTACGCACAACCGGCTCTTCTCTTTCTAGCCATGCCTGCCATCAAACCACCATTAGCAGCTTTTTTACGACTATCTTTTTTGCCACCTGGTGTAATTTTTCCAGAACAAACTCCTGATGCATACATATTAGCATACGCTGAAGGGTAAACTTTAAATTTACGTTTTGCTGCTGCTTTTCCTTTTGCACAAAGTTTTGCCATTATGATCTCGCCGTTTGTTTTGCTCTTGCAAAGTTTGCTGCAGTTGGTGCACCTTTAGATCCAGCTTTTCTCATCTTCTCACCTGAACCAGCTTTGATTCTAGCTTTTTTGGCTGCGATGTTTGCATAAAGACCTGGACCACCGCCAGCTCTTTTAACTCTGCCACCTGCTTTGTATTTTGCAATTTTACTTCTACCTTTAATTTCTTTTCCTGGCATTATACTTTACCACCTTTTCTTTTCATAGCTCTTCCGCCACCAGCGTAAGCTATACCACCACCCATGAAAGGTGATCTTTTATCTTTTACTATACCACCCATATTATATTCAGCAGCAAGTTTAGGACTTATTTTTTTTTGAACTTCTTCAGGTAATTTATTAAACCCTTTTTTCTCACTTGGTATTTTTTTACTTTTATCCATTATTTTTTTCCTCCTTTAAATATTTGTGTTCCCTTTATACCATAAATACTCGCCACGACAAGGATCCATAAATTTGTGAACCATTTTGGGAGGTCTTGAAATTGGTCAAAGAACTCTTTTATTTTTTGAGATGCAGCCGGATCGTCCGAGAAGACCCCGTACGCAATCACCAAAATTGGCAGCGTTAGCACGACCAAAACGAACTCGTCTTTCCAGTCCGATTGACGAGCTTCTAATAGTTTACCAGAATATTCTAACTCACCAGAAGCCATTTTTTCTGCATGTTTGGCTTGTGCGTTAGCCATCATCATTTTAGTCTCTTGTTTTTTCTTATAAATGTGACTTCCAGCGTTTACTGCAAGTTTAAGTGCGCTAAATATTGGAAATGCCATAATATTATCCTTTTCTTACAATTGAAACAGCATCAGGTATCTTTCCTGCTGATGGAATTGTTTTACTTAAAATTGTTTTTTCAATAGAAGTGTCTGCTCTTAGTTTTGCAAGCTCTTCATTTTGATCTAATTTTTCTTCTTGGTTTTCTTGGTTCATCATAGCTCTCATTTTATCAAGATTTAGTCTTTCTTCACCTTCTTTTTCTTTTCTAGCGTTCTCTTGAGCTTGTAAATCTAGTTCTCTAGATCTTAATTTAGCAATTGGATCGTTATCAAACTGTGAAGTAATCTTTTTCTCTTCTTTAGCAAAATCATCCATCATTTCTGATATTAAAATTGCTTTTCTACCGTCTATTTTCTCTTGTAACATCTTTGCTTGTTGTTGCATTTGTGGATTTTGTTGTGCCATTTGCATCATTTGTTGCAATTGAGGTAATTCTTGTTGGAATTCTACTTCAATTTGTTCTTGAGCCATTAAACTTATGTGTTCAAGTATGTTTTTTTGTATTGCAGCACCAACTGCCGGTGAATTTTTTACCATATTTGTCTCCATAAAGTTTAAATGCGCTGTAATATGCGCTTGATGGTCTTGTCCAGGAAATGCTTGAAAAGGTTTACCACCTAAGGCATCAATATGTTCTAATGCAGGGTCTTTTGGCATTGGTTGTTCTGGTTTTTTTAATATTAAATCAATATCTTTTACCCCTAGTGCTTCATACATGTTTCGATACACTTCGTATTGATTATGTATTTGAGGGTTTGAAGCAGCTAGTTGCATTTCCGTTTGAGCTAAAGATATCCTTTGAGTTTGACTAAAGATATTAGGATCAGCAACTGGTAAAATGTCTACTCGATCGTCAAAATCAGATTGTTTAATCTCATTTTGTCCACCAATAACATCATAGGGGTAAACTGGAGGTAAGTATAATTTAAATACTCTAGCTAAAATCATAAATTCTTTTTTCATTGCAGCATACATTCTTTTATGGATCGCAGACATTACTCTCGATCCTCTTTCCAACATAGCGACTGTCGTGCCCACTGCTGCTTGTTGGTTCCCGTCTCCTACTTGCAGATCGGCAATCGATGCAAATCTTTGCCCTGCTTGTACCACGACACCCATAAGTGATAATAAAGTTTGAGATGGTTCTTTAAATGGTAATGTCATAAATGCATCTTTCAAGTTTCCACCTGGTGCATCTACATCTCTAAATTCTCCTGGCTGTATCGATTGTGCTTCGTCTCGCATTTTAATTCCACGCATTTTAAATCCTGCGGGTAAATTAGATAACGTTCCTGCATCTAACAATTGTCTTAATGCAGCTGTGGCTGTTCTTGATAAACCACCAATCATATGAGTTAAACCAAAACCATAAAAACCTAAGCCTGGTAAAAATTTAAAGTGTACAAAATAATTTATTTTTCTTTTTAATGGATCTCCTATTTCATAATTACGTCTGATAGATAAAACTTTTCTTGTTCCTTCTTCTACAGTTACAATGTATGGAATTTTAATTCCTGTAGGTTCGCCGTTTGCTCCAGCATCTTCAAAACCTTCTAGGTCTAAATCTACATGACATTCTAGAAGAGTATACATTCTTTGATCTCTTCCTTTAGATGTACCATCTAGTTCTCTTTCAGCTTTTTCAGAACTTGTTTCATCCATGTAAGATGGATTAATTTCTATGTCTCGATAGAATCCACCTACTTGCTGTTTTCGTAATTCATTTTCTGACATACGAACTCTGTGTATAATAGATTCACAATCATCAAGTGATGTTGCAGTATAAGGTACAACAATATCAACTGCGGGTACAAATTTTGAAACTGCTCTTTGCATAATTTCATCATAGTAAATTTTTTTAAATGATGAACCTGCTAGTGGTAAATAAAATAACATTTGATCAAACTCTGCTTCGTACTCTGGCATCTCTGACATAATTTGATAATTCATAAATTGTTTTACTCTCATAGACTGAGCTTCTTTATCAGGTGTAGGCATGCCTATGATTTGAGTTCTAACAGGGCCAGCGGCAGGTAATAGTTCTTTGTAAGCTAGTGCTTGAAACTGAGTAACAGCTTCTGCTAATACTGGATGAGTTGCACCACTTGCACCTTTAAAAGGTTCTGTTCTATCGTCGTAATTAAAACCTAAAAGTTCTAGCCCTTCAGTATAAGTTTTTTCCCAATCTTTTCTTGAAGATTTATAATCTGCATAGTCTTCATACATTTTACTACCTAATGGATTTAATACATCGTCAGGTAATAGTTCAGCTAAATTTGCAAAATGGTCTTCGCCTTGTTCTTGGCTTCCTATTGATGGATCAAAATTTATATCGACACTACCATCTTCGTTTTGTTGAACGTCAATTGGTTGATCAACATTTTGTTGATCTTCTTCTAACTCAACTTGTATGTCTTCAACATTTGGAATATTAATTTCTTTTCTTACCTCGTTGGGTAAGGCCTTGTCTATTTCTGCCATTTATTTTCTCCAGTTTCACTGTCTTAACAGTATTATATCCAATATTCAAGCCTTGTGGATTAGGTCCACTTTTAGGTGGAGGTCCGAATTTTTTGCCTTTAATCATTAGTAATATGTTCTTTTAGTTTTAATAATTTTTTCCTCTTCATAGTCTTCAGGATGTGGAACTAATCCTCCTTGTCTAAAACGCATTATGGCTTGAGTCATACTATCAACTAAGTCATCATGATCTCCATAAGGAAAAGCTGCACACTCTTCAATAACCTCTTCTGCAAATTTTTCTTCGGGTGCCCACACCATACCACTTTCAAACAAAGGTGCAACTGCATTTACACGTGCATGTTTATCGTTTCCTTTTGAAGGTGTGTAGTTAACAACTGGTATACCCATGTTACGAAGTTCGTATGTTAGTGGTAGGCCACTAGCTTTTGCTTCAATCAATACAGTTTCTGGTTTCCAATAATCATATTGTTCTTTAGCAACACGACGAAGATCTGGAAACTCGTACCTTCCTTTTAGTGCATCTACTAATATTAACTGCTGTGGACTATCTTCTGAATCTCTAAAGACACCCCAAGTGGTGATAGCACTATAATCGGCTGTTTCTTTTTTCATAAACGCTGTGTCATAAGATTGAATAACGTGTTCTAAAGGTGGCATATCTTTTTTATCCCAAACATTCCACCACTCTCGTTTAATAATTGCACCTTCTTCAGACGTTGGATTTTGCATCCATTGTGCATTCCATTTACCAATAGATAACGATGCCTTAACAGTCTCAAGTTCTGCTAGTTTCCAATACTCAGGCCATACTGGTTTATTCGATGGCATAATAGCTGGAAACTCAATCAACTCCCATTGATCTGACTTAGCCTCTTTTTGATGTTTCAATAACTGACCCGTTAGATCTTTAACATTCCATCGTGTCATTACACAAACGATAGCACCACCTGGCTGCAACCTTTGACGTGGACCTGATGTATACCATTCATACGCACGCTCAAGAGCTGTTAGGTTCATTGCGTCTTGCTCTGAGTGTGGGTCATCAATAATCAATAAATCTGCACCACGACCTGTTATTGCTCCGCCAACACCTGATGCAAAGTATTCACCGCCTTGTTCGGTTTCCCATCTGCCCGCTGCTTGACTATCTTCTCTAAGCCTTGTCTCAAACACTTGTTTGTATTCTGTAGAGTCCATTAAAGTTTTAGCTTTACGCCCGAATCTAATGGCTAGTTCTCCGGTGTGAGTAGTTTGAATTATTTTAAGCTTTGGCTTACGCCCGATCATCCATGCGGGTAGCAAGGAGCTGGCGAACTCTGACTTTGTATGTCTTGGTGGCATATTGACAATTAATCTTTTAATTTTGCCTTCTGCTATTTGATTAAATTTTTCTGCAATAATTTTATGATGTCTACCTTCAATAAATTCTGGCCACATATGTTTGGCAAATGACAGAAAATCTTGTTTTACCTTAGATATTTTTTTCTTTTCATCGAGCTTCAAGTACATCTTCATGAAGTCCTTTTTCACGTCAGGTGGGAGTTTTTTTATTTTATCTAAATCAATTTGCATTTTGAAAAAAATTTTTTAAAAAATTTTCTAATTAATGTTTTTAACAATTATTGTTGTATTCCTTATTGTTTTGTAAATCAATAATGATTTTGAGGTCTTAAACCGTCTAAAACTCGCAATAATGACTAACATTAGTTACATTTTTCTAGAAAAAAAGAATTAAGTAAAAATAACTTTTATGAATTTGCAAGTGTCTTGGTACCTCTATCAATCCTATAATCTCTCGCAACTTGTGACGAGTGGCTAGTGATTATTAGTAGTGATAACTGTCGACTATCAATACTAATTATAAATTGTTTAGAACAATTCTAAACTGTTTCAAGTTTACCAATACAATCGGCAAGACCCTCGCAACGTGGTTCTAGTTTCAAGCCACGAGTGGCGAGGAACTCGATCTGATCGCCCTCATAAAGTTTTAGTTCCTCATCAACAAGTTGCATTGCTAAGATGAATGAGTTCTTTGGGTGTTTGATATGGAACGCAATTTGATGAGGTGAGAACCTCAATTGATTACCTTTAGATACTTTCAACTCAACTGTAAAAAAGTGTTTATTTTTATTATATCCGAGTAAATCTGGCGTTCCTAAATGGCTAGTATTCTCGATCTTTGTCCACTCTATTTGAGGAGTTTTATTCTTTAAATACTTCCAGAGTTGTGCCTCATTTTGGACCATTTTTTGCCGTAGTTGATGCCTTATTTATAAGGGTTTTTATACTCTATTTAGTTGAATAAATCTTTAAATATAATGATATTAAATACAACTCTAGGTAGAGTTAAAATAGAGCTATAGATTATATGCTTGTTTATATTATGGGATATTGTAAGATATTCTATATGAAAGATATAAAAAACAAATCAACAGAAAGTAAAACAATGACTAAATATATATACAACAAAGACAGTTTTGATAATGCTCTTGAGGTTTCAAATTATTCATGGGGCTTTAGATTAAAAACTAAAAGAAGAACATGGATTGAAACAAATAAAACAAAAGGCGACAGAGTTTGTTTCTCTACTTTAAATCCTAAAACTGACAAATGGTGTGCAGTTAAAAAATCAACATATAATGCAGTTGATGTTTTATTTGTAGATGAGAACGAACACATCAAGTCAATCGGACTTTGGAAATATGGAACAAATGAAAAAGATCTTGAAAGCTTTATTTCTAAGATTGATTATAATTCATTAAGTTTGTTACAAAAGAAACAGATTGAAAGAATTAAAGCAGTAAACAAAGTAATGAAAAATGTTTCTTTTAAGGTTGAAAAAGTTTCTGAATATAATCTTTCCGACCCTCTCGACCTAATAAGAATGAGAAGAGACAACAACTCTGAAGAAACTAAAAAGAGAGAACAAGAACAAAATCAAATTAAAGGTAAAATTGTAAATGCTATCAATAGCACTTACAATCAAAGTTTGATTAAAAACAATTTGAAAGGAGAATAATAATGACAAAAAAACAATTAAGAAGATATGCATATTTTTTAATTAGAAAAACTTTTGGTTCATTCCATTTTGAGGAATGTTTATTTGATGGTTTCTTTTCTAAAAAACAAGCAAAAAGACATGAAGAAAAAGTTTTTGAAATAATAGGAAGTAAAAATTCAGATTATTTTCAAACTGATGCGTTGGATTATGCTTTTGACAGATATCAAAAAGAACCAACTCCAAAAATAAATGCAACTCAATTACAAGCCTATAAATCAAATCCAACTTATAAGACTATAATTGAATACATTAAATAGATCGAAACACCCTCAATTGGGGGTGTCTTGTGTTAAATACACAACTGATGAGATCAGAAACAAAACGAAAGAAGGAACAATGAATATAAAAGAGTTAATTAAAAATAATAAATATATCTGTAATTCAGATAATAAAAATTATATGGAAATTACAGAATTTAAAGACAATAAAATTTCTATATGCCCTCAAGGGGGTGGATTTGTTAAATCTATAGATATAGACAATGGAAAGTTTATTGAGGATGTTGTTAGTAAAAAAATTAAATTCACTAATAATATGCCAATGGAATGGAAAAAAGTTAAATTATTTCATGATCATTGGATTTCAGACAATAATAAAATTGAGCATTATATCGAAGGATATGTGACTAATCATAAATGGAATGGATGGTCAATTCCTATGGTTGAACTTGACCAAATTAAAAAATTTAATGAGATACAAGTTAAAACCAAATATATGGATGATTTTGCTATTTTTAAAATTATTGATGATGAAAATATATCTATCAGAGATTTTAACGAAGATGAGATAATCACACTTGAAAGATCTGAATTTAATGTGAATGGTAAAACAATTAAAGCTTTTGATGTGTCACTTGGTTGGACTTGGTCAGAAGAAGAAATAAAAAAAATAGAAAGGAAGAAATAAAATGAATAAATCAATAACAATAGCAAACGACAATAATGAAAAAATGTATCTTTGTACTTGGAATGATGGCGACATAGTGCAAGTTCACACGGAAAAAACATTGAGAACGGAGTATGAAGGAACTAATTTATTTGATGAAGAAAAAGATGAATTGGTCAATGATTCAATGTTTAATTGGTTTACTTTGATACCAACTAAAGCATATGACAAAGCAAAATCTTTGGATGAGGTTTTCAAAAAGTTCAATGATGAGGAAAATTATTCTTTTGTTGGTTACACATGGCAACTAGATAATTGTAAAATAGAAAGAATAAAATAATGGAGCCAATAACAATAACATTAAAAAGAGCAGTTTTTATAATTAAACAACATGGCAATTTAGACGAACTTGACAGTTTTTTTAAGGAACTAGGCAGAAAAAAAACCTATAAATTAAAAGACCTCAAATTGTGGCTAGGTTATTAAAAATAAAATAGTTAATTAGAAAGGATAAAATAATGAGTACATACTACAGACCAACAGAACCAATACCTTTGGCTAAAATTAAAAAGCTTGAAGATATAAAAGTTATTTTCGACAAAGAGCAAGATACAGAAATACTTTTTGATGGAACTAACTATCTTCATTTTGCTTGTGATAAAAATAAAAATGTTATTGATATTTTTAGATACGGCAGAAATAATGAAACCAATATTTTAGAAACTTTAGAGAAAGAGTTTGAAGTTTCTATGATTGATGAACATGATGAAGAATACCAAGACTTTCAAAGTGATGACACAAATGTTGTTACGATAACTATGGGAGATAAATAATGAACACATATATAGTCACAAGATGGGATAAAGTTAAATCTCAAAAAACAATAAAAGCAAAATCAGAGGAACAAGCGTTAAAACAAATAGATGATGAAGGTTTTGATGAAAGTTTAGATGAGGTTGTTTCTTCAGAAATTGAAATAGAAAAAGAAAGTTATGCAGAGTGGAACCAAAAAGAACAAAAATATGAAAAATAAACCAATACAAAAAAGTTTAGAGGTATTAAAAAAAGAAATGCTTTTAAGTATATTAAGTGTCAAAGGTGTAATTTACACTAATTATAAAAATAAATTCTCTCATAGAGACACGGAGAGTAGCCTTGAAACCTTTTTAGGTACTAGAGGTCATACGGAAAAACAATAGAAAGGAGGAGAATATGAAAAAATACGAAAATTATGTAGTAATAACTGACGACAAAGGCGAGAAACACGCTTTTTATAACTTCCATGAGTTAATAAAATACATGGATAGTTTTAAAATGTCTTTTTTACCAGATGGATTTAGTTATACAATCCACGAAGAATAAAAAAAACAGTAAACAGAAAGGAAGAAACAATGTCAGAAAATATAAGAGAGTGTGTTAAATGCACAAAGAAAGAAGATAAAGAAAATATGTTCTTAGGTATAAATGATATTATTGAAGACTATGTATCAGAAGAGACAATAAATAATTTTGAAAAAGATTATTTAAAAGGCATGAGTATTAGCGATTATTTTTGTGGTACTTGTGCAGATCAATCGTTAAAAATAATGGAGAAAAAATGATAGAGCCACAACATATGCTAGTAGAAGAAAGAGGTTTAGAAAGACAAATTAAAAAACTAAAAGATTTAGTTCCTACAGAAAGAGATGCAAAAAAAGATGATTTTATTTATACCTCTAAATATTTACAAGAAAGATTGATGTCTATTATTGAAGATTTAGAAGTAATTAAATTTTCTGTAAAATCTGAGAATGACAGAATATTAATAGATAGATTTAAACTTAAATAGTTAATTTCTTAGCTTGTAGGTTAAAATGTATAAATCTAAATGGGTCTATACCATTGTCCACGCTAAATTGGTGTGGTAGCCATGAGTTAAATAATAAAAGTGTACCAGGTTTAACAGAAAAAATCTGTCTCTCCATAGCTGGACAGAGCTTAGAATGGTCCTTAATAGGTAAATTAAGCATCATGCGACCTTGACGAGGGTCGTGGAAAATAGGTTTTGATGTTTTGTCAGAGCATTCGACAAAATAAAAACCAGAAATATGATTATCCCAATGAACATGAGTATCTTGATGTCCACCACCTTTTGTTGCAAACTTTTGTATCCACATTTCAGTATAATCTAAAAAATAATTAGTTAATTCAAAACCTTGTTGTTCTAGAATATTTCTGCTTGTGTTTCTAATTAAGAGCTCAAACTCTGAAAATCTATCGTCTTTGTATAATTCGGCTTGTGAGTGATAAGACATACCATGATCGCCAATATCTGTTTCTAATTTTTTGCGTCTTGCAGCAATAGTTGGTTCTGCATTTAATATGGCTTTGTCTGTGTGTTCGTTACAAACATCCATAAAATTTTTATTTTCTAAGTATTGTGGCAACTCTGCTTGGTATACAAAGGTATCAAATAAAGATGTAGTTTTTAAATTACTCATTAAAGAATGATACCACCATGATCTTTGACAACTTTACCCATAGGTGCCTTCTCAGGAATAACTTCAATCACTATTCTATGGCTCTCTCTGTGACCTATAATTTTATTTTCCAATAATTTTACAGATTTAATGTCATGAAATACGCCATCTGGTGTCATTACTTGCATTCTAGCGTGTTTGACTGTCTCTGCTTTCAAAAATTTATCTAATACTTGTCGTATCAACTTAGCGTCAATCATGGGTTGCTTTTTACATTAAGTTACGGTATTAGTCAACTATGGGTGTACCAAAAAGATTAACAGAAATGCAAATTAAATTTGCGCACGAACTTGTAACCAATGAAGGTCGTAAATATGGCTATGAATGTGCGATAGAAGCAGGTTATGAAAAAGATAGAGCAAGAGTTACAGCTTCAGAATTACAAAATCCAAAAAAATATCCATTAGTTGTAAAATATATTGGAGAGATCAGAGAAGAATATCAAAAAAAATATGATGTTACTTATGGTAGACATATAACAGAACTTGGTAAAATTAGACAACAAGCTTTAGAAAAAGGAGCTTGGTCGGCTGCCGTCAATGCAGAAGTTGCTAGAGGTAAAGCTGCCGGATTGTATGTTGAACAAAAAATAATTAGAACAGGAAAGTTAGATGACTTATCTGCTGAGGAACTAGAGGCGAGGATGAAGGATATTGTAGATCAATATTCACCCATACTTGAAGGTGTTGAAGCAGAAGATATTACTAAAGAAGTAAAAAAGAAAGTAAAAGAATCTAGGTTGCCAAAAATAAAAAAACTTAATTAAGTTTTTTAATCGATTGTATTACTGCTGTTGGAATTATAGTTGTATTACCAATTGTATCAAATGTTGGTCTGTCTTTTGTTTTTATATAATCAGTGAATATTCTTGTGATACCATTTTTTTGACTTACCAAGTATCCTTTAGAAACACATATGGGTAACTGTTCTTTGTTTAATGATTTAGTGTCGGACCAACCAGCATCACCTTCGATATCAGACCACTCTATCTCCACAAACGGGTATGCCTCAATCTTGTTTCCTAAAGATTTTAAATTTAAAGGAATTATTTTTTTGTTTTTTATTTTTCTTTTGGTTCTTTTTCTTTTTGGCATGAAAATATCCTGGATTGTGCTTTGAGTTGAATTTATCCCAAAATTCTTCTTCTGTCATTATTTATTGTCTTCCACATTTTTTACACATTTTCAATCTTAAATAAGCGTTGGTAATCGTAACTTTCTACATTTTACACATTTTTTGTTTTAAAAGTGTGGAAGATACTATTGTTATATACCAACACTAATAGGTGATTTTAAGCTATTTTCCACAAATAAAGACTCAAAATACTTTCAGAGACTTGCACGCCCAAAAACATTTTGAAAAGTGTGGAAATGTGGAAAACGCACTATTATCTATATATACCAACACTTATAGCTTCCACACTTTTAAAATAAAAATGTGGAAAATGTGGAAAATATCAATTTTACGCCGTTTTTTGGCACCCTCTTCCACATTTTTGCTTTTTTAAATTGTGGCGATTGTGTGATTTAGACACATTGTTGCCACATTGTTGTATACTTATGTCGCAGTGTGTTTTTCTTGCAACATGTAATAATCAGAAATTTTTCGTAACCACTTCCATTTGTACTCCCGAAACTCGCTCCCATTCACAATAAACCTCTGAAAGAAGTTATCTGGTGTACACATTAAGATCACGCCTTGTTCGATATTAGTACCAAAAATGCAATCATGGGCTGTAGCATACGCTACTAGCTGCAACTTATAGTCTTCTATCCACTCAGCTCTTTTTGGCTTGTTTGACTGCTTGAAATCTATTATGCTTTCGCGCCCCTGATACACGCCACATAGATCAGTTTGCCCTGCATATAAACCAGGATAATACAACGTACACTCGACACCCCATACTTCTTCCAAGTCGGGAAATCCCTTATCAATAATAGTTTGCCCCATGCTACTCGCCTCTCGCCCCACGTCAGTCAGATCAAGCACCTTACCACCTTTGACATAGTGCTCTAGATACGTGTGCATGGCAGTACCACGTGTTGCTGCCGTATTTTTTATCTTCTCAGCCTCTACCTCACCTACTTTAGCTTTCCACTTTGCCAAGCTTTCAGCTTTACTAGCGTCTTGTGTCGAGGACAATATAGTCGTGACACTAGGTAGTTTTTCATTATTTATAGAATACTTACGAACACCATCAATTGATGATCTTACAGTCTTCGGATATATAAATTGTTTATTCCATTTCATACTCTTCTCCTTCTCCCAAATATTGTTCTCCAAAACCAACTTCTACATATAGATATAGCCGTAAATATGACTGCGATATGAAAACTCTCTAGCACCGTGGGGTGCAAATCAAAAAACGGAAATATAAAAAGTTGTATCATAGTCGATAGTATCAAACCGCTGCCTACATCAATACACGTTTCAAATAGATGTCTCATTCTTTTTCGGCTTTGATGATTGCTTTGCCGATTTCTTCGACGATTTGCGGGACGATAGAATTGCCCAATCCTTTAAGTCGGTGTACCCTTCCGGATACCCCATGAGCCACTCGACCCACGTCGGGTTCAAACTGCCACCACCCTTGACTTCCTTCTTTTTGTCCTGATACTCCACTAAAGCGTCCAGTCTCACTCCGTATTTCTCTCCCGTCGTGTTGCTCTGACGATAGTATTTGCCGTCCTTCTCCTTGATCGTTCCGCTGCCCCCCTTGTAATCTCTCGCGCTCGGTGTGGGTAGCATTTGAGCCACTCGCTCCTCCAATCTCCCTTTGTCCACTCCTCTCTCTTTGACGTTGTTCAAGTCCTCTGACATCGCTGCCGATGCTCTCGGTGTCGGCCACATCTTCTCTGCCTCTTGTACTGCTAAAGTCAGAGGTTTGCCCCCTTGACTGTATTTCTTTATTCTCTCCGTTGCCGAGTCTTGTGTTGGTGTCGGCCACATTAGATTTGGATGCGCTACTTGATCGTTCAAGCTGATCGGCATTTTCTTTTCTAGTTTCATCTTCATCCGCTGCTCCGAGCTCGCCCCTCGATCGCAGTGTGCGTCTGGGGTTCTCCATAGCTGCATTGTCTTCGGATCCACTTGTTCCCTCAAATTCGACGGACCCGTTCTGCCTTTTCTCTGTCCCTCCATTAATTTCCTCGTTCCTTCTTCCGATCTCGGAGGTAGGTGATCCATTGTATTTGGAGTTGCCCACATCTTCGGCTGCAGTTGTTCCTTGCCCTCCACTAATTCTGCTAGACCCCTGCCGTATCCCTCCGTTGTCCTTCCAGGTTCGTTTGCTCTCGGTGTTGGAAACATTACTTGTTGATTCAAAGGTGGCACTTGTCCCCCTCCAGGATGTTTCTTCCTTGGTTGTTGAATGTTGTTCGAATCGAATGTTGTCGGAGTTGACCATAGATTCTTCTCTGTTGGCAACAATCCAGACTCTTTCTCTCCGATGGGGAGCACCGACGCTTGCAGCTGGAATAATGAACGGTTGAACTTCGTATCCTTCGCTTTCCAAGTCAGTGCACACAGTCTCGAAGACCACGCCGTCTTGGATGTTAATAATTCCTCTGACATTCTCGCCAATAACGTACCTCGGTTTGAATGCTTTGATAATGCGAAACATCTCTGGCCAGAGATGTCTGTCGTCACTCGTTCCTTTTTGTTTGCCTGCGACCGAGAACGGCTGGCACGGGAAGCCACCCGTGATGATGTCTGGGAATGGAGTTCCGTCTTGTTTGAATTTTTCTTTTGTAATTTCTCTAACGTCTTCATATACTTTTATTCCTTTCCAATGTTTATCTAATATTAATTTACTAAACTTATCATTATCACAAAACGCAATTGTTTCAAAATGCCCTGTCCTTTCTAACCCTAAACTAAATCCACCAAGGCCACTAAACAGATCTAATATTTTATACTTTTCTTTCATTACTTACCTTTCGTTTTATATAAACACGTATAATGTTAAATATATCGGATAACCTTACTTGATTTTTTCTAAGATTGCAACCGACACAGCAAAAAACTAAGTTGTCTAACACATAAGTTTTAGTTGCATCTAATCTATCGATAGAAAAATTTGTAATAATTTTAGGTCCACGACCATTATACCCTCGCTTCTTGTTGCCCAACACTCGTTTATAAGTCCAAGGCTCTTTGCAATACTCACAATTTCTTCCGTGGTCTTGAATATATAACATTAGCTCTGCGTATATTTCTTCTTTGGTGCACTCTGGTTTCCATTTAAGTCTTGCATTTTTTTTCTTATATCTATAAAATACGCCGTTAATTACTTCCATTACATAGCCTCTTTCAGTGTTCATATACTTATGTTCGGCTAAGGCAATTTTCTCTTTATTTTCAAGTCTATACACAGCTTTTCGTTTTCGATCACACGGCTTGCAACAGAAATTATATTTTCCGTTATGACTCTTATAAAATTCTTTTAAAGGTATATCTTTATTACAAAGATTACATTTTTTATTCATATGGTTTTAAGGGGGGCGTTACACCCCCTTAATAATTTAGTATCCGTCTTTACGGATACTTATTTTTTTAGATTTTAATTGATTATAATTATAAACAGCTAATAACCCTTGCAAAGCTTCTTCTTTACTAGAGGCTCCATCATATTTTCTTCTGTATTTTTTTATTTGATATACAGCAGAGTCATGGTTCCATTTAGGTTCAGAACTTAACTTACAATAGGATCTGCAAAACCTGTCGCTACCCACTAGATCGGGTGCAAAAGCTTTTATTTCAGAAAGTATTTTAGCTATAGCTTGAGCTCTAGCTAGATTACCTATTTTATAAGTTCCTTTTCTAAAGGAAATTAAACCTTGCCCTGTTAATGATGTGCCTGTAGATCCACCTCCTCCTGTACCTTCTGATAAAAGTACAATACAAGTAGTCAACTTTAAGTCGTGTTCTCTCATAAACTTATCTACTTTTTGATAAGTCTCATGGTTATGCCACTTGTTGTCAGAAAAACACCTTAAGTAGTCATGTAACTTCCAACTCTTTTGAGTGTTGTTCATTAGTATAACTTCGTTAATAGAAGTTTTATAACTAATGAGATACATCACAGGTATTTTTAGTATTCTACAAGCATCAAATCTGTGCTGCCCATCTATTATTTCAAAATTTTCATTGATAATAATAGGAGTGAGTTGCCCACTATTTTGAATACTGACTACTAACTCATTAACGTGTTTGTCGTTAACGACTCGGTTTTGTTCAAGAATAGAAAACTTTTCATAATCTGAACTTTTCATTACATCAGAGTTTATTTTACTATCTTTCCCCTGATCATATACCTTATACTTTTGCCCCAACATCGGCACAAAAGATAAGCTTTTTGGCTGTATGTTATTAACAACATACTTTTTTCTTTTTTTGGACATTTCTGCCTTTCGTAGTTAATTGCATAGACTTTGTTAACGTGTCTATGTTTGACGTTATCTCTGGTTTTTTATCACCAAAAATTCTTTTATAACCTTCATCATAAGCCTTGTTACTTGGCCTTGACTTTCCATCCCATTTTTCTTTCTTTACCATAATTTACTCTGGGTTTACTATTTGTTGTAACAATACAATTCTATTTTCTGCTTCAATAATTCTATCAAGATGTTGTTCAACTTTAACTAATAAGCCAACAGACAATTGTGATGGTAATGAGTCATCAGTTTCCATTTCTAAACATTTTCTAATTTTTTTTTCTTCATCTACAATAGTATTATACTGTCTTTTTATTACTCTTTTTGCTGTCAGATTGTTCATTTTTTTCTCCTTTCTTTTTTAAACTTTTTATTTTAATTGAGTCAGATACATTTCCCGATACTGAAACTCTAGTGCAATCACTTTTAAATGGAAACACCCAATGCTTTAACGATGCAGGAAATATAAACATATCTCCTTCTTCTGGAAAAGCTGAATGGTGAGTTATATAAGTTCTAGGTCCCTCGCCATATATAAAAGTTATACCTCCAGGTCCCGCTGAACGACCTTTATAAGCTGCTCGCTCCTCCTTCAAAGCCTCTGGCATAGTTAAATAAATAACCCAAGACAAAGCTCCACCGTGATCGTGAGGAGGATTAAAGTCACCTGGTCTTTGAAAGTTTGCCCACAGAGAGTCTAGTGTGTATTGTTCTTTAAAAGTTTCAGGGGTTGAGCCTACCTCTGGCGACCATTTAAATTGTGCGTCAGCGTACATGTTAAACATTTGATTAAAAAAAGGTAAGAATATTTTCTTATCTCTAAAACCAACTTCTTTATTAACTACACCCGCTAGTTTTGATTCAAAATTTTCTGTACTTGCCTCTGCTTCGCTTAAAAATTTTAATCTTAAGTCTTCTGGTATTTTTGTTTTAACTAACAAAGGTCCCCATCTAAACATTTGATATTTTATTTTAAATTTTTTTT
>Ga0208919_1000729_pt1 | contig 20794 bp, 21 predicted proteins | sample 4_EtaG_FD_184076 | JGI IMG/M metagenome (GOLD analysis project Ga0208919, IMG submission 184076) | Marine viral communities from the Subarctic Pacific Ocean - 4_ETSP_OMZ_AT15127 metaG (SPAdes) (version 3) | ecosystem: Environmental > Aquatic > Marine > Oceanic | place: Pacific Ocean | collected...
CCATGGGAGTTGCAAGGTTAAAAGTTTCATCGGCGTCATCCTGCATGGCCATCTGAATCATGGTGTCAAGATTACCAGAGCCGCTACCGTATCCGATTTTGCCGGGCATATTACGTTCCCTTCAAGTTACGAATTAACAAATCAAGCATCTCTCGTGTTCTAAATAGATCATTTGCAAGCACTTGTACATCTTCACGTAGATTCCGTAGCGCAGTTAGCGCAGCTACATCCTGACTTGATATATTATACCCGTCGCTGCCGCTAAGTGTAACACTTATCATATCTTGTTGTCCTAAGTTCTGCGCAGTAATATCACCGCGGACACAGGCAATACTAGCACCGTCCGTTTCACCGCGTGTCCCGCATAGCAACTCAATGTTTTCTTTCTGCGCGGCCAGCAGTATGGCTTCCCAATCTAGGATACCATCTGGCACTTCAGGAACGGCTACAAATCTACGCGCCATTACGATTTCCTTAATCCGTCAGGGGTTTCGCTCAAGTGAATAGCTCGAACTCTTGCCCGACCGGAGACAGTCACTTCAAATGTATCAGATTTATACCCTACCGGGCAGCGAAAAATTTCAGAGTCGGTGACATAACGAGAAAAGACTTCCTGCTTATTTTGGAATAATTTGAATGTGACTGTGTAGCTGGAAGGTGCTGTTCGGAAAGATCTAGTCAGACCGTCACCATGAATAACAGTACTATTAAACTCCCCAAAGTTATTGATCTCTACCCCATCGGAATCAGTATAGTCTGTAGGCCCATTTAGAGCAGCTAACTGTTGTGAGTCAGCAAAGATGCTTGTGTTATAAGCTGCAACTCCTGCGTTATACGTGGTGTACGCGGATGAATCTTCAGTGGTGACGTCGTAATCAGCAACTATCCGAGCCGCACCGATATTGATGTAATCTTTTGTAACGATAGTTTGAGATTTCCACTCTAATGGTCGAATAGGTGAAGTAGGATCACCCCATTGCGTTACATTTCCAAGAGTGTCACTAACGGTATACAACGCGTTAGTAGAAGTATCTAACCATGCACTATTAAACATATGCCCAGCGGTTGTATAATACCCGCCAATCTTCTGATCTGCTTCAAACAGAAACGACCCTGTGCTATGTGCCCCAAAGTATTTATCGTTATAAAACGTGCCTACAATGGTGGCTGGATCAACCTCCTCTTCCCACGTATCCCAGTCATGGACTGCTTGGGTCGCTAACGCTAGGCCAGTGCGCGAGGACCAAAGAGCAAGACCGCCATAAGTAGCGAACAGAACTCCGTACCCCATATTAACAACGGACCGCTTAGAGAGGCAGGGGTACGCCTTATCAATCTTAACGATGGAGAGTGCGTTAGGATCGTTACCAGACACGCGGTACACGAAGGTATCAGTAAGGACTAATAAGAACCCGCCTGCCGAAGACAACGCAACGATGTCATGCTCGAAAGTGGTTCGGTATTTTAGAGGCCAAGCCCATGGTTTGTTCGGCTCTGCAAAACACACTTGGTTATCAAAGAACCCCGCAAGCAGGTTATTCTGTGCAAGCGTCAAGCCTTGCATCGACGCATCAGGCGCGTCGAAATCATCGGTTGTCAGAAACTCAACAAGATTCAGAAAGTCAAAATCATCTAGGAAGCTATTATTTGTTATGACGCCATTTGTATCTGCGGTATTTCCCTCATCAGAACCGGTATTCTCGTACGTAAACGCTGTAGTACTTGTTACTGTAACAACAACATCAGAGGCGTTGTAGTCGGAACCACCTAACCCACTAATAGTAACAGCCTGACCAGTAACTAGACCATGTGCGGCGGCGGTAGTAATTGTAGAAACATTAGTGCTTCGTGATCTATGAGTGCTGGTTATACTGTCATCGCCCCAGTACCTTGGCGTGTCCTCTGCTAACTCAGCAACATTCAAATATAACTTCCCAGCCGTCTCGTTCTTCTCTGTAACGTTACCGGCAGTCTGAGCGAATGTAAACTGAGTGTCGCTAACGACCGATGTAACTACGCCACCAACAATGTTAAAAGAGGAATCCGAGCACTTCGCAATCTTAAACTTATCGTCTTTGATAAGATTGTGGTGGTTAGAAGTAGTGACGGTTACGACATTACTAGTACGAGAGACTTTTGCGAGGGTAGTTGGAAACCACAAAGTAGACAACTTCAGAAAATTAGTACCAGACGCAGAGCTGACTGTCCGGTATATATTTACACCGCGGACAAAATTACTGCCGGTAGGCTTAGCGGTGGGTATATTAACGAGCGTTGTTGACTGGCCTTCTTTCAGGTAAATATCATCTGAAGGTTCAGAAGCAATGGATTCTTCATCCCACGGAGTAAACCACGTATAGACGTACTGCCGCCGTTGCGTATTACCTGCGAGATCAACCACACCCTCAGTATTAGCGGTGCTACCTTGCGCACTTCCGGAGTTGAAGTACTCAAAAGTAGTAGAACTTGTTACAGTAATTTGAACATTCGTTGTGTTAAAATCAGGACCGGGTGAACTGGAAAACCCGCGTATAGTTACGATATTACCTGTACGTAAACCATGAGCAGCGGAAGTTGTGATCTTCGCAGTGTTACCCGAATCCCGCTCAAAGTGCGTAGACGTAGGAGACGTAAAGGAAATTGCAGTTGCAGTAAGCGTAGTAGTAGGCAGAGGCAAGCCTAGATCATAGTACCCAGCAGCAACTGGATACGGCTCAGATCCGGTAGTAGCAAGGTCGTAATTAGAAACCTTTGGTGTGCCATCGCCTGTATAGTAAAACCGCTGCTCGCCGTAGTTAGCTCCCTCAGACTGTGAGAAAGTCACAACGTCAACATCAGTTGTCCAAGTCAGAAACTTTAGAGCGTTTGTAGAGGGAGTGCGTAATCCGTATAGCGCTTTCAGTTCACCCAGTCGGGGAACGCGAGTAACCTCTCGAGGTTCCGGGTATGGAATAAGATTACCAGAATATAGCTGAACATTATAGGCCGTCTGCGCAAAACCAGTAGGGAGCAATTCACCCGCAACTCTAGGTGCTGTACCGTAGAACTTCTCTAGTTTAATTGCGGCCATAATTACACTGCCTCAAATAACCGACGTTCTGCAGCTCGTCGTCGTACAAGTCCGGAAAGGATACGACCAGCAGACCTGCGCCATTTCGGAAACTCCGCTCCCGCACCTTCCACATCGCCTCTGTTAAGTTTCATTCTCAACGAGGATTTTTGCAGGTTCCCGCTTCCGATATTATAGCAGAAAGACACTAGACTTGAGAACTGATTTTCGTTAAGGGGGTATTTGACAAGGCGGTTAACTGCCCCTTCAGAATGAAGTATTTCTTGTCGGAGTAGAAACTCGCCCTCGACCTTATCAATGTCAGGGTGAGTAGGGGTGATACGATTGCGATCACGATCATAGGTGCTCCCGAAGCCAATAGTCCATCGAGCGCCGCAATGGTAGACAGACGGTGACCAACCTTCAAAGGACTTAATGATTCCCAAACCGGCCGCATTGATATGGCCGTCCCAAGAATTATTTCGTATCAGGATATCATGTAGACTCATGTCTGAGTTTTCCTAGCCATGGTCCTTGCGCCAAACCAAAATGAGACGACGGCTGCCCAAACGGCCTGAAATTCATCGTTCCAAATCATGTTGTACTGTTCTGTCGTAATCCAGTCCATGTTTACGCAAACGGTTAGCGCAGCAAACTCCAAGAACAAAAGATAGGTAATACAAGGTCTTACAGAAGCAGCGAGGTTTCGGATAAAGGGACTGGCGCTTGCTTGTAGCTTAGAGCTATGCTGGATCAAAGCTTCACTCTCTCGAATATCTGCTTCAACGTGCATCGTCTGGAGTTTAATGTCACCAAGAGCTTTCTGCTGTTCCAACTGCTTATCCATTAGCTGCAGCTCATGGGCTTTATCGCTTTTATCTTGGAAATAATCCATGACTTTTGGGAGAAAACTGGTGCCAAACCCAAGGACACTACCTAATAACGAAAGCATTACAAAAGCACTCCTATAACTAAAACTTGCATAACCAAGATTGTAAGTCCAACCATAATCAAATCTTCTCCTGCGGTTCGCTGAAATTGATAGTGGTACACATTGCTGCCCACTGTCTAAAAGCCCCTAACTCTTGGTGATAATTGTAGTATTCTTCCGTTATATCTTGCGGAGGGCACTTATCAACAGGCATAGAAGTTACGTCATAAGTGCCATCACTAGTAATTATAAATACGACTAAAACTAAAAGTTTCACGTTTTATCCTACTCTACTTTAGGGTGCTTGCCATTATGTTGCTTGTTTAGATGTGCCACTTGCGCCTGTAGTACTTCAATCTGCGCCTGCACTGTTGCCATCTCACGGTTACGATGCTCTAGAGCAGGTACCGAGTTTATCTCTTTGAGAACATCTATCTGAGAAGTAAACACTGCCCGCTGAGATTCAGCCTCGTCCAGCCGCTGATCAAAGGCAGACTTTGATTTCTCATACCGCTTGATAAAACTCCCTAGATCTTCCATGACTCGGGCAAGTTGGCTTTTGACTACGGCGTAGCCGCCAGCCACAGTGGCCAACATTATTGCAAGTTGCATCCCAAGTTTTGCATCTACTTCCATACCTTAATCCACCATCAATTTGACCGGGTACTGCTTTCCATCAATCGTTTTTAGCAATAGTTTCCCCTTCCTACAAATCCATCGTTCTTTTCCCTTTGGGGGATCAGATCGCTCAATAACCCGCTTCGCTTTCAGACACTCAGATAATGAATCCCGTGGCGTGAACTCCAAAAGTGCCCCCGCTGTTGTATACAGATGTAACACAAAGCCAACAAAGGTCTCCATATTATTTCCCGGTAATCTGTAGGTGCCTCTGGGCATCTTTTAGTTTCTCAACAGCACTCCGCACTTCCATCATGTCCGTCTGCAAACGCGTTATGTTGACGCTATTGTTTGACCTGTCTTCGACCTTCGCCGTTAGCTTCTCCAGTTGGCCGCTGATATGCTCAATTAACATAAAGGCTTCTTTTACTGCGGGCGATTGTGGGCGCTCGATACGAAAAGTTGTGTTCTTGTCAATGTCAAGTTTTAAGGACGCAACGCTTGTCTCCAGATCTTTCTTAACAAGTTGTTCTGAAGTCTCCAAACGGTTGAGCCGCTCTTGGATAATAAAATATGAATATACGCCCATACCGACCAACGCGATCAGGCTGATGACAGTTTTCATCGGCATCTGCACGTTGGTCGTATCGCTAATCTTAGTAGTCATCTGACTGCGGGTCCGTAAGTTGCCGCCCACCAAAGGAACCAAGCAATACCGCCAGCGACAGCCGCGACAGCTAATCCTTTAGCAACTTCAATCAGTATTGCCTTTCGTCGTTCTGCACGTTCTTCTGCATCTAACTTGTCTTGCTTCTCACGCTCTTTTTTAGCAGCAACACGTTTGTCTTTTTCCTCAAGGATTAACTCCCAAGTAGATTTCTCACCCGGTTTAGACGGCCATTTACGATTTATTTCGTCCTTTAAATCTTCGATTTGTTGTTGAAGTTGTTTCTCTTCTATAACAGCAGCAGCGGCAGATGATACTGAAGTTTCTGAGCCATCATCTTTGGCCCGTTTCTGAAGAATACTTTTATTTTTCTTGCCAATCGAGCTACCGGGGTCGTGACTTTTATTCTGCTCATGCTGTTCTTTGGCGTGAAAAATCCCATCCAATCCATGTGCGATTTCTTGGACGCCTCTAGCAGATTTTACTAATGTCTTGGTAGCAGCTATCGCAGCAGCAATTGTAAGTGGGTCCATGCACTATCTCGCCCTTGCTTGTGCTACACCTGAGCCACCGAAGGGGCGAAGACCCCACGCCCACACCAACATAGGATCATCAGCGTCCTTACCAAAAGCCCCCCCAGCACTAGGCCGCATCTTGTAGCCGTTGGCAGTGACATCTCCAATCGTAATGCCGGTATAACCTTTTTCTTGATTGCCCCAGTTATAACGAACATCGGTAGGATTGCCGTTTCCGTTGCTGGTGTACGTTGGAAATGTTGAAAAGAAATCGTTGGAATTGGAAGAATCGATGTTGCGCCATAAGACCAAAGACGCCGATCCATTAAGATGCACATAAGGACCATCAGTCGTCGAACCGTTATGGTCATACCCGGTAAACGCGCTGAACCCTTCGATTTGCTCCCACACAATGACCCGATAAGTGCCAGACGGGAAACTAGTGCTTAGTGTTATGTTCGTTCCATCTACCGTTACAAGCTCGCTGGTTGACACCTCTTGTACGTTAAAACGGCAATTAGCCGAGGACAAATTTGGGTGTGATATATACCAATCGCCTGTGCTATCCGACCTTTTCGCTACTGCCGATTTTGCACCACTCCCTAGACCATGAGCTTGGGTTGTTGGCGAACTGTTATCATGGCTAATCTCTGCTGTATAGCAACCATAAGCCGCACCTACACGCCAAGACCATGCGGAGTAGTTTACGCCTGAACTCAAGGTTTGCTCTGACCCTGCGGCGGCGTTTGTATTGAAGTGCATTGAATTACCGCTGTCATCAGAAAACCGAACTTCCTTGTCTTGGCCATCGGTTTCACGGAAAAATACGTCGATGAAGTTGCTCCACCCTGTACGTGCGGTGGCTAGGCTGGCTTCGATAGTAGCCCCGTCCTCCAATGTAATGAACGAAAACCCATCATCAGGGTTCTTCACCGTGGGAGCCGGGAGATTGGCGGTATGAAGGGTCTTATAACTTGTGTCGGTCGGAATGTAGCCTTTTTGACCAAAGTCGAGAGTGACATTTGACCACTCAAGAAACACGACAAAGACCGGGGTTGTAGCTGAAATGTTTGTAATTGTTGAGCCGGTCTGCGAGCCGTTGGTGTAGACTTTGATTGTGTTCGCATCGACATCGACCAGAATCTCGGCGTACCCGCCCGCACTCAACTTAGTGTGTCCTGTGGACGCTGCTGATCCGCTGTCATAAATATCTAAATCAGAAGCATCTTGGTATAGGCCATCAAATGTAGAATCTTGATATGGCCCACTTGGAGTTCCCGGATATGTTCCGTGCTGCCCAACGCCAAACGCCAGCCAAGTCCCATAATTATAAGTCATCTTCGCAGCCCACTTGCCGCTGCTTGGAATAGGGATTGTAGCAACAGCATGTCGCGCATTTGCGCTTCCAGTGTTTGTGCTGTTAGCGGTTAAATTTCCATTTGATAAATCGGCTGAAACGAAACCTGAGACATTATAAATAGAATTAAATGTCGCGTAGTTTCCAACGCCAGTCACAGTCTGCGTAAGCGGAACATAGGTAGCACTAGCGGGTTTATCAAACGGCCCTGAAAAATTAAACCGCATCAGGTTCGTGCCAACCGTCTGATATAAATGCCCCGCAAGATGAACTTTCTTATCGGCTAGTGCGGTCTTTCCCGAACCTGACGTAACACTGTTGCCAGAATTTTCTGCCGTCCAAGTTCCGCCACTGGCCTTACGCCAAACGTAAACATCGCCCGTGTCGTTATTAAATTCGAGGTGGTACATGTCGCCATCAACAATGGCTGTGTTTGATGACATCGCCGCTGTGTCATTGTCGTGATAGATTGCTTCACCGTTATCGGATACAAACGCCCAGCCTTGCCCAGTAGATGAGTTGGTGCCTATCTGTTCCCCGCCGCTTACTACATCACCGGGCAAGATAGCGCCGATCTTTATGTTAGGGTCGTGCTTTATAACGGTGACTTCCCAAACATATTTACTAGAACCGTCAGTCAGTATGTTCGTCTTCAGAGTCACGTGACCGGTGTTACCGCTTGCAACAAGATTGTTGTGGCTGTAGCTCGCCGCATTGCCTTGGTTAATCGCGTTGTCTGGGTCTAGGCAAGCAGTCAGTATAACTTCGGCATTTTTGTTACTATCACAAGCGTCAGCAATAAGGTTGTTTGCACCCATACTGGTTGCCGACCAATCTTGAGGGAGATAAACAGGGGAGTAAGACTGCGGCATTTTACCTCGCCCTTGCTAAGTTGGATGGTTGATCCGCGAAGGCTAGATAAAAGTATCTTCCTGAAGAAGCATTAATCGTCGCAGATGTGTCTCTAATCTTAAACCCATTTGCCGTAAAATCCATGTTAATCCCAGAACCGTCTCCGGGAGTATCGTCAGCAAATAGCGGTAAATCAGTTTGGTTGAACGGACTTCTAGCCGCATCATTGACAGCCCAGCTTCCGGTACTATCCATTCTTTTAATCATAACCCACGCTGGCCGAAACCCCGACGCCCCGTCATCAACGACGACGTATGGTAAGCTTCCGGTAGTCGTATTTCCTGTATACGTACCAATACCAATCAGGCCCGGTGTTCTTGCAAAGAAGTAAGCGATCATTGCGCGGGCACCTGTAGCTTCACCGTCTTGTATAGCAAATAAGGTTGATGTTACAGGGCTTTCTCCAGATGAAATATCTGCATAACTACCAGTGCCGTCAGCACTATCAGAAGCATCTGCCCAATAAGCCACAGATTCAGCCACAGTATCATTGATCCAAACTCGTTTGGCGGTGTCAGCAAAATCTTTGTGCCAACTGGACCAATTTAGCGCCTCATCACGAGCCTTCGTAATAAAAAATTCTGGCGTTGTCCCAAGGTTATGCTTGATAGCGTAGTTACCAGAAGTGCGGTGTGTCCAGCTTGCTATTGAAAACTTAGCTGTGTCACTTTTGCGGCCAGACGATGCAAGAATATTTGAGTTTTGTGCGCTCTCCGACCACGCCGTTCCTGCCTTTAAACACCATGCAACGTAAGTTTTAGCGTTGTCGTTGCTGTCGTTTCGATCATCACCAGCGCCAAGGGTAAACCCGCCTTCAATAAGTGACGCTACTGATTTTATATCATGGAACTCAACCGGAGTGTGATCTGGCGTTAGAACATTAGCGGCACCTCTAACACTATCAACAAGCACACCCTCACCAGCATTGCTGCGACCCTTTATCCACACAAGATCAGGTGTCCATGCTGTACCCGTACTGTCAAAGCACGACCGGACAGTTTTGCTCTGCGCTGTGCCTGTATACAACGCAATAGCGAAATGTGCCCGTGGATCGGTTACGGTTGGTGCTGCAAGGTCGGCGGTATTTAATCTTTTGTAACCAGTAGGAACGCTACCGGCGAACGCCGTCTGACCAAAATTAAAAGTAACGCTATGCCCACCAGAATTGTGAGCAGTCATTGCTACATACAAATCGTCTGGCAGAGAAGACAGCATCGGGCTGGCACGAGTAGCTGGGTTGCTACTTGCGAGGAATGTTCCGTCATCGCTCACATACATCTCGTCGTTGTCTTTGTCGATAGCAAACCCAAGAACAGAGCTATTTCCAATAGACCCGCCATAGCTAGAGCTAGATCCGTTAGCAATTTTAGATGACGAGCTATTAACTGGGTAGAACCCGTAGAACCCCGCTGAAGTAGAACCGTCCGCAGCAGATACGAAGTCCCATTTATTCGCTTCATTAACAACGCCGATATATTGGTTGGACAAAGTTCCGGGGAGAGTAACCTCAAAATAATACTTTCCGCTATTTGGTATTCTTTGAGTAGCAACAGCCCCATGAAATGCAGCAGCGCCTGTATTTGTAACGGTCAAATTTCCGTTAGTGAGGGTCATGTTGGAGCTTTTATCAATCGAGTTAAATGTAGTATAATTACCTTCATTATCACCAGAGGTGTTGGTGGGTGAGTCGGTGGTTGTTTGAGTTGTAGCAATAACACCACCAACAGTAAAATCATGGTTATTACTACCGCTAGCACTTACATCATTTCCCGGCGCACTTGCGTCTGCAAAGTCTAAGTGGAAACCATTGGTCCCAAAACCAACTGTTGCTTCATGATAGAACTCAAGCTCTGCTACAAAGAAATAATTTGATACACCTTGAGTTAGCTTTATATAGACGTAACGATATGCAGTTGAATTGCTAAATGAGAAGTCTTGGGCGTTTGCGTCTGTAGTGTCTGCAATAGTTCCTGATGTAAAGAGAGTTACTTCATCACTTCCAAGGCCAGTATTCGATCCTATAACAGCAATTGTGCAAGTTTGACTAGCATTAGAGGTAAATCCTCCACCGTTGTATCCCCACACTTTGACTTGGTTTACAGCTTTGGCATTTCCAGAGCCAAAATCTTTACCGATTGTAGCAGTGCTTAAAGCACTGGAATGTGTTGCACATGCTCCATCTGCTTGATTATTATTTCCATCGAACGCGTTCGCTGTTCTGACCGCCATAGTACCGATTGTACTGCCGGTGTCTTGAGCAATTAGCACCTGCCCTTTTAAACTAGATAAACTAGATGGATCGGTTGGAAGCCAGTTTCCATTGGCATCCCACCCACCAAAATCGGTTGCAGTTCCAGCAACTCCATCAAGAAGAATTACATCAGCGAGGTAGCCGCCGAAATGCTGATGACTTAGGTTTCCCGCCCTAGCGCCAATAACCTGATTCTCAGTGTAATTGATATTTGTGTCATAATTTAGGGACGGATAAGTAGGCGAATTAAGGGCCTCCTCAACACCGTTTACATAGATCTTAACGCGCTCGCTAGCTACTGGTTGTGTTGTGTCCACGACCCATAAAACGTGCATCCATGCAGTTGGATCACGATAAACTGCTGTCGTCTTACAGGTTCCAGATGTCCCATCATGGAACGAAGCTTCTATATAGTCATTACCGTCGTCAGCAGTTCCAAACATCAATCTGTCAGAATGCCCGCTTCCACTAGCGCGATCTCCCCCAAAAATATTGTTTCCGGTAGTGCCGCCCTGACTACCAACAGCAGATCGTTTAAGCCAACAGCTAAATGTAAAAGTTCGTCTGTTACCACTAGAACTTGGATCACGAACTAGATAATCAGCACCTCCATCCAACCATACCGAGTTATCTATCTTATAGGTGCCAGAATTTGCTGTTATAGCAGTTGGCCGACTGTTCTTTCCTATGTTGCTCCCATCATCAAACTTTAACCAAAATGAATTTTTACCGCCCCAATCTGCAATGTTGTCTGTGTCCGATGGGTCTTTTGGTCCCCACACACCGTTGCTGTCATTTCCAGCGAAAGAGCCAGCATCCGTTGTTGCCACACCGTCAAGGAATATAAACTCTGCTAAATACCCACCAAAATAATCACCACTGCCACTAAAGCCAAGGTAGTGCGGATTTGCTGAGTTTATACCTTGCGCCGACTCATAGCCTTGACCAGAGTTGGTGTTTGTGCTGAATGACGTTAATCTAGTTCCGTTTACATAAATTCTTTGCCGGTCACCAGTTGTGTCGTTTCCTGTGTCGTTTACTAAAACGATGTGCATCCACGCAGTTGGGTCACGATACATGGCGTCAGACCGCAATCGCCATGCAGGGGTGGCGACACCATCATCATAATCTTGCCAGTAAATATCCGAATCTTGAAAATAAAACGCACCAGTATTGTTACCATCAGCACGGGCTTCAAAAACAACTCCGGTACCTATGTCCGCACGTTTAATCCAAAGAGAAGTTGTCCACTTTGCTGTATTACCTGCCCCATCAAATTTTAATTGCAGACGATCACTTGAACCGTCAAACATCAACGCACTTTTTATTAACTCCGCACTAGCCGGAACTGCCAGTGCACCGGCAGGTACAACATGCAGCATTAAGAAACGCCCCCATGATTACCCATAAGAACCCAAGTGTCGGTCGCTATCTTCAAACAAGATACAGCACCGTACTGTGCAGATATGGTTCCAGAGCCTGCAACGGTGCCGTTAACAGTCACCCCGCTATCGCCTGTAATCGTAGTTGCGCCAGCTCCGAGCATGACCACATCAATGCGGTCTCCTACAGAAAACGCTATAGCAGAATTGGCGGGAATAGTGAGAGTATTCGTGCCAGAGTTAGACATAGTTACGGTTTTGAAAGCATCTGTAAGAGCTAGCGTATAAGTAGCGCCAGTCTGAGCGTTTACGCTTCCAGCAACATGTTCTACACCAACAGCATTATCGGCTATCTTGGCACTGGTAATAGCGTCCGCATTGATCTTTGCGCTGGTAACAGCATTCGTATCAAGTTTAACACTTGTTACTGCACTGGATGCGAGTTGTGTAGTATCAACACCGCCACCAGAAATACTAATTGTAGTACCGCTGATGCTAAGCCCGGTGCCCGCGACAACAGGAGACAGGTCTGCCACGACCCAGTTATCAGTAGAGTTGTCATCGGCAACAACCATAATATATTCGGATATTGCACTAAGCGTATAGCTTGTACCCGCGTTAATTGTATCCGAACCATTCCGGTTTATTGTTACCGTGTTTGAAGCGTGAGTTTTCTGAAACCCAAAGCGATGACCTTCATCAGAACCAATCGCCGGAAGGTTAATAGTAATGTTACCGCCGCTTGTATCACAGAGATAAAGCCGCCCATCATCATTGGTAATGTGGGGAACTGTGGTACCAGTTGTAATATTACCAACCTTGGAGAACATACCTGAACCAAGAGCAGTAATCGAAGCCGTGTTAGTGTCAACACGCCCCTCAACCTCATCTATCGCAGCTTGAGCTGTTGTTGCAGACAACCCTGAAGATGAATTGCTATAGGATACGGACGCTGCGCTATTAGCACCATACGATACCCAAGCGGATCCCGTATAGGCGCGAAGGTCGTTGGAGGTAGAGTTAAAATATAATGCACCCGCAATCAAAGCATCGCCGTCGTTATCGACACTGGGATCTGAAGACTTAGCCCCTAGATACCTATCATCGAACGAGTCAAAGGAATTTGCGGCGTTGTTCGCGCTTGTTAATGCCTCACTAGCTTTCGTTGTGGCAGTACCCGCTTGCGTTGTAGCGGTAGTTGCGCTCGCAGCCGCTTTAGCGGCCCAGTGAAGCGCAGAATATCCAGAACCATCGACGGTGCTATTCTCGGCCTTAGTAGCCCATTCTTTAGCCGCGCCCCGACTAGCTGTATCCGTAACATTAGTACCGCCAATAGCCCACGCTTTTGCACTGAAATCTGTGCCAGTTACAGCACCGTCTACCTTAGTTGCATAAGTTTTAGAACTTGTTGCTGTTGTACCTGTTGCATATTCCTTTGCCGAATACTCTGATCCGTTTACCGTACCGCCAGTAACCTGCGCCCAGTCCTTAGCAGAACCACCAAGGGTAGAACCCGTCATAGTTGCGCCTTGCGCCCAGTTCTTAGCGCTCCGATCGTTAGTACTTGCACCGTTTACTTGGTCTGTGTCCTGTGCCCAAGACTTAGCAGAGCCGCCCGTAGACGCTTGTGTGCCTTGCGCATACTCCTTAGAGGAATACGATGTCCCATCTACCGTCCCACTGGTTTCAGTCGCCCATTCTTTTGCCGCGCCAGCACTAGCAGTATCAGTTACTCCAGTGCCGCCTAATGCCCAAGCTTTGGCACTATAATCACTTCCAGTTACTGCACCATTGATCTTAGTAGCGTAGTCGCCAGCGAGAGCCGTACTCGCAGTAAGCCCCGCTGCAGTAAGTCGCATCTCAATACGATCACCTGCTGAATAAGCTCGCTTAGTCGTACCTTCTTGTTCGCGTACAACCGTCAAAGTATCGGTTGAACGAGAGGTACATTTAACAATCTCAAGGTTATTAGAGGTATCAATAAGCGTTGCGTAAAAGTATTCAACTCCCGTAGGAGAAGGAAATTTCGCACCGTCTCCAGAGCTTAAAGCTATAGAGGTAGCAACATCACTAATACCGCTGTCAAGAGTGCTAAACGCATTATTCTTAAATAGAGCAGTCATACTTTACTCCTTACGCGAACGACGACCCGATAGCAGTTTGTACAGCCCGACCCGGCCCAACATTAGCCCGCGCACGGCGCTCTGCCGATTTGAAAGCATATTGCTTTGCGTGATATGAAGCTAACTCTCGATCTGACCAAGTGCGCTCCGGTAGCACAAGAAGATGTTGTAAAGCACTATGCATAATCACATCCTCGAGATCATCCATCACGCCTTTATCCATAGCGGTAGCGGTTCGCACTGGCTTAAGAGCAACATGCATCTTTACCTTATAAGTGGGACTGCTATTCGGTACCGGCACTGTCTGAAACTTATCAGCAGATACATAGACTAAATACCGTGGGGTGGCGCGATCATCCGAGTCGCTCGAAGGATAATCAGCATATAGACGATGAGCCTGCTCAATCGTAATAAATTTTATTGGTGAATCGTTAATCGTAGAAGTAAGCACAGAATGCACTTCGGAATTAGAGTCAGGCGGAACAAAAGCATATTCAAACGTACCAGCAGTAAGCGTAACATCGGCCTGCTTATAACGCCACGCACCGGTACGTTCGCACACTTCGATTGCAGCATCACGTATGGCATACTCAATCACAAGATTTGGGCACCCGGGCACGCTCGATGCAAGGCGGGGAACCATATCAGCGAAGGTACGAGTAGACATTAGACCACCTCAACTTGTAGTTTTTGCAGCCCAGCATCCTCTGTATCAGTTACTGGCAACGAAGCTGTTGATGCACCAAGTTCTGCTAGGAACAACTCCTGATACATCTTCGCACGACCGCTAGTGACATGCTCATTATCGACAGACTCAGCTAAAAACACTACTACATCAACCAATGCGGGTAAGTATGAGTCTGGTAACAAAGCCACAGTGGTCGTTCCATCATACGTTGGCGGAACCTGTGAGTACTCTATCTTTAGCGTCTGACTAGCTGGCGCAGGTGGGGATATAAAGAATTTATTAGGGTTGCGTACATGCCGCATCCAGTTTACGGCCGCACCTTGCGTAGCGCTAGACCATGCGGGCACAGTTTGATCCAATACCTCCCGCTTGGCCTCAACAAGACCGCCGCCCCCGACAATGGAAAAACATTCGATAATGCGTAAAGAATCAGCGGGAGCGCTCTGTAGAACCTCACCTTGCACACAAGTCATTGTGCCTTGGTAGGAGAATAAATCCGGACGCAACAACTGGATTCTTTTAAGTCCTTGGTTGCAGAGTCCGAGAAGAAACGCATCACTATAACGGTAAGTGACCGTTTCATCCTGAAGAATACGACGAACTTCCGTAATAACGTCGTTAAGAATCATCGTCCCACGCCTCGTTTACGTCAGGCGTCGAGGGATCGTCTGACTTATAATGACCCGTCTTGGTTCTTGCACGCTTCTTTGGCAGTCCCTTAGTCGCGTCGGCGTTTAAGGCATCACGGGCTTTAGACCGTTTCTTAGGCGAAACAGTCGCTTCCTCAACACTAGACTCGTCAGTTGCAAGCGCAAGCTTAGTCTTACGAGCCTTCTGCTTTTTGGGGATATGCCGCTCTGGAAAAGCTACCTCTTCGGTCACTTCTTCCACAGAAGGATTTTTTGCAAGAATCTGCGTCCAACCATAGATAGTTCCGTCTTTCTTATGACGAAGCCAACGGCCGGGGGTTGCTAGAAAATCATCTGCCATAACTAAATCTCCAAATAGGTAGTAGGGGGCCGAAACCCCCTACATCCCTAGAAGTGCTACGAGCAATCAACAACGACCGCCCAGACTTTAATCTTCGCCGAATCCGTTACGGCACCAGATACACCGATAAGCATATCAATAGTATCTGCCGCTGCAAAGTAATGGCTCTGATTATCGCCGTCGAGACCAGCACCGTTTGATGAAGTGGTTCCCGCCGAGTTAGCGTCTCCACCATCAACAAACAGATCAACATCCCCACCGGTCAAACCGATATCAAATGTTGACGCTGCGCCTTCAGCAGTTTCAGTTGTTGCACCAACTGCCAGAACCAGCGTATTAGCCGGAATAGACAGTACTTGGATAGAATCACCAGCGGCAAGTGCGGTTGCACCTGCGGTGGCTCTATCTGCCGTAATGGTAGCGAAGTCAAGCGTGACTTCCATGTAGCCGACTCTGCTAGTGCCTTTGGCAGGATGTGCCGCAGAACCTTTATCAAAGCCGTGCGAGTCTGTATATGCAGCCATAATTAAACCCTCCTTATGACCTACAGGGTGATGACGCCAGCGGTAATTGCTTCCGGCTTAACGACCTTGTAGCCGTAAACTTGAAGCCCGCGAATGATGTCGCCAAAGGTGGTTTCAGACCGCAGAGTTTCCATATTGGTCATCTGCGAAGCAAAGGTAAGCGCTACCTTATGTCCGGAGAAGATCGTAAACTCTGAACCTGATTTTGGCAGATTGTGCGATACATAGAGAGTAAAGCGGTCAATCATACCGAGGCGACCATTACGAAGCGGCGTAGATCCGTCACCCGTAATCGAAGCGTCCTTGAGGTCGGACTGTTTAATATAGCCCGCCATTTTAGCCGGGATCACCATGAAGCGATCCGACTCAGGCACGTTTTGCTCATCCAACACTGTACCGTGATTGATGATCTCAGCAATCGCACTAGTGGCATCAATTGCGTTGGGGGTACTTGCGACACCCAAATCAATATCGCCAGAGATGCGGCCCGCCGTCGTTCCCTTATTAGCTGCTGGAACATCGGTGGCAATATTACCGAGTACGTCGGTGTCGATCGTAATCTTCATCCGCTCGGAAGCATCTTTAGACCACTGATCCATCATGGCGATGTCAGACTGAACCTGATCTACATCATCCTCGACGCAGGCAAAGTACTTACCTTTATCGATGAGGAGTTGCAGCTTCGGCTTGTCAGGGTTTTCAACGCTTAGCGTTTGGCCCTTAACATAGTCGTTGATCGTGATCTCAGGAGTGGTACGGATGTTAACCGTATCACCATGAGCCTTGATCTCGCCTTCATAGTCAGTGTTTGCGATCGCCGCCAAAACGGTGGCATCATAGAAGTTTTCGATGAGCTTCCCACTCCAGATCTCTGGAATAAAGTTGCCCGTATAGGCCGGATGGCCCGGGGAAGTTGCGTAAGCCATGATTACATCCCTTCATTAACTACGCGTTGACAATACGACCTTCTCGTTGTGCAACGAAAATGTCCTGTTCGATAGCATCCCGTTCAGCTTCCTTACCCTTAAACTTTCCAAATCGTACATCATCAAAGAACTTTGTAATGTCCTTAGTGGTGTAGACTTTTCCCTCATTGCTAGTGGGAGCAGGACCACTGCGGCCTTTTCCCGGCGCAACTTGACGTTCAAGTTCCGAAGACTGTTTGGGACTCGTATTTTGAGCTGGCGCTGTACTACCCGGCCAAGAAGTAAAGAATCCTGCAGCACGACGAGCATCCATATTACGCTGAGCGTCTTCAAGAAAAGCTTGCCGTGGCATACCAGACAGGGGGTCAACCTCTAATAACCAAGCCTGAAAGTCTTGGTTATCATTGATCGCACGCCAATTTGGTACTGCACTTGATAAATCTGACCAGAAAGTTTGCTCGGCTGTCTGAGTCTGTTGCTGTGCAAGATGCTCCACACGGGGAACAAGCGCACCTTGTAACTGCTGCACTTGCTGTGTGAGCGCATTTAGTTGCTGCTCGTGACTACTAGAGACTTCCTGACTTACCTTCCGCATAATATCAATGGACTCTCCATACTCTTCAATCTCGTTGTCAGATAAAAGAGATGCAGGAGCTGGCGCTTCAACAGGTTGCGTTGGAGCGGACTCCATAGTTGCAAGTAACTGCTGAAGTTGATCGACTCGTCCTGCAAGATCACGATTTTGTGCATGAACTTGCGTAACTTGAGAATCAAACATGCCTTGTAGAGTTTTGTATTTATGCTCAAAACTCTCTTCTGGGGGTTCTGAACCCTGCTCAGGGGGTTCGGAAATATTAGCAACTTCGGCCGCACTGTCGGAATCTACAGATGGTGCATGGCCCTCAACAGGCATCGCTTCAGCTTCACCGTCTACAGGCGACTCTTCGGACGAAGTGTTAAGGTTAGCATACAACTGTTGAACTTCCTCAGTCTGCTTACGAACTTGCTCTGGTACTGCCATAATACGCTCCTATCGGTATGCGTTGGTTAATGAAGTAGCTGCATATTGCTATGCTACTGACTCAGGGGCTTTCTTTATGAGGGAGATAAGTTCCCCCAAAACCTGACAGCGCCCCTGTGCAACTGCCACGTTATTCGTAACCTGTGGTAACCTTTCTAACTCTAAAGTATGCCACGACTCAAGCCATTCGACTGCGACCGGCACATTTTGTGAGATATGACTAAACGCCTTAAGCGTACGCTCGTCAGCTTGAATCATATAGCCGCTCCCGTATTTTGGTTAGCAACTAGATTCGTCCCGCCAGCGGGATTACCCGCTGGATCTAAGGCTTGAGGTTGTGCCCCTGCGCCGCTCTGGGAAGGCGGGCCGAGCGCAAGCTGAGCTTCCTGCTGTGCAGCACGAAACTCTAAGGAAGCTTTCTCTCGGGAAGGCACAACCTCATCTTCAGGCATCTGAAGACTCTTTGCAATTTCACGTAAGATAGCTGCGCGTCCATCTTTACCGATAATCTCCATATCAAATTCATTAGCAGTGGCCTGCAAGAATTCAACACGGCGAGTATTAACCGTATCCTTAACAGCAAGATTGATCGCGCCCAACGGAATAATCTGCGCATCACCTTTTAGTTCTTCATCTGTATCGTACCGCATGTTGTAGACAAACTGACGGTGCACAATAAGTTTTATAATGTCTGCATCAATGTGCATAACAACTTGCCGAATAGATTTACCTGCTGACCCCATCAACATTGACAGTCCAGATGCGGTACGACCTGCGCCCTGCACATTTAGATCACCGTAGATATACGAGGGTATCCCGGAATGATCATCAGCCAGCTTGGAAAACTTTTCGTAGACTGCCATCAACTGCGCGGAATTATCATTCGGCTGATTAAACCGGACAGCCGGGGCAGACGAACCTAGCGGATCACTCAGAACCTGCCAAATACGCCACGGATGAAGTTGTGTAATGTCCTCATTTGTTGGGATACGCTCAAGGTTAACCTCGACTTGAGGACCAGAAGCGATACCCATGTTATTGACCAACGAACGCGCAGATGCGTTGCAAACGTTCTGCAAGTCCTCAATAATTTCTGGAATACCTTTACCCCAAAACGAACCGGGGTTTTTAATGAAAGAGGTAGCAGCATATGGCTTCTCCCCTAAGGGATCATAATTGAGAATAGCCTTAATTACGTAGCTACCGATCACCCATACATTAGCATCATACTCTTTGGTAGGATCGGTAACTTCGTCTTCATTTAACCCCCACTCAATAAGCATACGGCCACTAACTTTACCCCAAAACTCGAGCGCGTCAAATATTTCTGTGGGGCGGTTCTCCGTGCTGTGCTTACTTTCTAGATCATCCTGCTCTTGTGCAGAGAAAGGCGTAATCCAACTCTGACCATTACCATACTCTAGGACTGCACGAATAGCCTCATCGTCGTATCCGGGCACTCCAATTAAGTCAGCAAGGTCCATCCTAGTGAGGGGGTGATGCTCGAATACATACCCATCATCGATGGATGAGATTCCCGGCTCCGGATAAAACTTAAAGGGGTCAACACGCTCATACTCTGGTGCAAGCTCCTCAGTAGTCACTGCAACAGTACTACCATCAGCATCGACATCCCAACCAAGTTTACGCTGACGGCGTATAACTGGACCCTTAATTATTGCACATGGAAACGTTACAAGGTCAGTAATAAACTCATTGAACGCAGACGCATAACCACCTTCGGCAAACTGATCCTCAATCTTACGCTTCATTTTATCGGCACGATTCTGCGCATCCTTTAGCATCTCGAAGCGCATATCCTGAGCAATAACCTCACGGATCTCATCAACCTCAACCGGGGAAGGTGCCTGCCCGACCGTCTGAATAAACTCAAGGACACGCTCACCTAAGATTTCAGTTATAACTTGATCTCGCGCATCAGGTAGGGTGGGGAGCGGTGTAGGCTTTATATTCCAAGGGGGAGACCCCGTATCCATCAGAATATCACGGAGCCAACTCTCAGCAGCACGACACTTAACTTCCGTAAGCATCATGTAAATCTCGGACCCGCCTTGTGCTCGAATCCCAGAGAGTTTAGCGGCTTCATACTCACCACGGCGTTGCCGTAAAGCTCGAAGCATATTTGTTTCAATAGGATCCTTAGCTCTCTTCGCGGCCTCAAACGCATGGCGAAGATACGCCGATAGACCAAGGATAAGCGGTTCGTTCTGCCGCTCCTCCATAGCCCGCCGCGCATCGTCACGCTCTTGCTCGACTAAAGACGCGTTGTCAACAACGCGAAGAAAGTTAAGTCCTGCCATCCTACGCAGCCTTTGGCGGCGATGACATAGGGTTCATTGGGTTCTTCGTAGCGGTCGGCTTTGCTTTAGCCATCGCGCTGGCTTTAGCAGCGGCGGCCATACCTTCTTTGTCGTATGAATACTTTTTACCAGCAACCATAGGCATCGTAAAAATCCTCCAATAAGTTACTGGTTCTAAGATATAGCCTACAACTTATTCCTACACAATAAAAAACTCCCGCTGGTTCCTTGGGGTAAACCAGCGGGAGAGGGAAAACTCAGGGTGACAGGGAGAACAACCTGAGAAGGAGGTAACTACTGGACAGGGGTAACTATGTCCAGCCTACGGCAGAGAGAGGTTTAATATCCCGCCGTGCGGCTATTATACTTCCCTCAGACACAGATGCAATATGTAACATTAAGTATTGTAAAGCTTCTGCAACGTGGGAATGTTTACCTTTCTCAATCGCACCCGTCTTCGGATGAAACCTATACCCGCCCATCATTGCGGCTTTTAGCGCAGTGCAACGGGGATCAACG
>Ga0208919_1000731_pt1 | contig 20770 bp, 24 predicted proteins | sample 4_EtaG_FD_184076 | JGI IMG/M metagenome (GOLD analysis project Ga0208919, IMG submission 184076) | Marine viral communities from the Subarctic Pacific Ocean - 4_ETSP_OMZ_AT15127 metaG (SPAdes) (version 3) | ecosystem: Environmental > Aquatic > Marine > Oceanic | place: Pacific Ocean | collected...
GGCCAGGGCCGAGGTGAGCACATAGAAACCAAGCAGTTTGCGGCCTACACGCCCCATGCTGCCCAGGTTAGCCTGGTTGATGCCCACCACCAACGTGAACAATACAATCGGTACAATCAAAAACTTAAGCAAGCGAAGCAGCAGCTCACCTAAAGGCTCCAGCCATTCGGCCACCGCAGACCCACCCACCAGTCCGACAACCAGGCCGAGCACAAGCGCGATACCAATGCGAAGCACCAACGAAGTATCCAGATAGGCATTCAGCAAAGCTTTCATGGAGGCTCCCATTCTTTGTCTGCTAATTATGAGCAGGCGCTCAAATACGTTTGAGGCCGGGATTCTGCTCAGCAACAGCGCATGGGTAAACCGGTATTGCCACGTACGTTACTCACAAAAGCTGTGGATAACCTTGTTGGGAACCTCGGGTTAAACAGCTGAAAGGCCCGTGCCGCAGGGGCCAGGGGAGCTTGATGCAAAAATGGGCTAGACGGGGCTGCTATATGTATATGAGGGATTCGTCTCAGCATGGGCCGGCGGCAAGCCTTGATGTGTTTCGGTTTACCGAAGTTTTTTTATCGGGAATCGCCCCAAACTAATAGGCTGCAAACTAAATAAACAATCAGAGGGAATCTTGATGTCACCGATTATCGAACAGTTTCTTGAAGTTTCGAGCACCTACCTACTATCCCCCTGCGCCAGTGATCGCTGCCAGGACCATACGGAGTAGCCATCTTTATTCGCGCATCAACCCGATCCTCCTCATCCTGGCTCTGGGAAGAAATCAGAATCAGTTGCCGAATGAAGCTCGCAATTCTTGGGTCATAAATATCGTTGTGATCCCGAATCAATTCGCCATCCACCCGTATATTCAAATAAGGATTTCGCCCGGCTGAGGAATCCGTGCGCTCGAGCACTGCGCCTTCAAACGGGATGCGGCTACCTGGCTTGTCTGCTTCCCAGCCCTTGCTGGCTGCAACGAACGTCTGAACTGCCGTGGATGCGCTGAAACCGCCCTGCTCGTCGTCCGCAAGGGTCTCCTCCGAACGAAGGTAATGGGTCAGATAGGGATCGAAGTGGCCCAATGCCGTCACATTCGCAGAGCCCTGATCGATAACTTCGTTCTCCCCGGCAACGGGATTGAGACGCTGGGCGTCCCGCTCGGTCTCAAACAGCGTAGAAAACCAGCGGCCGAGGGGGAATGCCAGGCCAGTGGCGTCGTCATCCTCAGAGGTGAGTACCGCCAATACTGGCAATTGGCTCTCAAAGTACCGCCGCCGCTCATTTGCCATGTCACTGAGCGTTGCATAGCGCGCAGCCTCGAAAGCCGGGTTAATCAGGACAACCAGATCCGCGAAGCCGACAGTATCGCTCACCACCGCGTCCGGGCCATGAGTCTGTACAAATCCGTTCTCTAAAATCTCGCTCATCGCAGAAAAGACCAGCGCTCCGCCAAAACTGTGCCCTACCACGACAAAACGGGTACGGTGGGGTTTGCCATCGTCAAGCGACTGGGCCCGTTTTGTTTTCTGCACAAGCTCAAGGCGACTGAGTAATTCAGTAGCGCCTCCGCGCCCTACTTTATGGGCGGTATTCTTGCGCTCCCAGAATGTCAGCTCCTTTAATCCAGGCAAACTCACGGAACCACCGCGCCAGCCCAAATAGATGCCCACCACCTCCCTTGACTGCACACCGGTCTTCGCGCTCATAGCTGACTCCAGCGCACTCAATCGACGTAGAGACTCTCGAAAGCTGGATATATTACTGTCTCCAGCCTGGGCACTGTGCTTCCAGCCATGCACGAACACCACCATCAAGAGATCCTGATTGGCGGCCAAGGTATTAACCTGGCCGATCACCTCCCTCAATTGCTCGCGATCCCAGAGCTGCCCCTGGTCGTCGAACTCGACAAAGCCCAAATGGTACTTTTCATCAATGGCGTTGGGCGACTGAAATACCTGAAGCGAATGCTGAGCGCACTCGTCAAGAGGATTGGCGGAAATACACAAACCAGATTCGGTACGGTAACGCTGATGGGAAATACAGGCCGACAGTGAGAGAACTATTGCAATAATGAAAGCAAGACGGGTGCCGTTGAAGCGATCTTTCATGACAAATTCCTTTTCGATTTTCTTGGGCAGAACCTCCTGTTACAGCCACTACTCTGCACTTATTCGATTAGCTTCTCCTGCAAGCCGCCCCAAGGCCGCCTCCAGATAACGCAAGCATAGCCCACGAGGCCGCGAAAGCCAGCATCCAGCAAGCCATGGCGCGGGGGATGTTTTTGCTGTCCGACGACAATCAAACAATATGGGTGTATATTTTTTATACAACGTCAGGTCGAGATATTTCCGGAGTTATCGATCTGTGCCGCTATCAACAGGCCAAAAGGATGTGGCGAAATGAATAGACTCAAGGAAAAAATTTCATCCGGGATTAGGTCACTCAAAGACCAGATTGAAAACGGGTCTAACAAAAAAAGCAGTTTGCAAAGGCACGCCCCCCAGAACATAAATACGCCGTTTTATTTTTGCTTCTTTGTGATTTTCGGCTTATCCCTCTCTCCCGGACTGACTTGGGCTCAGCCCGATCTGATGATCGGGCTAGAAGCGCCAGATACCGCAAACGCCGGAGAAGACATCGGCACTTCTCTCACCTTGACTGCCATAAACCGCGGGGATCATGTGGCACAGGGGACCCGGTCATCCAACAACGGCTACATGATCGACATTTTCATAACCCGTAAAATCATGCCCACTGACTATGCCCGCTACGACGAACACTACTTCGATGGCGTCCTGCTCAAGGGTGGACGCGTCAGCAATACCGATACCTTGCCTCCACGGCAACGCGCGCGTTATCACACCTCGGCAATACTGCCAAAAGACATTCCACCGGGCCGGTACCAACTCTGCGCCCGCATAGACCCGGGAGACAAAGTCCAAGAGGCCATCGAAGACAACAACACTCATTGCCAGACACTAGCGGTTAACTTGTCCCTCATGCTCATTCAAGCCCTGCCGAAATTCGAGGTGCTACTGCCCGAGCATCGAAACCAGGAATTTCGCATCCTGGAGCGTGAAGAGGTCCATCTCGGCCCGCCTTCCGTCACCCCGGAGACCCCAGTCGGGACATCCGACGCTACACGAACCATTCTTGAAGACGGCTCAATCGTCTTGACATGGCAGGACGGGTCAAAGCGGCGCCTGAGACCGGACGGCCTGGTTGAATACGTTAGTCCGGATGGCACCATAATGTCTCCCATAGCTATCCAGGTTCAGGGCGCCGATCTGCCGGAGCTGCCCGAAGCATTGGATGACTGGGGCAGCGGCCTCGCAAACGATCTGCTGGCCATCCTCAGAAACATCCTGACCGACGCTGAGTTCGAGGCCTACCAGCAAACCGAGGCCGACAAAGGCTATTACGAGCGTATCAACTGGCGCCTGCGCAGCATCCAATTCCTGACAGCCCTGGAGGACAACATATAATGCGATTTTGGCATGCATTATTCGTAAGTGCCTTGTTGATGGGGCCGATGGCGATGTCCTGGAGCGAGGAACGTGAAAACAGCTCTGAACTGGCGGATACTTCACGGATCGATGCCATGAGGTTTGCCCTCGAAGCGGAGGACGATCAGAGCGGTCTCCAACCGCTACAGGCCCCGGTGATCATCTCTGGCAATCTGATGGACTCGGAAGGGCAAGCCGCTATGAAGTCCGCCCTCAAGGCCTATTACGACTACCGTACGGAAGGATACGGCCACCGACAACGCGTATTCGAGTGGCAATTGTTGTCGTCGCGGATCATCTTTGTCGTCGTCATTGTCCTGGTAGGAGCTGGCATCTATTTTTCGTGGCTGCAGTTTCGGGCGGACCTGAAAGCGACCGACAAGGAAGGAAATCGGGGCGTCTCCACGCTGGAAGCGTCGACCTCCGGCATCAAGGTCAGTTCACCAGTACTGGGTGTGATCATCCTGGTGATCTCTCTGCTGTTCTTCTACCTGTACCTGCAGTACGTCTATCCGATTGAGGAAATACTCTAAAACAGGGCGAGCGTAGCCCAGCAAGCCACGAAAGCCAGCATCCAGCAATGTCGGCCATAGTTCGAATTATAACCTCCGCAAAGCATCCTCGAGGTCCAATTCACGAAACGTCTGGCGCAATGTCTCTCCGGCCAGTCGTGCTTCCCATTGCCTGCGCTGTTCCAGCACTGAATCGTCGGCAGGCAGGGAATCGAGAACCGACAATGCATAACTCCGGAGCAGTTCACTCCGGCACTCGATGACAAGATCGGACGACGCCGCAGTACCGGACCCGGAGTAGGCAAAGCAGTGCTGCACATTGCGCCTGGCGCTTTCCCGTTCAACCGGTGAGATCACTACCTCCCGCGCGTCGTTGTCGGGAACCAGTAAAACGTTCACGCCCCGCCCGGTAATGGCCTCGGCGGTCTGCTGCGCGCCTTGTGGAACGTGGACGTTCTTGTGGTTTGGCCAGATGTCGAACATGCCATAGTCGGCACACGGGGCCTCCCGCTGAAACGTAAAGAAATCCGGGTAGGCATAAAACTCTGGCCCGCGCTCGCGATAGCGGTCATAGAAGGCGGTAACGTAGGCCATGATGAGGGTCATTGCACCAATGCCCTCAAACCGACGAGGGACAACGATGCCAAGGCGATCCGTATCCTGAAACGACGAGAACAAGTCCGCGTGCGGAATGGCCTCGCCATGCTGGGTAATTTTGAAATCGCTGCCTCGCAGGCTGCTGCTATGCATGGTTATGTCGAACGCTCTTAGAAAATAAATCTGTCCCGGTCCCGGTCTCGTTACATCTCGCTCATCAGCCACTCCTTGAAGGCTTTCATCCCGACGGTCAGCGGACGTTGTTTGCGGTAGACCAGATAGAAGGCCCTATTCGTATCGAGCTGGATGTCGAACGGCACCACCAACTTACCCGATTTAATCTCACGGGACGTCAGGGTGCTATCAGCCAGGGCAACTCCCAGGCCCTCCTGGGCCGCCGCCGTGGCCAGTTGCCCACTGGACATCTGTAGGCTGCCCCGGGCGGATATAAAATCAACGCCCGACTGTTGCAGCCAGTTCTCCCACTCCCACTTACGTTTGCTGACATAGATCAGAGTGTGTTTAGCCAGGTCTTCAGGTTTTTCGAGCGGTAACTCACCGTCCAATAGCTGCGGGCTACACACCGGCACCAGCATTACTCTGCGCAGAAAATGCACTTCGATATCGTCCCATTCACCACTCCCGAAATAGACCGCCATGTCGGTACTTGTGCGATCGAAATCCAGCAGCCCCATAGACGCATTAATTTCCAGTTCAATATCGGGGTACAAGGCCTGGAATCGCGCCATGCGCGGCATCAGCCAGCGGGTGAGGAAGTTGGGGGCAACGCTGATCTTGACCACGTTGGATTCCTGGTTCTCAGTCAGGCGCTGGGTGGCCATCTCAATCTCATCGAACGCGTGCCTGACAGATGTCAGGTATTGCTCGCCTTCAGGGGTCAACGTCACCGTTCGCCTGCTTCGGTCAAATAGTGAAAGCCCCAAATATTCTTCAAGTGTCTTCACCTGATGACTAACCGCAGATGACGTCACGAAAAGTTCCTTGCCAGCGGCGGCAAAGCTGCGATGTCTTGCGGCTGACTCAAATACCCGGAGCGCATTCAGGGGTGGCAGGTGGCGCATAACTTCGCTCGACTGGTGAGATTAATTCATGAGTCTGATGAAAAAGGATCGCTTTTTCAACAGCCCCATACTCATTAATATGCTCCCTATCGAAATGACTCACTTATCAAACGAGGACACAGCATCATGAGTTACCAAACTCCGAAACTGAACGAAGACGGCTCTATCGACATCAATTACTACACCCAGCTTGCAAAGCAACAGCGTAGTGAGCACATCGCGCAGATGGCGGCGTCACTGAAAGCCAACATCAAATCCTTTTTCCACGTGAAGCTGCCAAAGCTGTCTACCGGCCATTGACCTGTGCTCCCTTCAGCGCTCAATGACCTCAAGTGTGAAATGGCTGGTTTCGCCGGCGCTGGCGAACCAGCCTGCTTCTACGCTTTTCCGACATACGGGCGGTAAGTAGCGTGACGATTGACGTAGTAGCAAAGTTCAAGAAGGGAGAGTAGAAATACCGTCGATCTCGGTAACCGTTTTTGCATCCGCCCGTTCAATGATTTTGAGGAGTGCGGACTGAATGGTTTCATCTTCCCTGGCATCACCGCCACTTGCGAACGTTTGCTTCTGGGATTCCGCGCCCTCTTCCTCGGTATAAGAAATCACAACCTCGCTGGCTGAATCGGGCGTTTTGCCAGAGTTCGCTTTACCAAAGTACTCGAGCGAAACCAACGGATAGCCGTGAAAGCCCTTCTTAACCTGCTTTGCGATACGCTTTTTCGCTTTATCTACATTCATATGAAAGGCCTGTAGCTACGGCTGTTGTCTGAGTGCACATCCACACCCAGTCGATACCATTCGCCAATTCTATGCCCTTAACCCCATCCAAAATAGCTCTGCCGCGGTTTTCCATGGTTAATCAAGCACCTCAACCTTCCCCGCTTTGCATTCAAATCGATTGCCTGATATTGCCTTAACTTGTATTTTGCTCAAATTAACTTTCATTCCTTTCTGTAATGTTTTTCCATTTTTCATCAGTGACTTGATCAATGGTGGCTCAATACGCACTGTACTTGCACATTTTTCTTTCCATTCCGGATGTGATGGTGCGTCAATGATATGTCTACTCCTGCCAGCATTATGTCGATATATACCTACAACATCACTACCTAACAACCACGAACCTGAAGGAAGATAATCTGGATCGGATTTCGATTGATAGGGTGTATGCGTAAATTGTTTGTTGTGTTCAGCATCACACTGCTCTCCATGCTTAACCGTTTGACCTGCCTCTTGTTGTTTAGCGGCCACAAGACAATAGCGCCAACAGAGTTTGTATCCATGCTCGGAACATTGGCCTGCCTTGTCCCGATAAGAAAGTGAGTCTGCAAACACTGTATTACCACAAACAAGTAATACCACCAAAACGTAAATCGGAAATAACATGACATTCATAAACAACCCCTTTGCCTGATTGTTATGTTTTCTTTCGTGATCTGTAAAACATCTGTCAGAATTTGCATGCCTAACAGTGACTAGGTAGCGCGCTTCGTTATTGCAATCAATGGCTTCCATCACCTTCTGAACTTCAACAGTCGACAACCGCTGCTCGATTTGGGCCTTGATAAAGCCGACATGCCCACCACCGTGGGTCACGCTCTCCGGCATAGGCGTTTTGAATGTAGCATCCCCCACAAAGATCCCGTGCCGCGAAACAATGATGTGGTCGATCTGAGTAGTGCCGGCTTCGGTGGGCAGGGCAACGTTCTTGATCAGGTAGCAACGGATTTTGCGTAGACAGAGTTTGGCGGAGAAATTAACCACTGCTTCCCCGGCTTTGCTTTTGAAGCAGGGGGATTTGATAACCGCCGCAAGAATGAAGAGCGGTATCAGGTACCAGATATAATCGAAGAGGGGCGGTAATGCCGGGGCGTAGTCCATCTGTCATCCTTAACAGCGGCGTTTATCCGTTTCTTATAACTACACACTAGTCTACTCCTTGGGAAACTTCCCACTCGGGAGACGAAAAATTTAGTAAACCACATAAAACAAACCTGTCCCGATTCTGAGCGGTCACGACCGGCCCGCCAAAAGCCATAACAGCAAGCCAGCACCCCCGAGAAGAAACATTGCAAAATGGACCGCCAGGTTCTTGCGGACAGTTGGGGCAGGCTTAGCGGTGAAACCGAAATAATCGTCACCAAACAGCCCAACACCGCAGCGCTCACAGTAGTTCTTCGAGTAAGAGACCCTGAGCTCAGACGGCTCAAATCTTTTCCGACAGCTGTAACAACTAGGCTTAATCACCTCGGGCTCCAATTTGTTTGAAAAACCGGGCCAGGAAATCCAGCTGATCTTCGATGGACTGCTCCAGAGCGTCGCGCCGATAGACATCAAAATGACCGACCGGATAGTGCTTCACTTCCGCGTTCGGCATTCTCGCAGCCGCTTTGACCGCAGCACTCGCCGGGGCGACGGTATCGTGGTCGCAAATCAACACCAATGACGGGCATGCGACTTTGCTGGCCAAGCGGATGGGCCGGAAAAGAGGAATGGCATAACTCACGCCCGCTCCGACGTAATTCGACGCGTTATCCGCCAGCAAGGGCACATACCCCTCCTGGCAGTCCTCAGCGGTCATCATACCCAGCTCGCCGGGGCGGGCGGCCGATGCGATATACCGGGGAGACATCCCCAGCCCACGACGAAGCAAGTCGACCGTTCCGTGCCAGGTCAGGCGCATCGCCTGCATGAGGCCGGCATAACCGACAACCCCCAGCAAAGATGCCAAGCCATCCATCATCGGGCATTGGGAGATGGTGCATTGCACGTTTCCATCCTTTGCCGCGGCCGCAATCACAAGCCCGCCAGAAAACGACGTTCCCCAAAGGCAAATGCGGCTGCCATCCACACGATCGAGCTGCCGCGCAAAATTCAGTGCCGCCAGCCAATCTGCCACTTCCTTCCAAGGGCTCAGCGTCTGCCGTGGCTGGCCATCACTGTCACCGAAATGGCGGTAGTCAAAGGCAAAGACCGCATAACCCGCATTGCAGAAGGCTTCTTTAAACGGTGCCAGACCACTGGCATGAGTCAGCCCAAAGCCATGGGCCATGACGACACACGGTAAACCTGCATATTCCGGCCCATCATGAACACCCATTCCGGACGAACGTGAACACCAATTCTGGTTTAACGTGAACAGCCATTCTGGCTGTAGGTGAACACTTTTCCGGATTTTCCGGAATCGGTGTTCACGATGCCGGAATCAGTGTTCACATTCCCGGAAACGGTGTTCACGTTCAACCGGAATCCTTCTTAACGCATTGTTTATTCAACCGTTTGCTACTCTGATTCCTTTTTCTGGGGAGCGGAGTTGTGCCAGCAAAGAGAATTCCAATGCGTAAAATCAGAGAGGTGCTTCGCCTAAGGCTGGAAGCCGGGCTCTCGATCCGGCAGATCAGTGCCAGCACCAAGACCAGTGTCGGGGCCATCCAGAAGTTGTTGGCCCGGGCCGACGCCCTTAGCCTCAACTGGCCCTTGCCCGAGGATCTGGACGATGGCCGCCTGGCGGCCCTGTTCTATCCCGGTGCCGATCCCACCACATCCAATCGTTATCAGGTGCCTGACTGGGCCACGGTTCACCAGGAACTCAAGCGTAAAGGGATGACCAAGCAGCTGCTGTGGGAGGAGTACACGGCCCAGTATCCCAACCGCTGTTACAGCTACTCCCAGTACTGTGACCGTTACCGGCACTGGCTGAAGCAGCAGAAGCGCTCCATGCGCCAGACCCATAAGGCTGGTGAGAAGTGCTTCGTGGATTACTGCGGCCCGACCGTGCCGATCATCAATCCGCAGACCGGTGAAGTGCGCACCGCTCAGGTGTTCGTGGCGGTGCTGGGTGCCTCCAACTACACCTACGCTGAAGCCACCTGGAGCCAGGGGTTGCGTGACTGGCTATCCAGTCACATGCGTACCTTTGAGTTCTTCGGCGGCATTCCGGAGATGGTCGTGCCGGACAACCTGCGCAGCGGTGTCAGCAAGGCCTGCCGGTACGACCCGGAACTGAACCCCAGTTACCAGCAACTGGCCGAGCACTATCAGGTGGCCATCCTCCCGGCCAGGCCCTACAAGCCCAAGGACAAATCGAAGGCGGAGGTCGGCGTGCAAATCGTGGAGCGTTGGATCCTGGCCCGGTTGCGTCACCACACCTTCTTCACGCTCGCCGAAGCCAACCAGTGCATCCGGTCACTGCTTGAAGAGCTGAACAGCCGCCCGTTCCGGCGGCTGCCGGGTAACCGGCAAACAGCCTTCGAGACACTGGATCAGCCAGCCCTGCGTCCCTTGCCGAAACAGCCCTATGAGTACGTCGAGATCCGGCGTTGCCGGGTCAATATCGATTACCACATCGAGTTCGACCAGCATCATTACTCGGTACCGCACCAGTACGTGGGCGAGCAGGTGGACGTCCAGGCCAGCGATCATCTGGTGCAGGTCCACTTCCGGCAACGCCAGGTGGCAAGTCACCCACGGCGTCACAGGCCGGGCACCACCACCGAAGCCGGTCATATGCCTTCCCGGCATCGCAAACAGCAGCAATGGACCCCAGGGCGTCTCAAGAACTGGGCCCGGGACATCGGGCCAGACACGCTGGCCTGGGTCAGTGATCGACTGGCTGAGCGGGAACACCCGGAGCAGGCCTACCGGGTCTGTCTCGGGTTACTCAACCTGACCCGGGAGTACCCCAATCAACGCCTGAATGCGGGGTGCCGCATCGCCAATCGGGAGGGCCTGAACCGCCTGAAACACATCAAGGCCATACTCCGGAGTAACCGCGACAAACTGCCGGAACAACTGCCCCTGAACGCCGAACTGCCCCAGCACCACGAAAACATCCGTGGCCCGAAGAGCTTCCACTAGGACATCACCCATGAGCACAACACAGACCCTGGCACGACTGAAAGATCTGAAGCTGGGCGGCATGGCTGCCGCCCTGGAACACCAGCAAAACCAGCCAGGCACCTACGACGAACTGCCGTTCGCCGAGCGCCTGGAACTGCTGCTGGATCGGGAGTTCCAGACCCGAGAACACCGGAAACAGGACCGCCTGGTACGCCAGGCCCGCTTCAAGCTCCGTGCCTCGATCCAGGACATCGACTACCAGCACCCTCGCAACCTGAAGAAAGCTCAGGTGGCCCAACTGGCTCAGACCGACTGGCTGGAGCGTGGCCAGAATCTGCTGATCACCGGCCCCTGCGGCAGCGGTAAAACCTACCTGGGCTGTGCACTGGGGCATCAGGCTTGCCTGAACGGCCTTAGCACCCGGTATTACCGAATCTCCCGGTTACTGCTGGAACTGACTCAGGCCAAGGCTGACGGCACCTACCAGAAGACGCTGAACCAGCTGGCCAAAGTGAAGCTGCTGATCCTGGATGACTGGGGACTCGAAGCCCTGAAACCGGCACACCGGAACGACCTGATGGAGATCATGGATGACCGGCACGGCACACACTCGACGATGATCATCAGCCAGCTGCCTACCGATCAGTGGTATGCCGCCATCGGCGATAACACCCTGGCTGACGCCATCCTGGACCGGCTCATGCACAACGCCCATCGCTGGGCACTGAAAGGAGAATCGATGAGAAAACGACTTCAGGAAGTTGACTGAACGTGAACACCCGGAGTACAAACTCCGGTGGGTGATGCGTTAAGAAATGAGGTGTTCACGTTCAACCGGTATGGGTGTTCACGTTCGCCGGAATACGCAAAACCTTTACTGCCGGCATCCGGCGTGTAGAGAACACCACGACAGGTTGTACCATCGCTCTGAAATTCCAGTGGCGTTTCGATCATTGTTTGGCTCGCATGCTTGAGGGTCGAGAGTCTCAGGATAGCTCATTGCTTCAAGATCAAACCGGCAGTTCCACAATCTCACCAACCACACCCTCTTCACTCACCTGCAACCGCCCCACTGTGATCCGCAGCGTAAATCGACGGGGCCAGACAGATAAGCGTTGCTATAGTGAAACAAGCCCGCCTCACTCCCATAGTGGCGAGATCCAGTGCAAACGTACAAACCCTGGCAGGAGTTTCCCATGCCCACTTACACCGTCACGTTCGCGAATCTGTCTCTGTCGCCGCAGCAGAAATCACAGATCGCCGAGGCCATCACAGCGGCCCACAACGCCCAAACCGGCGCTCCCCGGTTCTTCGCCCAGGTTCTGTTTTCTGCGGCCGATGAGGGCGACCACTTCGTAGGTGGCAGAGTAAACACCGCGCCTCAGGTGTATGTGCACGGCCTGGTGCGGGAGGGCAGAAGCATCGAGATCAAACAGGCCCTGATGAGCCAGATGCTTGAAGACATCGCCCAAATCGTGGACATCTCAGTTGAAGATGTCTGGATCTATCTGCAGGACATTCCGGCCACCCAGATGATCGAATTTGGGCGGTTTCTGCCAGCGCCAGGAGATGAAGGTGAATGGGAGAAGGGAATGTCTCCGGGAAAGCGGGACAGCTTACCCAAATAACCGCAATAATAGATCTGTCCCGGTTTTCAAAGCGGCGGTCCATCACGGGCGCCCGGCTTACTCGGTTCGTTAAGCCTTTCCTGGTAACTGGTAAGTCACCTTCGAGCCATTAGTTACGACGATTTTTTGCCGGATCAATTCGTCCATGATTTTTCCCAACTCATCTTCTTCAAGCTTCTTCATGAACAATGAATTAATCGAGTTCGAGAGTGTTTTCACCGCTCTTGGCTTGGCAGCACCACGGACCTTGAGAAACTCAACAATTGCGTCGATTCGCTCTGCCATTGACTTAGAGTTTGAGATTTTGAGGAGGGGAATCTCGGAAATATCCTTTTCTCTCTGGGCATAGATGCGCTTAGTCTTAAGGTGCTTAATCAAAGGATCGAAGCCAGTATCTTTTGAAATTATATGAAAGTAGCAGTCTGGGTCCCTGGCCGCGATGTTTCCCATGTAGAACGCAATATGAAAATCCAGCGCATTCGGTCCATTTCCCTCAATTTTCACATACTCTGCGTCAGCGCCAAGAGACTGCATGGCGCAAGCCAATTCGAATGAGATTTTTACCTGTTTCGAGCCAACGAAAACGATAACTTTAAAACCGTGATCCTTGAGAAGCTCGAGATTTTTTGGCTGAACATTTTCGAAATCAATCAGTACGTAATTGGTTTTCAAGAATACTTCCTCGCTTCCTTGCAATTTGCCTTAACGCTCAACCTCAGGAGCGTTTGAGGCGGGGAAGGTTTTTGCGATAGCAAAAATGGGCTACGGATCAAACGTCCCTAGTAGCGTCCTGATGGGCGGCAGCTCGAAATACCTTACCCTGCTCATGCATCAGCGATTCGAAGATGCCGAAAGCCTCATCAACATTAATTCGGTGTTGCTGAATGCCCACAATGATCTCCGTTGCCTTTTCCTGAGTCACTTTTCCGCTAGCCACCAAATGCTGAATAGCTGAAATAACTCGCCGAAATTTCTCCTCGAAGGAGGTTGAACCTGCCACCTGTGCCCGTATTGTTCTGATTCGTTCCTCGAGCTCTCGGATTGAGTAAATCTTGTACACATCGGCTTTGCCGCCACTGCGCACCAGCTTGCTGGCAGCGTAACCAAGGCCTGCGCCAGCAGCAACGGAGCCGACAACCCACCCGACTGGTGTCGTAGTCACGAAAACGCCACCGAGTATCGAGGCCAACGTTGTAGAACCAGCTAGTGTTGCCGCGCCTGCTGCACCGGCGACAGCACCTGAAACGGCAGCGCCAGCGGCGGCGCCTAGTCCTGTTACGCCCAGTTCGCCCAGAATGCCTATTCGATCACGCGGGCTGCGCTTCATCTTTTCCAGCGCCGATATGTACTCCTTTTCAGATAGATGCATCATTATTCAGTACAAATCTCGCTGGCTACGGCTGAAAAAATTGCTGCAAAAAGCTCGAAAAACTTCCGAGCGATGATAATTGCCTCCTGAGTCATTCCAACAGTACCTTCCGATGCTGCTTCACCCCGGTCCAAACGCGAACCAGCAACCGAACCGATTGCGACTCCCAACAGCGCTGCTAGCGGAGCGAGAAATGGGCCAAGAACAGGAACCAATGCAACAAGCGCAGCGACGCCCGCTCCGAGCGCCACACCTACGGAAAGATTTGGGTTTTCTCGAACAAATCTAGCGAGCTCCATCAATATCACCTTACCGACTCGGAACATCTTCGCGCCAATTCTGCACGTTGTCTCCCAAAGCTCTTTGAGCCGAAGCACGACCTCAGGAGGTAAGCCAGCAACGGTGAAAGTTGCGTCAAATTCGGGGCCACCAAAATACTCAGCCTTCGATTCCAGCACCATGAGCTCCATTCTCGCTTCTGCAGCACTCACAACCATCATTTTTTACCCCATTTGTGTCAGCAGCACGGCGAGAAATAATGCTGCTACGACGACCACCAATTTCAAGAACCCAATTACTTTTTTAAGGAAATAGTTCCAGCGACTACTGTCGTCAACCACAAGCTCGGCATCTGGATCATCGACCCGTTTTACCCTCCATTTCGAGAGTAGCTTTTGCAGGTTGTGTAGTATCAGCCAAATAAAGAAAGCTAGCAGAAAAACCTTCGTCATCTTACCGTGTCCCCGACCACCATCGGCCTCTATCCGCCCAACGCGAAGCAAAGCGCCTCCCTGACTTGGGCGTTCGATGGAGGCCGAAGGCCGGAACAAATTTAGGCGTTTTGCTAAATTTTGCTTCGGTGCTCATCCCAAGCCTATAGACTTTGAAACGAAGATAATTGCGGAGCCCACCCAATATAGTAAAAATCCAAAACCAAGGACGATTAGCATGCCAACAAACACTTGAAACCATTTCGGATAGACACGTTGCAAATGGACCTGAATTAGTTGCGCTGGGCCTTCCGCACAACGCACGTTGAGCAATACAGGCTCTTGGACATGACTTAGAAGCTGGATATTGACGAACTCTTTTGAGCCCAAGCTTGGAATCCTGATGATATGCGCTCCATCAGGACCGTTCTCCTCGACGTAGGAAATTGCAGTGGAAAATTGAAAATGATCAGGCCGTTTTTGATGAATAATTTCGACATTTGTTGCTGGCATTCGGCCGTCATTCTGAATGGTCAGTGCGTCGGTTCTCAAAGCAAGCTGAGGTTCTTTGAGATTAAACATAAATGAGCCCGGAACCCAATAGAGTAATTTAGGTTTTCCTTGGAGGCGCTGCAGGAAAAGCCCAACTACCAGGCTCACGACGCCAGTAGCGATATAGCCTATAAATTGCTCCACGGCTCTAAGCTCCTATATTTAACGCCAGCATAAATCGAGCGAGGTACGAGAGTCGAATTTGATGCATTTGTTATAAATTTTATTGCTCGTTAATTATTCGTAAAAGTCGACGATTTTTCGTAAAATCAAATAACAGCATGGAAAGCATCCCACCAACAAGCAGTAGCTGGAAAGCAACGATAAAAATCAACCGAAAATATCCTGTTGGCGCACCTAAAGAAGGGGTCCCACGAACCTTACCAATAAACTCTTCAAAGGGTTCTTCAATTTCAAACTCCGTTTCTATTGATGAAACCTCAACAGTATCTCCTGACGTTGTCTTCACAGTTACACTTTCAATCACGCCATTACTCACAGGATATTTATAAACCATCGTTTTAGGTAAACCGCTATAAAGGCTAAAGCTAAATGCCCCAACCATTACTAAGAGTATTAACGCAAAAGGAATACCCCTGCGCTTTAGCTCTTTCTTACTTGCAGCTAGTGGCTGAACTTCTGTTTCATCTATTTTTCTTGTGTTTGTTATTCGGTGATGAAAACTAATTGATTCTTTTAATTTCTTCGAGTTACTTACATCATCCGTGTTTTCTGGAAGTTGTGCCAAAGCGTGAAATTTAACATATTCGCCGCAGCGAAACAGACCTGTAGAAATGGTTATTGTATTGTCATCAATCAAGTTTAACTCGGCATCTATATTTGACTTTACAACTTTCCCCGTCAGCCACTTATAACCATCCGGTAGCTTTAAAGCTATTGGTTTCTCAACCATGTCTTTTGTGATATCTGTTTTTCCTGAGTTAATAAAAGCGCCATTCAAAAGCACGAGGTTCTCGTTAACCTGCTCACCATCATATGATACAGCCAAGCCGTCCAGGGAATTACCAATAGAATCAAATAGCTCGATCGTTTGTTCGTTTACAAAAGTAATTTTCCCCGGATAGCGGCTCTTTACAGTAAGGTAAACACCTATTAAACCGAATATCACAGATACTGAAACGCCCAAAATCGACCAAATTATTTCAGATGACACTTATTATCTCCATTTGTATATAACGTCTTGTTCACCGGTAAATCGGGAGCGCAGCGAGCAATTTATACGCGTGCAGCAACTTGTTATGGGCTTTCTGCATGGGCAACTGCTTGCAGCCTCACTCGCAGGCTGCTGAGTCCATCCCAGTCATCAAGTTCTGGCGGATACGCACGAGGGTCCTCAAGACCCATCTGTTCCAGAGTGTAACCGGCTTTACCGTAGTTGCATGCCCAACAAGCTGTGACGAGGTTTTCGGGTTCCGTCTTCCCTCCGAAGTTCCAAGGAATCACGTGGTCAACGTTTGCGCGGAACGCCAGAACAGCCCCATGGCGCTCAGCGTTAGTTCCCGTGGCACGGAACGTTTCGGCGCCGACGGCTTCGCCGTAGGCGGCCAATACGTTCTTTGGCACCACCCCCAAGCCACAGTACCTACACCTAAAGCCGTCGCGGGCAAGAATCTCTTTGTCGTACCGGTCGGGCGACCGAAGCGGGTCAAGCGCTGAACCGGGACCTGTGGGGGAAGGAAGATTAAAATGTTTGGACCGGTACATGCCCGATAGCTGGCCGTGTTCGACGTACCAGTGCCTCAGATCCGCACTCCGAACCTGTTCAAGTAGGCAGGCGGATTCTAAAACCTTTCCATCCGCCGCCGCAGCTACCGCTCCAGCGAATTTCATTAGCTCGTCGTGAAACCAGCCGGGTATTGGCAGAGGAGCGCGACTGTCCCAGTGTGTTGGGTCAGCGCCAAGTTCGGAGCAAGTTCTTTGTTTCCTACACATAGTTTCCTCGGCCATTTGCCGACCTGGGCTCATAACGCCTGCGTAAAGTGCGCCGTCAGGCGTCACCTTTGACGCACTTGTTACGCATTGAATAGTTCAACCTATGATTTAGCAATACAGTGCCTTGCGACAACCCGCTCGATAGGTGATTGCTTTATTCCCTCTAGAAAACGTTGAGACTTATCACAACTCTTCGATAAATAAACCGCTGAAGCGATTAAGTCAGGCTTGTAAGCGATTGGTGCCACTTCCCAGCTTTGCATCACCAGTTTAAAGGGAAGCTCACCGAGTTTAGACAGAACCTTAAACCCTTCAACACGTTCTAGCCAATGGGCATATTGATCATTACAGTTTTTACTAATAGCTTCTTTCGTTTTTTCTGTTATTTCTTCACAGCACTCAGCTATAACTCTATATATCCATGCTTTTTGCCATGCAGTCAAAAACAGGTCGGAGTTAATAATATCCTCTGCTTGAGATGCCACATCACGGGGGCAGTCAGATGCCAAAGATATTAGATAGTTACATATCAACTCTGTTTTGTCTGGAAATTTGCCAATTAGGCTTGAGCATTTATCAATAGCAATATCGGACTTACCAGCGGCCAGCCGTAACATTGATTTTTTAATTTGTACGTGAAATTGATCTTTTGGGAGTGGATTTTTGCCATCAGGTATACCCTCCATAGTTTCATTAAATAAAGTTTTGGCAATTTCCAATTCATCAGGCTGTAGATGCTCTCGAATTTCTTCAATTACATCCTCAATGGATATTGACTCATGATAAAACAAATCCCACTTCATTTGATCGTCTAGCTCTGCCTCGTCCATGAGGCCTTGCAAAGCATCAGAATCAGAACTCACATCTTCTACTTTTTCCTCATACAACCTCTGCTTTATAAGATCATATACTTTGCTGGTTTCTTGAAGATGAGAATCGTAGTGCTCGGCTCGTTGTATTGCACATTTTGATGAGTTCAAAACTAATCCAATTTTTCTTAATTCAATCTCTGCAATAGCTATTGATTGCCTAGCTAAAGATATATTCTCAGCGCTCATCCTTATGTCATCGCCATGACGCCAATAATTAAATCCGGATCTAAGCATTGCAGAATCAACGGATTGTAGATAAAGAGTGGCTAGCGTATCAGAGGCTAAAATACCTTGGGGAACCCCTCGATTCGAACCCATTACCCGAGTGAGGAACGAACTTATGGCTCGAGCAAAAGTATTCTCACCAATTATCTCAACAATCTTACCTTCCAAAACTGAATGATCTATAGAATCATAGAAAGCTGTTATGTCGATATTTACAATGTACTCCTCGCTCGTAGAGATCGGGGCTCTTTCAAACTCGCCCCACCTTTTGGGTACATAGCTGGCTCTAGGCCACATAACATACGCATCACTTATAAGCTTTTTTTCGATTGCTGGTTTGATTGCATCAATTAATGCTTCGTAAACCAATCTATCTGCTAAAGTGAGCAGTGCTGCAGGCCTTGTGGTGAAACCAGGCTTGGGAACATGAATGAATGACGCTTCAGCAGGAGAATACTTTTCTTCGTTTATGATTTTCACAAGGCTAGCCACAAACTCTTTGCCCAGCTCACCACCAACTTTGTCTTCATATCTCGAAGGCAGCAAATCATTAGGGGTCGATGCGTTTGAAATCACACCTTCAAAATCTAACTTATCATGTAATTCTTTAATCAGTTTATTCATAGGTAGTTCGTTCTACGATTTCACTTGGTGTAGTTGCGTAACAGTGATTAGATAGCGCGCTTCGTTATTGCAATCATTTGAGCGCCAATAAAACTCAGAACCAAAAATTCGTATTTCGCCAATTAAGCCAATTAAATCAATGTGCTACGATGCTTTAACGCTCTGGCCGCGCCGTAATCATTTGACAGCTTCGCTACTGCACCAACGAAGCACCAACCATCCCCCGGCACTTGGGAAATGCCTTACAGCCAAAAAACTCCTTCCCAATATTCTCTCCGCGCTTTACCGTGCGCTTTACCATCTCACCCTGGCACTTCTGGCACAGTGGCTCACTGTTTTTCTTCGCCACGACCTCCTTCACATGCTTAACGTGATTTCTGTGATTTTTGAACGTAGCCGCCAGCCGCCCGGATTCAATGGCTTCGATCACTTTCTGAACTTCAACATCTGACAGCCGCTGCTCAGTTTGGGCATTGATAAAGCGGACATACCCACCACCGTGGGTCACGTTCTCCGGCATGGGCGTTTTGAACGTCGAATCCCCTACAAAGACCACTACCGAAAGAACCTGCTCATCACTCAGGTCCAACAGGTTTTGCAGTGTCTTCACGTGTTTGTAGTTTTGATGCAGCGGGTTCTGAAATTTCTGCGAGTACTTGAAGATCTTCTGTGTCCAATACCGCTGTTTGGCGTTTCCGAAGATCCAGCCCTTCATGTTCTTCGTTTCCACCACAAAGACCCCGTACTGAGAAACGATGATGTGGTCGATCTGGGTGGTGCCGTCTTCCGTGGACAGGGTGACGTTCTTAATGAGGTGGTAACGGGTTTTGTCGAGAAAGAGTTTGGCGGAAAGGTTAACAACAGCCTCCCCAGCCTTTCCTTTGAACCAGGGCAATTGGATGACCGCCGCAACGAGGAAGAACGGAATCAGATACCAAATGGCCGTTGGAATGGCGTTTTGAAGGGTGTGCAGTATCTGGGTGTAGTCCATCCGTCATCCTTAACAGCGGCGTTAATCCGTTTCTTATAACTACACACTAGCCTAATCCTTAGCAAACTTCCTACCCGCGAGGCGTAAATTTTAGTAAACCATATACAACAAAAGCCGCCAGGTTTCCCGAGCGGCTTTCTTGTCTGCTTCTTGGTAGTTTCGAAATGCGTATTAAGCAGCCGCTAGATACGCTCCCGCAACCGCCAATACACCACCAATACCACGACTGAACCGGCTGTCCGCTTTCAGCATCAAGCCACCCATCCCACGGCCAACGAGGGTAATCGCGAGCGTAGCAATAGAGAAACCTGCCAGGTAAGCGGCAAGTGTCGCGCCTGCAGGCATCTCCGCCCCGTGCGCAAAACCGTGGAAAAGCATAAACGCACCAACCAGAGTGCCACCCACAGCCGTCGGCAGTTTCGCCAGCGTGGCAATCAGGATGCCGGCGACGAGTACCGAGAAGGTAATCCCGGTTTCTACGCCCGGCAGGCTCAGGCCGCCCCAGGCGAGGGTGGCGCCGAGAATCATGCCGCCGATCACGAAGGCCGGGGTGGCGTTTTTCATGTGCTTGCTCTGGCGCACACTCCAGAAGCCGATAGCGGCCATGGCCAGCAGGTGGTCCAGGCCCAGCATGGGGTGCAGCAAGCCGCTGGTGAATCCGCCTTCGGCGTGGCCGGAGTGGGCCATGGCTGTGGCAGAAGCCGTGAGTAGCGCTGCGGCGGTGAGGAGTTTGGCTGTGAGTTTCATGGTTTTCTCCTGATGGTTCTTAAGTCGTTTGTACTCGATTGGCTCAGGCAGTTTCGGCCAGTTTTTCTGGCCGGCGCTCTGGCAGCATGCCCCGCTCCAGAATGAAGCTGATGATTGTCTCCAGCCCTACCCCGTCGTACAGGTTGGTGAACACGAAGGGGCGTTCGCCGCGCATTTTCTTGCTGTCCCGTTCCATTACATCCAGGGAAGCATGCACCTGTTCGGCGATGTCGATCTTGTTGATGATCAGCAGGTCGGATTTGGTGATGCCGGGGCCGCCTTTGCGGGGGATCTTGTCGCCGGCGGAGACGTCGATCACGTACAGGGTGAGATCGCTCAGTTCCGGGCTGAAGGTGGCGGAGAGGTTGTCGCCGCCGGATTCAACCAGCACCAGTTCCAGGTTCGGGTGGCGGTTTTGCAGGTCGTCGATGGCCGCCAGGTTCATGGAGGCGTCTTCGCGGATGGCGGTGTGCGGGCAGCCGCCGGTTTCCACGCCGAGGATGCGGTCTGCGGCCAGGGCTTCGTGGCGCAGGAGGAAGTCGGCGTCTTCCCGGGTGTAGATG
>Ga0208919_1000732_pt1 | contig 20759 bp, 21 predicted proteins | sample 4_EtaG_FD_184076 | JGI IMG/M metagenome (GOLD analysis project Ga0208919, IMG submission 184076) | Marine viral communities from the Subarctic Pacific Ocean - 4_ETSP_OMZ_AT15127 metaG (SPAdes) (version 3) | ecosystem: Environmental > Aquatic > Marine > Oceanic | place: Pacific Ocean | collected...
AATTCAGAAGCGGGCTGCTAGCCATTTGGCTTGCCCATTTGTATGGATGCATGCGCAGTGATATGAAGTATTTTTAGTCTGTAATGCGTGTTTTTCTGATACGCTCAGCAAGAGGTATGATCAAATATTGCCAGAATATTGTTTATAAAAATAAATTAAAACAGCGAGTTGTAAAACATCTGCTCGTGTTTATAGGCAATGCGAAAAGATGGTCAGGAATGAGCATGCGCATTTTTCTAGCGAGCATTTGAATGGGAGTTGGTAATTTGCCCATTACTATTAACACATTGGAGTTTTTTTATGGTGTTACGCTTTCTAGGAAAATACGTATGCGCAGAAATAAACTGCTATGCAATACGAGGCAAGAAATGAAGAAAGGAGTGTTGACATTTTTCTGCGGGAAAATGGGGGCAGGGAAAACTACAAAGTCTCTTGAAGTTTCCCAAGAACGAAACGCCGTACTGCTTTCAGAAGACGAGTGGCTTGCGTCGGTTTATCCCGATAGCATTAAGACACTGGAAGATTACGTAAAATATGCTGGACGGCTCAAGCCTCAAATGAAGAAGCTGGCTCAGTCGATCTTGGCGTCAGGCACTAATGTGGTAATGGACTTTCCTGCAAATACGATTCCGCAACGAAAATGGCTTAGAAGTGTCTTTTCAGAGATTCAGGCTCCCCATGAGCTAATTTACATTGACCAGCCAAATGATACCTGCTTAGAGCAGATAGCCAAAAGGCGTGCAGAACAACCGCAGAGAGCGGCAACGGATACTGAAGAGATGTTTGAGCAGATTACAAAGTACTTTGTTGCGCCCACACCTGATGAAGGGTTTAACATAACTGTAATTTCGGCAAATGGATAATAGCCGCAGGTACAGCGACTGCTTGTACGTTGCGGCTGCGCCTTTATTACAAAGCCGCGCACGTTGCAGCGTTATGTCATTTTGGTGAATTATGAAACTTGATTTGTTCGTACTACGGTGCAGCGATTTGCGGGCCAGCAAGCAGTTCTATGAGCAGCTCGGTTTCAGCTTCGTGGAAGAGCAGCATGGCTGTGGGCCAGTGCATTACTCGTCAGAAAATGCGGGGTTTGTATTCGAGTTGTATCCATTGGTTAGCAGCGAATCAGTAGACAACACGCGACTAGGATTTTCAGTGGAAGGTCTGGGCAATATCATCCCTGACTTAGAATTAGTGGACCAGTATAAGTTTGGCGGAAAGCATGTTTATGTCGTCCAAGATCCTGATGGCAGAAAGGTTGAGCTTAGTGAGCAGAAACCATAACAAGCGGCATCACGGTGAGCGCTTTTCCGCTGCTCCAAAGCGCAGCTTGTACCGGGAGTTATAGCGTCATTGCTACCGTTTGAGATCGTGGTAGAAATTTTCGTGTGAGCCCAAGACCATCAGTTCAAGGACAAGAGCACCATCATCAAAACTGTAGCCGAGCAGAGTCAGTTGCTCGTTCATTTTGAACTGATGGACTCTAGCGCAAACGCTAAGAAGCTTGTTGCCGCCTGAAACAGCCCATTTAGGCCGTGCACCGGATGCCAACCCCTTCGCTGCGTTTGCCCACGCTGATGACTGTCTTGAGCTGCTTTAAAGAGGAATAATTGCAATGAGCAACAGTATTGAAAACTCAGACCAGTTGGCTGAGGCCAACCAAAAAATTGTTTCAGAAGGTCAGGTTCTTCCTTCTGTTCGACTTAAAGATGGTAGCAAGGTACAGACGGGCACTGTCGCAACCATGCTCCACAACATTAATCTATACAATTCAGGCGAGCGCGGGCAAGTAGAGAAAGAGCTTGAGCTGGCGGTGCCGACACTGATCAAGGTAGGACTGTTTGAACTATTTGCGCCTGATGATTGGATAAACGGCTCTAATCCTGGGCGTCGTTTCGTAGGCGAGCTTGCAAAAGGCTACTTGTCAGAAGCAAGAGGCTAAAGCAATGTACGCAACAAGCTTGGGATTACGGCGTTACGTGGAGAGAAGGCGTTGAACCATAGCGAACACTCGTCTTGTAGAGAAAAGCTCGTTGAGCATCTTTTCATTGGCGAACTGCTAAAGCTTTCCTGGAAGGAATTTGGCTGCACGCTAGAGGTGGCGAGTCCAGAAGTTGATAACGCTGGCTATGATCTAATAGCGGAAGATAATGGGGTCGTGAGGCATATACAGCTTAAAGCTTCATACGTTGGCGGCAAAACAGCCAGCCAGAAAGTTCATACGAGGCTTTCTGAAAAGCCTTCTGGGTGTGTTATTTGGATTTATTTCAACGAAGATACCTTGGAGCTGGGGCCATTCCTCTTCTTTGGCTCTCTTCCAGGCGAGAAATTGCCTAGCCTTGACGGGCTTAAGTTTGCAAAACATACCAAGGGCGACCAGGGCGGATTTAAAGCCGAACGCCCTAATATAAGGGTTTTGCCAAAAGGTTGGTTTAAAAATTTCAGTTCTATCGATGAGGTCTATGAGGCCTTATTTGGGGCAACATGTTACAAGGCCGCTACCACGAAACCGGGAGAAAAGGCTCAATGAGTATCAGGGCCATACACGCGAAAGACGTATTCTGACGATGTTATGCACAACGTTCGTCTTGACGTACGTACCCAAAGGCGTACATTGTTAGAAAATTGAATGAGCAAGAGGGCGTCATGACCGGAATCACAGCAACTGAGGCGCGCAGCAATCTTTATCGGTTGATCGACGAAACTGCCGAGTCTCACCAGCCCATCGTCATCATGGGCAAGCGGAACAAAGCTGTCTTGGTATCCGAGGAAGACTGGTCGGCGATTCAGGAAACACTTTACCTGCTCTCCGTGCCAGGTATGCGGGAGTCTATTCGTGAGGGGATGAATACCCCCCTAGATGAATGCGATGAGGAGCTGGACTGGTGACATGGAAGTTGGTTTACACCAAACAAGCCCAAAAAGATGCGAAGAAACTGGCCTCCAGCGGCCTCAAGCCAAAAGCCCAGGATTTACTGGTACTGATTGCAGAAGACCCCTACCGTAAGCCGCCTCCGTTTGAGAAGCTTATTGGTGATCTTGCTGGCGCCTACTCACGCCGGATCAATATCCAGCATCGCCTAGTCTACCAAGTGCTTGAGGACGAGCGAGTGGTGAAAGTTCTTCGGCTCTGGAGCCACTACGAATAATGCATCACTAGCTGCTATTACCGGAAAACTCGTTCGTTAGATAAAAAAAGCCGCTAACGAGTAGTGGCTAACTATTGATTCCTGGGACAGTCTGGGAGGAGGGCGAGCGAGCTCAATGAGTCGCTCACCTCCTAGGCACCGATCCCTAAGCGCCTACCATTTAGCGCCGACCTATTCAGCCGTTGCCAGCAGGCTGGCGTTGCCACCCGCCGCGGTTGTGTCTATGCACAGATGGCGTTCCACCACGTAGCGATCCGGCGAGATGGTCTGGGTCTCGAGCGATACGATGGCACCGTCGCGCTTGGCCAGCGCCATCCGCAGTTCACGAGTCCAGTCGCTGGCGCCAGCGGCGGCGACCGCTGCAATGCCTTTGACTTCGCTCAGTGTCTCGGCCGAGACGCTTCCATCAAGCCCAGCCACCGGTGCGCCGGCATCGGTCAGCGGCTTCACGGCTTGCTCGGCACCTGGTGTGACTACGACAGCGGCACAGCCCGCGCCTAGGGCCTGCGCTGCTTGAGCAATGGCGATATCCAGCGTCGGCCCTAGGCACAGAACCACTCCCTTCGGATACATGGCCAGGCGGTTGCTTTCACCTGTCGGTCCCGGCAGTGTCTGTGGCGTCATGTCCAACGCTGCCGTTTCGGCAAGTGCCTTGCGGATCACGCCGCCTTTGCCGGAGAGCGCCTTGCGCAGTACCTCGATGCGATTGGGTCGTACCGCCCAGTTACGCGCATCCAGCCCGTCGATGGCCGATTGGAGATCGCCGAGTGATACGGTTTTTCCCTCCGGCGTCTCGTGGCGCTCGGCGTCAGCGGTGCGGCGGAAGCGATTGACGTAGAGCGGGCCGCCAGCCTTGGGCCCGGTACCTGAGAGGCCCTCGCCGCCGAACGGCTGAGAGCCAACGATAGCGCCGATCTGGTTACGGTTGACGTAGACGTTGCCGACATGGATGCGCTCGACGATCTGCTGCACGCGGTCGTCGATGCGGGTATGCAGGCCGAAGGTCAGCCCGTAGCCCTTGCCATTGATGTCGTCGACGACCTTGTCGATATCCCGCGCCTTGAAGGTGGCCACGTGCAGCACCGGGCCGAAGATTTCACGTTCGAGATCTTCAATGCCTCCAACCTCGATCACCGCCGGGGTGACAAAGGTACCGGTGTCCGGCGCGGACAGCTTCTTCAGCACTTTGCCAGCTTTCTCATTCGACGCCACGTAGTCGCTGATTTCCTGTTGGGCATCGACGTCGATCACTGGCGAGACGTCGGTATCGGTATTCCAGGGGTCGCCAATGGTGAGCGCGTCCATGGCGCCATAGAGCATGTTGAGCAACCGGTCGCGGGCCTCTTCCTGGACATACAGCATGCGCAGCGCCGAACAACGCTGGCCAGCCGACTGGAAGGAGGAGATCAGGATATCGCGTACCGCCTGCTCGGTCAGCGCCGTGGAGTCCACGATCATGGAGTTCAGACCACCGGTCTCGGCGATCAGTACGGCGTCGGGGCCTGCGTTGTCCGCCAGAGCCTTGTGGATGATCTGTGCTACCGGGGTCGAGCCGGTGAAGCAGACGCCAGCGATACGTGGATCGCTGGTTAGCGGGCCGCCCACCGTTGGGCCGTCGCCAGGAAGCAACTGTAGTGCCGCTTCCGGTAGGCCAGCCTCACGCATCAGCTCGACGGCGCGGGCGGCGATCAGGGGCGTCTGCTCGGCGGGCTTGGCGAGCACCGCGTTGCCAGCAACCAAGGCGGCAGCGATCTGGCCGGTGGTGATGGCCAGGGGAAAGTTCCACGGGCTGATGCAGACGAAGATGCCGCGGGCGCTGCCGGGCTCTTCCGCTTCCAGCCGCTCGCCCTCGTTGGCGTAATAACGCAGGAAATCCACCGCTTCGCGCACTTCGGCAATACCATCGAACATCATCTTGCCCGCTTCGCGGGTGGCGATCACGGTCAGCTCGGCAATGTGTTCCTCGTAGAGGTCGGCGGTGCGTCGGAGTACCGCGGCGCGTTCGGCGGCCGGGCGCGCCGACCACTCTTTGAAGCCTTGCTCGGCGGCGTCGAGGGCAGTGGCGACCTCTTCCGGGGTGGCTTCATGCACCTTGCCGATCACCCGAGAGCCGTCGGCGGGGGAGACGGCATCGCGCGCCGGGCCCTGGGGAGCGGGGCTGCCCACCAGCATGGGGCCTGCGGTCCAGGTGGCGTCGGCAAATGCTTCGCGGGCATTGAGCAGCGGCAAAATCGAAGCGGGTTCGTTGATGCGGTAGCCCTTGGAATTCTTGCGGTCGGGCTCAAACAGCTCGCTGGGCTGGCGGATCAACGGGCTTGAAACGTCGTTGCCGAGTTGCTTAAACCCTTCAATGGGATCTTTTGAGACCTCGCTGGGCGGAATCGAGCTATCCACCACCTGGTTGACGAACGAGGAGTTTGCGCCGTTCTCCAGCAGGCGGCGTACCAGATAGGCCAGCAGGTCGCGGTGCGCGCCGACCGGGGCGTAGATGCGACAGTGCGTGCCCTCTGACTCTTTAACGATGTGGTGCAGCGATTCGCCCATGCCATGCAGGCGCTGGAACTCGTAGCTGTCCTTATCGTCGCCCGCCATCTCCGCTACAGCGGCACAGGTATGAGCATTGTGGGTAGCGAACTGAGGATAAATACGGTCGCGCCGGTCGAGCAGCATTTGCGCGCAGGCCATGTAGCTGACATCGGTGTTGACCTTGCGGGTGAAGACCGGGAAGGTCTTCACCCCCATCTCCTGGGAGAGCTTGATCTCGGTATCCCAGTAGGCGCCCTTAACCAGCCGCACCATAATCTTGCGGTTAAACCGCTCGGCCAGCTCGTAGAGTGTCTCTATCATCGGCGCGGCGCGGCGCCCGTAGGCTTGCACGACCACCCCGAAGCCGTCCCATCCATCAAGACTGGGGTCGGCCATTAGAGCCTCAATCACGTCGAGGGAGAGATCCAACCGATCCTGTTCTTCGGCATCGATATTGAAACCGATATTGGCCTTGGCTGCCTGCTGCACTAGTTCCTTGGCGCGCGGTACCAGTTCTGCCATCACCGTGTCGCGGTGGGTGTATTCATAGCGCGGGTGCAGCGCCGAGAGCTTTACTGAGATGCCGGGGCTTCCGCGCACGTCGCCCTTGGCCTGCTCGGCAATCGCGGTGATCGCCTCTGAATAAGCTTGGTGATAGCGGACGGCATCTTCGTCGGTGCGTGCCGCTTCACCCAGCATATCGTAGGAGTAGGTATAGCCCTGTTTCTCCAGTTCGCGGGCATTCTTCATGCCTTCTTCGATGGTCTGGCCAAGCACGAACTGGCGGCCGAGAATCTTCATCGACTGGCCAACCGCCTTGCGTACCACCGGCTCGCCCATCCGGCGCACCAGGCCGCGCAGCGCTCGGGTCGGGCCCTTGGGGTCTTCTTCCAGCACCTTACCGGTCAGCAGCAGTGCCCAGGTAGAGGCATTGACCATTGATGACGAGGACTTACCCAGGTGGGCGCCCCAGTCGGAGGGCTCGATCTTGTCGTGGATCAGGTCGTCGATGGTTTCTGCATCGGGCACGCGCAGTAGCGCTTCTGCCAGACACATCAGGCCAACGCCCTCAGTGGTCGAGAGCCCGTACTCGGCAAGGAACGCCTCCATCATCGAGGGCGACCTTTCCTTGCGCACACGCTCCACGTAGTTGGCGCCAACGGCGGCGACCTTCTTGCGGTCATCCTCCGACAGCTTGATACGCTCGACCAGCCCGTGCAGCACATCTGCCTCGTTGGCGTCGTAGTTGGTGCGAATGCGTGAGCGTAGATCACTCACGTCGCTATGCAGATGGTCGTTCATACAGGGTCTCTCCTTGCTAGCCGACACTAAGGCGTTGCTGCGTCGGTTAGGGTGTAGTCATACTTTTTGCAGTCAACACGAAATAACTAACCTAAAGAGGGCTCCCGCGGGAGCCCTCTTGATACGCTCAATGTGGCTGAGCGCTTACTTGCGTTCGATATGCTGATATTCACCGGCATCGTCAGTCGCATTGCTGACTACGATGATGGCGATGAAGGACGCGATGAAGCCAGGAATAATCTCGTACACGCCAGGACCACCCAGGAATTCACCGTTCCAGCCCAGTGAGATCCAGATCATAACGGTGAGAGCACCCACGACCATGCCTGCGATGGCGCCATTGCCATTGGTGCGTGACCACATCAACGACAAGATAATCAACGGGCCAAACGCGGCGCCGAAGCCTGCCCAAGCGTTACTGACCAGCCCCAGAACCTGGGAGTTTTCGTCAGAGGCAATAACCGCTGCCACAATGCCCACAAGTACTACACAGACACGGCCTACGGCGACACACTGCGCTTCCGTTGCGTTCTTGTGCAGGAACAGGCGATAGAAGTCTTCGGTTAGTGACGAAGAGGCCACCAGAAGCTGGCTTGAAACGGTGCTCATAACCGCTGCAAGCAACGCCGCATAGAGGAAGCCGGTAATCAACGGATGGAACAGTAGGTCTGCCAGGATGATAAAGATCGTTTCTGGATCTTGGACATCAATACCGTTGCGGATCGCATAGGCCCGGCCGAAGATGCCCAAAGAAACGGCACCAATCAGCGAGATGAGCATCCAGCCCATGCCAATGTTGCGGGCAATGGGCACATCCTTGAGTGTGCGGATCGCCATGAAGCGCACAATGATGTGCGGCTGACCGAAATAACCCAGGCCCCAGGTCACAGCCGACAGCCACCCGATGAAGGTCAGCCCCGACGTCCAGGAAAGCAGGGTGGGATCGACTTCATTCAGGGTCTGTGTTGCCTGCGATAAGCCGCCGCCACCTTCGCCAAACAGCACCACCGCTGGCATGATCACCAACGCTAGCATCATGATGCAGCCTTGCACGAAGTCCGTCATGCTCACTGCCAGGAAGCCGCCGACAACCGTATAAATAAGCACCACGCCCAGGGTGATCATGACCCCCATGGCGTAGTTGCTCATATCGCCGAAGTTGTAAATGCCAGTAAACGCGCTTTCAAACAGCTTGCCGCCTGCCACTAGGCCTGACGCGGTATAGACTGCGAAAAAGATCACGATGACGACAGCGGAGACTGTCCGCAGTGACATTGACCGCGTTGGGAAGCGGTTTGCCAGGAAAGCCGGAATGGTGATCGCGTTGCCGTAGTGAACCGTCTGTTCACGTAGACGAGGGGCGACTAGAATCCAGTTGAATAACGCCCCCACGAGCAAACCAATACCGATCCACGCCGAGCCTAAACCCGAGACGAACATTGCACCGGGCAAGCCCAGCAGCAACCAGCCGCTCATATCTGACGCACCGGCCGACAGGGCCGCTACTTTTGGGCTGAGGGTACGACCACCCAGCATGTAATCTTCAGAGGAAGAGGTGGATTTGCGCATCGCATAAATACCGATGGCAACCATTAGCGCAAAGTACGCAATGAGACTGATCCAAACACCTATAGCCATGTAACTTCTCCAATTATTCAGGACGGAGCTAGCTCCGACAGGTTAGTGCGCATACCGAGAAGAGTACGGTAGTGGCGCAGTCTTGTTGTTGTTAGCCCCTTTTCATATCCATGTTATTGGCCCTGGTGAGCCCGCTATAGATGAAGACAGAAAGGTCTGTGGTGCCTTTGTATGTAACGATCCCTATATTATTTTCGACCATGAGATAGTTTCCTGTTCAGGAGTTCAGGTTAGTGATGTTGATGAGTAGCTCACTCATCGCCTAGCGCCAACAGCGACGCATTCCCGCCTAAGGCGGCGGTGTTATTCGTAATCGTTTTCTCGGTGACAAAGCGCTGCAGATAGTGAGGGCCACCGGCTTTTGGGCCAGTGCCTGAAAGGCCTTGACCACCAAACGGCTGCACGCCCACCACGGCACCGATGATATTACGGTTGATGTACACGTTACCCACGCGCATTTTTTGGGCGACTTCAGCGGCAAACGATTCGTTGCGGCTGTGCACGCCAAACGTCAGGCCGTAGTTGCGACCGTTGATGTCGTTGATGACCTTATCAAGCTGGCTAGATTTGTAGCGCACGATATGCAGGATTGGCCCGAACTGCTCGCGGGTCAGCGCATCGATGCTGTCGATAGTGAAAGCGACGGGGGCTACGAAAGTACCCTCCTGGGTATGCTCAGCGGCCATTGGCGTTTCAGCGACAAGGCGATTTTCAGCCTTAAGTTTTTCGATATGCTCCAGCAGGCCTTTGCGGGCGTCTTCGTCGATGACAGGACCAACATCGGTTCCCAGTTCGCGGGGGTCGCCAATGTGTAGCTCGTTCATGGCGCCTTTGAGAATCTCGATCACTCGGTCGGCAACATCGTCTTGCAGATACAGTACGCGCAGTGCCGAACAGCGCTGGCCGGCGCTCTGGAAGGCTGACTGAACCACATCCACCACGACCTGCTCGGGCAGGGCAGTGGAGTCGACAATCATGGCGTTCATGCCGCCGGTTTCGGCGATTAACGTGGGCAGCGGGGCGTTCTCCCTTGCCGCCAGGGCGCGGTTGATAATTTGTGCGGTGTCAGTGCCACCCGTAAAGACCACGCCGGTAATCCGCGAGTCGGAGGTCAACACGCTGCCTACCGTCGGGCCATCGCCGGGCAGTAGCTGAACCACATCCCGGGGCATACCGGCTTCGTAGAGCAGCTCTATGACCCGGTGGGCAATAATGGAGGTCTGCTCCGCCGGTTTGGCCAGTACGGTGTTACCCGCCACTGCCGCGGCCACTACCTGGCCACAGAAAATTGCCACTGGAAAGTTCCAGGGGCTAATCGCCGCGAATACGCCTTTGCCGCCCATCATCAAGCGGTTGGATTCGCCGGTGGGGCCGGGCAGCACAATCGCTTCGCCAAAGTCCTCTTCTGCGCGCATGGCATAGAAGCGGCAGAAGTCGACGGCTTCTCTGATCTCATCGACGCCATCGGTAAGTAGCTTGCCACCTTCCCGGGAGCAGAGTGCCATTAGTTCCGCCATATGCTCTTCCATCAAATCGCCTAGGCGACGCACGATAGCGGCACGTTCAGCCACGGGCGTAGCATCCCAGCGGGGGAAGGCGGCCCAGGCAGCATCCAGGGCCTTGGTTGCCTGCTCTTTGCTAGTCCACTGCACGCTGCCCACGGTTTTGCGGCGGTCATAAGGGCTGGTGACGCTATGGGTATTAGCCGTGTCGTCGGCAACATCAAAGGCCAGCAGCGGCTTGGCCGGGTACTGCTTGTCCATAAACGCGGCCATCTTCTCCATCAGCGGGTAGTAGTGGCTGCGAATGTTCAGGTTGACCCCGCGAGAGTTGCGTCGTTTAGGGCCGTAAATATCCTTGGGCAATGGAATGTTCGCATTGGCCAGGTTTTTCTGCTGACGCAGGGTCTCAACCGGGTGCTGACACAGCGACTTGACCGGTACATCCGGGTCGACCAACTGGTGAACAAACGATGAGTTGGCACCGTTCTCAAGCAGGCGACGAACCAGGTAGGGCAGTAGGTCTTTATGTGCTCCCACCGGGGCATAAATGCGGCAGTAGGTGCCTTTCGGTGCGCGCTCAAGCGCGGCGTCATAAAGGGCTTCACCCATGCCGTGTAGGCGTTGAAATTCGAACGGACGGCTGTCGCGGTTGGCGAACTCCAGAATCGTCGTCACCGTGTGAGCGTTGTGGGTCGCGAACTGCGGGAAAATACGCCCACGGGTATCGTTAGAAAGCAGGAACTGTGCACAGGCGAGGTAGGCAACATCGGTGCCCGCTTTACGGGTAAACACTGGGTAGCCGTCAACCCCGAGCTGCTGGGACTCTTTGATTTCAGTATCCCAATAGGCGCCTTTGACCAAGCGTAGCGGAATCTCATCCCCCTGCTGGTCGGCCAAACGATTGATGTAGTGCAGCACCGGCAGGGCGCGCTTGGAGTAAGCCTGGACGACCAAGCCAAAGTGCCCCCAGCCTTTGGCGGCTGCGCTTTCGTAAACCGCGCGGAAGACCTCTAGGGAAATCTCAAGGCGATCAACCTCTTCAGCGTCAATCGTAACGGCCACATCCAGCTCGCGCGCCTTGCTCACTAGCTTGATAACGGTGTCGACCAGCTCGGCTAGCACCTGCTCGCGGCGGCCAAACTCATAACGGGGGTGGAGCGCAGAGAGCTTGATGGAGACCGACGGCGCCGGGGTCTTATCGCTTAAGGTTTTGCAGGTTTTTCCCACTTGTTCGATCGCGCGTGCGTAGTCGTCAAAATAGCGCTGCGCGTCGTCCTGGGTGCGCGCAGCTTCACCCAGCATATCGTAAGAGTAGGTGTAGCCTTTATTGAACAGTGGCTTGGAGCGCTTGAGGGCTTCATTGATATCGCGGCCCAGCACAAACTGCTTGCCCATGATCTTCATCGCTTCGTACATGGCGCGGCGAATAACCGGCTCGCCCATGCGATTGACCATGCGATTAATAAAGCTGGCGGGCTGACCCTCCTTAGGGTGATCCATTTTCAGCACACGTCCAGTCATCAATAAGCCCCAGGTAGAGGCATTGACCATCCAGGATTCGCTCTTACCTAGGTGAGACTGCCAATCGGCGGGGCCGAGTTTGTCCTCGATCAAGGCGTCGGCGGTGGCTTTATCGGGGATGCGCAGCATAGCTTCCGCAAGGCACATCAGCATCAGGCCTTCATGGGTATCCAGGCTGTACTGCTGTAACAGTTCGTCGATGGTATCGACAGCCGTGTCCATCTTACGGACGTCCTCAACCAGCGCAGCGGTATTGGCTTCAATGCGGGCGAAATCTTCGCGGTTGGCATTCAGCACCTCGATCAGTTCACTGACGTAACTATTTTCGTCCACTAGGTAGTGGTCGCTAACGCGCGCCATGAGGGTGTCGAGATCGGTTTGCCAGATGGCAGGGTCACGCATGTGGTTGGCATTGAGCATTGAAGCCCCCGAAAGTCTGAACAGAACAAATGGGTAACAGGGCATTTCGCCCAAGCAAATAAGCGAATGTAGAGTGCAGCTACCTTTGGTGTATGTTGATTTCAGGGCAAAACGTGTCAATTCCGCGGCAAGAGTAGCCTTTATACGACTTTAGTAGAGTTTTTACTGGCCTGCTACTGACCCTAAAGCAGCGTTTGATGGGTTAATCGAGATCGGTGGTACATCTGTCTGGCGTAATTTCCGCGGCGATAATCCGTAACTGCGGCGAAATGCATGAGAGAGCGCGCTTTGGTTGGCAAAGCCGGTTTGAATCGCAATATCGGTGAGGGGCAAGCGGCTTTGCAGGATCAGTTGACGGGCCGCATGTAGACGTTGGCGCTTGACGTACTGCCAGGGCGAAAGCCCCGTTTGAGCGCGGAAGCAGTCGGAAAAATGCGCTTCGCTTAGACAAGCTAGCCGCGCTAAATCGGCGACGCGCAGGTCTTCGGCGAGATGTTGACGAATAAAGCGGTTAATACGCGTCAAATCCAAGCGCTGCTGCGTACTGTTGGCGGTAGTACCTAGGCGCGCTTTTAGTGAACCCAAAAGCGTGGCGGCTAAACGGTCTTGCTGAAAGGAGTTTGTCGATGTATCCAACCCTTGAGCAAGTTCGCTCTGCATAAACGCTAGGTAGTGGCGTAGTGCGTTATCCAGGCCAAAAAAGCGTGGGGCATCGAATAGTGCTACCAGTTCGCGGTTCTCACCGGTTAGCGCAGGGGCGTCTTCGGGAAGATCGAAAATTAACTGCCGGTTATGGCCGTAACCTGAGTAGTAGTGCTCGTGGTTAGCGGGCACGATACAGCCCGAGAATGCATTTACTCGCCCACCCAAGCCTTCAATTTCAAATTCTGAAGAGCCGCATAGCGTAATCACAATCTGATGAAAATCATGTGTGTGGTGATGTGTAGCGCTAGCTAGCGGTATTTGTCGAATGGTACTGGGCATGCAGTTCTCCTGAATTGCATTAGGTCTCCTGAACCGCAATACGCCTTCAAAACACAACAGCTACTGCTGGCGAAGGGCAGTGTGGGCGGATAAATGGTCGCGAAGGGCCTGAAGCTCTGCCTGTCCCTCTTGATTGAGCAACGGCTTGCCCTGGGCAACCATCCAGCGGCGGCCGTGCTGTTCCATCAGGTGTGCGGCACGGCGTCTGATGCCGTCCAAGTACTCGTTGTGCCGAATAGGGTAACCGATTATCGCGTTCCACTCGGTTTCGCTCACTTGGCTGCTGAGCGCTTTATCAAACAGCGCCAGTAAATCTTTAGGCTCAGTACGGTAACGTGGGGTGCTTGACGTCATCAGCACCAGCATTACCGCACCAATCACGAGTAAGCAGACTCCAAACACTAATAAATACAGCGCCATTCGCTCTGCTCCTGGGCGTCGTCCGTTAATAAATAGCTACGTTATTATACGCTTGGCGCCGCTAGGGTCGAAAATTTTACTTTTTTGCGAACTTTTACTTCATAGCGTGTCTGAGTATGTACAGGCAGCATCGCGATAGCAGTCGCTAAAGTTGTTGTCCTGGCTCTTTGTTTTGATCCCTTGCTTCCGCTACTTCTTGAGTAGCGGCTTTTTTTTGTCTAAAGCTCAACTGTTCTTCGACACCTGATTTGAAACCGTTAAGCACTCTGCTAGTGGCGACGTATAGCCAGCAGCGCTACCAGGATATCACGTCGTGTCACAATTCCTATTAGACGCTGCTGTTCCACTACTGGGTAGACTTTGGGTTTAGGGCCTAGCATCTCCTGGGCTAGGTCGGTAATGCTTTTATTGGGAGAGACGCTGAGCACTTCGTGGCGCATCATCTCTTTCACCAGGGGCGCTTCATCGTCATGATAAATGCTGTCCAGCACACGTCCCATGACATCCTGCTCCGAAATAAAGCCGATTAAACGATCACTCTCATCCACAACCGGTGCGCCAGGCAGGCGATGCAGTGCCAGCCCCTTGGCCAAGGTTGTTATCGAGGCGTTGGGTGAAACGCGGTAGCAATCACGGGACATGATATCGCGGACGATGCTAGGGGTTGCTCTATTCATGGTGGGCGCTCCTCGCTCATCGTATTCAGCGCTATGGCAAATCGGGTATCGCAAATTATGCGAACTGATAAGTCGTCGCTAAGTGCTAAAGTAGCTTCAACACTTTCACTGTAGGCGATTTAAGCCGCTGTGTTCTAACTGCAAGCCGTGTTTTTTCAACGCTATAAGTACTGAATTTTCTAAGCTGTTAATTTTCTAACTGCTCAAATGACCTGCAAGTTAACGAAATAAGGAGCTACTCATGGATGCACGTGAGTACTTAAACCGCAAAGGGGTAGGGCTCGACCGCGACCCTGACCGGCCAAATACCTTGGAAGAGAAGGCCTGGGAGCGTGCGCGGGGTTCCGGTCACCAGCGGCCAAAATCGGGGACGCCTCACGACTGGGAGGATTGGGAGCGTTATCACGATGACCTGGCAGAAGGGGCTGAAACCCTAGAGCAAAAAATTGATAAAGAAGCCCACCGACTTGCCCAGGAGCGGGCAGCTAAGGCCGCGGCTGAACCAGCCTCCAGCTCAGTGGAGCACTTCACTCCGACGCCTAACGTTGATCCAGCGCCTGCCGAAGCCGCGTCTGCCAAAGCCACGCCGCCTAAAGCGACGCCCTTAGAGCAAGCGGAACAAACTGTCCCGGAGCCTGGAGCGTTAAAATTCGCCTACTATGCTCTTGCGTTACTATTGCCGCCGCTGGCGGTAGGGCTAACTGATGGTGGTCGTAAGCGAGTAGGGGTAGCTGTGTTGCTAACCCTAGCGGGCTGGCTGCCCGGTGTCGTGTATGCTTTTTGGTGGTTGCAGCAGCGTTAACTAAAGACCCTTGCAGACGTTAACTACTTGGCAGCCTGATCCAGGTGCGTATAATCCCGGTAAACTAATTTACAAGTCGGGGTTTACGATGGGTTATTTGATAGGCGTCACGGCGCTATGGGCGTTCTCATTTTCGCTGATAGGCGTCTACTTGGCGGGCCAGGTCGACAGCTACTTTGCAGTACTTTTGCGGGTAACGCTTGCTACCCTGGTCTTCCTGCCTTTTTTAAGACCCAGCCTTCTGCGGGGTAAGCACCGGCTGGCGCTTATGGGCTTAGGTGCTATACAGCTGGGAGTAATGTACACCTTCTTCTATCAATCCTTTCTGCTGCTGTCGGTACCTGAAGTGCTGCTGTTTACTATCTTCACGCCTATTTATATCGCGCTACTGGATGATCTGCTGTTTGGGCGTTTTACGCCGATTTATATCGTGACTGCTCTGCTCGCCGTCGTTGGGGCGGGGGTGATTCGCTATGACGGCGTTGATAGCGGTTTCTGGGCAGGCTTTTTAGTTGTGCAGGGGGCCAACCTCTGTTTCGCGCTTGGTCAGGTAGGCTATCGCCGTTTAGCCGCTGATTTGCCACCTACCCTGGCGTGGCACAACGTGTTTGGTTGGTTCTTTATTGGCGCGATGGTCGTGGCCCTGCCTGCTTATTTACTCTTTGGTAACAGCGCAGCACTGCCTACCACGTCACTACAGTGGGGCGTGCTCGCATGGTTGGGGCTAGTGGCTTCTGGCGTGGGCTATTTTGCCTGGAACCAGGGCGCCACCAAAGTAGATGCAGGCACTTTAGCGATTATGAATAATGCGCTGGTGCCGGCGGGGCTAATCGTCAATCTAGTGATTTGGAACCGCGATGCGGATATTCCGCGTTTGCTGTTGGGGGCACTTATCATGGCCGCCTCCCTATGGCTCAATCACTGGTGGTGCCAGCGTCGTCAGGTAGCCGTTAGCTAAGCCTATTTGCCCGATAGCTGAGGTGTCCCCATAATGGCGACTTATGTTAGCGAGAGTCGGCCCATGAGCAACACCTTATCAGCAGACGCTAAGTCAGCGCCCTCTAGCGATCAATCAAGCAGAACCTTTAAAACTATTGGGCTGATTGGTCGGCTGGGGAGTGACAAAGTGGTCGACTCCCTTCAGCGGTTGGTAACCTACCTAGTCGCCCATGACTACTCGGTATTAGTGGAAGATCGCACCGCTACTGTCATACCGCACCATGGTCAGCCGGAAGCCAGCCGCCGCATGCTGGGCGAGCTGTGTGACTTGGTGATTGTGGTAGGGGGCGATGGCAGTCTATTGGGCGCGGCGCGTGCGCTATGCCGCAGCGGTACGCTGATTTTAGGCGTTAATCGGGGCCGCTTGGGGTTTCTTACCGATATCTCCCCAGATGAGTTGGAAACCCGCGTCAGTGAAGTGCTGGCGGGGGAGTTTGAGGTTGAACAGCGTTTTTTGCTCGATACTGTGCTCTACCGTAATGGCGTTGCCGTAGGTAATGGCGATGCCTTGAACGAAGTCGTGCTGCACCCCGGTAAAGCGGTGCGCATGATAGAGTTTGAGCTGTTTATTGATGGTCAGTTTGTGTATAGCCAGCGCAGCGATGGCTTGATCGTTGCCACTCCCACCGGTTCTACGGCCTATGCGCTCTCTGGCGGCGGGCCGATCATGCACCCCAAACTGGATGTTGTGACGCTGGTGCCGATGTTCCCGCATACGCTGTCGAGTCGCCCCATTGTGATCGATGCCGCTAGTGAAATACGTATTCACATTGGCGAAACCAACCAGTCCTACCCGCATATCAGCTGCGATGGACAAACTCGAGCGGTAGCCAAGCCCAACGATGTGCTGGTGATTACCCGCAAGCCTGAGCGTATCCAGCTGGTGCACCCCATCGGGCATAATTTTTACGAAGTGCTGCGCAGCAAATTAGGCTGGAGCCATCGGTTGGGGGATTGAGTATGGAGGGATACGACCTCATTGGCGATGTCCACGGCTGCGGTGCTACGCTGGCCTCACTACTGGAAAAATTGGGTTACCACCAGCGCAACGGCGTCTATCGCCACCCGCGTCGCAAAGTGATTTTCCTCGGTGATTTGATTGATCGTGGCCCGAGAATTCGCCTGGCAGTGACCATTGCCCGGCGAATGGTCGAGCAGGGCGAAGCGTATATCGTCATGGGTAATCACGAGTATAACGCCCTGGCGTATACCCATCCTGGGCCTGCAGGTAGCCACAAACGCTGGTTGCGCGAACATACGCCGCGGCATAATCGTATTATTCAGGACACCCTAGAGCAGTATCGCGACTACACCAACGAGTGGGAAGATACCCTGGCGTGGTTTAAAACCATCCCTTTGTGCTTGGAAATCGATGGTATCCGCGTGGTGCATGCCTGCTGGGATGAGGCGCTGATTGAAGAGCTGAAACAGCGCCGCCCTGATTACTGCATGGACACACAGTTTCTGATTGAGTCCACCAACTCCAAAACCCAGGCGTTTCGAATTTTAGACCGCCTGACCCGGGGCCCTCATGTCTCACTACCCAAAGGTATTGCGATACACTCTGGCGATGGCTTTACAAGACAAAGCTTTCGTGCCCACTTTTGGGCCCAGGCACCTCAGCAGTGGGGTGATGTCGTCTTTCAACCGGATAACTTGCCCGGCGACCTTGAAACGCGCGCATTGACCCACGAAGAGCGCCAGAAACTTAGCTACTATGGGCCAGAGCAGCCGCCGCTGTTTATCGGCCACTACTGGTGTGAAGGCATACCGGCACTGCCGACACATAATATTGCCTGCCTAGATTACAGTGCCGTGAAATATGGGCGTTTAGTGGCTTATCGCTGGAGTGGTGAGAGAGTATTAAATGCCGACCATTTTGTGTGGATTAAGGTACCAAAAGAGGAAAGGGCGCTGCCCAAACCCTGGGAAATCGACTTTGATTAACAGTTGTTTCATTTTATTACATAAAATTACATATTTTTTTCAAAACGGCTGAACTAACCCTGCCGCCGGCCATCTGAGTAAGTGTTCCCTTGAATGATCCCTTGCTTTTATTCTCCGGCGGTTCCCACCGCCGGTTTTTTTTGCCTGTTTGTTGGCAACCGTGTGGTTCATTCAGTAGTTGTCTTCAATAGCTACCCGCTGCGGTCAGCATGCCGCAAGCGCTTTGATTAGAGGGATGTCATGCATCCAGTGATGCTTCTGCCCGATCACGCGGATACCAGTGAACTTCGCCAAGCACTCTGGCGCCACCGCATTGGTCACCGCATTACCGATGAAGCGGACGGCCAACTGCTATGGATAGCCGACCCACGCCAGCTTGGCGAACTTAAAGCACTGCTAGAGCGCTGGCAGCGGGGCGAACCCCTGGTGCTTCATCAGGCTGCTCAGCGCCCGCGCACCATGACCAACTTCTTGGCATCGCTAAAGCAAGTGCCGGTAACGGCGCTGATGATTGTCATTAGTCTGGTGGTATTTGCCCTGATTGGTGTTTTTGGTGACCAGTTGATTGTCACTCTAACCATCGTGCCGATAGGTATTTCAGGGGGTGAGCTGGTCTTCGGTAATCTGTCTCAAACGCTTACGTCAGGACAAGTATGGCGCTTTTTATCGCCTGCTTTTCTGCATTTTGGCTGGATGCATTTAATATTTAACCTGATGTGGGTGTGGTACTTCGGACGTCAGATTGAAGCACTCCAAGGCAGCCGTACCATGTTACTGCTGTTGATTGTGGCGGGCGTTGGCGCGAATGTGGCGCAGTACGCGACCGGAACCGTACTATTCGGTGGCATGTCCGGGGTGGTATATGCCTTACTGGCTCACGTTTGGTTGATGTCACGCAGGGTGCCCCAAAGCGGCTTCTTTGTACCGCAAATGCTGGTGGTCTTTATGCTCGGCTGGATGGTGTTCACCATGACTGATATGGCGGGCAGCGTTGGTTTTGGCAATGTCGCTAATGAAGCACATTTGGGCGGTCTACTCGTGGGGCTTGTCACAGGCTGGTATTATTCATCCCGCCGTTTGAAAAACCGTTAAGAGGCCTGCAATGAGCGAAATGACGTTCGAAAAAATGATCAACCAGATGACCCCAGCGATTTATGAAAGCCTTAAACAGGCGGTATCGCTGCGCAAATGGCCCGACGGTCGCCGCTTAACGCCGGAACAGACCGAACTCTGCTTGGAAGCCGTCATGCGCTTTGAGGTGGAGAACAACGTGCCGGAAGAGAGTCGCGTAGGGTATTTAGAGCAGCGTACCTGCGGTGCAGCGGCTAGCGGTGCTGGCGTAACGCCTGAAATGGCGGGTTTGGCACGGGATGCCACGCGTGATTGAAGCGGCAGTGCCGGGCTTTTCAGTACAGGGCTGTTTAAGCAAAATGGAGGCAGCGCTACCTGGCCACCAAGACCAACCGGTGGTTTACCACTTACGCGCGGGTGAGCACCGTGTTGCGCTTAACGAGCGTATCGGTGAACCGCTTAGTTTGCGGTGGACGGGAGCAATTGCCTGTACCCACTGCGGGCGAGCAACCAAGAAGAGCTTTGCCCAAGGCCACTGTTACCCCTGCTTCAAGCGGCTAGCCCAGTGCGATACCTGCATTATGAAGCCGGAAACCTGCCACTTTTTCCAAGGCACTTGCCGTGAGCCGGAGTGGGGCGAGCGGCACTGCTTCCAGCCCCATATCGTCTATTTGGCTAACTCGTCGGGGCTTAAAGTCGGCATCACTCGCAAAACCCAAATGCCTACCCGCTGGCTGGATCAAGGCGCGATCCAGGCGCTGCCGATTCTTGAAGTGGATACTCGTCAGCAGTCCGGTTTTGTCGAAATGCTGTTTAAAGAGCAGGTGGCCGACCGCACCAATTGGCGTGCGATGCTCAAGGGCGACGTCGAAACCATGGATTTAAGTGCCGAGCGTGACCGTTTGCTAACCCTGCTAGCCGATGGGTTGCACCAACTGCGCGAAACCCATGGTGCGGACGCCATTCGCTTGTTGGAACAGCCAGCGCAACATTTTCACTACCCCGTCAGCGTTTTTCCCAAAAAAGTGGTGTCGCATAACTTTGATAAACAGCCGCTGGTCGAAGGCGTGCTGCAAGGCGTCAAAGGGCAGTATTTGATCCTTGATAGTGGGGTCATTAATCTCCGCAAATTCACTGGTTATGAGATCCAGGTAAGTTGAACGGCTAGCCATAAAGGGGGGCTTTGACTAAGGTTAGGGTTGATCTGTCCCCGCCTTACGCAACGCAAGGAAGCCCCGATGCCTTGGCTTAAACTGCTTCACATTGCCGCGCTAGTGATCTGGTGCGGCTCACTGCTTTATCTGCCCGCCTTGCTTAGCCAGGCACTGCAGCTTCGCAAAGACGCGGGCTTCGCTCAGGGCACACCGCCCATGCCGCGGTTTTTTTATAACTCAGTCGCTACCCCGGCCGCTTTAGTCGCTATTGCCTCGGGCACGCTGCTATTTCTCATCCATGGTGTGTTGGGCGGCTGGCTGATCTTAAAGCTGGGTGCCGTAGTGGCCATGGTCGCCGCTCATGGCAGCTTTGGCTGGTTAATCTTGCGCCTTGAGATGGGCCACTACCGCTGGGTAAAACCCGCCAACTGGACGGCGCTATGTGTTGCGTTAGCGGGCATTATAGGTGTGTTGGGGCTTGTGTTAGCTAAGCCACTGGATTGGAGCTAACGCCGTGTCTTTTAACAGCTTAGTTTTAATCCTCAACGTCGACCCCCACGGCGTGCTCATACACCAACTGCCCACCCAGCCAGCCTGCCAAAGCGATCAACGCGGCGGTGAGCAGCGATACGGCCAGCCCCCAAGGC